>Ga0075352_1000102_pt1 | contig 12285 bp, 8 predicted proteins | sample Sandmound_TuleA__FD_120092 | JGI IMG/M metagenome (GOLD analysis project Ga0075352, IMG submission 120092) | Natural and restored wetland microbial communities from the San Francisco Bay, California, USA, that impact long-term carbon... | ecosystem: Environmental > Terrestrial > Soil > Wetlands ...
GAGTCTCCGCGCCTCGACCCGCGCGAAATCCATGAACGCGCGCGCCGTCACCGAAAGCTGCTTGCCCACCGGATAGATGAAATGCCAGTGGCGCTCGATGGGAAATCCCTCCACGTCCAGACAGGCGAGCTTCGTCGCCTCCAGCTCCAGGCCCAGACTGTAGCGGGACAGGATGGAGACACCGAGACCGGCCAGTATCGCTTCGCGGATGGCCTCGTCGGTGGAGAGCTCCATCCGGATTCTCGGGGAAAGCCCATGCTGCTCGAACACCTTTAATGCCACCATGCGCGTTCCCGAGCCGGGCTCGCGTACCAGGAAGGGCTCGCTGGCAAAGCGGGCAAACGCGATGTTCTTCTCGGCAGCCAGCGGATGGTCGTTGCGCGCGAACACGACCAGCGGATCGGGCAGGATGGCCTGGACGACGACCTCGTGCTCGGCGGGCGGGCCGGCGAACAGGTACAGGTCATCCGCGTTCGAGGCGAGCCGCTCGATGAGGGCGCTCCGGTTGTGAATCTGCAGCGACACCTCGATGCCGGGATGGCGCTGGATGAACGCGCCGAGCAGCCTCGGCGCAAAGTACTTGGCCGTCGACGTCGCGGCGAGGCGCAGCTGGCCGGACGCCAGGCCGCGCATTTCGTTCAGCGACTCCTCGAGGCTCGAGAGCGCGCGAAACAGGTCGTTGCAGCCCTCGTACACGCGCCGCCCGGCCTCGGTCAGGTAAACGCGCTTGCCCACCTGCTCGAACAGCGGCAGGCCAACTGTTTCGCTCAGCTTCTTGATCTGCACCGAGGCCGTCGGCTGCGCCATATGCAGTTCCTGCGCGGCGCGGGTGAAGTTTCCCAGGCGCGCGCTGGCTTCGAATACCCGCAGCTGCGGCAGGGTTCCGTGCTTCAGGAAACGCCGGATGTTCGATTGCGGCATGACGATGGCTCCTCCATTCCGTTGCCAACGCCGCCATGCCGTGAAAAGCACAGCGGCCTTCACCTCGCAGTGAAGGCCGTCTGGAAAAAAACAGACCTTCACCTGTCTGGCAAAGGTCTCGCTCGCACCACTGCATCCGGTGCCGGCGCGACCGGGGCCGAGCCCGTATTGACGATCGCGTCGTAGCAGCCTTTCGGCTGCCGAAGCTACTCCCCTTTTGAGGGGCGCCTGGCCTATGCCAGGTCGCGGATCACTTGTAGCACATCGCCCCCCAGCTATCAAGCCTGCCGATCATTATGAAACGGAATGGACTCGATCATGTTGTATTGGCCAGTCTTCGATTCCGTAATTCGGACCATCCCAAAGTTCAAATTTTCTCGCACATCGATTCCTCCGATACTGGAACGGCGTAATTGGCGACTCGAATGCGCGTGAAAGGTTGCGGATCATGCTATGGCACTCGACTGAACTCGACGCAGTCCTGAAACACTTGGAGGCGGACCCGGCGCAGGGGCTTTCCCAAGATGAGGCCGCGCGCCGGCTGGCGCAGTACGGATCGAACGAACTGACCCGCGAGAAACGCGCCTCGCCCGTTGCGCTGTTCATCGCGCAATTCAAGAATACGCTGATCATTATCCTCCTCGTCGCAACGGTGCTCTCAGCGTTGCTGGGCGAGATCGTCGATGCGGCGATCATCTCCGTGATCGTGTTGTTCTGTGCCGTCCTTGGCTTTGTCCAGGAATACCGTGCCGAGCGCGCGCTCGACGCGCTCAAGCGGATGCTTGCGCCCACAATCAACGTGCTGCGTGATGGTGTCGCGACGCGCATCGCCTCCCGCGAGCTCGTGCCCGGAGACGTCATGCTGCTGGAGGCGGGCGACCGCATACCGGCTGACGGGCGCCTTGTCGAGATCCACGCGCTCAAGTGCGATGAGGCACCGCTTACCGGCGAGTCCTTTCCTGTCGAGAAAGCGCTGAATCTCGTTCCGCCGGATGCGGCGGTCGGAGACCGACGCAACGTGGTTTTCGCCGGGACGACCGTCACCTACGGCCGCGCAAAGGCCATCGCGACGGGGACGGGTATGGCCACGGAGTTCGGCAAGATCGCTGAACAGGTGTCTACGGTCAGGGACGAGGCGTCCCCGCTGGAAAAGCGTACGGCCGAGATCGGACGCTGGCTGGGCTTGATTGCGATCGGAGTGTGCGGAGTTGCGATCGTGGTCAGCATCGCCAGGGCGTGGATGGGCAATCAGCTTGACGTCCAGATGGTGCTGACCATGACCATGTTCGCCATCGCGCTTGCGGTCGCTGCCGTGCCGGAAGCGCTGGCGGCAATCGTGACGGGGGCACTGGCGGTCGGCATGCACGAAATGGCGAAGCGCAATGCCCTCGTGCGACGCATGCCTGCGGTGGAAACGCTGGGGTGCACGACGGTGATCTGCTCCGACAAAACTGGAACGCTGACCAAGGGCGAGATGACGGTCCGCCGCGTGTTCGTTGCGGGACGGGTGAGCGAAGTCAGCGGTGCGGGGTACGCACCCTCCGGCGCCTTCAATCCGCCGGTCGCCGCGAACGACGACGCCATGCAGCTCCTGGTGACGGGGGGATTGCTCTGCAGCGACGCCGTCCTCGCCGATGACGCGGGGCGCTGGTTCGTAAAGGGCGATCCCACGGAAGGCGCGCTGGTGGTGCTGGCGGCGAAAGCCAGCCTGGGGCAGGACGAGACCCGTCGGGAGGCGCCCCGTATCGCGGAACTTCCATTCAGCTCGGAACGCAAGCGCATGACGACCGTGCACCGCATGCCCGACGGCCGCCATCTCGCTTTCACCAAGGGTGCCCCTGAAGTACTGCTGGAGCGATGCGTTGCCACGCAGCACCACGACCATCAACAGCCTCTCACCGGGGAAGCGCGGGCGCAGATCCTCGCCGCAAACGAAAGCATGGCGAACGACGCACTGCGGGTACTGGCGATCGCGTACCGCGAAGTCAGCGCAGAGGGTCCGCTCGACGAAGAAACTGCGGAGCGCGAACTTACCTTTCTCGGCCTGATCGGCATGATGGACCCGCCGCGCGACGAGGCGAAGGAAGCTGTGAAAGTGTGCCGCCAGGTGCACATCCGCCCGATCATGATCACGGGCGATCACAAGCTCACCGCAGTGGCGGTCGCCTCGGAAATCGGCATCTACCGCAACGGCGACGTGGTGCTTACCGGCGATGATCTCAGCCGCATGAGCGAAGAAGAGCTGCAGGAAATCGTCGAGCGAGTAACGGTCTATGCGCGCGTCTCGCCGATGGACAAACTCAAGATCGTGCGCGCCTGGAAGAACCGCGGCGAAGTCGTCGCGATGACGGGAGACGGCGTAAACGACGCGCCGGCGCTGAAGCACGCCGACATCGGCATCGCCATGGGCATCAGCGGAACCGACGTCGCGAAGGAGGCCGCCGACATGGTGCTCGGCGACGACAATTTCGCGACCATAGTCAAGGCGATCGAGCGCGGCCGCTGGATCTACGACAATATCAAAAAGTACTTGACGTACCTACTGCGCGCGAACATCACCGAAGTAGTCGTGCTGGGCGGCGTCGTGATCGTGGTCGGTCCCGAACTGCTGCCGTTGCTGCCTGCGGCGATTCTCTACATCAACCTGGCCACCGACGGCCTGCCGGCGCTCGCCCTTGGGCTCTCTCCACCCGACCGCGACCTTATGCAGCGGCCGCCCCGCGACCCGTCTGAGAGCGTGTTTTCGCGGGACGTGCGGTACCTCGTGCTACTGGGTGTGCTGGTCGAGTGCCCGATCTTCCTCTGGGTCTATTTCGCTAACTATGGCGACATTGAGGCTGCGCGGACCGAGATCTTCCTGCTTTTCGTCGTCATCGAGCTGATCATCTCGATGAGCTTCCGTTCGCTCCGCCACAGCATTATCGAGGCGCCACCCCACAAATGGCTGGTCGCCGCCATTGTCTGGGAGCTCGCCCTGGCGGCGGTACTGATCCAGTTTCCGGCAGTGCGCGAAACGTTTGGAATCAGGATGCCCACGTGGGCCGATGTGGGCTTGGTGCTCGCCATCGGCGGATTCGTGCTCGTCGCGATCGAAGTGGCGAAAGCGTACCTGAGAGCGACTACCGGCGTATCGGACGCAGGCCGATCCCGGTGGGATGAAATTGCGGCTCACGCGCCTGCTTCGGCGCGCTCAACAGGAGGAAACGCTATGCTGAAAATGCTGATTCCAGTCGACGGCTCCCGCAACAGCGAGATCGCGGTCCGGCACGTCATCCGGCAGTTCATGGGCAATACCGCGATGGAAATCCACCTGCTTAATATCCAGCCGCCGTTCAACAAGGACATCGCGCGGTTCGTAAGCAGCAAGGACCGCCAGGACCACCATCGCGACGAGGCCGAGAAGGCGCTGAAACCGGTCAGGCAGTTGCTCGACAACCATCGCATCCCCTACTCCGTGCACGCCGAGGTGGGAGACAAGGCGAAATGCATTGCGGACACCGCCCGCCGCCTGCGCTGCGACCAGATCGTCATGGGCACGGCACGCAAGAACTCGCTTACGCGGTGGGTCGAGAACTCCGTGACCAACCGCGTGCTCGATCTGACGCCGGTGCCGGTCGAGTTGATCGCGGGCGACGCGGTGTCGAAATACGAGCGCTACGGCATTCCGGCCGCGCTCACCGCCCTGCTCGGCCTGCTGCTGGCGGCGTTCGCCGACTGATCATGTCTTCAGTTACCATATGGCTGGCGTGTAGAGGAGTCCGCCCGCATGACCGCCATCCATCTCGCCAGTGTGGACGCCGAGGCCGACGTGCTGCTGCGCGAGGACGCCGGGGGCGTCGCGACGCTCACGCTCAACCGGCCCGATCAGTACAACGCGCTGTCCGCCGCGCTGCTCGGCGCGCTGCAGTCGGCGGTGCACGACCTCGCGCGTGACGACTCGATCCGCGTCGTCGTCATCGCCGGCGCGGGCAAGGCGTTCTGCGCCGGCCACGATCTCAAGGAAATCCACGGGCACGCCGATGCGGGCTTCGCGCAGGAAGTCTTCGAGCGCTGCGAGCGCGTCATGATCGAGCTCACGCGGCTGCCGCAACCGGTCATCGCGCGCGTGCACGGTCCCGCCTATGCCGCGGGTTGCCAGCTCGTCGCGCAATGCGACCTCGCCGTCGCAGTACCGGAAGCGCGCTTCGCGACCTCGGGGGTCAATTTCGGAGTGTTCTGTTCCACGCCGGGCGTGCCGCTCGTGCGCAACATCTCCCGCAAGCGGGCGATGGAGATGCTGCTGACCGGCGAGCCGATCGACGCCGCGACGGCCCTTTCCTGGGGCCTCGTCAACCGTGTGGTGCCCGCGGACCAGCTCGATGCGGAGGCGCAGCGGCTGGCGAAATCGATCCTGGCGAAGTCGCGCGCGGTTGTTGCGGCCGGCAAGAAGACCTTCTACGCGCAGGTGGGCGACGACCTCGACCAGGCCTACCGGCTTGCGACCGCGGCGATGGTGGATAGCGTCCGGACCGACGACGGGAAGGAAGGAATCGCGGCATTCGCAGAAAAGCGCAAGCCGCGCTGGAAGAACAAGTGACGATCGTCATTCCCGCGAAGGCGGGAATCCAGTCATCGCGAGCACGCTCATGAAGCACGCAAGTCTTGTCCTCTTCGGGCTCCTCCCGTTTTCAGCTGCCCTGGCCGGCGGCTCCAACTACGGCATTACCCCCGGGTCGCATCCGAATTTCGCGGGCAAGGTGAGCGAGTGGCCGGTACCGACGCCGCGCTTCGCCCGCGATCCGGCGGTCGCACCCGACGGCTCCATCTATATCTCCGTGATGACCGGCAACAAGGTAGCGCGCTTTGACCCCAAGACGGAGAGCTTCAAGGAATGGAACATGCCCTCGGGCCACCGGCCGCACGGGTTGCTGGTGGACAAGCACGGCATGGTGTGGACGACCGGCAACGGCAACGGAACGATTGGGAAGCTCGATCCGGCCACCGGGAAGATAACCGAGTACAAGACGCCGTCGCGCGGCGGCGGGCCGCATACGCTCGTCATCACCGACGACCAGAGCACGATCTGGTTCACCATGCAGAGCGGCGACAAAATCGCGAGCATCGACACGAAGACGGGCGAAATCCGCGAGTACCCGACTTCGGGCGGCCCCTACGGCCTCGCGCTCGACAAGAACGGCAACGTCTGGTTCTGCCGCATGGGCGACGACCGGATGGGCAGGCTCGATCCGAAGTCGGGGAAAATGAGCGAGGTGAACATGGGACGCGGCTCGCGCCCGCGCCGCGTCGCAACCGCCCCCGACGGCACGATGTGGGTGGCGCTCTACGGCAACGGCAAGATGGCCAGGCTCGATCCCGTGGCGATGAAGGTGGTCAAGGAGTACCCGCTCCCCGGCGGCGATGCCGGCCCCTACGCGATCACGGTGGACGGCGGCGGCATCGTGTGGGTCAACGAGATCAACACCGATACGGTGGTGCGCTTCGACCCGAAGACCGAGCAGATACGAGTGGTTCCGCTGCCCTCGAACAATGTCGGCATCCGCAAGATGGTGACCGATGCCAGTGGGCGGCTCTGGTACATGGGCTCGCACAATGGACGACTGGGCGTCGTCGAATAGATACCGAAGTTGGCGGTCGGAAGAACGGGACGAAGATGACCACGATCGCTGATGTCTCGGTTGCGCTGGTCGCCCTCTTGCATGCGTACTTCCTGGTTCTGGAGATGTTTCTTTGGGACAAGCCGTACGGTCTCCGAACGTTTGGTCTGACGCCCGAGTTTGCCGGGGCATCAAAGACCCTTGCAGCGAATCAGGGTCTGTACAATGGATTTCTCGCGGCCGGGCTTGCGTGGGGCCTTAGCCTCGGAATCGCAGGCGATTCCATCAAGATCTTCTTTCTGTGCTGCGTCATCGTTGCTGGAGTGTATGGTGGTCTAACGGTGAATCGCAAGATCGTCTGGGTTCAAGCGCTGCCGGGTGGTGTCGCTCTTGCGCTTCTACTGTTATCGTGATCGTCGCACCGCATTGCGCATGCCTCCTTCCCCACCCCGCTCCGTCGCTGAAGTGAAGGGATTCATCGATCTGCTGATGGCGGCGTGCGACGACTCGAAGATCAACGCGACGCTCGAGCGCCTGCTGGCGATGCCCGATGAGAAGCGCAAGGGGCTGGTCCACGCCTGGGTCACAGACCTGATCATCGAGCAAGCGCCGACGGATCTCGTGGAGGCGGTCGCCTGCCTCATGGATGACGCCGTGGCCGAGAAGGCCTACGAGGTCATCTACAAGTGCAAGCGCTGAGCACGCGCGACACTGGTAACATCGCAAACATACCGATAATCGAAGGAGGGAATCCCGTGCGACTCATGTTCCGTTGCCTGATGGCGGCCATCCTGGCCCTGTGCGGCTTCGCGGCGCAGGCCCAGCAGCAGGTTGTCATCGTCACATCGTTTCCGAAAGAGCTCACGGAAGCCTATAAGAAGGCTTTCGAGAGCCGCAATCCCGGCTTCCGGGTGGAGATCCTGAACAAGCCGACTCCGGCCGGGGTCGCCTACATCCGCGAGGCGCCCGCCGCCAACAAGCCCGACGTCTTCTGGGTGTCCGCGCCCGACGCATTCGAAGTGCTTTCCGCGGAAAAGCTCCTCGCCAAGATCGAGAGTCCGGCCAAGGAAGTGCCCGCGAAGATCGGCAACTACCCGATCAATGATCCCAAGGGCTTCTACCTCGGGCAGGCGCTCGCCGGCTACGGGATCATGTGGAACACGCGCTATCTCGCCGCGAACAAGCTCCCCGAGCCGCGGGAGTGGGCGGACCTCACCAAACCGGTCTACTTCAGTCACGTGTCGATGTCCTCGCCTTCGCGCTCCGGCACCACGCACCTGACCGTGGAAACGATCCTCCAGGGAGAAGGCTGGGAAAAAGGCTGGCAACAGATGCTGATGATCGCGGCCAACTGCGCCGCCATCACCGAGAGGAGCTTCGGCGTGCCCGACGGCGTCAACAACGGCCAGTACGGCATCGGCCTCGTCATCGACTTCTTCGGGCTTGCCGCGATGGCCTCCGGCTTCCCGACCAAGTTTGTCTACCCCTCGGTCACGGCGATCGTGCCGGCCAACATCGGCATGGTGGCGGGCGCGAAGAACGCGGAGAATGCGCGCCGGTTCATCAACTTCACGCTCTCCCCCGAAGGCCAGGAGCTGCTGTTCGACCCCAAGATCAGCCGCCTGCCGGTGCTGCCGAGCGTCTACAAGAAGGCCCCGGCAGGATTCCCCAACCCGTTCACGGGCAAGATCAAGCCCAAGGTGAACTTCGACTCGGAGCTGTCCGAGTCGCGCTACTACGTCGTGAGCTCGCTCTTCGATCACACCATCACGTTTCGGCACAAGGAGCTTGCGGCCGCGGCGCGCGCGATCTACCAGGCTGAAGCCCGGCTCGCCGCGAAGCCCAACGCGCGGGCGAAAGAGCTGCTGACTGAGGCACGCGCGCTCGCTTTCACGCCCGTCGTCGGCGAGCAAAAGTCGAAGGACAAGGACTTCCTCGCCCTGTTCCGTGAAACCAAGCGCAGCGCGCAGAAGACCAAGCAGCTGACCGGGCTCGAGGAATACTGGAGCAGCACCGCGCGCAAGAACTACGCGCGCGCAGTCGAGCTCGCGAACCAGGCCGCGTCGCTGGCGCGGTAAGCGTGGGTCGCGGCGGCGCGGCGCTCGCGCACTCCGGCATCGCGCGGGCGATGACGGGGCGCTTCACCTTCGTTCACGCGGCGATCGCGCTCCTGATCGCGCTGTTCCTGCTCGTCTTTCTCGCGATCCCCGTCTTCACGGTCATCTACGTCGCGTTCACCAACGCCGACGGCAGCCTGACGCTGTCGCACTTCCAGTCGTTCTTCCACCTCACGCTCATGCGCGAGTCGTTCTACAACAGCCTCGTCGTCGGCGGCATGAGCGTGGCGGTGTCATCCGTTTTCGCGCTGCCGCTCGCCTATTTCATTTCTCGCTTCCAGTTCCGCGGCGCGATCCTGATCCAGACGCTCGGCGTGCTGCCGTTGATCATGCCGCCGTTCGTAGGGGCGACGGCGATGCAGCTGCTGTTCGGCCGCAGCGGCTCGCTCAATCTCATCCTCGGCGACTGGTTCGGCATCAACCTGCCGATCATGGAGGGCCTCAACGCCGTCATCTGGGTGGAGGCGCTGCACTACTTTCCCTTCATCCTGCTCAACCTGACGGTTGCCCTGAACAACATCGACCGGGCGATGGAGGAGTCCGCCCAGAACCTCGGCGCGAGCGGCTTCCGGCTGTTCCGCCGGATCGTGTTCCCGCTCGCCATGCCCGGCTACATGGCCGGCGCCGCGCTGGTCTTCCTCAAGGTTTTCGACGATGTGGCGACGCCGTTGGTGCTCAACGTCACGAACATCCTGGCGGCGCAGGCCTATCTCCGCATCACCTCGATTGGCATCGACGATCCGATCGGCTACGTGGCAAGCGTCATCATGGTGGCCGCGTCCGTTTTCGCTTTGTGGGGCTCGACCCTGGTTATGCGCGGCAAGGAGTACGCGACGCTGCAGCGCGGCGGCAGCACTCTCGCCACCCAGCGCCTGAAGCCATGGCAGGCGGCGATCGCCTACGGATGGATCGTCTTTGTTCTGCTGCTCGTGCTCTCGCCGCACATCGGCCTGCTGCTGCTCTCGTTCAGCCGCATCTGGAGCTTCACCGTCATACCCGAGGCCTACACCCTGCAGAACTACGTGACGGTATTCCGCGAATCCTCGTTCATGCTCTGGAACTCCGCGCTCTATTGCGGAATCGCGGCCGGACTCGACGTGCTGATCGGCACTGCGATCGCCTATCTCATGCTGCGCACACGGCTTCCCGGACGCCAGACGCTCGATTTCATCGCGACCTCCGCGGTTGCGATTCCCGGCGTCGTGCTCGGAATCGGGTTTCTGCGAACCTTCCGGGATTTCAGCGTCCCCCTAGCCGACGTGCCCCTGGTCTCGTTCTGGCTAATCATTGCTTTCGCCTACACCGTTCGCCGGCTTCCCTACGCGCTGCGCTCGTGCGTCGCCTCCCTTCAGCAGGTGCACGTTTCGATGGAGGAGGCAGCGCAGACCCTGGGTGCAGGCGGACGCCGCACCGTGACGCGCATCGTGGTTCCGTTGATGGCGGGCGGCATTCTCGCCGGATTCGTCACGAGCTTCCTCACCGCCGCCGTGGAGCTTTCCGCCACCATCATGCTGGTGAGCGCGACATCGGACGCTCCGGTGTCCTACGGCATCTACCTCTACATGCAATCGATCGCCGGGCGCGGGCCGGGCGCGGCGCTGGGCGTGATTGCGGTTACGCTGGTCGCGCTCGGCACCTACGTGTCCTACCGGGTGCTGCATTCGCGCAACCTCCGGTTCGAAGCGCACCAGGCGATGAAATAGGTGACACATGGCGAGAGTCAGGGTCGAGTTCCACGACATCGCGCTTGCTTTCGGCAGGACGCAGGTGCTGCGCGACATCGATCTCGTGATCGAGCCCGGCGAGTTTTTCGCCCTCCTCGGTCCCTCGGGCTCGGGAAAGTCCACGCTGCTTCGCGTCATCGCCGGCTTCGCTTTTCCGCAATCCGGCCGCGTTCTGGTGGACGGCCAGGACATTTCACGGATCCCGCCCTGGGAACGCAATATCGGGATGGTGTTCCAGAATTACGCGTTGTGGCCGCACATGACGGTATGGCAGAACGTCGCCTTCGGACTCGAGGAACGGAAGCTTTCCCGCGCAGAGATCGAGCGCAGGACCGCGGACGCGCTGGATCTCGTCGGCCTCCGGGGGCTTGCCGCGCGCCGCCCGAGCCAGCTCTCGGGCGGCCAGCAACAGCGCATCGCGCTCGCGCGCACCATTGCCATCGAGCCCAAAGTGCTGCTGCTGGACGAGCCACTGTCCAATCTCGATGCGAAACTGCGCATCCACATGCGTACCGAGCTGCTTGCGCTGCAGCGCAAGCTTGGGGTCACCACGATCTTCGTGACCCACGACCAGGAGGAGGCGCTCTCCATCGCCGACCGGGTAGCCGTGCTCGACCAGGGCGTGATCCAGCAGGTCGGGACGCCGCTCGAGCTCTACGACTCTCCGGCGAATCACTTCATCGCGACCTTCGTTGGCACCATCAACCTGCTGCGGGGTTCACTCGAAACGGCCGACGGAGGCACTGTATTTCGCGGCGAAACGCTCGGGACGATCGGGATCCCGTCGGCCGAGGCGTCAATCGGGCCCGCGGAGATCGCGATCCGGCCCCACGCCATCCAGCTTGCCGCGCCGGGCAAGGCGCCCGACGGCGCGCGGAGCTGGCTCGACGGCACGGTGACCGACCGCGAATTCCTCGGGGAGTTCGTGCGCTACAGCGTAAAGGTCGGGACGACGGAGCTCGTCGTGGACCAGCCCCACTACATGGGCGAACCGGGCTTCGCTCCAGGCGCGCGGGTGAAAGTCGGCATCAACCCCGCCCAGGTGAAGCTGCTGCGCGCCTAGCCCACATCAGGACCGGGATGCCGGAAGCGAGCATCGCGATGCCCACCATCGCGCCGATCGAGCCCGGGTCGAGGCTCATCGCGTACATGAAGCTCGAATACAGCATGTAGGCGCATGCAGCGACGAAGAGCAGCGGCGTCACCGGGTAGAACGGCACACGGAACGGGCTGTCGTTGGCCGGGGCATGCCGCCGCAGCGGGAAGAGCGACAGCCCGGTCAGCATGAAGAACAGCCAGAACGCCGGGGCGGTGTAGGCGACCATGGTCTGAAAACCGTCCGGCGTAAAGGACGCAAGCCCCACCAGGGCAATCGCGATCGCGCCCTGAACCAGGAGCGCATTGACCGGCGCGGAAGCCTCCTCGCTCCAGCGCCCGAGTCCCCGGAAGATCACGAAATCGCGGCCGAGCGCGTAATTAGTGCGCGCGCCCGTGAAAACTGTCGCGTTGAGCGTGGAGAGCGCGGCTGACACCACCACGATGCCGAGCAGCCACGCGCCGCCCTCACCCCAGGTTGCCTTCATGAGATCGAATGCCACCGCCCTGGAGGAAGCCATGCCCGCGAGCCCGAGGGCCTTGAGGTAAGCGAGATTGAGCAGCACGTAGAGCACGGTGATCACCACGATGCCGATCACCAGCGCGCGCACGATGTTGCGCCGCGTGTCGCGCATTTCCGCGGTGAGGTAGGCCGCCTCGTTCCAGCCGCCGTAGGTGAGCAGCACGAAGATCAGCGCGAGCCCCGAGAACCACGAACGGGCTTCCCCGGTCGCAGGAATCTCTGCCGACACGGGCGCGGCCGGCGCCGCGAACCCCCCGAGCACCACTGCGACAATGGCGGCGGCGAGAGCGATCGTCAGCGTGTTCTGTACC
>Ga0075352_1000103_pt1 | contig 12195 bp, 16 predicted proteins | sample Sandmound_TuleA__FD_120092 | JGI IMG/M metagenome (GOLD analysis project Ga0075352, IMG submission 120092) | Natural and restored wetland microbial communities from the San Francisco Bay, California, USA, that impact long-term carbon... | ecosystem: Environmental > Terrestrial > Soil > Wetlands ...
CGAGAAGGCGCAGATCCACGAGAGTCTCGGAGAGGCTATCAAGGACTGCGTCGCCACCTTCGCCATGTCGGCCCGGGGTCGCGAATGGTCCCCCCAGGTCCTCGACGTGCGCACCGCGGCAGCGCGCGCGCTGGAGGCGGGCGGGCCGGTGGCCTTCGTCTTCGGCAACGAGCAGGCCGGGCTCACCAACGACGAGCTGTTCGCCTGCCAGAATCTGGTCCACATTCCCGCGAGCCGCGACTTCAGTTCGCTCAACCTCGCCCAAGCGGTGCAGGTGGTGGCCTACGAGCTGCACATGGCGGTGGACGTCGCGATCCCGGCGGCGCGGTCGCTTCAGCTCGCCACGGTCGAAGACCTCGAGGGCCTCTATGCACATTTGGAGGAAGCGGCGGTGAAGAGCGGCTTCCTGACCCAGAATTCCAGGTTGCGCGAGCGCTGGCGGCGGCTCTTTTCCCGCGTCCCGGCCTTGGAGCGCGAGGAAGTGAACATCCTGCGGGGGCTCCTGAAAGCCTTACTAAAATAGTCGGAAACAATTAAAATGGGCCCATGCTGAGCAAGCTGCGAAGCGACATCGCCTGCATCCTGGAGCGCGACCCGGCGGCACGAAGCTCCTGGGAGGTGCTCACCTGCTACCCGGGCCTGCACGCCATCTACGTGCACAAGCTGGCGCACTGGTTCTGGACGCACGGGCTGCGCTGGCTGGGGCGTTTCACCTCGCATTTCGGCCGCTGGTTGACGGGCATCGAGATCCACCCCGGCGCGAAAATCGGCAGCTGCGTCTTCATCGACCACGGCATGGGCGTGGTGATCGGCGAGACCGCGGAAGTGGGCGACGGCTGCACCATCTATCAGGGCGTGACGCTTGGTGGCACTTCGCTCTATCGGGGCGAGAAACGCCATCCGACGCTCGGGCCTGGCGTCGTGGTCGGCGCGGGCGCCAAGATCCTCGGCGGCTTCACGGTCGGCGAGGGAGCGCGAATCGGCTCGAACGCGGTGGTGGTGAAGGAGGTACCGCCCGGGGGGACGGTCGTCGGCGTGCCGGGGCGCCTGGTCGAAGATGCCGAGGCGAAACAGGCCGCGCGCTTCTCCGCCTACGCTGTCGTCGCGGAGCAGGACGACCCGTATGCCAAAGCGATCAAGACATTAGTCGAGCATTCACGCGAACTCGAAGAGAGGCTGGCGCGCCTCGAGCGGGGCGAGCAGCCCGAAGCAGATAAAAACATACGCGTCGTCAAGTAGTTAGTTCTTGATCAAATCAGTCGGTTTTTGGTATACTTGATTAACTTGATCGGGTATTCCCAATGCGTCTGACGACCAAAGGAAGGTTTGCCGTAACCGCGATGGTCGATCTGGCCCTGCGCCAGAATCGCGGCCCCGTGACGCTCGCCGCCATCAGCGAGCGCCAGCACATCTCGCTCTCGTACCTCGAGCAGCTGTTCGGCAAGCTGCGGCGCGCCAAGCTGGTCTCGAGCGTGCGCGGCCCCGGCGGCGGCTACAACCTCGCCAGCCCGGCGCAGGCGATCAGCGTCGCCAGCATCGTCACCGCGGTCGACGAGCCGCTCGACGCGACGCAGTGCGGCGGCAAGGAAAACTGCCACGACGAGCGCCGCTGCATGACGCACGACCTGTGGGCGACGCTCAACGAGAAGATGTACGACTACCTCTCGTCGGTGACGCTCGCCGACCTGGTCGCGCACCAGAGCGGCAAGCAGGTCGCGGTGATCAAGGACTTCAGGACCGCGGAGAAAGCAGCGGCATGAGCCTGAAGCTGCCGATCTATCTCGACTACTCGGCGACGACGCCGGTGGATCCGCGCGTGGCACAGAAGATGATCCCGTACCTGACGGAGATCTTCGGCAACCCGGCGAGCCGCTCGCACGCGTTCGGCTGGAAGGCCGAGGAGGGCGTGGAGGAGGCGCGCGCGCACGTCGCGGCGCTGATCAACGCCGATCCGAAAGAGATCGTCTGGACCTCCGGCGCCACCGAGGGCAACAACCTCGCCATCAAGGGCGCGGCGAACTTCTACAAGACCAAGGGCAAGCACCTCGTCACGCAGAAGACCGAGCACAAGGCCGTGCTCGATACCTTCCGCGAGCTCGAGCGCCAGGGCTTCGAGGCCACTTATCTCGAAGTCGAACCGAACGGGCTGGTTGATCTGGAGAAATTCAAGGCCGCGATCCGGCCGGACACCATCCTCGCCTCGATCATGATGGTGAACAACGAGATCGGCGTGATCCAGCCGGTGTGGGAGATCGCCGACATCTGCAAGGAGAAGGGCATCATCTTCCACTGCGACGCGGTGCAGGGCGCGGGCCGGGTCGAGATCGACATGAACAAGCTGCGCGCCGATCTGCTGACCATCACCGCGCACAAGATGTACGGCCCGAAAGGCATCGGCGCGCTCTACGTGCGGCGCAAGCCGCGCGTGCGCATCGAGGCGCAGATCCACGGCGGCGGCCACGAACGCGGCTTCAGGTCCGGCACGCTGGCGACGCATCAGATCGTTGGTTTCGGCGAGGCGGCGCGCCTTGCCAAGCTCGAGATGGCGAGCGACAACGAGCGCATCCGCGCGATGCGCGACCGGCTCTGGAAGAGCGTGCAGGGCATGGAAGAGGTCTATCTGAACGGCGACCTCGAGCGGCGCATCCCGCACAACCTCAACGTCAGCTTCAATTTCGTCGAGGGCGAGTCGCTGATCATGGCGGTGAAGGACATCGCCGTGTCGTCGGGCTCGGCCTGCACCTCGGCCTCGCTCGAGCCGTCGTACGTGCTGCGCGCGCTGGGGCGCAACGACGAGCTGGCGCACAGCTCGGTCCGCATCACCCTGGGCCGCTTCACGACCCAGGAAGAAGTCGACTATGCGGCGGAGCTGCTCAAGCGCAAGGTGGCGAAGCTGCGCGAGCTGTCGCCGCTGTGGGAAATGTACAAGGAAGGCGTTGATTTAAACTCTGTCCAGTGGGCAGCGCACTAGGAGCAAGTCATGGCATATAGCGACAAGGTCATCGATCACTACGAGAACCCCCGCAACGTCGGCTCGTTCGACAAGGCGGACGACGCGGTGGGCACCGGCATGGTGGGCGCGCCAGCCTGCGGCGACGTGATGAAGCTGCAGATCAAGGTCGGCGCCGACGGGCGCATCGAGGACGCGCGCTTCAAGACCTACGGCTGCGGCTCGGCGATCGCCTCGAGCTCTCTGGTCACCGAGTGGGTCAAGGGCAGGACGCTCGACGAGGCGGCGACCATCAGGAACACCGAGATCGCGCAGGAGCTGTCGCTGCCGCCGGTGAAGATCCACTGCTCGATCCTCGCCGAGGACGCAATCAAGGCGGCCGTCGAGGATTACAAGAAAAAACATAATTTGGGGAAGAAAGCAGCGGCATGATCACGCTCACCGAAAAGGCCGCGCAGCACGTGCGCGGCTACCTCGCGAAGCGCGGCAAGGGCGTGGGGCTGCGGCTCGGCGTGCGCACCTCGGGCTGCTCCGGGCTCGCCTACAAGCTGGAGTTCGCCGACGTCGTCAACGCCGAGGACCATCAGTTCGAGAGCCACGGCGTGAAGGTGCTCGTCGACCCGAAGAGCCTGCAATACATCGACGGCACGGAGCTCGACTACACCCGTGAAGGACTCAACGAAGGCTTCAAGTTCCGCAACCCCAGGGTCAAGGACGAGTGCGGCTGCGGCGAGAGCTTTAACGTCTAGCAGCCACTTCGAGCTGTTCGGCCTTGCGCCGGCTTTCGCCCTCGACCAGGAGATGCTGGAAAAGGCCTACCGCGACATGCAGTCGCGCGTCCACCCCGACCGGTTCGCACGCGCCGGCGCCGCCGAGCGCCGCGCCTCGCTGCAGTGGACGACGCGGGTCAATGAAGCTTTTCAGGTACTGAAAAACCCCGTAAGCCGAGCGCGTCATCTGCTCGAGCTGCACGGCGTCGACGTCGCGTTCGAGACCAACACCGCCATGCCGGCCGAGTTCCTGATGCAGCAGATGGAGCTGCGCGAGCAGTTGGAAGAAGCCAGGGATGCCAAGGCACTCGATGCGCTGCGTGCAGGCCTGCAGAAGAGCCGGAAGTCATTGGAACGTGAAATCGCCGAAACGATCGATGCCAAGAAAGCCTACAAAGGCGCCGCCGACCTGGTGAGGAAGCTGCAGTTCCTGCATCGCCTCGACGAGGAGATCGATTCCGCTTACGAGGCGCTGGAGTAGCCATGGCGCTGCTGCAGATCTCCGAGCCGGACCAGTCGCCGGCGCCGCACGAGCACCGGCTCGCGGTAGGCATCGACCTCGGCACCACCAACTCGCTGGTCGCCACCGTGCGCAGCGGCGTGGCGACGGTGCTGCCGGACGCCAACGGGCGGCCGCTGCTGCCCTCGATCGTGCGCTACCTGAAGGACGGCAGGATCGAGGTCGGCCACGCGGCGCAGGCGCACCAGGCCGAGGACCCGAAGAACACCATCGTCTCGGTGAAGCGCTTCATGGGGCGCGGCCTGAAGGACGTCGCGCATGTGGAATCGACGCCCTACGATTTCGTCGACGCGCCGGGCATGGTGCAGATCCGCACCGCGGCGGGCGTGAAGAGCCCTGTTGAGGTTTCTGCCGAAATTCTCAAAGTGCTCCGGGAGCGTGCGGAGCTGTCCCTGCAGGGAACGTTGAGCGGGGCAGTGATTACGGTGCCGGCCTATTTCGATGATGCGCAGAGACAAGCCACAAAAGACGCGGGCCGGATCGCCGGGCTGAACGTCCTCAGGCTCCTGAACGAGCCGACGGCGGCGGCGATCGCCTACGGCCTCGAGAACGCGGCCGAAGGCCTGTACGCGGTCTACGACCTGGGCGGCGGCACCTTCGACATCTCGATCCTGAAGTTGTCCAAGGGCGTCTTCGAAGTGGTGTCCACCAGCGGCGACTCGATGCTCGGCGGCGACGATTTCGACCAGCGCCTGTTCTGCTGGGTGGTGGAGCGGGCGAAGCTGCCGCCGCTCGGCGCGAAGGACATGCGGCTTCTGCTCATGAAATCGCGCGAGGCCAAGGAGCAGCTGACGCTGCACGCCGAGGCGCCGGTGACGGCCAAGCTCTCGACCGGCGATTTCGTCGACCTGAAGATCGACACCGAGTCGTTCTGCAGCATCACCCAGACGCTGGTGAACAAGACCCTCGGCCCGATGCGCAAGGCGCTGCGCGATGCCGGCCTGACGGTCGAGGACATCAAGGGCGTGGTGATGGTCGGCGGCGCGACGCGCATGCCGCAGGTGCAGCGCGCGGTCGGCGAGTTCTTCCGCCGCGACCCGCTCAACAACCTCGACCCGGACAAGGTGGTGGCGCTCGGCGCGGCGATGCAGGCGAACGTCCTTGCCGGCAACAAATCCGAGGGCGAGGACTGGCTGCTGCTCGACGTGATTCCGCTTTCGCTCGGCATCGAGACCATGGGCGGCCTGGCCGAGCGGATCATCCCGCGCAACACCACCATTCCGGCGGCGAAGGCGCAGGAATTCACCACCTTCAAGGACGGCCAGACCGGCATGAGCATCCACGTGGTGCAGGGCGAGCGCGAGCTCGTCTCCGACTGCCGCTCGCTGGCGCGTTTCGAGCTGAAGGGCATCCCGCCGATGACCGCCGGCGCGGCGCGCGTGCGCGTGTCGTTCCAGGTCGACGCCGACGGCCTGCTGTCGGTCTCGGCGAAGGAGGGCACTTCGGGCGTGGAGGCCGCGGTGACCGTCAAGCCCTCCTACGGCCTCGCCGATGCCGACATCGAGCGCATGCTGCGCGACTCTTTCGAGCACGCGAAGGACGACGTGCACGCCCGCGCTCTGACCGAGCAGCGGGTCGAAGGGCAACGGCTGATCGAGGCGACCCGGTCCGCCTTTTCGCAGGACGGGGGATTGGTGAGCAAGGAAGAGCGCGAGGCGATCGAAACGGCAATGCACTCGCTCGAGGAGCTGCTGGCCGGCACCGATCACCGCGCGATCAAGCATGCCGCCGACGTGCTCAACCGCGCCACCGAGGACTTCGCCGGCCGGCGGATGGACGCGGGCATCAAGCGCGCGCTCGCCGGCCGCAAGATCGGAAGTTTTTGATGCCGAAGCTGAAGGTCCTTCCCGGGCATGCCATTTGCCCGCAGGGCGCGGAGATCGACGCCGAGCCCGGCAAGTCGATCTGCGACACGCTGCTCGAGCACCACATCGACATCGAGCACGCGTGCGAGAAGCAGGCGGCGTGCACCACCTGCCACGTGCTGGTGCGCCGGGGCTTCGACTCGCTCGAGCCGGCCGAAGAGAAGGAGGAGGACATGCTCGACAAGGCCTGGGGCCTCGAGGCCGTGTCGCGCCTTTCCTGCCAGGCCAGGGTGGCCGACGAGGACCTGGTGATCGAGATCCCGAAGTACACGATCAACTACGAGCGTGAAGGCGGAGGAAAGAAATGAAGTGGACGGATACGCAGGAGATCGCGATCGCCCTTTACGAAAAATTTCCCGAAAAAGACCCGAAAACCCTGCGCTTCACCGATCTCCACAAGTGGGTCATGGAGCTCGAAGGCTTCGACGACGACCCGAACCGCAGCGGCGAGAAGATCCTCGAGGCGATCCAGGCGGCCTGGATCGACGAGGCGGAGTAGCTGGAAGCCTACTTCTTCTTGCGCAAGTCGCCCCACAGGCTGTCGAGCCGCGAGTAGCGGCCGCAGCCGCTGACGTAGAACGAGTACTGGAAGGCGTTCTTCTTGTAGTAATCCTGGTGGTAATCCTCGGCGGGATAGAACGGGCCTGCCTTGGTGATCGGTGTCAGCAGCGGCTGGCGGAACGGCTTCTGCTTCTCCCACTTCGCCTTGGACGCCTCGGCGAGGCGCTTCTGCTCTTCCGAGTGGTAGAAGATCTCGGGCCGGTACTGCGAGCCCGAGTCGCAGAACTGGCGGTTGGTGACCGTCGGGTCGTGGTTCAGCCAGAAGACGTCGAGCAGCTGCTCGTAGCTGACTTTCGCCGGATCGAAGGTCACCTCCACCGCCTCGGCGTGCCCCGTGCGTCCCGAGGAGACCTGCTCGTAGCTCGGGCCCTTCACCGTGCCGCCGGTGTAGCCCGAGACCGCCGAGATCACGCCCGGTACCTTCTCGAACGCCTCCTCGGTGCACCAGAAGCAGCCCGCGGCGAAGGTGGCCTTCTCGGTCTTTTGCGCCAATGCCGGGAAGGCGGCAGCCGCCATCAGGATAAGGATGATTTTCTTCATTGGGCGAGCTCCCTTAGGACGGCGTCGATGACCGGTTGGTCGCGCAAGCATAGCCGGACCTTACGCAGAGGGGAGGCTCTCCCGGCCCTGACATACGCGCGGGCGCAGGTCTCGAGCGGCACCGCGAAGATCCCGGCCGAGACCGCGGGGAACGAGACGCTGTTCCAGCCCTTCTCAATGGCCACGGAAAGGGCTGAGGAAATGGCTTTGAAAATCTTGTTCTCCTCGTCGCCTTCGCCGAAGCGGGGGCCGATCGCATGGATCACGCCCTTGAAGGGCAGGTTGCCGGCCGTGGTCGAGACAGCGCTGCCCGTCTCGAACACCCCGTGGGTCCGCACGAGCGCGTCCGACTCCTTCTGCAGGGCGGGACCCGCGGCGCGCGAAATGAGGCTGGCGACCCCGCCCGCGTGGGCGAGGGCGCCGTTGGCGGCATTGACGATCGCGTCGACCGGCTCCTCCAGCAGGTTGCCGCGCACCACCTGGAAGAGCCGTCCGGGGCCGACTTGCTCTTCGGCGAGGACTTCTATTCGACTTTCGCCTTGCCGCGCAGCCCCTTCACCAGCTCGTCGATGCGGATCTGCGTCAGCTGCTGCTGGATGCGCGGCCTCACCTCGGCAAGCGAGGGGAAGCGGCCCGAGCGCACGTCGTCGAGCTGGATGACGTGGTAGCCGAAGCGCGTGCGCACCGGCATCTCGGTGTACTTGCCTTTCTCGAGCTTCATCATCGCTTCCGAGAAGCTGCGGTCGAAGTCGCTCGGTCCGTGCCAGTCGAGGTCGCCGCCGCGGTCCTTGCTGCCCGGGTCCTTCGAGTTCTTCGCCGCCAGCTCGTCGAACTTCGCGCCCTTCTTCAGCTCGGCGACCACCTGCTTCGCCTGGTCCTCGGTCTCGACCAGGATGTGGCGCGCGCGGTACTCCTTGTCGCCCTGCTCGGCCCTGACCCGGTCGTACTCCTTCTGCACGTCGGCGTCGCTGACCGGGTGCTTGCGCACCCAGTCGCGCAGGTAGGCGCTAATGATGATCTCCTGGCGGGCGAGGTCGAGCTGGCCGGCGACCTCCGGCGAGCGGGCAACGCCCGACTTCTGCGCTTCCTGCATCAGCACCTCGCGGTTGACCAGCTCCTCGCGGATCATGGAGCGCGTCTGGTCGTTGTCGGGGGCGCCGCGCGCCTTCTGCTGGTTGAGCAGCGCTTCGCCGCGGGCGCGCGGGATGGCGACGCCGTTGACGGTCGCGAGCGGCGCGCCTCTCGCCGCGTCCTTCTTCGCGGGCTCCTTGCTCGGCAGCGTTTGTGCCGGAGCGAGCATGGGGGCCGCCAGAAGGGCGGCGGCGAGGATACGGATCTTCATTGCTTTCCTTTCGCTTCTTCGGGAGTGCTCGCCGTGATGGCGAGCGCGTGGATGGGATTGTGCATCAGTTCGCCGATCGCCTGATAAACCATGCGGTGGCGCGCCACCGGGCTCTGGCCGGCGAAGCGCGCCGAGACGATGGCGAGGCGCCAGTGCGTGCCGCCGCCTTCCCGCCAGCCGGAATGGCCGGCGTGCTGCGAGCTCTCGTCGACCAGGTCGAGAGAGAGCGGCTCGAGTGGCGCGAGGCGCTGCCTGATCGTCTCGGCGAGGGTCATGGTTTCTCTTCGACGTATCGGGCGAGCACCAGCGCCTGGACGACGACGAACACCAGCATCAGCCCCATGCCGCCGAACAATTTGAAGTTTACCCAGAGGTCGGTCGGGTAATTGAAGGCGACGTACAGGTTCGCCGCGCCCATGAAGGCGAAGAAGGCGATCCAGGCGACGTTGAGGCGCGCCCAGATCGGCTCGGGAAGCTGCATCTCCTGCGACAGCATGCTGCGGACCAGGTTGCGGCGCGCAAGCGCCGAGCCGCCGAGCACCGCGCCGAACAGCCAGTAGAGCACCGTCGGCTTCCACTTGATGAAGGTCTCGTCCTGCAGGGCGAGCGTCGCGCCGCCGAACACGACGATGATCGCCAGGCTGGCCCAGAGCATGCCCGGGATGCGCTGGCGGCGCAGCTTCAGCCATGCCACCTGCAGCACCGTGGTGCCGATCGCGACCGCCGTGGCGACGTAGATGTCGGCGAGCTTGAAGGCGACGAAGAAGAGGACGACCGGGAGAAGGTCGAACAGAAACTTCATTCAGGAAGCGATTCTACCGCGCTCGCGTGCTGACCGACGCGACCCTGATCCTGCCGACCAGGCCGACCAGCGGCACCAGGTCGCCGGGCTGCTCGCCTTCGATCAGCTTGAGATGCGTCGCGTCCGCCCGCGGCTGGCCGAAGGTCGCGTCGACCGGTTGCCAGCCGCGGCCCGCGATCCACGCTTCGTTCCAGGTGTGATACAGGAAGCCGCCGTGCTCCGGGGAATAGACGATGCCGTTGACGATGCGCGCCGGAATGCCCAGCGCGCGGGCGAGCGCGGCGAAAAGGTACGCGTGCCCCTGGCATTCGGCGCGTCGCTCGCGCAGCACGTCCACAGCGGTGAATGAATCGACCGCCTCCTTGGCGATGTTGGCGTCCATCCAGGCGAGGATGCGGGCAATCCTGTCGTCTTCGTCCGTCGCTCCGGCGGCGATCGTCTTCGCGAGCGACGCGATCTCGGCCAGGTTGCTCGGCGCGGCCAGGGTCGGTTTCAGATACCTCGCCGGGTCGCCCTGCGCGAGCGGCGCGGTGCGGTCGATGACGCATCTCGAGTTGCGGCACGTCTGCCCGCCGTCGCTCGGCAGCTCGAACCCGGCCGGCACGCCTTCCAGCACGATCTCCATGCGCGCCGCGGCGCGCGCCTCCGGCAGCGGCCCGGCCCGCAGCAGGCTGAAATCGACCATCGCGTCGCGCTTGTTGAGGCTCGCTTCGACGAGGTAGCGCCGCGCCGACGCCTCGTCCTCGAGCCCGGAGATGAGCACGCCGTTCAACGCGATCTCGAGCAGCGGCCGGCCGTCAGCGCTGATCCAGCTCGTGGACTCCATGCCGAGCAGGCGCGTGACCACTTTGAACGCCGGCCCTTCGAACAGCGGGCTCGACTCCCATCCGAGAACCTCCACCTCGGCTTCGGCGACCTTCTGCGTCTCGCCCTCCAGCACCGAGAAGCGCGACCTGCGGCCCACGGCGAGCCCGCGAACGACCGGCAGGTAGCTGAGCGCGCTGGAAGGGTAGAGGGGCTCGGTCAGCGGCAGCGTGCGCTGCTCCTTGCTGCCGCTTGCCTCGATGATGATCTTGAGCTGCTTGCCGTCCGCGCTGCCGCTGACCTTGAGCGGGCTGCCGTCGATCTCGTGCTCGTAGGCGAACGTGGCGAGCGTCAGGTCGGGGCGGACGCGGTCGAGCGCGTGCAGGTTGACGCGCTTGTCGATGCCGAGGAAGCGCAACCGGATCGCCGCCTCGGACTCGATCTCGTAGAGCCCGGGCGCATCTGCCGCCGGGCGCAGCGTGCGGCGCGTGAAGCCGATCTTCTCGCCGTTGAAGACCACGCCGACCCAAAGGTCGCGATGCGGCCACGTTTCCAGCGTGACGCTCGCGGGAGGAGGCGCGGCGCCCGCGTCGCGGAAGTATTGCGTGGCGCAGCCCGAGAGTGCCGTGAGAAGCGCGAGCGCAAGGAATCGCATCATTTCCAGCCGCCGACGGCCTTGCGCGCCGCGTCGTTGTTCGGCCTGACGACCAGGCCGCTCGCCGAGACTGTCACCGTGTACTCGGCGCCCTCGGCCATCGGCACGAACGCGGCGCTGCCGTAGAGCGCGTCGACCAGCGGCAGCCAGGCGTGGTAGCGCTTCGCCACCGCCCAGAGGTCGACCGGCTCCTCGCTGGTGGCGAGCGCGTACACGGTGCGTCGCGCCGTGCGCTCCTGGATGACGTCGCCATAGCGGCCCGAGAGGCGCTCGAGGCGATAGAGCGTGTCGAAGCCGGCGATGGTCGCGAGCGGACGCCACTTCAGGACGCGCGCGTCGATCTGCCATTCGTCGCCGCGCAGCTCGAAGTGCCGCGCGGCGCGGCCCGGGGGCTCGAGCGTCAGCGCGTACTGGCGCTCGCCGAGCTGTCGCAGCGTCACCTTGGCGGCGAGCTGTTCGCTGGTGAGCCGCCGGTAGCCGTGCAGCGAAGCCGCGACCAGCCCCGCCGCCACGCCGAGCAGGATGAAGAAGGCGCCGAGGAGGAAGTAGAACGCGCCGCCGGCGAGGCGCAGCTTGCGCAGCCGGCGCAGGGCGAGCAGCTCGAGCGGCAGCGCGATCAGCACGCCGAGCGTGGCGAAAGCGACCAGCAGGGTGCGCGGGTCGAGCTGCGAAAGCCACTGCACGGCAGCGCTCATACTTTGATAAGGTCGCGCAGCATGTCGGGAAAGCTACCACCGCGCCTGGGCATCGTCATCCTCGTAGTTGTCGCGAGCTGCTTCGCGGCCAACCACCTCTCGGCGCGCATCGCATTCAACCACGGCGCGAGCGTCGCGGCCGCGGTCGCCGTACGGGCGAGCGCCACCGCTCTCTTTCTCGTACTTTTGCTGAGAATCAAGAACATTCCGATCGGGCTTCCTGCCGGGGCGCGCGGCTGGGCGCTGCTCGCCGGCGTGCTGATCGCGGTGCAGAGCTACTGCCTCTATTCGGCGGTCGCCCTGATCCCGCCGGCGCTGGCGCTGCTCGTGTTCCAGACCTCGCCGATGCTGTACGTGCTCATGACCTGGGCCTTCGGCAAGCAGCCCCCGCGCGCGAGCGCGCTGCCGGCGATGCTGCTGGCGCTGGTCGGGTTGGCGCTGGCGCTCGACATCCGCACCGACCAGCTCGCCGCGCGCTGGGACGAGATCGGCGCCGGCGTGAGCTGGGCGTTCGCGAGCGGCGTCAGCATGGCGCTGGTCTATTTCATCAACGCCGGCCCGCTCGCCGGGCTGGACGCGCGGCTGCGCACTTTCGTCATGACCGCGGTCACCGCGGCGATCGTCGTCGTCGTCGCCGGTGTCGCCGGAGCGCTGCGGCTGCCCGGGGACGGCGCCGGCGCGGCCGGCCTCG
>Ga0075352_1000104_pt1 | contig 12192 bp, 13 predicted proteins | sample Sandmound_TuleA__FD_120092 | JGI IMG/M metagenome (GOLD analysis project Ga0075352, IMG submission 120092) | Natural and restored wetland microbial communities from the San Francisco Bay, California, USA, that impact long-term carbon... | ecosystem: Environmental > Terrestrial > Soil > Wetlands ...
GACGTCCGCCTCCGGGATATCCTGCAGCTGCTCGAGGATGAGGCCGTTGAGCGTGCGCGGCCCGTCGACCGGCAGCTCGAGGCCGAGCGCGCGATTGACGTCGCGCACCGGCGTCGCGCCGTCGGCGGTGGCGGCGCCGTCCCCGTCCCAGGCGAGCGGCGCCGCGCCCGGCAGCGAGGTGGTGAACTTGCCGATGATCTCCTCGATGATGTCCTCGACGGTCACCAGGCCCATCAGCTCGCCGTACTCGTCGACCACCAGCGCCATGCGCTCCTGGTTCTCCTGGAAGTACTGGATCTGCACCAGCGCCGGTGTGGTCCCCGGCACGAAGTAGGGCTCGTCGAGCATCGACTCGAGCGTCTGCCGGTCGAGCGTGCGCGTCGGCAGCGCCGCGAGCACCCTGCGCAGCGGCAGCACGCCCGCCACCTCGCCGCGCGCGTCGCGGAACACCGGCAGCCGCATGTGGTAGCTGGTCGCGAGCTGGCGCACCAGCGTCTCCATGTCCTGGTCGAGCTGGATCGATTCGATCTTCGCGCGCGGCACCATGACGTCGTGCACCGTCACCGCCTCGATGTCGAACAGATTCAGCACGATCGCCAGGTGCTTCTTCGGCATGAAGGTCGAGGACTCGAGCACCAGGGTGCGGATCTCGTCCGGCGAGAGCCTGGGCGCGTCGGTCGACTGGCCGGGCTTGATGCCGACCAGGCGCAAGAGCGGCCGCGCGAACAGGTTGATGAACCACGCCGGCAGATCGAGCAGCCGCAGCGCCACCTTCACCGGCAGCGAGAGCAGCAGCGCGACGCGCTCGGGATGGGTCGCGCCGATCACTTTCGGCGTGATCTCCGAGAAGACGATGATGATGAAGCCGGTCACGATCGGGGTCAGGATCACGACCAGCGTCTCCTCGCCGAACACGCGCACGGCGATGAAGCCCGCCACCGTGGTCGCGCCGGTGAGCGCGAGCGTGTTGCCGATCAGGATGCCGCCGAGCAGCCGGTCGGTGCGCTTGAGCAGCTCGGCGACGCGGATGGCGCTGTCGTGGCCTTCGCTGACCATGTGCTTCAGCCGGTAGCGGTTGATCGCCATCATCGCCGTTTCGGCGATGGAGAAGAACGCCGACAGGACGAGCAGCACCGCCAGGGCACCGATCAGCCAGCCGAGCGGGACGTGCCGGGTGAGCGAGAACTCGTCCATCAGGCGCGCTGCAGGATCACTTCCAGCACGAAGCGGCTGCCGACATAGGCGAGCACGAGCAGCAGGAATCCGCCCAGCGTCCAGCGCAGCGCGGTGCGACCGCGCCAGCCCCTCAGCCAGCGCCCGGCGAGCAGCCAGCCGAAGGTCAGCCAGGAGAGGATGGCGAACACCGTCTTGTGGTCGGCGCGCAGCGGCCGGCCGAACACCGCCTCGGAGAAGACGATGCCCGAGGCGAGCGTCAGCGTGAGAAAGACGAACGCCGCGCCGATCACGCGGAACAGCAGCCGCTCGAGCGTGAGCAGCGGCGGCAGGTGGCCGAAGCCGAGCGCGGACTTGCGGTGCAGCTGGCGCTCGGCGACCGCCATCAGCGTCGCGTGCATCAGCGCAATGACGAACAGGCTGTAGGCGATCATCGCCAGCGCGAGGTGCACCTTGAACGCGCCGGCCTGCGCGTGTGCGCCGCTCGAGGCGAGGCCGGGGAAGATCGCCGGCAGCGGCACCGCGACGGCGGCGAGCGGCAGCACCAGCGGCTCCATGCCGTCGAGGTGATAGAAGAGGCTCTCGATCCAGTACAGCGCCACCGCGAGGAAGGTCATCACCGACAGCGCCTGCGCGAAGCCGAAGCGCAGCGCCGAGGCGGCGAAGATGCCGTCATAGAGCAGCCAGGCGTGCAGCGCGAGCGGCGCGAGGATGGCGGCGCGCTCCCAGCCGCGCAGCCCGCCGCCCTGCCTTTCACTCCCGGGCGCGCTGCGCCAGCGGCTGTTCCAGAAGTGCCACGCCAGCCCCACGTACGCGGCACCCGCGATGACGTGAATTACAATGTCGGGCACGGTTTCAGTTTAGCACCCCCCATGCTCGACACTCTCACGACGCGTCTTGCGAAGATCGTCAAGACGATCCGCGGCGAGGCGCGCCTCACCGAAGCGAACATCCAGGACGCGCTGCGCGAAGTGCGCGTCGCGCTGCTCGAGGCTGATGTCGCGCTGCCGGTGGTCAAGCACTTCATCGACGCGGTGCGCGCGAAGGCGCTCGGCGAGGAAGTGGTCGGCAGCCTGACGCCGGGGCAGGCGCTGGTCGGCGTCGTGCACCGCGAGTTGACGCAGCTCATGGGCGAGGCCAGCGTCGGCCTCGACCTCGCCGCGCAGCCGCCCGTGGTCATCCTCATGGCCGGCCTGCAAGGCTCGGGCAAGACCACCACCAGCGGCAAGCTCGCTCTGCTGCTGAAGAACGAGAAGAAAAAGGTCGGCCTCGTCTCGGCCGACGTCTATCGCCCGGCGGCGATCGAGCAGCTGAAGACCGTCGCGGGCCAGGCCGGCGCCGACTTCATTGTTTCTCACATCAATGAAAAACCCGTGGATATCGCGAGGCGTGCTCTTGAGTACGCACGAACTCACTACCTCGACGTTCTCATCGTCGACACCGCCGGCCGCCTCGCCATCGACGAAGAGATGATGCGCGAGATCGCCGAGCTGCACGCCTTCCTCAAGCCGGTCGAGACGCTGTTCGTGGTCGACGCGATGCAGGGCCAGGATGCGGTGAACGTCGCCAAGACGTTCAGCGACCGGCTGCCGCTCACCGGCGTCATTCTCACCAAGCTCGACGGTGATGCGCGCGGCGGCGCGGCGCTCTCGGTGCGCCACGTCACCGGCAAGCCGATCAAGTTCGCCGGCGTCGGCGAGAAGCTCACCGGCCTCGAGCCCTTCCATCCCGAGCGCATGGCGGCGCGCATCCTCGGCATGGGCGACATCCTCTCGCTGGTCGAGGAGGCGCACGCCAAGATCGATTTGGAAGAAGCGAAGCGGGTTGCCGACAAGGTCAAGAAGGGGAAGGGCTTCGACCTCGAGGACTTCAAGCAGCAGATCGCGCAGATGAACAAGATGGGCGGCATCGCCTCGATGATGGACAAGCTGCCGGCGCAGCTCGCCGGCAAGATCGACCCGGCGAAGCTTCAGGACGAGAAGCAGTTCAAGCGCATCGTCGGCATCATCAACTCGATGACGCCGCAAGAGCGGCGCAGGCCCGAGCTCATCAAGGCCTCTCGCAAGCGCCGCATCGCCGCTGGCGCCGGCGTGCCGGTGCAGGCCGTCAACCAGCTACTCAATCAGTTCGAGCAGATGCAGAAGATGATGAAGATGATGAAGGGCGGCAACCTGCAGCGCATGATGCGCAACATGAAGGGCATGCTGCCCGGGATGCGCTAGAACCCGATCCTGCGCTTCGGGGTCATCGGCGGAGTCATCAGCTCTCGGATCGCATCGAACACGACCTTGAATTGCCGGTCGTATTTCGCTTCCAGCGCGTCGAGTCTTTGCGCAAGCGCGGCGTTTGTGCTGCATCAGGCCGCGCAACCGTACGAACGCGCGCATGATTTCCACGTTTACCTTTACTGCCTGCCTGCTTCTTAGGACCGAAGAGAGCATTGCAACGCCCTGCTCGGTGAACGCGTAGGGCGTGTACTTGAAGTGCTTGCCCCGACCGCTGGAGCGCCGCACGTCTAAGGTCACAATCTGTGACCTTAAAGCTTTAGCCTCTTGTTCCATCAATTGAAAGCAAAAGTCCGACGGGAAGCGATCGCGGTTGCGCTTCACCGCCTGGATGAGAGTCTTGGTTGGGACTCCATAGAGATCTGCTAGATCGGCGCCAAGGATGACCTTCAGCCCACGAAGGCTCCGGATGCGCGAGACGACGGTTTGCTGCGCGGCGTCCATGAAGATTCATGAACGCCACCTGTCTTGCTCGCGTTGACGCAACTTACTGCCTTCGAAGCTGCGCTTCCATCTCCGCTAGTCCCCGCGTGTCTTGCAGTGCCCGGCTGACGGTCAGCGCGCGCTCGTAGTAGTCGCGCGCGGCGTCGCGGTTGCCGGCGGCGGAGTTCGCCAATGAGAGCTCGGTGAGGTCGGCGAGGATCTTGCGCGGGTCGGCGAGGTCGCGGTCGATGGCGAGGGCCTGCTCGAGCGGCTGGATCGCGGCCTGCGGGTTGTTCTGCACGCGGCGCGCCTTGCCGAGCAGGCGCAGGGCGTTGGCGGTCTCGGCGCGGTCGCTGCGCGAGCGGGCGCGCTCGGCGGCGCGGGTGGCGAGCGGCTCGGCCTCCGCGGCGCGTTGGGCCTCGAGGGCGATCTGCGCCTGGACGTTGAGGATGGTCGCCGCGTACTCGCAGGAGAAGTTCGCGCAGCGCTGCGCGGCGCGCTCGGCGAAGGTGGCGGCGGAGACGGGGTTCTGCAGCGCCAGCTCGACGATCGCGCGCCGCAGCTCGGCCTGCAGCCGCCGGCGCTCGGAGAACGACCGGCGGGGATCGTCGAGCACGCGAGCGAGGGCGTCGCGCGCCTCGGCGTCACGGCCCATCCACTGGTAGACGATTGACTGGTTGATCGCGTTGGCGGCGACGGCGTCGGTGTTCTCGACCGTCGCGGCGAGACGCGCGGCCTCGCCGTACTGGCGCGCGGCACCTTCGAGGTCGCCCGAGCGCATCGCCACGGCGGCGCGCTGCTCGGCGTCGGCGAGGCGGCTCTGAGACTGCGACGACGTCTGGGCGGGAGCGGCCGGCGGCTTCGTGCCGCTGCAGCCCGCAGTCATTCCCATGGCGAGCACGAGCGCGACGAGCGGCGAAGCTCTCAATGCCGGAGCGCCTTGCCGCGTGCGTCGAAGCTGTCGATCGGCAGCTCGCGGTCGATGGGCTCGCTGAACGAGTCGCTGAGCGGCCAGACGCGCTTGGCGGCGTTGAACACCTCGCCGGCGTCGCGCGCCACCGCGTCGCCGCGCTCGAGCACCGGCTGCGCCTTCTGGATCGTGCCCTGCGCCTCCTCGCCGGTCTTGCGCAGCTGCTGCGCCGCGCCGTCGATCGACTCGATCGCCACGCCGAGCTTGGTGGTGAGCTCCGGCACCGCCCGCTCGATGCCCGTCACCGCACGCTCGGTGGCCTGCAGCGCCGAGCCCGCCTGCCGGTTCATGTCGGCGACGGCGCGCTCGGTGGTGGCGAGGAGCTTCCGCAGATCGCGGTGCGTCTGCGGCAGCGTTTCCATCTCCTGGCGCAGGCTGTGCAGGCTGACGGCGATGTCCTCGCCCGAGCCCTTGAACTGCGCGAGCACGTTCTTCATCTCGTTGAACGCCGGCACCGCCTGGCGGCGGATGTCGTCGATGAACTCGGCGATGCTGCGGCTCGGCTGGAAATCGATGCGCTCGCCTTCGGCGAGCGCGGGGCCCGGCTTGCCCGGCACGATGTCGACCACCGCCGCGCCGACCACGCCCGCCTCGCGCGAGTGCCGGGCGATCGAGCCCTTCGGAATGCGCGGCATGTACTCGCTCATGATCGACAGCTGCACGTCCACGCCTTCGTCCGAGAGCTCCATGCCGGCGATCGAGCCGACCGTGAAGCCGTAGAGCTTGACCGGCATGCCCTTGTTGAGGCCGAGGGCGTTGGCGGTGACGAAATGGATTCGGGTCTGGTGCACGAACCAGCCCTGCTTGTAGGCGACCAGGCCGAGGAACGCGGCCACCAGCAGCAGCGCGATCAGCAGGAAGGCGTTCACCTTGAGCAGCAGGCGCGAGAAGCGCGCCGGAGGGACGAAAGTCGAGGGCATCATTCCTCCCGGAGATCGACGAAGACCAGCGTGCCGGCGGGGTGGCGCCGGCGGTATTCGCGCTCGAAGCCGGCGACGCGCGCGCATTCGGCGCGGGACAGGCCGTCGTTCAGCGATTCGATGATGGCGAGCTCGGGGCCGGCGACCAGCAGGCGGGCGAACGCGGCGATCTTGCGCTCGAGCTTGCCGAGCTCGTCCGGCACGCGCACGAGGAAGCTGCGCGGCTCGATGCCGAAGGCGTCCAGCACCTCGCCGGTGATCGTCGCCACCACGTCGAGCGGCGGCTTGCCGTGGTAGGCGGCCGGGAGCGAGATGTTCTCCCAGGCGTTGAGGTTGCTGATCAGGCCGATGATGGGCGAGAGCGCGCCGACCCTCGCGCGCAGCTTCTGGCGCGCCTTGCCGCTCAGGCCGCGCACCGGCTGGCCGAACAGCTCGAGCTCCTCGTCGGGCTCGCAGCGCGCCTTGAGGACCGCGGTCACGAAGGCCGACTTGGATTCGGCATCCGGAAACTCGATCCGCTGCACGCTGCCCAGGGGCACGGCGATCGGGAGCCCGCGCTCGCCTCTGCGGCTGTAGCTCAACGCCAGTTGCGCGGAAGGACGCGGCGCCAGCTGCGCGCTCATACCGTGGCTTTCACCAGGCCGAAGAACAGGATGCCGAAGACGATGTAGGCGAACACGGCGTTGATCGTCAGGACGAGCATCGCGCACTGCGTGACGGCGCGCGTCACGACCTTGGGCACCGCGTTCTGGGTGAGGTCGGGCGGATTGAGGCCGTGGTAGCAGCAGCACGCCGCGATGGCGAAGCCGAAGAGCAGCGCCTTGATCGTCGAGTAGTAGAAGTCGACCGGCGTGAACAGATCGAACAGGCGGCTGGCGAGCTCCATGAACGACGCTTCGATGATGAACGGCGAGAGCAGCAGGCCGCCGGCCACGGCGAGGAACTGGATGTAGAAGGTGAGCGCGGTGGTCGCGACCATCACGCCGGCGATGCGCGGCACCACCAGGTAGTCGTAGAGATTGATGTTGAGGTAGCGCAGCGCCCGGGTCTGGCCGGAGATGCGCATCATCGCCATTTCGGCCGACATCGCCGTGCCGCTGCGCAGGATGACGACCACGGCGGCGGCGAGCGGGCCGACCTCGCGGAACACCACCAGCAGCAGGATCTTCACCGCCAGATCGACGTCGGCGTCGAGGACATCCATGGTGATGGCGATGATCAGCACGCCCAGCAGCGACGCCCGGAGCACCACTCCGGTCGAGGCGGTGACGCCGGTGAAGTAGACCTGGCGCAGGAACGACTCGAGGACGGGCGGCTTGCGCAGCACCGGCAGGCGGCCGGCGGCGTTCAGCGACAGCCTGATTCCCCCCTCGATCTCGCGCACCGCCCGGAGCATTCGACCCCCGCAATCATTTTGCCCCAAAAAGGGCGATTTCTCCCGTATAATCCGCGCCTTTTCTCGGTTGGCCGGGGCTTCTCAATGGTAGTGATTCGACTGCAGCGCGGCGGCTTCAACAAGCGGCCGTTCTTCCATCTGGTGGTGGCCGATTCGCGTCGCGCGGCGAGCGGCAAATTTCTCGAGCGGCTCGGGTTCTACGACCCGAAGGCGCCCGAAGGCCGCGAAGGCCTGCGCGTCAACATGGAGCGCGTCAAGCATTGGACCGGCAAGGGGGCGCAGCTCTCCCCGACGGCGAAGCGCCTCGTCAAGCAGTTTGCGAAGAAAGCAGCCTGAGGACCTAGTCGACATGGGCCGCGTCGCCGGGTCGTACGGCGTGCGCGGCTGGATCAGGGTGGAGCGGCCCGAGGCCGGCCTCGCCGGGTGCGGCGAGTGGTGGATCGGCGGCGAGCCGCACGCGATCGAGGAAACGAAGGAGCATTCGGGAACGCTCCTCGCCAGGCTCGCGGGTGTGGCCAGCCGCGAGGCGGCGCTGAAATTGAAGGGCCGGGCGGTGGCAGTGCGCCGCGCGGTCCTGCCGGAGCCCGGCGCCGGGCATTACTACCTCGCGGATCTCATCGGCCTCGAGGTGGTGAACGAGCAGGGCGTCGTGCTGGGCAGCGTGAAGAGCTGGACCTTCAACGGCGCGCAGGACGTGATGGAAGTGGCCGGCGACAGGACGCGATTGATTCCCTGGATCGCCTCGGTCGTGCGGAACGTGGATTTGAGCAGAAAGCAGGTCCAGGTCGAATGGGGAGCGGACTGGTGATCCGCTTCGATGTGGTGACGCTGTTTCCGGAGATGTTCGCGGCGATTACCGGGAGCGGCATCACCAGCCGGGCGCTGGACGCCGGCCTGTGGGGGCTGACGACGTGGAATCCGCGCGATTTCACGACCGACAACTACCGCACGGTCGACGACCGGCCCTACGGCGGCGGCCCGGGCATGGTGATGCTCGCCGAGCCGTTGGAGAAGGTGTTGGATGCGGCGGGTGGAAAAGTGATCTACCTCACGCCGCAGGGAAAGAAGCTTGATCACCGCAAAGTGATGGAATTTTCAACGCAGAAGTCTCTGACTTTGCTGTGTGGGCGGTATGAGGGTGTGGACGAGCGGTTGCTGGAGAAGCGGGTAGACGAAGAAATCTCGATCGGAGACTTCGTCCTCTCGGGCGGCGAGCTCGCCGCCATGGCGCTGATCGACGCCGTGGTGCGGCAGCTGCCCGGAGCGCTGGGCGACGAGGCCTCCGCGGTGGAGGAATCGTTCGCCGACGGGCTGCTCGACTGCCCGCAGTACACGCGGCCCGAGACGTATGCCGGCGTGAAGGTGCCGGAGGTGCTGCTGTCCGGGCACCACGAGAACATCCGGCGCTGGCGGCTGAAGCAGGCGCTGGGCAGGACCTGGCTGCGAAGGCCGGACCTGCTGCAGGCAAGGAAGCTGAGCGAAGAGGAAAAGAAGCTGCTGGACGAGTTCCAGCATGAACAGGCAAAGTGAAATGAGGGTTACGCCATGGATCTGATCCGGACACTCGAGCAGGAAGAGATCAAGCGGCTGAAGCGCGACATTCCCGATTTCGCCCCGGGCGACACGGTGGTGGTCAACGTCAACGTGGTCGAGGGCGAGAGGAAGCGCCTGCAGGCGTTCGAGGGCATGGTCATCGCCAAGCGCAACCGCGGCCTCAACTCTTCGTTCATCGTGCGCAAGATCTCCTCCGGCGAGGGCGTCGAGCGGACCTTTCAGACCCACTCGCCGCTCATCGCCTCGATCGAGGTGAAGCGCAAGGGCGAGGTGCGCCGCGCCAAGCTCTATTACCTGCGCGAGCGTTCCGGCAAGTCGGCGCGCATCCGTGAAAAGACCGGCGGCGAAGGCGAAGCGCCGCAAGAGTAAAATGCGCTGATGCGCCGCGAAGCCGCCGCCATCAGCCCCATTACCGAGGTCGTCGCCGCCATCAAGGCGGGCGAGATCGTCATCCTGGTCGACGACGAGGATCGCGAGAACGAGGGCGACCTCGTGTTCGCGGCGCGCTTCGTCACCCCCGAGAAGATCAACTTCCTCGCCAGGCACGGCCGCGGCCTGATCTGCATGCCCATCACCGAGTCGCACGCCGAGCGGCTGGGCCTGCGGCCGATGGTCGAGCAGAACCGCTCCCGCCACGGCACCAACTTCACCGTCTCGATCGAAGCGGCCGAAGGCATCGCCACCGGCATCTCCGCGCACGATCGCGCGCTGACGATCAAGGTCGCCTCCGCCGAGAATTCGGCTGCCGCGGATATCGTCCAGCCTGGCCACGTTTTCCCGCTCGTCGCCCAGCCGGGCGGCGTGCTGGTGCGCGCCGGCCACACCGAGGCGTGCTGCGACCTCGCGCGCCTCGCCGGCCTCGAGCCGGCCGCGGTGCTGTGCGAGATCATGAAGGACGACGGCACGATGGCGCGGCTGCCCGACCTGCTGCAATTCGCCGCCGAGCACAAGCTGAAGATCGGCACCATCGCCGACCTGATCGAGTACCGCAGCCGCAACGAGTCGCTGGTGCAGCGTTCGTCGGAGCGCGAGATCGAGACGCCGTGGGGCAGCTTCCACATGGTGTCCTACCGTGACCTCGCGGTCGGTTCCCTCCACATGGCGCTGGTGCATGGCAAACCGGATCGGAAGAAGGAAGCCCTGGTTCGCGTCCATGAGCCGCTCTCCATCATCGATCTGCTCGATGCCGGGAAGGGAACGCATTCCTGGGGCGTGGGCGAGGCGCTGGCCAAGATCCGCGCATCGGGCTGCGGCGTGATGGTGCTCATGAACTGCGGCCAGGATGAGACCGCGCCACCCAGGGCCGCGCGCGGCATCGACCTGCGCCTGTACGGCATCGGCGCGCAGATCCTGCGCGACGTCGGCGTCGGCCGCATGCGCCTGATGGCGGCGCCGCGCAAGATGCCGAGCATGGCCGGCTTCGGCCTGGAAATCATCGGCTACGCCGAGCGGCCGGGAAGCTGAGCCGGCGATGCGCGTCGGCATCGTCGCCAGCCGCTTCAACGAGGAGATCGCGGCGCAGCTGCTGGAGCGCGCAGGCGCCGAGGCGCGCAAGCTGGGCGTCGAGACCACGGTCATCCAGGTCCCCGGCGCGCTCGAGATCCCGGTGGCGCTGCAATGGCTGGCGCAGAGCGGCCGCTACGACGCGCTGGTCGCGATCGGCGCGGTGATCCGCGGCGATACCTATCATTTCGAGGTCGTCGCCAACGAGTCGGCGCGCGGGGTGAGCGAAGTCGCGCTCGAGTCCGGCGTGCCCGTCGCGAATGCCATTCTTACTTTGAATAGTGAATCAGAAGCAAAGCAGCGCATCGACAAGGGCGCAGAGGGCGTGCGCGTCGCGGTCGAGATGGCGCGCCTCAAGGCTTCGCTGCATGAAAATCGATAAACGGCAGGCTCGCGAGGTGGCGCTGCAGGCGCTCTACGCGTGGCAGCTCTCGGGGGCCGACCCGCTCGACGAGGCGCGCGCGATCGAGGGCTACGAGGAAAGCGAGTTCGTGAGATCGCTGCTCCGGGGCGTGCAAGGCCGCGCGTCCGAGCTGGAAAAGGTGATCACGCCGCACCTCGACCGGCCTTTCGCGCGGCTCTCCCCGGTCGAGCGTGCGATCCTGTACATCGGCGCCTTCGAGCTCGCCGAGCACCCGCGCACGCCGTTCAAGGTGGTGCTGAACGAGGCGGTCGAGCTCGGCAAGAGCTTCGGTGCCGCCGAGGGCTATCGCTTCGTCAACGGCGTGCTGGAGAAGGTCGCCGTCGCGCTGCGTCCCGACGAAGTCGCCAAGTCGCGCAACAGGATCGTCTGAACGAGTTCGACCTCATCCGCCGCTACTTCGAGCGCGCGCCGAGGAACGCGCTGGTCGGGGTCGGCGACGACTGCGCGCTGCTGCGCCCGGACGCGGGTCTCGAGCTGGCGGTGACCACCGACATGCTGGTGGAAGGGCATCACTTCCGGGCGAATGCCGACCCGCGCTCGCTCGGGCACAAGGCGCTGGCGGTCAACCTCTCCGATCTCGCGGCGATGGGCGCGGCGCCGAAATGGGTGTTGCTGGCGATCGGCCTGCCCGCCGCCGACGCGGCCTGGCTGGAGGCCTTTGCCTCGGGATTCTTCGCCCTCGCCGGCCGCTTCGGGGTCGATCTCGTCGGCGGCGACACGACGCGCGCGCCGCAGGTCACGATCACCATCACTGCCATGGGCGAGGTGCCGGCGAGCGTGGCGCTGTACCGCGCCGGCGCGCGCCCCGGCGACGACCTCTGGGTCTCGGGCGAGCTGGGCGGCGCCGCGCTCGGCCTCGTCCATCCCGAGATCGCCGAGGCGGCGAAGCGCCTGAACGAGCCCGAGCCGCGCGTCGAGCTGGGCGAGCGCCTGCGCGGCATGGCGAACGCCGCGATCGACGTTTCCGACGGCCTTGCCGGGGACCTCGGCCATATCCTCGAGCGCTCGCGCGTCGGCGCGGTGATCGAGTACCCGCGGATTCCCAGGAATTCTTTTTTCAAGAAAATCAAGAATCCGGACCTCGAGCGCGATTGCGTGCTCTCCGGTGGCGACGACTACGAGCTTCTCTTTACCGCGGCGCCGGCGCGCCGCGCCGACCTCGAGGCGCTCTCGCGCGAGCTCGGCCTGCCGCTCTCGCGCATCGGCTCGATCCAGACGGGGGAGGCGCGCCTCACCGTGCTCGACGCCGGGGGAAAGCCGATGCAGTTCAAGTCGGGGTTCGACCACTTCAGGTGATCGTCTTCCGGCCGACGCTGCGCTTCACGTTCGCGCATCCGGCGCACTGGCTGGCGTTCGGCTTCGGCGCCGGCCTCACGCCTTATGCGCCGGGGACCGCGGGCACGCTCGTCGCCTGGCTCGCGGCATGGCTGGTGGGCGAGCCGCTGGCGACGTCCGCCGGGCTGGCGGCGATCGCGGTCCTGTTCGCGCTCGGGGTCTGGGTCTGCGACCTGACCGGGCGGCATCTCGGCATTCCCGACCACGGC
>Ga0075352_1000105_pt1 | contig 12057 bp, 10 predicted proteins | sample Sandmound_TuleA__FD_120092 | JGI IMG/M metagenome (GOLD analysis project Ga0075352, IMG submission 120092) | Natural and restored wetland microbial communities from the San Francisco Bay, California, USA, that impact long-term carbon... | ecosystem: Environmental > Terrestrial > Soil > Wetlands ...
TCCCGAGCGCGGCGGAGATCCGCGCCATGGCCTCCGGGTCGCGGTGCCCCAGCCGCCGGAGCACGGTGCCCATCAGCGCGCTGTAGCCCTCGCCCTGGCCGACCTGCGGGAAGACGCTGATGAGAGCCGTGCTGAAAGCGTAGGCGGCGCGCATCGCCCAGTGGCGCGCGAACTGCTCGCCGCCGTCATCGGACTCGCGGTTCTGCAGCAGCGTCGCCGCGCACAGGTCGAATCGTGGCGCGGGATCGGCGGGGTCTGCGATGCGCTCGATCGCTCCCGCGGCGAGCCGATAGGATTGCAGGCGATCGCCTTCCACCAGCGGGTTGTCGCCCATCGCGCCGAGGTTCATGACGGCGCGGCACCAGATCGTAGCCGCACCGGTACGAATCAATTGCGGGGGCGCCGTGAGCAGTGCCTTGGCATCCCAGAAGATCGCCACCGGACGCGTCTTGGGGTCGAAGAATTCCATTCCGCGCGCCGTCGCATCGTCCTTCATGCGCGAACCGCCGCGGTTCTGCGCCGAGGTGGGCGCCGTGAGCACGTTGACGATCGGAAGCTTCGGCTCCAGCAGCTTGGGGCTCACCGCCGGACCGTGCTCGGGGTATTGCGTCACGAGCTCCTCCACGGGCCGCTTCTCCGCGAGCAGGATCGTCACGATGCGCGCGCCCTGGATCACGCTGCCCGCGCCGACGCCGATGACGAGGTCCGCCTGCGCCGCGCGTGCGGCTTCTGTAGCGCGCAGGATCGAGGAGCGCGAGGTGTCCTTGTCGATCTCGTCGAATACCCCAGCAAGCCGTTCCCGGAGCAGCTCCCGCAGGCGCGAGATGAGCGGTGTCCTGCGCGACACCGTGCGCCCGCACACGATGAAGGCGCGCCGCGCATGCTGGCGCTCCACTTCCGCCGGCAGTTCCTCGAGCGCGTCGTCGCCGCTGTAGAGGCGGAAAGGGTAGCCGGTTGCCCGGAAGTCGTAGCGATACATCACTTGGTCACCGGTTTCTGGATTGAACGAAGCGCTCGTGAAACGCGAGCGCGGCGAGCGCCTGCCCGGCATTGGCGATCTCGTCGTACACCGGGATGCCGAGCGCGACCGCCCGCGCGCGGAACACCCGCTTGCGCTCCTCCAGCGCCGGCTCGCCGTCCGACCTCAGCACGAGCAGGAAATGCGCCTGTCCGGGAAACCGCGCCTGCACGCGCAGGGCCGCCTGCACCAGATTGTCGAGCACCTCGTCCCGCGTGCGGCCGACGAAGGCCGACAGGTTGAGGTGCATGACCAGCGCGTCCGGCCGTCCGCTGCCGTAGATGACCTCGAGGATCTTCTCCGCGACGCGCCCGTCCTCCTGCTGCAGCGTCCCCACCGGCGCGTCCACCGGGTTGGTGATGCTCGTGCCGGGAGGCAGCTTCAAGCGTGCGAGGTCGTCCACGGTCTGCCTCTCGAAGGTATCGACGTCGAGGCCGATCCGGGAGAGCTGGTCGGTCGCGAGCACGCTCGCCCCCCCGCCATTGCCGAACAGCACCACGCGACGCGTCGGATGGCGCGGCTGCGGGGCAAGCGCCTGGAAAGCGAGCAGGGCGTCGATGAACCCGTCGAGGGTGTCGGCCATCACGCAGCCGGTCTGCTTCGAGAGCGCGACCCACGCCCGGTCGTCGCCCGCGAGGGAGCCCGTGTGCGAGGCCGCCGCCGCGCGACCCTGCCGGGTGCGGCCGCCTTTCAGGATTACCACCGGCTTGCCCGCGCGCGCCCCGCGCAGGATCTCGAACAGGCGCCGGCCGTCGCCCGCGGTCTCGAGGTAGAGGCCGATCACGCGAGTCTGCGCGTCGGCGAGGTAGAACTCGAGCAGGTCGTTCGCGCCGATGTCGGCGCAATTGCCGACGGTGACGAGCCCCGAAAACCCGAGCCCGCGCGTGAGTCCGCGCCGGATGATGTCGGTGCCGAGGCCGCCGCTCTGCGAAACGACGCCGACCGGGCCGGCTTCAACCGGCCCGGTCTCCGTGAAGGTGACGCGTCCGCGCGGCGTGTGGAGGCCGAGGCAGTTCGGGCCGATCAGCCGCATGCCGCCGGTGCGCGCCGCCGCGACCAGCGCGAGCTGCAGCTCCCGCCCTTCGTCCACCTCCCCGAAGCCGCTCGAGATCACCTGCGCGAAGCGCACGCGTCCGCGCGCCTCCTCGAGCAGCGGCGGCACCTGCGCCGCGGCGATCGCGATGTAGGCGTAGTCGACCGGCTCGGGCGTCTCGCCGAGCGAGCGGTACGCCGGCAGGCCGTCGATTTCCTTCGCGGCGGGGTGGATCGGGTAGATCGCCCCGTTGTAGCCGAACTCGCGGATGCGGCGGATGAAGATATTGGGCAGCGCGGCTCCCTCGGTCGAGGCGCCCACCACCGCCACCGTCTTCGGCTCGAACAGCGGCCGGAACTGCTCGATGACGTTGCTCGTCACTCGCTTCTCGTTCTTCGTCATTGCGTGAGCACAAAGCGGGCGTCCACCGCCACCGCTCCGCGTTCCGAGACGATCAGGGGATTGATGTCGGCTTCCGCAATGTCCGCGCCGTGCGTCATGAGGAGCCCGCTCTCTCCGCCCACCTTGAGCAGCACGTCCACGATTGCCTCGCGCGAGACCGGCCTGCGCCCGCGGGCGCCGCGGAGCAGCGCCGCGCCCTTCAGCTCGTCCAGCATCTCCTCCGCGTCGAGCCGCGTGACCGGGCAGATGCGAAAGGCGACATCGGCGAGCACTTCCACGAAGACGCCGCCGAGCCCGGCCATTACGAGGGGGCCGAATTGCGGGTCGCGCAGCCCGCCGACCACGACTTCCACACCCACCGGCGCCATTTCCTCGAGCAGGAAGCCGTCGATGCGCGCGCTCTCGATCGCCGGCTGCTTCATCATCGCGCGCACCGCATCCTCGACCTCCGCGGCGCTCCCGAGGCCCACCTTCACGCCGCCCGCATCGCTCTTGTGCAGGAGGTCGGGCGACATGATCTTCAGCACGAGCGGCGGCTTGAGCTCCCGGCACGCCGCCGCCGCTGCGCCTGCATCCTGAACAACTCGCGATCTTGGTACGGACACCCCAAAGCCCGCGAGGAGCCGCTTGCCAGCGAGCTCGTCGAGTGCGGCGCGCTTCGCCGCCCGCGCCTGCGCGATCAGTTCCGCCGGTGTCGTCATGCCGCCACCTCCGTCGCCCTCCATGTCATATCATCCTCATCGCGTCGGTGGCCCGCCGCCTTCGCCGGTCGCATCCCCGCAAGCGGGGCCCCTGCTCCGCGGCTCATGCGGCCCTTCTCTGTGACAGCACCTCGGGAATAAGCCCCGTGTGCACCCGCCCCGCGCGGAACGCCTCCGAACGCAGCACCGCCAGCACCGCCGGGATGTTGTGCTTGATGCCCTCGATATCGAACGCGGCCAGCGCCTCGATCAGGCCGTCCACCGCGCGCTCCCGCCTTTCCGCGTGCACGATCACCTTGGCGATCATCGGGTCGTAGTGGGGCGTCACGTCCCGCCCCTCGGCATAGCCGGTCTCGATGCGCACGCTCGGGTCCCGCGGCGGCCGGAATACCTTCAACTTCCCCGGCGAGGGGAAGAAATTCTTAGGATCCTCGGCGTAGACCCGCGCCTGGATCGCGTGGCCCTTCACCTCGATGCGCGCGGGCAGGATGTCGGACAGCTTTTCGCCCGCGGCGGACCGGATCTGCGCCCGCACGAGGTCCACCCCCGTTACCTCCTCGGTCACACCGTGCTCGACCTGTAGCCGCGTGTTCATCTCGAGAAAGCTGAACGAGCCGTCGGCACCCATCAGCATTTCCACCGTGCCGATGTTGTCATAGCCCATTTTGCGCATGATCCCGGCGGCCTGCTCGGCCACCGCGCCGACTACTTCCCGCGCGATGCCCGGGGCAGGGGCCTCCTCGATCACTTTCTGGTTGCGGCGCTGCGTCGAGCAGTCGCGCTCGAAGAGATGGGCCATGCCGCCGTGCGAATCGCCCAGCACCTGGAACTCAACGTGGCGCGGGCGCTCGATCAGGTGCTCGAGGTAGACCTCGGCATTGCCGAAACCGCGATCGGCCATGGAACGCGAGCGCTCGATCGCCGCAATGAGCTCTCCCTCGTCCTTCGCCGGCAGCATGCCGATGCCCCCGCCGCCGCCTGCCGGCTTCACCAGCACCGGAAAGCCGATCGCGCGCGCGGCGGCAATGGCGGATTCACTGTCCGCAGGCAGCACGCCGGATCCTTTCGACATCGGCATGCCATGGGCGGCCGCCAGCTCGCGCGCGCGGGTCTTGTGCCCCATGAGCTCGATCCAGCGCGGCGACGGTCCGATGAATCGCGCCCCTGTATCCACCACCTTCAGCGCAAATCCCGCGTTCTCGGACAGAAAGCCGTAGCCCGGGTGCAGCCCGTCCGCATGCGACTTGCGCAGCACGTCGATCAAGGCGTCCTGGTTGAGATAGCTCTCGCGTGCCGGCGCCGGGCCGATGGCGTGGGCCTCGCCCGCCATCTCCAGGTACGGCGCTCCGGCGTCGGCCTCCGAATAGACCGCGACCGAGCGGATGCCCATCGCGTTCAGCGCCCGCAGCACCCGCGCCGCGACCGCCCCGCGATTCGCCACGACGACCTTGCTAAACATCTGAAGCTCCCACCACCCCGGCGTTCTGCGCCACCCCTCCTCCGGCAGGAGGGGAAGGCCTTTCTTAATAACTAGTGGGCCAGGCGCGCATCAGGTGCTGGCCCACGCCCTTCGTCGGGCGCAGCCGATAGACCTCGAGCATGCGGATGAGATAGTCGCGCGTCTCCTCCGGACGGATCACCGCTTGAGCGGCATAGACTTCGGCGAGGCCCCAGACGTCGGCATCCTTCTGGATGTCGCGGAACTTCGCCTCGAAGCCCGGCTCGCCCACGCCGACCCCGTGCACGATCTTGGTGGCGAATTCGGGACTCATGAAGCTCACTTCGGCCGTCGGCCACGCCGCGACCTCGTCGGAATGCCGCCCGCCGCCCATGCAGACGTAGGCGCGGCCGTAGCTCTTGCGGACGATGACCGAGATCCGCGGCACGGTCAGGAGGGTCATCGCGTTCATGAAGTTCATGATCTTGCCCGGGGCGCCCGCGCGCTCGGCCTCGGTCCCGATCTGGAAGCCGGGCGTGTCCACGAGCAGCACGATCGGGACGTTGAAGGAATCGCACAGCACGAGGAAATCCACGATCTTGCGGCAGGCGTCGGCGTCGAGCGCGCCGCCGCGGTGCAGAGGATTGTTGGCGACGATGCCGACGCTTCTGCCCCCGAGCCGCGCGAGGCCGGTGACCGCGCTCTTGCCGAAGCGCGGCTTCAGCTCGAACAAAGTATCCTTGTCCACGACCGCACGGATGATGCGCTTCATGTCGTAGACCTGGGTGCGGCTCTCGGGGAGCACCGAGAAGACCTTGTCCATGTCCGCGCCCGATCCCGCGGGCACCGGCGCATCGGGCGGTGCTTCCATGTGGTGGCTCGGCAGGTAGGACAGGAAGCGCTTGATCGCGTCGAAGACTTCCTCTTCCCTGTCCACGACCAGGTCCACGAGGCCCGTCACTTCGGCGTGCAGGCGCCAGCCTCCGAGGTCCTCCGCGTCGACCTTCTCGCCGAGCGCCATCGAGACCAGGCGCGGGCTCGACACCGCCACGACGGCACCCTTCTGCATCACCGAAAAATCGGCCTGGCAGGTGAGCCAGGTCGAAGATCCAAACGAGGGGCCGAGTGCCGCGGCGCACATCGGGGTTTCGCGCAGGCGGCGGAACTGCGTGATGTCGTTGCCGAGGAGCAGCCCCATGCCGCGCGAGCCCATGGCGTCGGGCAGCCGCGCGCCGGTGGACTCGCCGATCACCACCAGCGGCATCCCGCGCTCGGTGGCCGTTCGCTTCATGTGCGCGATCTTCTTGCTGTTGGTCGCGCTGGTGGAGGCGCCCTTCACCGTGAAGTCGTTGACGACGATGCAGACGTCGCGCCCGTTGATCTTCGCGTAGCCGGCGAGCTTGCCGTCGGTCTGCGTTTCGTCGGCCTGCTCGGGATAGACGCCCGAGGCGCCAAAGAGCCCCGATTCCACGAAGCTCCCCTTGTCCGCCAGGTAGGCGATGCGCTCGCGCGCGTTCCATATTCCGGCTGCGGTGCGCTTCGCGTATTTATCCGCACCACCGCCCGCGAGCGCCTTCGCGCGCCGCGCCTCGTACTCCGCCAACAACGCTTCGAATGCCATACCCAATACCTCAACAGAATTCAGCCTGTCAAATAACACTCCGTCATTCCCGCGAAGCCGGGAATCTAGGCCAGACAACTTGTTACTGGATCCCCGCCTCCGTGGGGATGACGAAACTAGGCAATGGTAACTTCAGTGGGAACGATCCAGTCGAAGTGCTTGCGCTGGTAGTTCCACGGCGTCTGCGGCTGCACGCGGCCGGCCGCGTCGGTCGCGCGCGCCATGATCCGGTACTCGCCCGGCCGGTCCACCTCCCACAGATAGGACCAGCGCCGCCACAGCCAGCGCTCGCGCGGCTCCTCGAGGTGCGCGTCGTTCCACGTCTTGCCGCCGTCGAGGCTCACCTCGACGCGGTCGATCGCGCCCAGGCCGCTCCAGGCGCGGCCGCGGATCATGTGCGTGCCGCGCGGCAGCGGCGAGTCCTCGTCGAGCGGTTCGGTGATGATGTTGCGCACCCCCATCGCCGTCAGCGGCGGCCGGTTCAGGTCCTGCGCCGATTCGCCGTAGACGAAGTACTCGGTCTGGTAGAAGGGCTTCGGCATCGCGCGCATCACCTCGAGCTCTTCGACCCACTTCACCCACCAGTTCCCGGACCACCCCGGCACGATGAGGCGCACGGGGGCGCCGTGCACATGCCAGAGGTATTCGCCGTTCTGGGCCCACGCGAGGAGCGTGTCCGGGTCGAGCGCCTTCTCGAGCGGAAGCGCCTTCTCGAAATGAATTACGCCGGGATCGGGGATCTCGAGGTCGAGCGTGCCTGCAGATTGGTAGATCACCGCGAGGTCCGGGCGGCCGCTGTCGAAGCCCCGTGCCCGAACGCAGACCGCGCCCGGCCTGACGCCGGCGCGCTCGAGCACCTCCGCCAGGGGCACGCCGGTGAATTCGCCGGCGCTCACCGCGCAGGTCGTCGTCGATTCCGAGCTGAGCTCCTCGCCCGAAGGCAACTCGCCCTTGATGCGCCGCTCCGCGCGCTTCTGCATGTCCTGCCGGTTGATGCGGGAAGGCTTCCTCGCGCCCTTGCGGAGGTAATCGAAGAAGCCGGCGTCATTGCCGGCGCATTCCGTGACCGCGCGCACGGTGCGCCCGGGCAGCTTCATCAAGCCGTCGAAATCGAGCTCGAACGGGCGCTCGACGTCCCCCTTGACCGTGAGCTTCCAGTCGCCGGGGTAAACCGGGTCCGGTGTCTCGAGGTGACTGACGATGAAGTAGGCTTCGGTCGGCGTCATCAGGCCACCGAGTTCGGTGACCGGCGCGCGCCCGTTGATCACGCGGCCTTCGGCATCCTTGCCGGGAATGATCGCCGGGCGCTTGCGGTCGGGCCAGCCCAGCAGCCAGTCGCCTTCGATTTCGCGCTTCGGCATTCAGACTCTCCCACCACCCCGTCACTTCGTGACACCCCGTCCGTCCCGCCGCGCTGCATCGCGTCGGGCGTTCGCCGGCTCGGAGGCATGCTCCTCGAAACCCCGGCTCACCCTCAGGCAGGAGGGGAGTCTATCGGCTCAGCCGTCGAGGATGGCGACGACCTGGCCCTCGGAGACCGGCTCTTTCTCCTTCACGAGGATCTCCTTCACCGTGCCGGGATCCTCGGTGATCACCGGGATTTCCATCTTCATGGACTCGATGATGATCAGGGTATCGCCGGATTCGACCCGGTCGCCCGGTTTCGATGTGAGCTTCCAGACGGTGCCAGTAATCTCTGACTTGATCTCGATGCGTGCCATGCCGCCGCTTGCGTGGGAATGCCCGGAGACCGCGAGGGAAATTTCGCGGCGAGTATAGCACGCCGGGTTGTGTCCCCAGTCCGCGCTGCGTAACATAGATTCCTCGTCATGTCCGGTCTTCCCGCTCTCAAGGACGCCGCGCTCGAGCTCGATGGGCGCGTCGCAGTGCTCACGCTCAATCGCGACGACGTGCGCAACGCGCTCACTGGCACTGCGCTGGTGGGTGATATTTGCGCGGCACTCGAATGGGCGAACGCGAGCCCGGAGATTTCGGTCCTGATCCTGACTGGCGCGGGCGCGGCATTCTCGGCCGGCGGCAACATCAAGATGATGCGCGAGCGCGCCCTCAACTCTTCCGCCGCGGAGATGGAGCGGTTCTACCGGCACGGCATCCAGCGCATCCCGCGGGCGATGCATGCGGCCGAGATCGCTCTGATCGCCGCCGTCAACGGGCCGGCGATCGGCGCCGGCTGTGACCTCGCCAACATGTGCGACATCCGCATCGGCTCGACCCGAGCGCAGTTCGGGGAGACCTTCATCAATCTCGGCATCATGGCGGGCGACGGGGGCGCGTGGTTCCTGCAGCGCACGGTCGGCGTCCACCGCGCGGCCGAGCTGACGCTCACGGGCCGCATCGTCAAGGCTGAGGAAGCCCGGGGGCTCGGCCTGCTGCTGGAAGTGACCGAGCCCGAGCGGCTACTGCCCCGCGCGCGGGAGATCGGGAAAGACATTGCAACCAAGCCGCCGCTCGCCGTGCGCTATGCCAAGCGCGCGCTGCGGCTCGCGCAGCACCAAGGCCTCGAGGAGCACCTGGAGTCCTGCGCTTCCTTCCAGGGAGCGCTGCAGAAGACCGAGGATCACCTCGAAGCGCTGGCGGCTTTTTTCGAGAAACGCAGCGGGCAATACAGGGGGAAATGATGTCGCGATTCATCGGAGGGCTACTGCTGGCATTGCTTTTCGGGGGAGGATTCGTCCCGGTCTCCCAGGCGCAGGAGCGCAAGCTCGAGCCGGTGGACGAGGCCACGCAGGACCTGTCCTGGGCGTACTTCAAGAACCGGTTGCTGGATGCGGTGATGAAGCGCGACCGCAAGTTTGTGCTGAGCATACTCGACCGCAACGTGCGCGTCGGAGTGGACGGCGTGCGCGGCGTCCCGGAGTTCAGCAAGCAATGGCACCTGGACGCCGAGGACAGCCCGCTGTGGCGGGACCTTCCGTCGGCGCTGTTCCTGGGCGCGGCCTATATGAAGCGCGAGGACAGGGCGCGCGAGCTGTGCGCGCCCTATCTGCTCGCGCGATGGCCGCGCAACATGGACCCGCACGCCTATGGGGCGATCATCTCGAAGGATGCACTGGTGAAGGCGGCCCCCTCCTTGGTATCACCGACGATCGCCACGCTCTCCTACGACATCGTCCCGGTCGCCGACTGGGAGGTCGCTGACCAGGCGTCCGATTACCCGCAGAAGTGGACCAGGATCAAGCTCAAGTCCGGTGAGGGCTACGTGCCCGAGGAGCAGATCCGCAGCCCGATCGAGCAGGTGGCCTGCTTCGTCAGGACCGAGAACGGCTGGCGGATGACCGCGTTCGCTCCCGCCGGCGGTTGAGCGGCGCGCGTCAGCCGCGCGATGACTTCATTGCCCACCCGAACACTCGACATTCAGGGTCACCGTGGCGCGCGGGGGCTCGCTCCGGAGAACACGCTGCCCGCGTTCGCGCGGGCGCTCGCGATCGGAGTGACCACCCTCGAGCTCGATTGCGCCATCACGAAGGACGGCGTGGTGGTCGTGAGCCATGATTCCGCGTTCAATCCCGACATCACGCGCGGGCCGGATGGCAAATGGCTGCGGAAAACGGGTCCAGCGATATGGGCCCTCGATTTCGCGGACACCCAGCGCTACGACGTTGGCAGGATCAACCCGGCCAGTGCCTATTCCATGCGCTGGCCGGAGCAGCAGCCCGTGGACGGTACGCACATCCCGCGTCTCGCCGACCTCTTCGCACTGGTGCGCAAGGCCGGCAACGAAACCGTCCGCTTCAATATCGAAACGAAAATCTCGCCGCTCTCCCCCATCGAGACGACCCACCCCGAAGACTTCGCCCGCAGGCTGATCGCGGCGATCCGCGCCGGCGGCATGGAGAAGCGCGTTGCCATCCAATCGTTCGACTGGCGCACGCTGCAGGTCGTGCAGAGGGAAGCGCCGGAGATTCCGACCGTTTATCTCACGGTGGAAAAGGGCTTCATGGACAGCATCCAGCGCGACAAGCCGGCGTCGCCCTGGACCGCGGGCTTTCACGTAAGCCGCCAGGGCGGGTCCATCCCGCGCACGGTGAAGGCCGCGGGCGGCGCGGTGTGGTCGCCCTATTACGCGGAGACGACTCACGAGCAGGTGAAGGAAGCGCAGGCACTCGGCCTGAAAGTTGTGATGTGGACGGTGAACGATAGGGCCGAGATGCGGCGCCTGATCGAGTGGGGGGTGGACGGCATCATCAGCGACCGGCCCGATCTCCTGCGCCGGACCGCCGGCGAGCTGGGTGTCCCCCTACCTCACCCGACGCCCGCAGTGACTTAACGTCCGCCGCGAACCGCGCCGGCGATCACGTAACTCGGCAGGAGCCTCCATGAACTTCGAACTGACGCAAGAACAGCGCAGCATGGTGAACACCGTGCGCGAGCTTACGCAGGAAAAATTCAAGCCCAGCGCCCTGCGCTACATGGATGGCACGTTCCCGTGGGACAACATTCGCGAACTCGCGAAAATCGGGGTGCTCGGGATGGCGGTGCCGGAGGAGTACGGCGGGCTCGGGCTGCCGGTATTGGACACGGCCCTCGTCCTGGAAGAGATCTCGAAGGGCTGCTACGTCACCGCTATGGCGGTACTGGGCGAAGTCGGCGTACAGACGCGCATCATATCTGCTTACGCGCCGGATCACATGAAGCGCGCGCTCCTGCCTAAGGTGTGCACGGGCGAGGCGATCCTCGCGGTGTGCATGACCGAACCCCATGCCGGCACGGACGTGGCGAACTACCGCACGAACGCGGACGTGGCCGGCAACAAGATCGTGCTGAACGGGGTGAAGACCCTGATCAGCCGGGTGGACGAGGCGCAGATGTTCGTGGTGTTCAGCCGCGTCAACAAGAAGCCGGGCCGCGAAGGCATCGGCTGCGTGCTGATCGAGCGCGGCACCCCGGGATTCACCTGCACCGCGCGCTATCACACGATGGGCGGAGAGAACCTCGCCGAGATCCAGTTCCGGAACTGCGAACTGCCGCTGGAAAACCTGATCATCCGCGAAGACGGTTTCCGCAAGCTCCTCAACGCGTTCAACACGCAACGCTGCCTCAATCCCAGCATCTCGCTCGGGCTCGCGGAAGGGGCATTCGAGGAAGCGGTGAAATACGCGCGCGAACGTACGGCCTTCGGTCGGGCGATCGGCGAGTTCCAGGCGATCCGCCACAAGCTGGCGGAGATGTACCGCGACATCGAAGCGAGTCGCTCGATCCTCTATCGCGCGTGCGCGACGGCAAATCCCTTCCCGGACCCCTACATGGCGGCGATCGCGAAGATTACCGCGAACGAAATGTCGCTGCGCGTGACCAGCGAGGCAATCCAGATCCATGGCGGCTACGGCTTCACCGACGAGTTCCCGGTGTCGCGCTTCTACCGCGGCGCGCGCTACGGCACTCTGGGCGGGGGCACGACGGAGACGCTGAAGGAGCTGGTCGGCAAGATGATTCTCGACGACCTGGGGCCCGACGGCTTCCTCGGCCTGGGCGCCTTCTAGCCACGAGTTCCGGAGGAAGCATGTCCCCACCCCATTACCCGCTTTCGGGCATCACGGTCATCGACCTATCGCACGTTTACAACGGGCCCTACGCCACGTTCCTCATGGCGATGGCGGGCGCACGGGTCATCAAGATCGAGCCGCGCAACGGCGAGCATCTGCGGCGGCGGGAGGCGATCGGCGGGGCTGCGCTGCCTTTCGCAATGCTCAACTCTAACAAGCGCTTCGCCACCCTCAACCTCAAGACTGCACGCGGCTGCGAGTTGCTCGTCGAGATGGTGCGCCGCGCCGACGTGCTCGTCGAGCCAGCCGCCGTACACGTCGCCGCCCGCGCCGCCGCCGA
>Ga0075352_1000106_pt1 | contig 12027 bp, 14 predicted proteins | sample Sandmound_TuleA__FD_120092 | JGI IMG/M metagenome (GOLD analysis project Ga0075352, IMG submission 120092) | Natural and restored wetland microbial communities from the San Francisco Bay, California, USA, that impact long-term carbon... | ecosystem: Environmental > Terrestrial > Soil > Wetlands ...
GACCACCGCGCCCTTCGCCTCGGCGGCGGAGGAGAACGGCGTGATGTTGTCGCCGACGTTGGCGTTCTTGGTGAGCACGATAGCGTCGAACGGCGCGCGGATCAGCGTCTGCTCGACGCCCACCTCGGCGCTGCGCCGGCTGGCCTCGGCGGAAGCGACCGCGGCCTTCTGCGAGGCGATCGCGGCGCGCGCCTTGTCCAGGCGCGCGCGGTCGGTGTCGTGCTGCGCGCCGGAAATGAACTTCTTCGCCAGCAGCTCGCTCGAGCGCCGGTAGTTCGCCTCGGCGTCGCGCAGCTCGGCGGCGCCCTGTTGTTGGTTCGCGCGCGCCACGTTCACCTGCGCTTCGGCCTGCTCGAGCGCCGCCTGCACGTCGCGGCTCTCGAGGCGCGCGATGACCTCGCCCTCCTTCACCCGCGAGCCCTCGAGGACGCCCAGCCACTCGAGGCGGCCGGTGGCCTTGGACGAGAGCGACGCCTTGCGTTGCGGCACGACGTAGCCCGTGGCGTTGAGGAGCGTGAAGTTCTGCGACGGATAGACGGTGGAGACCGTGACGGTCTCGACCTGCACCGGCCCGGCAAAGCGCGTCAGCGCGAACGCGCCCGCCGCGACCACGGCGACGCCGATCAGCGCCAGCCTGCCCCAGCGGCGTTTCAGGCGAGGCGCCGAGGGCGAGCGCTCGATTCTCAGCCGCGAGAGATCGTCGGGCTTCACCCCGACATTTTAGGCTTGATCGAGCTCGAAGGCCTTGTGCAGCACGCGCACCGCGAGCTCGGTGTATTTCTCCTCGATGACCACCGTGATCTTGATCTCGGAGGTGGAGATCATCTGGATGTTGATTCCCTCCTCCGCCAGCGTGCGGAACATCTGCGCCGCGATGCCGGCGTGCGAGCGCATGCCCATGCCGACCACCGAGACCTTGGCGATCTTCTCGTCGCCGGTCACTTCCCTGCAGCGGACGTGCGGCTGCACCTGCTCCTTCAGGATCTTCATCGCCCTCGCGTAGTCGTTGCGATGCACGGTGAAGGTCATGTCGGTCATGTCGTCGTGGCCGACGTTCTGCACGATGACGTCGACGTCGATGTGCGCCTCGGCGATCGGCCCGAGGATCGCGTAGGCGATGCCGGGGCGGTCGGGAACGTCCTTGACGGTGATCTTCGCCTCGTCGCGCTGGAACGCGACGCCGGAGATGACTGCCTTTTCCATCGCCATGTGCGGGTCTTCCTCGAAAGTGATGAGCGTGCCCGAGACCGCCTCCTCCGCCACCGGCAGCGCCGGGTCGGTGAGGCTGGAGAGCACGCGCGTGGGCACCTTGTACTTGCCGGCGAACTCCACCGAGCGGATTTGCAGCACCTTCGAGCCGGCGCCCGCCAGCTCGAGCATCTCCTCGAAGGTGATGGTGCGCAGCCGCCGCGCTTCCGGGACCACGCGCGGATCGGTGGTGTAGACGCCGTCGACGTCGGTGTAGATCTGGCACTCCGCCGCCTTGAGCGCGGAGGCGAGCGCCACCGCGGAGGTATCCGAGCCGCCGCGGCCGAGCGTGGTGACGTTGCCGTCCTTGTCCACCCCCTGAAAGCCGGCGACGACGACAACGAAACCATTTCTCAAGTCATTTTTTATTTTTTCTTCGTCGATCGATACGATCCGAGCCTTGGTGAAGGCCGAGTCGGTGAGCACCCTCACTTGCCAGCCGGCATAGCTCCGCGCCTTCACGCCGAGATCGAGCAGGGCCATCGCCAGCAGGCCGATGGTGACCTGCTCGCCGGTGGCGCCGACCACGTCGAGCTCGCGCGGGTCGGGATGGGTCTGCACCTCGGCGGCGAGCGCGAGCAGGCGGTTGGTCTCGCCCGCCATCGCCGAGGGAACGGCGACGATGTCGTAGCCTGCCGCCTTCCACTTGGCGATACGGCGCGCGACGTTGCGGATCCGCTCCGTCGAGCCGACCGAGGTGCCGCCGAATTTCTGCACGATCAGGGCCACGCGCCTTCCCACGAGGGGAAAAGCGCGGGATTCTACAGGATGCAGAGAGGTTACAATCGGACGCACGGATAAGCCATGACCGACGAGTACGAAACGTTACGCTGGCCAACCAACCTAGATCGCGCTGGCATCGAGAAGCGCCTGGTGGAGGTGCGCGACTCCGGCGTGAGGGAGCTCGCAGACTTTTTCTCGGGGCTGGAGCAGATGACCTCGGCCCAGCTCGGTGCCGCCGTGGTCTCCGCCCTGAGCTGGATTCAGGGCAAGCCGGAGCATCGCCGCAGCGCCATGCAGCTCGAGATGGTGGCGATGAACCTCAAGAACCTGAAGAAGTAGCGCTCAGAGGATGCGGTTGAACCAGGCGAGCGAGAGCCCCGCCGCCAGGACGACCAGCACCGCCGCGACCGCGGCAAAGATCGCCGTCACCTCGGTCTTCTTGGTTTCGAGCACCATGCGCGCGCGCATGGTCTCGTAGATGCGCTTCAGCTCCACCGCGTTGCCGGCGTAGAAGTACTCGCCGCGTGTCAGGTCGGCGATCGAGCGCAGCGTCTCCTCGTCGAGGCGCACGTGCATCGACCAGCCCTCGAAGCCGATCGTCGCTCCCGCGGGCGTGCCCACGCCGACGGTATAGATGCGCACGCCGCGCTCGGCCGCGAGCCGCGCCGCCATGACCGAGTCCGGCCCCGTGGTGCGCTGCCCGTCGGTGAGCAGGATGATCACCGCCGACTGGTAGGAGCCCGGCGGCACCGGCTTGAAGTTGGACGGTTTCTGCGGTTTCTTCTCCGAGAGGTAGCTGAACGCCGAGACGTCGTAGCCCTCGCCGGGAAAGAGGGTGGCGAGCGAGACGATGATCGCGCTGCCGATGGCGGTGGCGCGCTGCAGCTGGAAGCGGTCGATGGCGGCGATCACGTCCTCCCGGCTGCGGGTCGGCGCCTGCGCCACGGTCGCGGTGCCGGCGAACGCGACCACGCCGATGCGCACGTTCTCGGGCTGCTGGGAGACGAAAGCCTTGGCCGCGTTCTGCGCCGCGACCAGCCGGTTCGGCTCGACGTCGCTGGCGCGCATGCTGCCGGAGACGTCCATCGCCAGGATCACCGTCTCGTGCTGCGACGGCAGCGTCACCACCGCGGTCGGCCGGGCGATGGCGGCAATCATGACGCCGAGCGCGACGAGCAGCAGCGCCGGCGGAACGTGGCGACGCCATGCCGCGCCCCGCATCGCCTCCTTCAGCAGGCTGAGGCTCGCATAGCGCACCGCCATGCTTTTCTTTCTCTTGAGAATAAAAAGATACAAGGCGACCAGCAGCGGGATCGCCAGCATCAGCCAGAGCAGCCCGGGCCACTCGAAGCTCATGCCGCGGCGGCCTTCGCCCCGGAGCGGCCGCGCCGGCGGCGCAGCTCGATGAAGCGGCTGATCTCCTCGACCAGGTCGGCGCCGGTGGAGAGCTCCATCGCGTCGACGCCCGCGTCGCGGAACGCCGCGCGCAGCATCGCTTCGCGCTTCGCCGCCGCGGCGGCGAAGCGCTTGCGGAACTTCGCATCATGCGTGTCGACGAACAGCTGCTCGCCGGTCTCGGCGTCGCGGAACAGGAGCAGGCCCAGGTCGGGCAGCTCGCTCTCGAGCGGGTCGTGCAGCCGCACCGCGACCACTTCATGGCGCAGGGCGAGCTGGCCGAGCCGCGCGATCCAGCCCGGCGCGCTGATGAAGTCGGAAACGACGAACACCAGCGAGCGCCGCGACATCGCGTTCGCCCCCGCGAGCAGGAGCTCGGCGAGCTTCGTCTCGCCCGCGCCCGGCGCGGCCGGCCGCGAGTGCATGCGATGCAGGATCTGCAGCACGTGGCGCCGGCCGCTCCTCGCCGGGATCACCGTGTCGACGCTCGTGCCGTAGAGCAACGCGCCGACGCGATTGCCGCGGCGGGTCAGGAGCCGCGCGAGCAGCGCGACGAACTGCGTCGCGATCGCCTGCTTCTTGGTCTCGCGCGAGCCGAAGTCGATCGACCCCGAGAGATCGACCAGGAACCAGGCGGTGATCTCGCGGTCCTCGTGGAACTCCCGCACGTACGGCGTCTGCAGCCGCGCGGTCACGTTCCAGTCGATGTGGCGCACGTCGTCGCCATATTGATATTCACGCAGGTCGGCCAGGTCGAGGCCGAAGCCGCGGAACAGCGTCCGGTAGTCGCCCTGCAGCAAGCCGTCGAGACGGCGCAGCGCCGTCCATTCGAGCCGCCGCAGCAGCGCTTCAGGACTGGACTTGGACATGCGTCTCCAGCGGCTTCTCGGGCGCGCGTACGACCTGCATGATGCGGCCGATCAGGTCGTCGGCGGTGAGCCCCTCGGCCAGCGCCTCGTAGGAAAGCACGAGGCGATGCCGCAAGGTGTCGGGCACGAGGTCGGTCACGTCCTGCGGCAGCGCGTAGTCGCGGCCGCGCAGGAAGGCGAGCGCGCGGGCGCCCTCGATGAGCCAGATCGAGGCGCGCGGGCTGGCGCCGTAGGTGAGGTATTTCTGCAGCCCCTTGATGCCATAGCGCTCGGGATCGCGCGTCGCCGCGGCGAGGCGCACCGCGTGCTGCACCAGCGCCGGCTCGACGTAGGTCTTGCGGCATTCCTTCTGCAGCGCCATCAGCTGCTCGGTGGTCGCGACCGGCGCGACTTCGTGCGTGATGCCGGTGACGCGCTGCACGATCACGAACTCCTCTTCCTCGCTCGGATAGCCGACCAGCACCTTCATCATGAAGCGGTCGACCTGCGCCTCGGGCAGCGCGTAGGTGCCTTCGGTCTCGATCGGGTTCTGCGTCGCCATGACGAGGAAGGGCTCGGGCACGTGGTGGGTCTCGCCGGCGATCGTCACCTGGTGCTCCTGCATCACCTCGAGCAGCGCGCTCTGCACCTTGGCCGGCGCGCGGTTGATCTCGTCGGCGAGCAGCAGATTGCAGAACACCGGGCCGAGCACAGTGGAAAAATCCGCGGTCTTCTGGTTGTAGATGCGCGTGCCGACCAGATCGGCAGGCACCAGGTCGGGCGTGAACTGGATGCGGCGGAAGCTGCCGCGCAGCGCCGCCGCGAGCGTCTTCACCGTCAGCGTCTTGGCAAGGCCGGGAACGCCCTCGACCAGCAGGTGCCCCTGCGCGAGGATCGCCACCAGCACCCGCTCCAGGAAGTGATCCTGGCCGACGACCGTCTTCTTGATCTCATAGAGCAGCCGCTCCATGAGTTGCGACACGTGGTTGGATTCCATGACTTCCCTTCAGAAAGGCGGCAGGCCGGCCGCGGCGGCGGCATTCTCGATCGGCACCGCGAAGCCGATGCCGACGAAGACCCGCTGCTCGGTCGGGTTGAGCAGGCCGGTGACGATGCCGATCACCTCGCCCTCGTTGGTCACCAGCGGCCCGCCGGAGTTTCCGGGATTCACCGCCGCGTCGAACTGGATGAGGTTGGTCAGGATGCGCTTGCCTTCGATCGAGCGGTACTCGCGCCCCAGGCCGGAAATGACGCCGGCCGATGCCGACGGGCCGATGCCGAAGGGAAAGCCGACCGCGACCACCGGCTCGCCGGGCCTGAGGCCCATGGTCGAGCGCATTGTCGCCGGCTCGAGGTCGTCGGGAACCGACTGCGCCTTGAGGACCGCCAGGTCGTGCTCGGGACGCGCGCCGATCATGTCCGCGGCCACCTCCATGCCGTCGGCGAAGATGACGCGAATGCGCTTCGCGCCGTGCACCACGTGCAGGTTGGTGAGGATGATGCCGTTGTCGACGATGACGACGCCGGTGCCGGTGCTGTCCTGCGCTTCGCCTTCGACCTCCTCGGTGCCATCGTACGGCGAGCCGCGCACCATCACGACCGAGGGGCGGATCTTCTCGTACGCGTCGGCGGAGGTCATTTCCTTCTGCGGCGGCTCTTCCACCGCCTGCTCGGGAGGTGGTGCGGTCGGGACCAGCATCCAGGCTGCGCCGGCCAGGACCAGCGCCGCCGCGGCCGGCAGGACCCAGGTCCGCCGGCGGCGGACGGGCTTGGCGGGCGGCCTTGGCGCAGGAGGAGCGACTACGGCGGTCTGTTCCACGACCGGCATGCGCCGGGAGCTGCTGTAGACCGCGCCGCGCTTACGCATGGAGACCAGTCTACCAGCCGACCGCGCCGGCTTGAGATGCGTCAATACGCCGTCCGGCCATCGGCGTAAACGACAAGGAGGAGGTAAGCCATGGACGCACTGACGATTCTCGTGCTCGTCGCTGCCGCTGCCGCGGCGATGTCGTTCACCAAAGGCGTGGCCTCGATGGCACACGGCGGCGAGGCCGACCAGTTGCACAGCCACGAGCTCATGTTCCAGCGCGTCGGCTGGCAGGGCTTGGCGGTGCTGTTCCTGCTGCTCGCCCTGCTGACCGTCTAGCCATGCTCCGCATCTCTCCGGCTCCGCTCGACCGGCGCACCATCGACGCTGGCCGCGTTTCTTGCCCGGTGCGCGGCGGCGACATCGACCTCGACCGCTGCCTCAGCTGCCGCTGGCTGTCCGGGATCGACGACGCCTCGCCGACGCCCTCGATTCGCTGCCGTCCGGACTGGGTGTCGCCCCGCTTCCTGCAGCTGCCGCTCTAGCGCGCTCGTTGTCGCGCACGGGCGCCTGCGCTACGCTGCGCCGGCCCATGCGCAAGCCCAACCTCATCGTCGTCCTGATCGACGACCTCCGCTTCGACGAGTTCGGCGCCGGCGGCCATCCCTACATGAAGACGCCGCACATCGACCGGCTGGCGAAGGAGGGGGCGATCTTCGAGCGGGCGTTCCACACCACGCCGATCTGCTCGCCGAACCGCGCGTCGATCATGACCGGCCAGTACGCGAGCCGCCACGGGATCATCGACAACGTGGCGCGAGACGCGATGAGCCACCGGCTGCCCAACTACCACCTCGCGCTGCAGAAGCTCGGCTACGAGACCGCGCACATCGGCAAGTGGCACATGGGCAACGACGGCCGGCCGCGGCCCGGCTACGACCGCTGGGTTTCGTTCGACGGCCATGGGCGCCTTTCCGACCCGAGGCTCAATGTCGACGGCAGCTACGAGCAGCGCAGCGGCTACATCACCGACCTCCTCAACGAAGAAGCCCTCGCCTTCCTCCGCAAGGAGAGGAAGAAGCCCTTTTCTCTCTTCTTTGCGCATAAAGCCGTGCACCCGGACGCGGAGCAGGCGGCGGACGGCACGCTCAGCCTCATCGGCTACCTGCCCGCCGAGCGGCATCGCGACCTCTACAAGGGCGGCGTCTTCCCGAAGACGCCGAACATGCTTTCCCCCGAAGAAGTCGTGAAGGCGAAGCCGGCGTGGACCGAGGCGTTCGAGCTGAAGAAGTCCGAGCGCTCGCGCGCCCTGCTCGCCCCGATCCATGCGGGACAGCAGGAAGAGATCCGCCTGCGCGCGGCGATGATGGCGTCAGTCGACGAAGGCGTCGGCGAAATCTTGAATACTTTGGAAAAAACGGATCAACTCGATCGCACTCTCATCCTCTTCCTCGGCGACAACGGCTACTTCTTCGGCGAGCATGGCCTCGGCCCCGAAAGGCGATTCGCGTACGAAGCCGGAATCCGCTCGCCCTTCGTGCTGCGCTATCCGCCGCTGGTCAAGCCCGGCATCCGGAAGAAAGAGCTCGTCATCTGCCAGGACATCGCGCCGACGCTGCTCGAGCTGGCCGGCGGAAAGCCCGGCGAGCACGTGCAGGGCCGTTCCCTGATTTCGCTGCTCAGGAAACGCAAAGCGCCGTGGCGCAAATCGATCCTGATCGAGTACTGGGCCGAGCAGGCCCTGCCCTGGCTGGTCGGCATGTCGTACAAGGCCGTGCGCACCGATCGCTACAAATACATCCGCTGGCTGAACCGCAGCCGCAACGGCGAGCTCGACGAGCTCTACGACCTCGAGCGCGATCCTTGGGAGCTGAAGAACCTGGCGGGCAGCCGCTCGGCGGCGTCGCTCCGGGCTCGGCTGCAGCGCGAGCTGAAAGCCCTGGTCGCCGCGGCGGCTGGCATCTGAGCGCCTGGCGTCAGGCCGGCACGCGGCTCGCCAGGTAGGCGACGATCTGGTCCAGCGTGCCGAGCTTCTGGTAGTCGGACTCGGGAATGTCGACCTTGAAGCGCTCGTGCAGCGCCAGCAGGAAATTCAGCCAGTCCATCGAGTCGAGGTCGATCTGATCGCGCAAGGGCTTGTCGAGCCTGAGCTCGCCCTCCTCCAGCTCGGGCGCGATGCGCCTCAGCTCGGCGAGGATTCCGGCGCGGATTTCGCTCGCGTTCAAAGCTTCTCCGGCTCCTGCAGCCGCTTTGCCAGCGCGTCGAGGAACAGCGCGCCGCGGTGGCCGTCGCTCACGCGATGGTCGGCAGAGAGGCTCGCTACGACCGTCGGCATGACGCGCAGCGCGTCGCCTTCCACCCACGGGCGCGGCGCGACGCGGCCAAAAGCGACGATCGCCACCTGCGGCGGGTAGATGATCGGGAAGGCTGCCTCGACGCCGTTGTCGCCGAGGTTGCTGACCGTGACTGTCGGGTCGGACATCTCCGAGCTCCTCAGGCTGCCGGCGCGGGCGCGCTTCACCAGATCGGCGAGGCTGCGCATCAGCTCGCCCAGCGGCAGCTCCGCCACGTTGTGAATGGCGGGCGCAATCAGGCCGCCGCCGCGCAGCGAGATCGCGACGCCGGCGTGAACGGCCGGCGACGGGTGGTAGGCACCGTCGCGCCACAGGCCGTTGAGGTCCGGGAACTCGCCGAGCGCGAGCGCCACCGCCTTGAGCTGCAGCACCGCCATGAGCAGGCGCCCCGTGATCGGCCGCTTCGCATTCTCCGCAGTGAGCCACTCGGTGGCGCGCAGCATCGGCACCGTTTCGAACAGGTAGTAGTGCGGGATCTCGCGCTTGGCGCGGCTCATCGCCGCGGCGATCGCCTTGCGCATCTCGGCGGCGCGGTCGGGGGCCGCAGGCGCAGCAGGCGCCGTGGGCCGCGCCCGCTCCACGTCCTCGATCGTCACCGCCCCGCCAGGCCCGGTTGCCTCGACTTTTTCGAGGTCGACGCCAAGATCGGCCGCATGCTTGCGCGCGGCCGGCGAGACCCGGCGGCGCTCGTGCGCGGCGACGGCGGCCGCCGGCGGAGCTTCACCCGAGGCGAGCAGACGGGCAAGCACGGTGCCGACCGGGATCGTCGTCCCCGGCTCGACGAGGATCTCCTGCACCGTGCCCTCGTCCCAAATCTCGATCTCGACCGCGGCCTTCGAAGTGTCGACCACGGCAACCACGTCGCCGCGCTTCACGTGGTCGCCGGGCCTGACCTTCCATTCGAGCAGCTTGCCCGAATCCATGTCGGCGCCGAGCGAAGGCAGCTTGAAGTCGATCATGCGCTCACTTTCCGAGCAGCGCCTTCGCGGCGGCGACGATCTTCTCGGGCTGCGGCAGCGCCGCCTCCTCGAGGTGCTTCGCGTACGGCATCGGCACCTCCTCGCGGCAGACGCGCGCGAGCGGCGCGTCGAGGTCGTAGAACGCCTGCTCGACGATGCGCGCCATGATCTCGGCCGAAAGACTGCCACTCTTCCAGCCCTCGTCGACCACCACCGCCCGGCGCGTCTTGCGGATGGACTCGAGAACCGGATCCATGTCGAGCGGGCGCAGGACGCGCAGGTCGACCACCTCGCCGTCGACCGCTTCCGCCGCCTTGAGCGTCTTCCACAGGCTGCCGCCGTAAGTCACGAGCGTCACCTTGCTGCCCCGGCGGCGAATCCGCGACGAGCGGATATCCACCTCCGGCGCGGCAAGCTCGTCCTTCATCTCGAACAGCGCCGGGTACTCAAAGACGATGACCGGATCCGGCTCGCGCAGCGCCGCGCCGAGCATGCCATGCGCGTCGTCGATGGTCGCCGGCGTCACGATCCTCAGCCCCGGAATGTGCGCATACCAGCCCTCCAGGCTGTGCGAATGCTGGGCGGCGAGCTGCCGTCCGGCGCCGGTCGAGGTGCGGATGACGAGCGGCACCGAAAGCTGCCCGCCCGACATGTGCCGCAGCATCGCCGCGCTGTTCACGATCTGGTCCAGCGCCAGCAGCGAGAAGTTCACCGTCATCACCTCGACGATCGGCCGCAGGCCGCCTAGCGCCGCCCCGATGCCCGCGCCGACGAAGCCGAGCTCCGAGAGCGGCGTGTCGCGCACGCGCTCGGGGCCGAATTTCTCCAGCAGCCCCTTGCTCACCGCGTAGGCACCGCCATACTGGCCGACGTCCTCGCCCATGAGGAAGACGCGCTCGTCGCGCTCGAGGGCCTCGTACAGGCCCTGGCGCAGCGCTTCGCGATAGGTGAGGCTCGCCATGCCGCTAGCCCGGGCAGACGCGCTCGCCGCGCTCCAGGCGCGCCGCCGCATCGACGCCGCCCGCGGCGACGGCGGACGAATCCATGTGCGACACGATGCTGTCGCTTTTCGTGGCGACCGGCGAGCCGCGATCGCCGCCGCGGTAGACACGCAGCGTCACCTGGTAGGCGCGGCACTCGATGCTGCCGACCCACGGGCTCATCATCATGAACTGGTCCTTGCGCGAGCCGGCCTTCTCCATGCGCGCGCCGGGCAGCGGCGGGCCGCCCTGCGCGGGATTCTCGAACTCGGCTTCGACCTCGGCGTCCTCGCCGCCCGCGACGCCCACGGCGATGGCGAGGCGGAAGGCGACCTTCGCGGCATCGAAGAGCACGTAGGTGTTGAGGGTCGTGATCGCGGCCGACGACGGCCGGGGCGCGGCCTGCGCCGGCGTGATTTCGGCGGGCGGTTGCGGCGGCTCGACCTTGGGCAGCACGCCCTTCGGCGGCACGTCGGAGTAGTGCACGCGCCCTTCCTCGTCGACCCAGCGGTACGGGCCGGCGCCGAGCGCGAGCAGCGCGAGCAGGAGAACGACGGCGCGCTTCATGCGTAAACCTCCTTGGTGAGATCCGCGACCGGCTCGAGCGTCCCGGCCTCGGCGAATTCGACCGCGCGCTGCACCTCGGCCAGCGCCACGCGGTCGAGGGCGAGGAATTCGTCCTCGCTGAGCTGGCCCTGCGCCTTGAGGCGAGCGCTGAAGGTGTGGATCGGCCCGCGCGTCTTCCACTGCTCGATCTCGGCCTTGTCGCGGTAGAGGTCCGGATCGAACATGGAATGCGCGCGGAACCGGTAGGTCTGGAACTCGATGAATACCGGGCCGTCGCCCGAGCGCACTTGCGCGACGGCGCGCTTCGCCGCCTCGTGGGTCGCGACCACGTCCATGCCGTCCACCTTCATCGCCGCCATGCCGAAGGCGGCCGCCTTGACGCACAGGTCGGTCTGCGACTCCGAGCGCTCGAGCGCCGTGCCCATGGCGTACAGGTTGTTCTCGCAGAGGAACGCGACCGGCAGCCGCCAGAGCTGCGCCAGGTTCATCGACTCGTGGAACGCGCCCTCGGCCACCGCGCCCTCGCCGAAGAAGCACGCGGTGACGCGCTTCTCGCTCTGCAGGTGCGCGGCGAGCGCCAGGCCGACCGCCAGGGGCAGGCCACCGCCGACGATCGCGTTGCCGCCGTAAAAGCGCGTCGCGGCGTCGAAGAGATGCATCGACCCGCCGCGGCCGCGCGAGCAGCCCTCGCGCCTGCCGTACATCTCGGCCATGATCCTCTCCATGGCGACGCCGCGCAGCAGGGCGTGGCCATGCTCCCGGTAATGGGCGACGACGTTGTCCTCGGGCGCGAGGGCGCGCATCGCTCCGGCGGCGACGGCCTCCTCGCCGACGTAGAGATGCAGGAAGCCGCGGATCTTTCCGGCGCTGTACATCTCGGCCGACTTCTCCTCCAGCCGCCGGATGCGCAGCATGTCCGAGAGCAACGCGAGCGAGAGCTCCGGCGCATAGGGCACGGCGCCCGCGGGCGGCGGCGGTGCGGGGTGCAGGCTCATGCCGGCGTCTCCAGCGTCGACGTATCCCCCTCGGGCAGTCCGAGCTCGCGCGCCTTGAGCAGCCGGCGCATGATCTTGCCGCTGCGCGTCTTCGGCAGCGAGCCGGAGAACGCGATCTCCTTCGGCGCCACCGCCGCGCCGAGCCGCTTGC
>Ga0075352_1000107_pt1 | contig 12011 bp, 7 predicted proteins | sample Sandmound_TuleA__FD_120092 | JGI IMG/M metagenome (GOLD analysis project Ga0075352, IMG submission 120092) | Natural and restored wetland microbial communities from the San Francisco Bay, California, USA, that impact long-term carbon... | ecosystem: Environmental > Terrestrial > Soil > Wetlands ...
AATCAGCGTTTTTTCGACCAAGCGGGCATGGCCGTCCACCTGAAATCGACTGCCGAGATCGCGGGCATGAAGCTCGCTGGACGGCTTGCCGCAGAGGTGCTCGACTACATCGCCTCGCACGTGCGCCCCGGGATCACCACCGGCAAGCTGAACGATCTATGCCATGCCTACATGGTGAACGTGCAGGGTACGGTGCCAGCGCCCCTTCATTACGCGCCGCCGGGCTACAAGCCGTACCCCAAGTCGATCTGCACGTCTGTAAATCACCAGGTCTGCCACGGCATTCCCGGGGACCGCGTGCTCAAGGCGGGCGACACCCTCAACATCGACGTCACGGTGATCAAGGAGGGCTTCCATGGCGACTGCAGCCGCATGTTCTTCATCGGCGAGCCCAGCATTCAAGCGCGCAGGCTCGTCGAGATCACTTATGAATGCATGTGGCACGGAATCGCCCAGGTGCGTCCCGGGGGCAGCTTGGGCGATGTAGGCGCGGCGATCCAGCAGCACGCGGAAAAGCACGGCTTCTCCGTCGTAAGAGAGTTTTGCGGCCACGGCATCGGCCGCAAGTTCCACGAGGAGCCCCAGGTCCTGCACTACGGCAAGCCCGGAGCGGGGCTCGCGCTCGAGCCCGGGATGACTTTCACCATCGAGCCGATGATCAACGCCGGGAAAGCCGCGATCCGCGAGCTGGCCGACGGCTGGACCATCGTCACCAAGGACCACAGCCTGTCGGCGCAATGGGAGCACACGGTGGCCGTGACGCCCTCGGGCTTCGAGGTGATGACGCTCTCCGCGGGGGCCCCGCCTCCGCCGTGACCGCTGCCCCTGCGGCGCTGCGTGAGTCGGTCGCCGCGGCGCGCCAGGCGCTGCGCAGCGCCTACCTGAAGGATCCCAGGCCCCGCCGGATGCTCGGCGAGCACGCGAATCTCGTCGACCGCACCGTGCGAGCCCTCTGGGCGGAATCCGGCGCGCCGCGCGACGCGGCCCTCGTCGCGACCGGCGGCTACGGCCGCGGCGAGCTCTACCCCTGCTCCGATATCGACCTGCTCGTCCTGCTCGCCGCCGATCCAACCGAGGCCGAGCAGGCGGCGCTCGAGCGGCTGATCGGCACCATGTGGGACATCGGCCTGGAGATCGGCCACAGCGTGCGCACGGTCCCGGGCTGCCTCGAAGCCGCAGCGGGCGATGTCACCGTCGCGACGACGCTGCTCGAGGCGCGCTACCTCGCCGGCAGCCGGGCGCTATTTCGCAGGCTGGAGAAGGAGCTCGCCGGTCACCGGGACGCGAGCATCTTCTTCCGCGCCAAGAAGCTCGAGCAGGAGCAGCGCCACGCCAAGCACCAGGACTCCGCCTACGCCCTCGAACCCAACCTCAAGGAGGCGCCCGGCGGACTGCGCGACCTGCACGTCATCCAGTGGATCGCCCGCGCCGCCGGTATCGGGCCCCGCTGGACCGATCTGGTCGCCAGCGGCGTGATCGAGGCCGGGGAGGCTCGCAGCCTCGCCCGGCACGAGGCGTTGCTCCAGGACCTGCGAATCCGGCTGCATTACCTCGCCGGGCGGCGCGAGGACCGCATCGTCTTCGACCTGCAGAGCGCGCTCGCCGCGCAGCTCGGCGACAAGGACACGCCGACGCGGCGGGCAAGCGAAGCCATGATGCAGCGCTATTACCAGACCGCGAAGGGCGTCACCCAGCTCAACACCATCCTGCTGCAGAACCTCGAGGCGCGGCTCGCGCCGCGCCCGGACACGCCGCCGCGCGCGCTGAACGAGCGCTTCGAGATTCGCAGCGAGCTGCTGCACATCAAGCGCGAAGACAGCTTCAAGCGCGAGCCGACCGCCATCCTGGAGAGCTTCCTGCTGATGATGCAGCACCAGGAGCTGCGCGGCATGACGGCCCGCACCTTGCGGGCGCTGTGGCGGGCCAGGTCTTTGATCAATGCTTCTTTTAGAAAAAACCCCGTTGCGAGACTGCTGTTCATCCACATCCTGCAGCAGCCGCGCGGCATCGTGCACGAGTTCCGCCGCATGAATCAGTACGGCATCCTCGGCCTCTACCTGCCGGAGTTCGGCGCCATCGTCGGCCAGATGCAGCACGATCTCTTCCACGCCTACACCGTCGACCAGCACATTCTCATGGTGCTGCGCAATCTGCGCCGCTTCACCATGCCGGAGTTCGCGCACGAGTTTCCGCTCTGCACCGAGCTGATGAGCGGCTTCGCGCGGCCCTGGCTGCTGTACGTCGCGGCCCTCTACCACGATATCGCCAAGGGACGCGGCGGCGACCACTCGACGCTCGGCGCCGCCGATGCCCGGAATTTTGCGAAGAGACATGGCCTGGCGAGCGGCGATCGCGAACTCGTCGAGTTCCTGGTGGAGAAGCACCTCGCGATGTCGCACGTGGCGCAGAAGCAGGACCTGCACGATCCGGACGTGGTGCGCGCCTTCGCCGCGATGGTCGGCGACGAGCGGCGGCTGATCGCGCTGTACCTCTTCACCGTGGCCGACGTGCGCGGCACCAGCCCCAAGGTCTGGAATGCCTGGAAAGGCAAGCTGCTCGAGGACCTTTTCCGAGCAACCCGGCGGGTGCTCACGGGCGAGCCGCTCGCGCGCGATGCCGCCCTGGCGGAGAAGCAGGCCGAGGCCGTGCGCCTGCTGCGGCTCTACGCGCTCGACGACAAGGTCAAGGACAAGCTGTGGGCGCAGGTCGACACCGCGTATTTCCTGCGCCACGACGCGCAGGAGATCGCCTGGCAGACGCGCAACCTCCACCACCGGGTCGACGCCGACCAGCCGGTGGTCAAGGCGCGCCTCGCGCCTTTCGGCGAAGGCCTGCAGGTGATGATCTACACCCGCGACCGCGAGGCGCTGTTCGCCCGCATCTGCGGCTACTTCGAGCGGACCGGCTTCAACATCGTCGAGGCGAAGGTGCACACGACGCGCCACGGCTACGCGCTCGATACCTTCCTCGTCCTCGGCCAGGGACCCGGCGCGCATTACCGCGATCTCATCAGCATGATCGAGAACGATCTCGCGATCGACGTGCAGTCCGACGCGCCGCTCGGCCCGCCGCGCGGCGGCCGCGTCTCGCGGCGGGTGCGGCACTTTCCGATCTCGCCGGCCGTCGATATCCGGCCCGACGAGCGCGGCGCCTTCCACGTGCTCTCGATCGTCGCGAGCGACCGTCCGGGCCTGCTCTACGACGTCGCCCGCACGCTCGCGCGCTACCGGCTCAACCTGCAGACGGCTCGCGTCAACACGCTGGGTGACCGGGTCGAGGACGTCTTCCTGATCGCCGGCCCCGCGCTCTCAGACTCGAGGGCCGTGCTCAATCTCGAGCAGGACCTGCTCAAGGCTCTCACTCTTCAGCAGGCAGCTCCTCTCCTGGAAACAGCGCTTCGTTGAACCCGAAGCGCGTGAAGTCGCGAATCCGCATCGGATAGAGCACGCCGTCGAGGTGGTCGCACTCGTGCTGCACGACGCGGGCGTGGAATCCCTCGACGGTGCGCTCGAAGGGCATGCCCTTCTCGTCGCGACCCTTGTAGTGCAGCTTGCTCCAGCGCGGCACCCAGCCGCGCATGCCCGGGACCGAGAGGCAACCCTCCCAGCCCTCCTCCACCTCGTCGGTGAGCGCCTTGAGCTCGGGGTTGATCAGCACCGTGTCCGGCACCTCCTCGACGTCCGGGTAGCGCGGGTTCGCCTTGACGCCGAAGATGACGACGCGCAGGGGGACGCCGATCTGCGGCGCGGCCAGGCCGGCGCCGTCGAGGTGCGCCATCGTGTCGCGCATGTCTTTCAATAATTCGTTCAATTCAATCGTGTTGAAGCGAGCGACCGGCAAAGACTTCTGCCACAGCCGCCGGTCGCCCATGCGCAGAACCTCGCGGATCATTTCTCGCAGAAGCACTCGATGATGCTGCGCACGCGGCCCATCGCTTCCTCGAGGATGACGCCGATCTTGTCGAGCGGCACCGCGTGCGCGCTGTCGCCTCGTCCGGCGGCGTAGTTGGCGACGGCGGCGACCGTGGCGTACTCGAGTCCGATCTCGCGCGCGAGTACCGCTTCGGGCATTCCCGTCATGCCCACCATGTCGGCGCCATCGCGCTCCAGCCGGTCGATCTCCGCGGCGGTTTCGAGGCGCGGCCCCTGGGTCGCGGCGTAAATGCCGCCGTCGACCACCTTCTCCTTCGCGCCCGCCGCGGCCTGCAGCAGCAGCTTGCGCAGCGAGGGCGAGAACGGCTCGGTGAAATCGATGTGATTGACCGGCGCCCCTGGCCCTTCGAAGAAGGTGCTGCGCCGGCCCCAGGTGTAGTCGATCATCTGGTGCGGGATCACCAGGCTGCCGGGCTTCAGGTCCTTGCGGATCGCGCCGACCGAGGCGACCGAGACGACGGCATCCGCGCCGGCGTCCTTGAGTGCCCACAGGTTGGCGCGATAGTTGACCTCGTGCGGCGGAATGGTGTGCCCATAGCCATGGCGCGCGAGGAAGAGCACGTCGCGCGCGCAGATACGCCCGAACGTCAGCGCCCCCGAAGCCTCCCCGTAGGGCGTGCGGGCGACCTTGCGCTGCTTGACGTCGAGGTTGGCGAGCTTGGTGAGGCCGCTGCCGCCGATGATCGCCAGCATCGCCTCAGCCTTCCTTCATGGCGCGGATCTCGGGCAGGTTGCGCCAGTAGCCCTTGGCGTCCATGCCGCAGCCGAAAACGAAGCGGTCCGGGATGCGCAGGCCGACGAAATCGGGCCGCACCGGCTTCTTCAGAGCGAGGATCTTTTCCACCAGCACCGCGCAGTGGACCGATTGCGCGCCCAGCTCGAGCAAGCGCGCGCGGATGGCGGCCATCGTTTCGCCGTGGTCGAGGATGTCATCGACGACGAGCACGGCGCGCCCCCTGGCGAGGCTGGGCGGCGAGACGCGCCACTCGATGCCCGTGCCGCGCGTCGCCTGGCCGTAGCGCGAGGCGTGGATATAGTCGAAATCGAGCGGAAAGCGCAGCATCGGCAGCAGCTGGCCGGCGAACACCACCGCGCCGCCCATCACGGCAAGCACGAGCGGGTACGAACCGCCGAGCTTCGCCTCGATCTCGGCCGCAACGCGGCGCACGGCTTCGTCGACCTGCTCCGCGCTCGCAATCGGATCCGAATTTCTGAGAAAGGCCCAAGCCTGCTCCACGTCCGGCATGCGCGGAGTCTATCTTGACTTCAGATAACGGGCGAAGTCCTTGCCGATTTCCGGATGGCGCAATCCGAGCTCGACGGTGGCTTGCAGGTAGCCGAGCTTCGAGCCGCAATCGAAGCGCCTGCCGGGCAGCCGCACCGCCAGCACGCGCTCGTGCACCAGCAGCGCGGAGATGGCGTCGGTGAGCTGGATCTCGCCGCCGGCGCCGGGCACGACCTCGGCGAGGAGATCGAAGATGCGCGGCGTCAGCACGTAGCGGCCGATCACCGCGAGGTTGGACGGCGCGTCCGCCGGCTTCGGCTTCTCGACGATGCTGCGGATCCTCGCCAGATCGCCGTCCATGCGGTCGATGGTGACGATGCCGTAGCTCTGCGTCTGGTCGCGCGGCACTTCCTCCACGCCAAGCAGCGAGGCCCCTTCGCGCTCGAACACTTGCGCCATGCGCGCCATCGCCGGCGGCTGCGAATCCATCAGGTCGTCGGCGAGCACCACCGCGAACGGCGCGTCACCGATCGCCGGCTGCGCGCACAGCACGGCATGCCCGAGGCCGAGCGGCTCGGACTGGCGGATGTAGATGCAGCGACAGCCTTCGGGCAGCACCGAGCGGACCATGTCGAGCAGCACGTCCTTGCCCTTGCGCTCGAGCTCGGTCTCGAGCTCATAGGCCTTGTCGAAGTGATCCTCGATGGCGCGCTTGTTCCGGCCGGTGACGAAGATCATCTCGGTGATGCCGGCCGCCGCCGCCTCCTCCACCGCGTACTGGATGAGGGGCTTGTCGACGATCGGCAGCATCTCCTTCGGGCTCGCCTTGGTCACCGGCAGGAAGCGGCTGCCCAGGCCGGCGACCGGAAATACCGCCTTTTTCAGCTTGGCGTGCATGGCTCAGAGATTCTGCAGCATTTCCATGAACTCGCTTTCCTCCAGGACCTGTACGCCGAGGGCTCGCGCGCGCTCCAGCTTGCTGCCGGCATCCTCGCCGGCGACGACGTAATCGGTCTTCTTCGACACCGACCCCGCCACCTTGTGTCCTTTCGCTTCGATTGCCGCGCGCGCCTCATCGCGGCTCATGCCCGAAAGAGTACCAGTGAGGACGAAGGTCTTGGTTGCACCGGCCGCAGTGACTCCCTTCCGGCGCGGCGCCGGCTCGCTCTTCGGCCAGGAGACGCCGGCGCGCAGCAGCGCCTCGATCACCTTGCGGTTGTGCGGCTCGTCCAGGAACTGCCGCGCCGAGCGCGCGACGACCGGCCCGACGTCCGGCACCTGCAGGAGAGTCTCCTCGCTCGCGTCCAGCAGCGGCTGCAGGTCGCCGAAGTGGCTGGCGAAATCGCGGGCCGTCGTCTCGCCGACGTTGCGGATTCCCAGGGCGTAGATGAACCGCTCGAGGGTCGCGCGCTTCGAGCGCTCCAGCGCCGCGAGCAGGTTCGCGGCCGACTTCTCGCCCATGCGTGCCAGGTTTTCCAAGTCTTCGGTATTCAATTTGTAAAGATCCGCCGGGGTGTGAACCAAGCCCTTGTCGACGAGCTGGTCGACGATCTTCTCCCCTAGACCCTCGATGTCCATGGCGCGGCGGCTGGCGAAGTGCAGCAGCGACTGCTTGCGCTGCGCCGGGCAATACAGGCCGCCGCTGCAGCGCGCGACCGCCTCGTCCTCGCTGCGCACCACCTTCGAGCCGCAGACCGGGCATTTCTTCGGCAAATGGAATGGACTTGCGCCGGCTGGACGCCGGTCGGTCTGCACGGAGACGATCTCGGGGATCACGTCCCCCGCGCGCCGGACGATCACCGTGTCGCCAACGCGCACGTCCTTGCGCCGAAGCTCGTCCTCGTTGTGCAAGGTGGCGTTCGACACCGTGACGCCGCCGACGAAGACCGGCTTCAGCTTCGCCACCGGGGTGAGCGCGCCGGTGCGGCCGACCTGGACCTCGATGGCGAGCACTTCCGTGGATTGCTCCTCGGCGGGGTACTTGTGCGCGAGGGCGAAGCGCGGCGCCCGCGAGACGTAGCCCAGGCGCTGCTGCCAGTCGAGGCGGTTCACCTTGTAGACGACTCCGTCGATGGAGTACGGCAGCTTGTCGCGCAGCTTGCCGATCCGGGCGTAGAACTCGAGCAGGCCTTCGACGCCGGTTACGACGTCGCGTTCCTTGCAGACCGGGAAATCGAGCTGCCGCAGACAGTCGAGCGTCTCGGCCTGCGTCTTCCAGGGCCCCGGCGAGCTGATCGCATACGCGAAGAACCGGAGCGGCCTTGACGCGGTGACGCGCGAGTCGAGCTGGCGGACCGCGCCGGCCGCGGCGTTGCGCGGGTTCACGTATTCCTTCTCGCCGGCGCGACGCTGGCGGGCATTCATGGCGTCGAAATCCTTGCGGTACATCAGCACCTCGCCGCGCACCTCCAGGTCCTCCCGGCGGGCGATCTTGAGCGGGATCGAGCGCACGGTGCGCAGGTTGGCGGTCACATCCTCGCCGGTCGTGCCGTCGCCGCGGGTGGCTCCCTGCACGAACACCCCGTCGCGATAGCTGAGGCTGATCGCCAGGCCGTCGAACTTGGGCTCGGCGGCGTACTCGATCCGCTGCGCGCCGAGCGTCTCGCGAGCCCGCCGGTCGAAGGCGGCCACGCTCTCCTCGTCGAAGGCATTGTTGATCGACAGCATCGGCGTGCCATGCCGGACTTCGCCGAATTCCGCCAGGGGAGCGCCGCCGATGCGCTGCGTCGGCGAGTCCGCAGCGCGCAGCTCCGGATGCTGCTCCTCGAGCTGCTGCAGTTCGCGAAACAGCGCGTCATACTCGGCGTCGGTGATCTCGGGCGCGTCCTCGACGTAGTAGAGCCGGTTATGGCGCTCGATCGTCTGACGCAGCTTCCGGACCTTCTCTTTGACTCTCATGAAAACAGGCGCAGCGCGAGCGGGCCTCCCGGCTCGATGCCGCGTCCGGCAAGCTCCTGGCGCACCGCCTCGAGCTGCGCGCCGATGGCGGCGAGCGCACGATCGTCGAGCGGCGTGCCGTTGTCGTCGACCAGCCGCCCGCCGCTGGCGCTGGCCAGCTGGCGGGCGGCCCGTACCATGGCCTCGTAGCTGCGGCCTGGCTCGGGGGTGCGCGCCACGTCGAGCGACAGCGTCACGCCATCGGCGCGGCGTGTGACGGCGAACGGCTGCTGGTCGATCTCCCATTGTCCGGGGTCGGCGACGCCGACCACGTGCAGCGCGACCTGGATGTCGGCGTCGGCGCAGGCGCGGTCCAGATCCTGCGCCGCCTCGCGGGCGGCGCGCATCTCGGGCGCCTGCACGGTGGCGTTGATCCGGGTCGCCAGGGTTTCCACTTCGGAGCGAAATTCCAGCAGCTCGGCTTCGCTCACCACGCCCTCGCGCGTGACCATCTGCAGGCCGGCATGAGCCTTCCCCTCCTCCACCGCCAGCAGCGCCCGGTGGCCGAAGCGGTGCTCGATCGCCTGCCAGCCCTCCTTCAGCGAAGCGCCCGGAGGCAGCGCGAGCTCCATCACGTAGTCGACGCGGGTGTCCGGCATTGCGCCCGGTTGCGGCTCGGCGCGCCGATGGGCCGGCTCGAGGGTGGGCTCGCGCCGCGTCTCGGCCTCGTGCAGCAGCACATCGGCGTGCCGGGAGGCGAAATCGCGCTCCGCCCGACGTCGTGCCGAGCGCTCCTGGACATAGTTGTAAGCCAGCACTCCGACCAGCGCCACGACGCCCAGCACCGCGAGACCGATGTGCAGATCGGTCAGGCGGCGAGCTCCTCCCGGATGCGCAGCGCTTCGTCGATGTCCACGGCGACGACGCGCGACACGCCCGACTCCGGCATGGTCACGCCGATCAGCTGCTCGGCCATCTCCATCGAGATCTTGTTGTGGCTGATGAACAGGAACTGGGTCTGCTCCGACATCCGCTTCACCAGGTCGCAGAAGCGCAGCGTGTTCGAGTCGTCGAGCGGCGCGTCGACCTCGTCGAGCAGGCAGAACGGCGCCGGGTTGAGCTGGAAGAGCGAAAACACCAGCGAGATCGCCGTCAGCGCCTTCTCGCCGCCCGAAAGCAGGTGGATCGAGCTGTTGCGCTTGCCGGGCGGCTGCGCCATGACCTGCACCCCGGCGTCGAGGATCTCCTCGCCGGTCATGATCAGCTTCGCCTCGCCGCCGCCGAACAGCGTCGGAAAGAGCGAGCCGAAATGCCTGTTCACCGCGTCGAAGGTCTCGCGCAGCAGCTCGCGCGTCTCGCGGTCGATCCTGCGGATCGCGTCCTCGAGCGTCTGCACCGCCTCCTCGAGGTCGGTGGCCTGCGAATCGAGGAAGCCCTTGCGCTCCCGGCTGGAGGAAAGCTCCTCGAGCGCCGCCATGTTGACCGCGCCGAGCTCGCCGATCGCCTGCGACAGGCGCGTGATCTCGCCTTGCAGCGTCGACGGCCGCGGCGCGCCTTCCGCGTGCGTGGCGAGCAGGGCCTCGTCCGCGCCGGCTTCGCCGAGCTGGGTGGCGTACTGGTCGTAGTTGATCTGCGCCGCCTGCTCCTTCAGGCGCAGCTCGCCGAGCCGCTCGCGCATCGGCGCGGCGCGCGCCTCGACCTGCAGGCGGCCTTCCTCGACCTCGCGCAGCGTCGCCGCCGCCGCCTCGACCGCGTCGCGCGCGGTGGCGAGGGTCTTCTCGCAGCCAAGCCGCGCCTCGACGGCGGCCTCGAGCTGGCGCTTGACCTCGGGAATCGGATCGGCGGCGAGCTCGCCCGTGAGCTTGGTGATCTCCTGCTCGGCGTGCTCGATCTGCTGGTCGATGACCTTCACCGAGTTGTCGATCTCGGCGATCTTCGACGCGCACTCGCGCTCGCCGAACAGCGCATCCTGCGCTTCGCGCTCGGCGTCGTGCGCGCTCTTCCGTTGCGCGACCACCGAGCTCTCGGCGGCGAGCAGCGCCTGGCGCGCGGCCTCGAGCCGCTCGCTGGCCGCCCGGATGGCTTCCTCGCGCCGTGCGATGGCAAGCTGGCAAGCGGCGAGGGAGTCGCGCGCCTTCTCCGCCTCCCGGTCGATCTCGCCGATTTCGGCGCTTCTCTCCCGGTAGCGCTCTTCCGATTGCGTGAGTTTCAGATCCTCGATCTGCGCGTCGTGACGCGCCTTTTCCATGCGCGAAATCTCGGCGCGAGCGGCTTCGAGCGCCTCGCTGCGCTCCGCTGCCCGCGATTCGGCGGTCTGCAGCGCCGCTTCGGCGGCCTGCCGCGCCTTCTCCAGCGCCTGGCAGCGCACCTCGAGTTTCTCGATCTCGGCCTGCCGCGCGAGCAGGCCGGCATCGACCGCGTCCGGCGCGTGGAAGCTGACCGTATGCCGCGTGAACTGATGCCCTTCGCGGTTGACGAGCACGACGCCCGGCCGCAGGGATTCCCGCTTGGGCTGCCCTTCGACCGCGTAGACGTCGGCCAGCCAGTCGGCGAGCGCACCCGATACCGCGGGGTCCGTCGCATGCACATGCGCTGCCAGCGGGGTGAGGCCGGCAACGGGCGCCGTGGCCGGCGCGGTGCCGCGCTCGAAGAGGCTCGCCTTGGCGGGCGGCATCTCCGCCGGCAAGCGATCGATCCCGCTCGCTTCCAGCGCGTGCAGACGCTCGCGCAGCACGGCTTCTACCGCGGCTTCCCAGCCCGGATCGATGCGGAGCTTCTGGAACAGCCGCGGCAGCCCGCCGAATGCATGGCGATCGAGCCAGTCGCGCAGCGGGGCATTGTTCTCGGTATCGGCCTGGATCTGGCGCAGCGTGGCGAGCTGCGCCTGGGCCGCCGTCTCCTCCCGCTGCGCCGCGCTCAGGGCTTCGGCCGCCGCAGTGCGGCTCTCGTCGGCGCCGGCGCTCTCCGCCTGCGAGCTCTCCAGCCGGGCGTGCGCGTCGCTCAGGGACGCATCCAGGTCGCGCATCCCGGCCTGCACCGCGTTCGCGGCGGCGGCGTCGGGCGCGGCGAGGGTTTGCAGCTCGGCGGCAAGGCGCTCGCGGCGCTGGCCGAGCGCGTGCACCGTGCGCTCGTGGTGCGCGAGGTTCGCGCGCTCGAGCTGCAGACCGCTCTCGGATTGCTGCAGTCCGCTGCGCGCTTCGTTCGCGCTTTCCTGCGCGGCGCGGAACGCCTCCTCGGCCTTGGGCAGAAGACCATTCTCCTGCTCGAGCTTGCGCTTCGCCTGCGCGGCGCGTTCCTTCGCGGTTCCGGAGCGCGCGGCCCACATGTGCAGCGCCTGGGTGAGCTGGGCACGCTGCTCGCGCCAGGAGCCGAGCTGCGCGCGGCGCTCGGTGTGCTGGCTCTCCAGGCGGCTGCGCGTCTCCTCGGCGTAGCGCAGCTGCGACTCGTGGCTCGCCACGGTGGCGTTCGCCGTATAGAGCGCCGCCTGCGCGGTGTTCATGCCGTCGCCCGCCTGGTAGTGGGTGGTGCGGGCGGTCTCGAGCCGGGACTCGAGGCGACGCAGCTGGGCGTTCTCGGCCTCCATCTCGTTGCCGACGCGCGCGATCTCCTGCGCGTGGCGCTCGCGCTCTGCGCCGGCGTCGCGCCGGCGCAGATACCAGAGGAGATGCTGCTTGAGGCTGAGGTCCGACTGGATTTCCTTGTACCGCGCCGCCACCTTCGCCTGCGCCTCGAGCTTCTCGAGCTGCGCGCCGAGCTCGAGCCGGATATCGCTGATGCGCGCCAGGTTCTCGCGCGTGTCCGTCAGGCGGTTCTCGGTCTCGCGACGGCGCTCCTTGTACTTGGAGATGCCCGCGGCCTCCTCGAGGAACACGCGCAGCTCTTCAGGCTTGGCCTCGATGACGCGCGAGATCATGCCCTGCTCGATGATGGCGTAGGCGCGCGGGCCGAGGCCCGTGCCGAGGAACATGTCGGTGATG
>Ga0075352_1000108_pt1 | contig 11951 bp, 11 predicted proteins | sample Sandmound_TuleA__FD_120092 | JGI IMG/M metagenome (GOLD analysis project Ga0075352, IMG submission 120092) | Natural and restored wetland microbial communities from the San Francisco Bay, California, USA, that impact long-term carbon... | ecosystem: Environmental > Terrestrial > Soil > Wetlands ...
CGACGTCGGCGCGTCGCGCAGGGCGATCGAGGCCGCGGGCGGCAAGCACTGGATGGGCGAGGCGAAGGACGGCGGCTACTACGAGGTGAAGTTCCACGACCCCGACGGCGTCGTGGTCGACATCACCCAGAGCGGCTGGAAGACGAAGTAGCCGGGCCTACTTCGCGCCCAGGTCGGCGATCTTCTTCTTCGCCTGCTCGGCGAACGCGCCGTTCGGGAACTGCTCGAGGTAGAGCTTGACGTCGTCGGGGTCGTCGCTGTCCTTGACCCCTTCCCAGAATTCCTTCTCCGCCTCGGCGCCTGCGGTGCTGGCCGTCGCGGACATCACCGGCTTGGGCGCGGCGATCGGCGGCGCCTCGGGCTCCTTCCCCGCGGCGAGCTTCTTCAGGTCGTCGGCGAACTTGCGCGCTGTCGCATAGCGGCGATCGGGCTCCTTCGCCAGCGCGTGCGCCACCACGCGGTCGAAGGTGGGCGGCACCTCGAGCAGGGTGGAGGGCCAGACCGGATCGTCCTGGATGATCTTCTTCGCCAGCGCCCAGCCGGTACCCTCGAACGGCTTCTGGCCGGTGAGCAGCTGGTAGAAAAGGATGCCGGCCGAGAACAGGTCGGTGCGGTGATCGATCGGCTGCCCCTGCGTCTGCTCGGGCGACATGTAGGAGGGGGTGCCGATGATCGCGCCGACGCGCGTCTTCTCGCCCTCGACGTCCGGGTCGTTGATGCGCGCGACGCCGAAATCGGCGAGCTTGACGTGGCCCTTGGCGTCGAGCATCACGTTGGCCGGCTTGATGTCGCGATGGATGACCCCCGCGGCGTGCGCGAGCTCGAGCGCGCCCAGCAGCTGGCCCATCATCTGGAAGATGGTCCCCAGGTCGAATGGCCGCTTCGCGTCGAGCGCGTCCTTCAGCTCCTTGCCCTGGATGTACTCCATCACGATGTAGGCGAGGTCGCCTTCGGTGCCGAAGTCGTACACCTGCACGATGTTGGGATGGTTGACTTTCGCCACCGCTCGCACCTCGCGCTTGAAGCGCATGGCGTAGTGCTTGGCGGTCGCCTCGTCCATGTTCCTGGTCAGGATGGTCTTGATCGCCACCCGCCGCTCCAGGGTGGGATCGACGCCGTCGTAGACGAGGCCCATGGCGCCCTTGCCGAGGACGCCCTTGATCTTGTAGCGCCCAAGAGACTTGAGTTCGCTCATTACCCGTCATGATACAAAGACGACCGGACTTTGGAGAGGAAGGATTCGACGATGGGCAGATCCACCAGCCGCAACCTCCGCAACCGCAGACGCAAGCAGCAGATCCGCAAGAGACTCGCGCGCGACGCCAAGCGGGCGAAGAAGGCCGCCGCCAAGTAGGAATGGTTGTCGTCTGGTGCCTCAGTAGCGCACCAGCACGCGGTACTTGAGCGTCGTGCTGCCCTCGGCGGGGACCAGCACCCGCCATTCCGCCGTGCCCGACGCCACCTTGGCATGGCGCTGCGACTCCTGCAGCATGGTCCAGTCGCCCGGCACCGGCTCGCGCACCACCACGGTCGCGGCTTCCTTCTTGGCGTTCTTCAGCACGATCTCGTAGCTGCTCTCGAAGATGTAGCTCCACGGGCTGGTCGAGTCGCGGCGCTTGAAGTCGGCCTGCTTCTTGACGGCGGTGACGTCGAAGGCTTCGCCGAGCTTGAGGCGGACGTTCTCGTTCTTGGGCGTGTGATCGATGCCGTCTTCGCCGACGAATTGCGCGTTGCCGGCGGCGTCGCGCTTGTAGACGCGTACCACCCCCTTCGGCATCGGCAGGCCGAGGCGCGAGGACTCGCGGTTGTCGAACTGCACGAACACCCCGACCTTCATCTTCTGGCCGACGCCGCCGATGCTCGAGCGGTAGTAGTAGTCGCTGCCCTGGAGCACGAGCTCCTTTTTCACCGGCACCGCGGAGGCCGTGAGGAGCGCCACCTGCTTGGTCTGGTTGTCGGCGATCGTCGTCGGCCGCTGCAGGGTGTAGAGGTGGTACTCGAACAGCTGCTCTTCGACCATCGCCCGCGCCGCGGGAGCCTCGGCGCGCGCCAGCTTGCTGCCGGCCATGGCGCCGCGGAACCGTTCCTGCACGATGTTGACGTCGCCGGCCACGAGCTGCAGCCGCGCCTTCGGGTAGGCGGTGCCGCTCCGGTTGGTGAGCGTCACCCAGCCGTTGAGGTCGAGCGCGCTGTCGCTGGCGTTGAGCTCGGCGACATAGTCCGCACGCCACGACAGGCCGCCTGACAGGTAGGAGAGCTCGACCGTCTGCGCCCCGGCGCGCGCGCTCGCCAGCTCGGTGACCAGCGTCGGCCGGTCGCGCAGATTGGGCGGCACGCCGTCGTAGACGATGCGCCCCGGCAGCCCGGTCTCGATGCGATCGCCGATCCTCAGCACCACGCCGCCGTTCGCTGCCAGCACGGTCGCCGCCTCGAGCGACTCGATGCCGGTGGTCGGGTGGGTGCGCACGATGCGCACCGAGCGCCCGACGTACTTTTCCAGGAGCTTCGCCGGCGTGAGCAGGTCGAAATCGAAGTTCTGCTCGACCAGCGTCAGCGTCCCGGGGTGCGACAGGCTGCGCAGCTGCGCGGTCTCCGGCCGCATCCGGCCGCTCACTTCGCGCAGCGCGAGCCGGTTGATGCCCGGGTCGAGCGCCAGCTTGCGCGTGTCCTTCACCAGCGCCAGGTTCTCGTTGTAGATGGTCACCGCCACCGACTGCTGGTCGGCCAGCGTGCTCGCGCGCTCCAACACCGTGCTCGGCTGCTCGTCGAGCGCGGCGTGAACCTGTTGGCACAAGGACAGCGCCGCCGCGACCGCGACGCAAAGCATCTTCTTCTGCATGGCATTCCTCCGTTTATCGGGCCTGTCCCCTATAAACGGCGGCGATGCAGGAAAGGGTTAGGCGGCCTTCGCCTTGCCTTGCTCTTCGCGGATCAGGCGGTCGACGATGCCGCGCATGGCGATCCAGGCTTTGTCCTGCCCGAGCGTGACTGACGGCACCGGACCCATGTCCATGTTCACCTGCTGGGCCTTCACCATCGCCATGTCTTCCATGAAGATGTCGCGGATCTGCTTCGCCAGCATGTCGCCCACCCACTGCTGGTCGAGCTTGAAGTTGTAGGCCTGGGCGAAGAAGTAGTGCGCGCTCTTCCCGGTCTCGGGCGTGATCGCGTTCAGGTTCCACATGTTGACGCCCTTGCCGCGCTCGCCCTGGCGCACCGCGGTGCCGACCGGCGCCGAGCCGACGTCGAGCTTCACGAACGACGGCGGGCCGTAGTGCGTGATCTGCCAGCGGTCGACCTTCATGCCGTCGGGGAATTCCCCCATCTGCTTGTGGAACGGCGCCGGCAGCTCGTTCATCAGGTAGCGCGCGACGGTGACGCGGTCGCCCTCGCGCTTCACCTCGAACTCGGAGCGCGCGAACGCGTCGGTGCCGAGCGTGTTCGGGTGCAGGAAGGGCAGGTGGGTGGTGTCGAGCAGGTTCTCGACCAGCAGCAGGTAGTTCGACTCGACGTGCAGGTAGTTGCCGCCGAAGCGCCAAGCCTCGTCGTCCAGCCAGTGGAAGTCCTCGATCAGCGCCGGGTCCGCCTTCGCCGGGTCGCCCATCCAGATCCACAGCCAGTGGTTCTTTTCCACGAGCGGGAACGCTCTTACCCGTGCAGAGGAAGGAACGAGGTCCTGGGAGGGCACCCTGACGCACTTGCCCGAGGGGTCGAACTCGAGGCCGTGATAGGGGCACTTGACGACGTTGCCGATCAGCTTGCCCATCGACAGCGGCGCCTGCCGGTGGCAGCAGCGGTCCTCGAGCGCAACGGGCTTTCCAGTATCCGTTCTGAAAAGAACTACAGGTTCGTCAAGGAGGATGCGGCGCTTGAGCGAGCGCGTGATCTCGTGATCCCAGGCGGCGACGTACCAGGCGTTACGCACGAACATGAGGGGTCCTCCTTGCCTAAATCCTATACTCTGCCGTGGCGATGGGGACGGGGGTAGTGCGAAAGCTGGCGAAGGGAGCGGCCTGGCTGCTGGGGGGCTGCACGCTCCTCCTTGCGGCATGGTTCGGCATCAACGCCACCGACGAGCCGCTTTCCGACGCGGCGCGCGCAACTCTGGCAATTCCGCGCCCGCCGGCGCCGGACCGCGACAACGGCTTTCTCGACTTCCTCGTCCTTGGTGCGCCGGCGGACGTTCCGACGTTCGAAGCCGCGCTCGAGCGGCTGAACGCGATCAATGACCAGTCCTCCGGCCAGCTCGCACCCCCGCCCTGGGGCAACTTCCGATCCGACCCGCGCCTGCAGCGCTGCAGGTTCGGCGCCGCCCAGGGCGAATCTGCCGACATGCCTCCCTGCTTCGAATTCGCAACCCGCGAGCCATGGATTCCCGCAGCCCTCGAGGCGCACGCCGCGCTGCTCGGCCGCTACCGCGCCATGCGCGCCAAGACACGCTTCGTGAGCCTGTTCGAGGCGAAGTCCCCGGAAGACGCGCTGCCCTCGTATGCCGAGGTGCTCGAGGGCCAGCGCCTGGTCCTGCTCGGCGCGGCGCGGCGCTTCCACGCCGGCGATCGCGGCGGCGCGGTGCGCGAGCTGGAGCGCGACTTCGCCTTCTACCGGCGCATGGCGGCCGACGCGACCACGCTGCTCGACAAGATGATCGCCTTCGTCGGGCTCGACCGCGCGTCCCTGTTCGTCGCCGAGCTGGCGCGCCGCACGCCGCGGGGCGATGCGGTCCTCTGGCGCCGGCTTGAGGCGCTGCTTGCTCCGCTGACGAAGGCCGAGCTTGACGTCGTGCCCTCGCTGCGCCGCGAGTTCGCGGACGTCGTGCGTTGGACGCAGACCCGCCGTTACGTGCGCCTGTCGGAGGCGAGCTGGGAGATTCTGGCGTACAGCGGCAAGACGCGGCCCTGGTGGGATCCGGTGGCGCCGTACCTGTACCGACCGCATCAGACGGTGAACTGGTTCGCCGCCCGCTGCCCGCTCTTTCTCGCCGTCGCGGAGCGGCCGTCGACCGAGTTCTTCCAGGCGATCGAGGCTGCACGCGCACGCGCGTCTACGCTCGATCCGGGTCCGGTCGCGCGGGTGATCCTGAACCCCGCGGGCTGGGACCATCCGCTGGTCAGCAACTGCGACAGCAGCGACTACATCGCGCGCATGCACGCCCGTGCTGGCGTTCAGACCCTGGTGCGGCTGCTGGTGCGCCTGCATGCCAGGGGCATCACGCGGCCCGAAGACGTGGCGTCTGCGCTCGCCGGGCCGCTGGGCCGGGCGCATCCCGATCCCTTCACCGGCAAGCCAATGCGCTACGACTCGGCGACGCGAACCCTCGGTTTCGACGCCGAGCCGAAATACTTGAGCGGCGTGGCGCGCGGCTCGCGCCAGCGCTACGGCAGGATGGCGCTCCGGCTGTAGGCTTTCCGCCAGCGCATCTCCCACGCGACCAGCGCCGCCGCGGCGCCGAAGCCGGCGATATTCAGCCAGAGCATCAGTTCCGATGCCTGGTGCGGCAGCAGCATCATGATGCCGGCGGCGACGAACAGCACTCGCAGGCCGGGAGGCAGGACGCGGGTGAAGTAGCCGACCATGGCCGCGCAGACGAGCCAGATGCCGGCGAGCGAGGTCAGGGTGACCACGGCGATGTCCCACAGGCTGCCCTTCATCAGGATCGCCGGCGAGTAGACGAAGAGGAACGGCACGATGTACGAGCTCCAGCCGAAGCGCATCGCCGTCCAGCCGGTGGCCATCGAGGGCGAGCCGGCGATCGCGGCGGCGACGTAGGCCGCGGGCGCGACCGGCGGCGTGATGAGCGACATCATGCCGAAGTAGAGGATGAAGAGGTGCGCCGCGAGCGGCGGGACGCCGACTTTCACCAGCGCCGGCGCGACCAGGATGGCGAGCATGACGTAGACGCCGATCGTCGGCAGCCCCATGCCGAGGATGATGCTCACGCCCGCGGCGAGGACGAGCAGCAGGATCAGGCTCTGCCCGCCGAGCTGCACCAGGTAGGCGGCGAAGGCGAAGGCGAGGCCGCTCACCTGGAAGAGACCCATGATGAAGCCCGCCGCCGCGGAGATGACCAGGATCTCGCACAGGCCGCTCGCGGTATTCACCACCGAGTCCCAAAGGTCGCGGAGCCTCATGCGGTGGCCGGCGTAGCCGAAGACGAAGCCGAGAACGATGATCACGCCGCTCGCGGCCATCGCGCAGTACTCGGGCTCGAGGTTCTGCCAGAACATCGTGTAGACAAGCGCGACGAACGGCGCGAGGAACAGCCAGCCCCGGCGCAGCACCGTCCACGCGCGCGGGATCTTGTCGGCGTCCACCTTGCCGAAGCCGTAGCGCGCCGCTTCCAGGTCGGCCTGGATGAAGAGCGCCGCGTAATACATGACCGAGGGCAGGATGGCGGCGATCGCCACTTCCTTGTAGGGCACCTGCAGGAAGTCGGCCATGACGAAGGCGACCGCGCCCATCACCGGCGGCATGAGCTGGCCGCCGTTCGACGCGCAGGCCTCGACCGCGGCGGCGAGCTTCGCCGGCATGCCCGAGCGCTTCATGAGTGGGATGGTCACCACGCCGACCGCCACGGTATTTGCCGCCGCGATGCCGGAGATCATGCCGAACAGGCTCGAGCCGACCACCGCCATCTTCGCCGGCCCGCCGCGGTAGCGGCCCATGAGCGCGATGGCGATGTCGTTGAAGAACCCCGAGCCGCCGGAGCGCATCAGCAGCTGCCCCATCAGCACGAACGGGATGATGATGACCACCGTGATCTGCAGGATCACGCCGAGCAGCCCGTTGTTGTCGAGGTTGAGGTAGTTCAGCATGTCGGCGAGCGCCACCTCGCGCGTCTGCAGCCGGCCCGGCACGAGGTGGCCGATCAGCACATAGCCGGCGATGACCAGCAGGATGATCACCAGCGACCAGCCGATCGTGCGGCGCACGCCCTCCAGCGTAAGCAGCGTGATCGCCACCGACACGGTCAGGGTCTCAACCGTGAGCGCGCTCGCCAGCGCGGTGAGGGTCGGAAAGCGCACGGCGACGTAGCCGCAGACCGCGAGCGAGACGGCGGCGAGCAGCCAGTCGTACCAGGGCACCGAGTCCTCGCCGCCGGCGTAGCCGGTCTCCTCGACGTGGACCTTCCTGAACCGGAAGCGAAGGAAGGTGAGCGCGAGGCCGATCGCGTACGCGGCCGCGGCGAACTGCTCGGCGAACAGCACCAGCCCGACCTTGCGGAACAGGTCGAGCGACCAGGCAATCGAGCCGCCGATGAGCAGCGCCGCGAGGACGCCCTGCGTCGCCCGCGACGCCCGGTTGCTCACCCCTTCCAGATGCCGGCTTCTTTGAAGAACTTGATCGCGCCCGGATGGTGCGGCAGGTTGGGCTGCGGCTTGCCGGCATCCTTCTCCTGGAAGGCGCGGAAGTTCGGATGGCCCTCGATCAGGCTCTTCTTGTTGCCGTACACCGCCTTGACCAGGTCATACACCACCTGGTCCGGCACGTGCGCGCCGACGCCGATCACCACGTCGATGGTCTGCACCGGCGAGGGCGCGTCGACGCCGGCGATGTGCGGCGCCGGGTTGACGGTACTGAAGTAGTACTCGGGCCGCACTGCCTTCATGCGCTTCTCGGAATCGGGCAGCGGATTCATCGGCAGCAGGCGCAGCCCGCCGACCGAAGCGGCCACCTCGGCGACCTTCGGCGCGCCGACGGCGAAGAACAGCAGGTCGAGCTTGCCCGCCTTGAAGTCGTCGGCGGCGCGCACCACGTTCACTTCCGGCACCTTCACCACGTCGTCGTAGGTGAGGCCGCCGGCGGCGAGCACCGCCGTGGTGTGCGGGATCACGCCGGTCTGCTGCACCCACTCCGCCGGCACCTTCTTGCCCTTGAGGTCGGCGATCGAGTTGATGCCCGAGTCCTTGCGCACCCAGAAAGCCATCTGGAACGGGAACATGGTCAGCGCGGTGCGCAGGCTCGGCTTCGGATTGCCCTTCCAGGTGCCGCGGCCGTGCAGCGCGTCGGCGCTCTCGCCGACATCGAGGATCCAGAAGTCCGATTTCTTCGAGGCGACCGCCTCCAGAATGCCGGTGTCGCCGCCGTAGCCGACGACGCGCACCTGCAGCTTCGAATTGTCCTGCACCACCTTCGCGATCACCGACGCCTGCGCGTGCAGGATCGAGCCGGGCGGCAGCGTGGCGAAGCCGACGGTCTGCGCGCTCGCGGCGGCGGTGAAGAGCGCGAGCAGCGCCCCTATGGATTTCAGCATGTTGGCCTCCTCTCTCCTCAGAGGCCGTTATAGTAACCGCATGCAGCCGAAGGAACGCGTCCCATACTCCGCCATTGTCGACCGGCCGCCCCTCAAGCTTCCCAACGGCGCGCGCGTCGCGGTCTGGACCATCGTCAACGTCGAGGAGTGGTCGATCGAGCGGGCGATGCCGCGCACCGTGCTGCCGCCTCCGTTCGGGCAGCCGCTGCTGCCGGACCTTCCCAACTGGGCCTGGCACGAGTACGGGATGAGGGTCGGCTTCTGGAGATTTTTGGATTCATTAAACAAATACAACATCAAGGCGACGCTTGCCATCAACGGCTCGGTCATCAAGTCCTATCCCCGCGTCGCGGAAGCGGGGCTGAAGGCAGGCTGGGAATTCATGGGCCACGGCTGGATCCAGAGGCCGATGCATCACGTGGAAGATCAGAAAAAGGCCATTCACGACACCATTTCGGCGATTCGTGAATTCACGGGAAGGAAACCCAGAGGCTGGGAGAGTCCCGGCCTAACCGAGACCTCCGACACGATCGACTGGCTGCACGAAGCCGGCATCGAGTACGTCGCCGACTGGGTGCTCGATGATCAGCCGGTGAAGATCAAGACCGCGAAGGGCTCGATCGTCTCGGTGCCGTACACCGTGGAAATGAACGACATCGCCATGATGGCGCTGCAGCACCATCCCTCCGAGGAGTGGCTGCGCCGCGGCATCGACCACTTCGACCGCCTGTACATGGAGGGCGAGAGGGCCGCGCGGGTGATGGCGATCAGCGTGCACCCGTACATCACTGGCGCGCCGCACCGCATCGCGTACCTCGAGAAGCTGTACGAATACATCCTGCAGCGGCCGGGCGTCGTGCACTGGAAAGGCGAGGAAATCCTTGACTGGTACCTCAAGATATAAGGGCATCTGGGAGAAGGCCGAGGCGCTGCTGCCGGTGCTGCGCGAGCGGGCGCCGAAGTGCGAGGAGCTGCGGCGCATCCCCGACGAGACGCTGCGCGACTTCCACGACGCGAAGCTGTTCCGCATCCAGCAGCCGAAGCGCGTCGGCGGCGCCGAGCTCGAGTTCGTCGCCATCGTCCACTTCGGCGCGCTGCTCGCGCGCGCCTGCGCCTCGACCTCGTGGAACTTCATCAACTTCGCCGCGCACCACCACATGCTCGGCATGTTCCCGCCCAAGGCGCAGGACGAGATCTGGAGCAGGTCGCCCGACGCGCTGATCGCCTCGTCGTTCGTCTTTCCCGCGGGCAAGGCGCAGAAGGTGAAGGGCGGCTACGTCATCTCCGGCCGCTGGCCGTTCTCGAGCGGCGTCGATCCGAGCGAGTGGAACATGCTCGCCGGCCTCTCGCGCCTCGACGACAACGCGCCGCCCGAGCAGCGCGTCTTTCTCCTCGAGCGCTCGCAGTACAAGGTGATCGACACGTGGTTCGCGGGCGGCCTGCGCGGCACGGGCAGCAAGGACGTCGAGGTGAAGGAGCAGTTCGTTCCCGAGCACCGCACGCTCGCGGTCGCCGACACCAAGGGCGGGCCGACGCCGGGCAGCGCGGTGAATCCTTCGCCGCTCTACCAGATCCCGGTGTTCGCGCTCTTCCCGTACATGCTCTCCGGCGTGGCGCTGGGAATTGCGGAGGGCCTGATCGCCGACTTTTCACCGAAGACGGGCAAGATGACCGCCACGCGCATCGCCGAGATCCAGAGCACCCAGATCCGGCTGGGCGAAGCCACGGCGTATGCCCGCGCATCCCGGGTGATCCAGGAAACGAACTGCATGGAGGCGGAAAAGGCCGTGCCCGACCTCCTGACGAAGGCGCGCTATCGCCTCGAGGGCGCGTACGCGGTGGAGTGGGCCGTGCGCGCGGTCGACGCGATGTTCGGCCTCTACGGCGCGAGCGGACTGTACGAATCCGGCCACGCGGCGCGAGCGTTCCGCGACGCGCACGCGGTGAAGCAGCATTTCTCGTTCAACACCGACATCGCCGGCACCACCTACGGCCGGGTCGCGCTCGGCCTTCCCAGCGACAACCCTACGCTTTAGGCACGACGATTGCTTCAGCAGGGATGTGACCTGGGGGCGTCGCATTCTGCTGGGTGTCGATCCCTTCGCCGCGCTCGAAGATGAGGCGGGGCGCACCGAACCTGTGCACAGGCGGGCAGCAGCGGCGTCCCATCTGCGCCGATGGACGATGATCGCGATGGTTCTCTATCTCTGCATGCGCGCGGCCGGTGCGCTGGCGCAGGACGACGCGTTCTTCTTCGTCCCGGAGGCGCTCGCGGCCTTCGGCTGCTCGATCGCCGTCGCCGTCAGCGCGGTCATAGGTGCGGTCTACCTCAGGCTCGGTTAATGTGCCTGCTTCCGTAGTCCCAGCTTCCTCAGCAGTCCCTCGCGCCGCGTCAGCCACCAGCCGTACTGCACCGGCCAGCGCGCGAACTCGGCATCGACGCCGAGCGCCTGCGCGGCGTGCAGCGGCCAGTTCGGGTCGTGCAGCGCTTCGCGGCCGATCGCGACGAGGTCCACTTTCGCCGCCACTTCTTCCGCCTGCTGCGGCGTGAGGATCAGGCCAACGGCCATGGTCCTGATGCCGGCCTCTTTCTTGATGCGTTCGGCGAAGGGCACCTGGAAGCCCGGCACGCGCGGCAGGAGGGTCTTCGTCGCCGCGGTCGCCGAGCCGGCAATGCCGCCGGAGGAGCAATCGATCACGTCGACACCAAGATTTTTCAGTTGAGAAGAAAAAATCAAAGTGTCTTCGACGCTCCAGCCGCCCTCGACGTCGTCGATCGACGAGACGCGCACGAAGAGCGGCTTCTTCCACTGCTGCCGCACCGCTGCGATGACCTGGAGCGGGAAGCTCATCCGCTCCTCCAGGCTGCCCGTGTTGGAGATCGGCGAGAGGAAGCTGTGCAGCAGGTAGCCGTGCGCGGCATGGATCTCGAGCATCTCGAAGCCGGCGGCGACCGCGCGGCGCGCGCCTTCCTTGAACGCGGTGAGCACCGTCTGCAGGTCGCCTTCGCGCATCGCGCGCGGCGTGATCCATTCCGCGCCGATCGGCTGCCCGGTCGGCGCGACGATGCTCCAGGCCTTCTCGCCGCGGTCGAAGTCCGCCTGCGTCAGCGGCCCGTTGCCGTACCACGGCCGCGCCATGCTCGCCTTGCGTCCGGCGTGGGCGAGCTGGATCGCTGGAACTGCTCCTTGTTCCTTGATGAATTTCGCAATTCTGGAAAGTCCGGCAATGTGCGAGTCGTCCCAGATTCCGGTATCGCCATGGGTGATGCGGCCGCGCTTCTCGACCGCGGTCGCCTCGACGAACACCGCGCCGGCGCCGCCCTGGGCGAACTTGCCGAGGTGCACCAGGTGCCAGTCGGTGACCTGCCCGTCCTGCGCCGAGTACTGGCACATCGGCGAGACGACAATGCGATTCCTCAGGGTGACGCCCCTGATCTGCAGCGGCTCGAACAGCATCAGTTCTGCTTCTGGATCGCGGTTTTCTTGCCGCGTGACTTGCTGAGCGTCATCGCCGAAGCCGATCCCTTGCCCTTCCACGCATCCGGGTCGATGCGCTCGCCGAGGAAATTGAGCTCGATGGTGACTTCGTCCGGGTCCTTGAGGAAGATCTGGAACAGCGGCGGCTCGGCGTCGGGGAAGCTGCGGTAGTGCATCTCGACCTTGTTCTTCTGGATGCGGCTGCGCACGCCCTCGGCATC
>Ga0075352_1000110_pt1 | contig 11847 bp, 11 predicted proteins | sample Sandmound_TuleA__FD_120092 | JGI IMG/M metagenome (GOLD analysis project Ga0075352, IMG submission 120092) | Natural and restored wetland microbial communities from the San Francisco Bay, California, USA, that impact long-term carbon... | ecosystem: Environmental > Terrestrial > Soil > Wetlands ...
CTGCACCACCGAGACGATCAGCACCGCGGCGATGCCGAAGGCGATCGCCAGGCCGACGCAGAAGCGGATCATGGTGTTGGCGACCACCTGCGCATTGATGGCGACGTAGAACTGCGCGTTGGTGACGATCCAGCTGTCGGCCTCGACCCCGGTCGCCGCCCGGATCGCGCGCGCAACGTCTTCCGCCGCATAGATGTCCTGCACCGTGACGTCGATGCTCGAGACGCCCCCCACCAGGCCGAGCAGCGCCTGCGCGGTGTGCAGCGCGACGTACGTGGTGCGCTGGTTGATGCCTTTGGCGCCGAGGTCGATGGTGCCGGTGATGGTGAGGGTGATCGCCTGGCCCGAGGCGGTGGTCACGCGCAGCTTGTCGCCGACGGTGACGCCGAGGTCGGTGGCGAGGTCGACGCCGACGACGATGTCCTCGGCGTTGAGGCGCGGCGCGCCGGCGACGATCTTCTCCGGCAGCGGCACGATGCGGAAATAGCGCTCGGCGTCCACGCCGAGGACGCTGATCGCGCGCGTCGCCTCGCCGCGCACCGCGAGCACCGGGCCGGAGGCCATCGGCGAGACCGCCACCACGCCGGGCATGGCGGCAACCTCGGCGATGATCTTCTGCCACTGGTCCATCGAGCGCACGCGCTGGAAGGGCTTCTGCACGATCGCCGCCTCGGCGACCTCGGGGCCGCGCAGCGGCCGCGCCACTTCCTTCGGCGGCAGGAGGACGATGTGCGCCTGCGAGCCGAGCACGCGGCGGATGATGTTCGCCTGCTGCCCGGAGAGCGCGGCCGACATGAAGATGATCACGCCCACGCCGATCGACACGCCGAGGACGATGGCGGCGCTCTGCAGCCGCCCTTCGCGCAGGAAGCGGCTGGCGGCGAGCCATTCGAAGGGCAGCCAGCTACGCACCCGGCACCGCCCGCACCCGCTGGCCGGGCTTGACGCGGCCGTCCGCGGTGGCGACGACCTGCTCGCCCTCGCGCGGCCCCGAGAGCAGTTCCACCCACCCCTCGCCGCGCAAGCCGAGCTTCACCGGCTGGCGCGTCGCGCGCCCGCCGGAGACGACCAGCACCCAGGGCTCGCTGCTGGCGTCGTGCACCGCCGCGGCGCGCAGCGCCAGCGTCGCCGGACGGCGCTCGACCTCGATGTCGACCGAGACCGTCATGTCCTGGCGCAGGTACGCGGGCGGCTGCGGCACGCGCAGCTTGACCTCGACCGTGCCGCGCTGCGCGTCGACGCCCGGGTTGACGTAGACGAGCTCGGCGGCGAAGCGCTCCGAGGGATAGGCGTCCGCCGAGGCGAGCGCGGGCTGGCCGATCTTCAGCCGGCCGAGGTTGCGCTCGTCGATCTGCAGCACGAGCTGCGTCTCGCCGGCCGGCGAGAGGACCATCAGCACCTTCCCCGCCTGCACCGCCTCGCCGCGCTCGACGTCGCGCGCGATCAGCGTGCCGTTGACCGGCGCCTTGATCTCCGTATAGGCGAGGCGCGCCCGCGCCGCCTGCAGGCCGACGCGCGCCTGGTCGAGCGCGGTGCTCGCCACTTCGTAGTCGCTGCCGCGCACGCGCGCGGTGTCGCGCTGCTTGCGCGCCGACTCGACCGCGGCTTCGCTCACCTCGACGTTGCGCTGCGCATCGTCAAACGCCGACTTGCCGAGGAAGCCGCTCTGGTAGAGCTGGCGGTTGCGCTCGAGCTGCGAGCGCGCGTTGGCGAGGTTCGCCTCGGCCTGGCGCAGCGCCTGGTTCGCCACCGGAAGCTGCAGCTCGCGCAGCTGGCGCAGGCGCGCTTCCGCCTGGGCGACGGCGACCTCGCCCTGCCGCACGGCCGCGTGCGCTTCCGACGCCTCGAGCAGGACCAGCGTGTCGCCGGCCTTCACCACCTGGCCTTCGGCGACCGGAACCGAGCTCACGGTGCCGGTGATCTGGGAGCCGATGTCGACGCGAAACGGCGCCGCGACGCGGCCGCTCGCCACCACGGTCTGCAGGACGTCGCGGCGCACCACGGTCGTCACCTCGATCGCGGGCGCGCGCAGCAACCATACGGCGAGGGCCGCGGCAGCGACGACGGCGATGGCGCCGGGAATCGCCCAGCGCCGCATCAGCTCAGGCCATTTCCCCAACTGCACCCTCGCGCGCCGGTTTCTCCGGAAGCTGCGCAATCATGCAGTCCGTTGTGAGGATCAGGCTGGCGATCGAGGCCGCGTTCTGCAGCGCGGTGCGCGTCACCTTGCAGGGGTCGAGCACGCCCATCTTCACCAGGTCGCCGTATTCGCCGCTGGCCGCGTTGAAGCCGTAGTCGCCCTTGCCGTCGGCGACCTTCTGCACCACCACGGCGGGCTCCGCGCCGGCGTTCTTGACGATCTGGCGCAGCGGCTCCTCGAGCGCCCGCCGGACGATCCGGATGCCGGCGTCCTGATCGGCATTCTGTCCACGGAGATCTTCCAGCCGGGTTCGCGCGCGCAGCAGCGCCACGCCGCCGCCCGGGAGGATGCCTTCCTCGACCGCGGCGCGCGTCGCGTGCAGGGCGTCGTCGGTGCGGCTCTTCCTCTCCTTCATCTCGGTCTCGGTGGCGGCGCCGACGCGGATCAGCGCCACGCCGCCGGAGAGCTTGGCGGCGCGCTCCTGCAGCTTCTCCTTGTCGTAGTCGCTCGTCGCCTCCTCGACCTGCTGCTTGATCTGCGCCACGCGCGCGGCGATCGCCTTCGGCTCGCCGGCGCCGCCGATGATGATGGTGTCGTCCTTGTCGATCTCCACGCGGCGTGCGTGGCCGAGCACCGCCGGCTCCGCCTTCTCCAGCGTCAGGCCCGCCTCCTCCGCGACGACGCGCCCGCCGGTGAGCACCGCGAGATCCTCGAGCATCGCTTTGCGCCGGTCGCCGAAGCCGGGCGCCTTGACCGCGCAGCTCCTGACGATGCCGCGCAGCGTGTTCACCACCAGGGTGGCGAGCGCCTCGCCCTCGACCTCCTCGGCGACGACCAGCAGCGGCTTGCCGCTCTTGGCGACGTGCTCGAGCAGCGGCAGCATCTCGCGGATGGTGGCGATCTTCTTGTCGTGCAGCAGGATCGAGACGTCCTCGAGCACGACGTTCTGCTTCTCGGGGTTGTTGATGAAGTACGGCGAGAGGAAGCCGCGGTCGAACTGCGTGCCCTCGACCACCTCCAGCTCGTTGGCGAGGCCCTTGCCGTCCTCCACCGTGATCACGCCCTCACGGCCGACCTTCTGCATCGCCTCGGCGATCATCTCGCCGATCGAGGCGTCGCTGTTCGCCGAGATCGCCGCCACCTGCGCGATCTCGGTGCGCGTCGCGCACGGCCGCGCGACGCGCTTCAGCTCGGCCAGCACCGCCTCGACCGCCTGGTCGATGCCGCGCTTCAGGTCCATCGGGTTCATGCCCGCGGCGACGTACTTCATGCCCTCGTTGACGATGCCGGCCGCGAGCAGCGTCGCGGTGGTGGTGCCGTCGCCCGCGACTTCCGAGGTCTTCGCCGCCACCTCGCGCACCATCTGCGCGCCCATGTTCTCGAAGCGGTCCTCGAGCTCGATCTCCTTCGCCACGATGACGCCGGAGTTGATGACGATCGGCGCGCCCCAGGACTTTTCCAGCACCACGGTGCGGGCCTTGGGCCCGAGCGTGATGCGCACCGCGTCGGCGAGCGTATTCATGCCCTTCAACAGCCGGACATGCGCAGGCTCGCCGAACAGGAGCTGCTTCGCCGCCATCGGCTAGGCGACCTCGATGCGGCTGCCGCTGCCGTTCGACTTCTTCGGCAGCACGAGGTTGAGCACCCCGTCCTTGTACTCGGCCCTGGCGCTCTTGGCGTCGACGTCGACCGGCAGCGAGAAGCTGCGGCTCACCATGCCGTAGCTGCGCTCGCTGTAGATCACCTTCTCGCCCTTCTTCTCTTCCTTCTCCTGCTTGGCTTCGGCGCGCACGGTGACCTGGTCGCCCTCGACGTCGACCTTGATGTCTTCCTTCTTCACGCCGGGGATGTCGGCCTTGACGGTGAAGGACTTGTCGTCCTCCTTGACGTCGATCTTCATCTTCAGCTCGCCCTCGGCCTGGAAGGGAAAGGGCTTGAGGAAGAAGCCGAAGTCCTCGAACGGGTTGAAGCGGGTGATGTTCGCCATGGAATACCTCCTTCGGTTGGAGGCTTCATGGTAGGCGCACGACCGGTCGCCCCTTTGACGAGGGTCAAATAACCTGCCAGAGAAAAGCGCCGGCGCCGCCGGCCAGGGTTGCGAGCAGCGGCCACACGGCGCGCGCAGCGAGGCGGCGGTCATACCAGACCATCACGCCGAGCTTGAAGGCGACGTTGGCGGCGTAGGCCAGGGCGATCGCGCCGACGGCGGGCTGGGGGGACAGCCGCTCGCCGCCGAACAGGTTGAGCACGGAGAGAACGATCGGGTCGACGTCGACGAAGCCCGAGAGCAGCGCGGTGGCGTACAGGCCGCCGCGGCCGGCGAGATCGGAAAACCACGCCGTCGCGAACAGCACCAGTGCGTAGAAGGCGGCGAAACGCAGCGCGGTGCCGAGCTCGGCCGGGTTACGGCTCTCGGGCACCGGCGGCGCGCCGTCGGCGACCAGCCTCCGCAGCGACAGCGCGGTGATCGCGACGCCGAGCAGCAGCGCAGCGCCGGCCACGGGGAAGAGCCAGGGCAGCAGCGCCGGGGCGACGATCGCCGCGAGCACGCCGATGCGCAGGATCGGCACCAGGTTGGCGAGCGGCACGACCGCGGCGGCGAGGCGCCGCATCGCCGGCGATTCGCCGCTGCGCCGGGCGTAGAGGACGGTCGTCGCGGTGGAGGAGACCAGACCGCCGAGGACGCCGGCGACGATGACGCCGTGGCGTCCGGCGACGAGCCGCAGGGCGACGTAGCTCGCCAGGCCGATGCCCGAGATCAGCACCACCATCAGCCAGACGTTGCGCGGGTTGAGCACCTCGTACGGGCCGAAGGCGCGGTCGGGCAGGATCGGCAGGACGACGAAGCTCGCGATCAGGAACTGCAGCACCGAGACCTGCTCGTGGCGCTGCAGAGCGGTCGAGACGCCTTCGAGCTCGGGCTTGAAATAGAGCAGCGCCGTCACGCCGATGCCGAGCGCGCCGGCGAGGCCGGGCTCGCCCAGCCCGGCGAGCGCGCCGAGCAGATAGCAGACGCCGGCTGCGGCGACGGTGGTCGTGCCACGATCTTCCACCGTCGTGTCGCCGACGTGCGCGGCGATCAGCAGGGCAGCCACGGCAGCGAGACCGACGGGCACCAGCCAGGCGCTGGCGATGGCCTCGCCGACGACCGCCGCGAGCGTGCCGAGCAGGGCGATGAGCGCGAAAGTGCGCACGCCCGCCTTGGCGGCGGGATTGCGCTCGCGCTCCAGGCCGATCAGCAGGCCGGTGGCGAGACTCGCACTGAGAGCGATCCAGACCGGGTCCAGCATGTCCCTACTGCCGCAGCACGCACTTGTCGTACAGCATGGGAAAAGCGCCCGTGGGGTCGTACTTCGCCTTGAGCTGGCGGTAGGCCGCGCCGCCGTAGCGCGCGGCGAAGTCCGCCGGCGCGAAGAACGAATCCGAGTAGAGCGACTTGATGCCGCCGAGCTCGGCCACCTTGCTCTCGATCAGGCGGTTGAAATGGCCCGGCGCGTGCTTCTCGCGCGTGCGCTTCACGTCCCAGAAGCCGAAATTGACGTACCACTCGCGGCCGACCGGGTAGAGCGTGAAGCTGTGCGACTGCGGGCCGATGGGGCAGACCCACATCGGCCAGAGAGCGATGTGCTGCGAATAGAACTTCAGGAACTCAGCGGCGTTCCTGAGCGGGATGTCGACGTCCTGGATCACCGACTCGGAGTGCAGGCCGAGCACGCGTTCCACTTTCTTCGTCACGCCGACGCGGCTGTTCCAGCGCATGATCTTCGTGTAGGTGCGCGAGCCCAGCCGGCTTTTGCCAAAGATGTACTTTCTGAAAAAAGCATTCTGCGCCATGACATTCTTGGAGCACCAGAACCAGTCGGTATCCCAGCGCCAGAGGTAGTCGGCGATGGTGAGGTAATCCTCCTCGCGCTCGGCGATCGAGCGGTAGTAGATCTTCTCGAACTTGTAGTCGCTGGTATACGGCGCCGAATCGGCGAAGCGGCCAAGGGTGAGGAACATCCGGTCCGGCGAGAACACCGTGCCGTCGACGAAGTCCTCGCTTTTTGCCTCGAGGATCTTCTCGAGCTCGGAAAATGACGCAAACGGAAGGTGCCGCAGGTGGACGAAAGGCCGTACGGGGATGGTTCTCGCCCGCACGCGCAGCGCGTAGCCGAGCGTGCCGTAGGAGTTGGCAAAGCCGAAGAAGAGATCGCGGTGCTCGTTGTCCGGGGTGCAGGCGACGACGCGGCCGTCGCCGAGCAGGACGTCGAGCTCGAGCATCGTGTCGTGCACCAGGCCGTGGCGATGCGAAGACGCCTCGATGCCGACGCCGGCGACCGCGCCGCCGAGCGTGATGGTCTTGAGCTGCGGCACTACCGCCGGCATGACGCCGTGCGCGAGGCATTCGCGCACCAGGTCGTCGTACGGGATCATGCCCTCGGCGTCGACCCAGCCCCCGGCGGCTCCGCCGCCGGTGGTCTCCCCGACCTGAATGACCTGGTTGAAGGCGCGCACGTCCAGCCGGCGACGCTCGCCCGCCGCGCGATCGCGGAACAGATTCGAGGTGTCTTTCGCGAGCGCGACCGGCCCGCCGGCTTCCCTAAGCTGCCCGGCTAGAGCTTCTCTTTTCTTCGCGTGCTGCTGCAAGCTCGTCGTAGAGGAACTCCCGGCCCATCGGATAGCTGGTCGTCGTGACGTTGCCCTTGGAGAACACGACCTGGAAGAGGTGGGTGCGGCCGACGCGCGAGCGGAACATCTCGGCGCAGCCGTACAAATAGGTTCTCCAGATGCGCCGGAAGCGCTCGTCGAAGCGCCGCGGATCGAGGGCGCGGATCTTTTCCCAGTTCTGGTCGAAGCGCTGCGCCCAGGCGTCGAGCGTGAGCGCGTAGTGCCGGCGCAGGTTCTCGACGTCGAGCACTTCCAGGCCGGCCTTCTCCATCTCGACGGTCACGTCGGCGAGGCTCGGGATCCAGCCGCCGGGAAAGACGTACTTGCGGATGAAGTAGTCGGTCTCGAAATGGCCGACATGGCCGATGAAATGGATCAGCCCCAGCCCGCCGGGCTTGAGCGAGCGGGCGTGGGCGCGGATCAGGTCGGTGAGGCCGGCGCGCCCGGCGTGCTCCAGGCAGCCGATCGACACCACCTTGTCGAACTGGCGGTCCATGCTGCGGAAATCGCCCTCGACCGCGAGGGTGTTCTTCAGGCGCTTGAACTCGATCTGCCGGCGCGCGTGCTCGACCTGCGAGCCGGTGGTGTTGTAGCCGGTCACCTTCACGCCCCAGCGCTCCTCGGCGTACTGCAGGAAGCCGCCGAAGCCGCTGCCGATGTCGACCACGTCGTCGCCCGCCTTGAGCAGCACCTTGCGGCCGACGTGATCGAGCTTGTTCCGTTGCGCCTCTTCCAGGGTGCGCGTGCCGTCCTTCCAGTACGCGCAGGTGTAGAGCATCAGCGGATCGTCCAGCCAGAAGCGGTAGAACTCGGGCCCGAGCGCGTAGTGGAACTCGGCGTTGCGCTTGGCGCGCAGCCAGCTCGAGTTGGAATGCAGGAACTCGTGCAGGTGGTTCAGCCCGCTCACCAGCCAGTTCTGGTTGTCGATGCCGCTTTCCATGCCGGCCTCGAGCGCTCTCGGCAGGCTGCCGTCGATGTCCAGGTCGCCGTCGAAATACGCCTCGAGCAGGCCGACGTGGCCGAAGAGCGCCGTGCGCCAGTAGGCGCGGGAGTGGCGGAACGAGAGCGTGAAGGCCGGGTCGCCGCTCGCATGCCGGACCTCGCGGCCGTCGGCGAAGCGCACCGCGAAGGGCACGCGGCTCTGCTGCGCGAGCTTGCGGACCAGCGTTTCCACCAGGGACCTCACGCCGGGATTGTAGCGGGCTTCAGACGACCCGGTAGCGGACCACGTCGGGGCGGCCGGGCTCGGGCTTGCGGCCGAAGCAGATCGAGCCGCTGCCGGTCAGGACGAAGTTGTCGCGCCGGACGAGGCGCGCGGCGCCGGCGCTGTCGGCGACCCAGGTGCCGTTGGTGCTCTGGTCGGTGAGCGTGAAGCGCTGGTTGCGGAAGTCGATGCGCGCGTGCAGCCGCGACACCAGGTCGTTCTTCATCACCAGGTCGTTCTGGTCGGCGCGGCCGACGGTGATCGAGGCGTGGCTCTCGCTCAGCTCGAGCTCGTGCACGCCCCAGCTGAGCACCAGGCGCGCCGGCGCGCCCGCGGCCGGGATGGCCCAGGTGCGGGCGACGACGCGCGTCACCTCGGCCTCCTGCCAGATGAGCTCGTAGACGTCGATCTCCCCGCTCTTGCCGCGCACCGCGGCGCGATCGATCTGGCGCGTCGACTTCCGCCACTGCGGCGAAAGCAGCGCTACCGTCGCGCCGGTGGTCAGCACCTGGTCGGGCTTGGCGAGATTGACCATGCGCGAGGCGACGTTGACCGCGTCGCCGAACACGTCGCCGCCTTCGAGCACCACCGGGCCCATGTGAAAGCCGACGTGGATCGCCATGTTCACGCTGCCCACCGCCGTGATCGCGGCGCTCGAGACCCGTTCCTGCATGTCGAGCGCCGCCGCCGCGGCGGCGTCGGCATCCGGGAAGCTGCACATCACCTCGTCGCCGATGGTCTTGATGAGGGCGCCGCCGTGCTCCTGCGTCGCCTCGACCATCAGCTCGATGCAGCGCGCGATCGCACGCCGCGCCTTGGCGTCGCCCACGGCCTCGTACAGCTTGGTGCTGCCGCAGACGTCAGCGAACAGGATCGCCATCGACCCCTGCTGCAGCGGCTGGGCGAGATCGGGGGTGGTGGATTCGGCGGCGACGGCCTGACTCATGCGTCCACTCTAGGCGGTCCGCGCCGAGCCGGATTGACCTGCGTCAAGGGCGAAAAAGGCGCGGATGCGCGCGAGCAACGACTCGGAATGCGGGATGCTCGCGGCCTCGGCGCGGGCGTCCTTGATCACCTGGCGCAGGCCGCTCGCGCGCGCGGCGAGGACGCGCGCCATCTCCTCGGCGAGCGAAGGCCGCGCGCGCAGCACCTCCTCGAAGCCGGCCTTGTCGAGGCGATAGCATTCGACGTCGGTCCTGGCGGTGACCGTGGCCCGGCGCGGCTCGCCCGTCATCATCCCCATCTCGCCGAAGATGCTGCCGCGGCCGAGCGTAGCGACGCGGCTGCGCGGCGCGCCCGCCGCGTCCACCCAGACCTCGGCCTCGCCTTCGAGCAGAACGTAGAGCCAGTGCGCCACCGCGCCCTGGCGGGTAATGACGTCGCCCGCGGCGAAAGGCGCGTGCACCAGGCTGGCGGCCAGCGAGCGCAGCTCCTCGAGCGAAAGCGGCGCGAAGAGATCGACGCCGCGCAGGGCGCGCACGCGCAGCTCGACCTCGCGCGCGCGCTTCGCGACCTGCCGCTCCTCGGTCTCCTTCACTTCGTAGGTCACCTGCTTGGGCAGCGACGGCGAGATGCCCGAGCGCTCGAGCGCGGCGAGCAGGTGCACCCGCACCGTGCTGTCGGTGCCGTCGTCGCGCCGCGGGTCGGCGAGCCAGTAGCGCAGGGCGTAGCGCGCCTGCCCGACGGTGAGGTCCATCAGCGCGCAGTCGGGCTTCGGCTCGCGCAGGACGTTCGGCACCTCCGCCCCGGCGAGCGCCTGCTCGGCGGCGGCAATGACCCGCGCCGGCGGCACGTCGAAGTCGACTTCGAACCAGACCCAGCGCCGCCAGCGCACTTCCTCGCTGTCCGGGTCGCCGATGACGGCGAAGCGCGACTTGATCAGCGTCGCGTTCGGGATGATCACCAGCTCGCCGTTGCGGTTGCGCACCGCGGTGTGGCGCCAGCGGATCTCGGCCACGCGGCCCGAGAGGTCGTCGAGGCGGATCCAGTCGCCGACCGAGATCGAATCGTCGAGCTCGAGGAACAGTCCGCCGAGGACATTGCCGAGCGTGTCCTGCATGGCGAAGGCGGCGACCGCGGTGATGATCGCCGAGGTCGTCACCAGGCTCGCCAGGTCCATGCCGGCCAGCCGCAGGCGCAGCATGCCCCAGGCGACGTAGCCGGCAACCAGGACCACGTCCTCGGCGATGCGAGGCGGACGCAGCCCCGCCGCCGGCAGCGCGGCGCGGAAGACGGCGAGGCCGGCGAGGTGGATGAGGGCGAGGCCGGTGGCGACGATCGCGGCGCTGCGCACCAGGGCGCCGGCGCGTTCCGAGCCGGCGGCCTCCACGAGCGAGCCCGCGGCCTCGGCGGCGAGGCACAGGACGAAGAAGATCAGGGTATTGCGCAGCGCCTTGCGCTCGCCGCGCGCGGAAAAGAGCAGCAGCGCGAGCAGCGCCGCGGCGATGATCAGGTAGGGCATCTCGTCGCGCCAGAAGACGCGCCAGGCGGCGCCGGCGAAGGACATGCCTGCAAAGCTACGCGCGCGCCGTGGCCGCGGCTTGACCGAGGTCAACGCGCATGCAGTGCGCTCAGCGCTTCTTGCCCGTCGCGGCGCCGAAGCGGTAATGCGAGGCGTTCAGGTACTCGGCGATGTCATCCAGCTCGTCGAACGAAAACGTGCGCCTCTTGGTTTCGAGGGCGCGCCGCGCAACCTCCTCGCGCAGCTCGCCGATGTCCTTGATGTCGGATCTCAGGCGCTGGTGCACGCGCTCGTAATGGCACTCGTTGCAGTGCGTGTCGTAGAGCAGCTTGCCGCGCTCGAGGTCCTGCGCCTGCGTGCCTGCGCCCGACAGCAGCGCCAGGCCGGCGAGCAGCCTAAGCCGTCGCACGCGCGGCCTTCTGCAGCAGCCGCCCCTCGCCGTCGACCACGCGCACCGATACGGGAATGCCGCGACGGATGCTCTCGGTGACGACGCAGAAGTCCTCGAACTGCTCGAGGCAGCGGTCGAGATGCTCGAGCTCGCCCGCGGGCTGCGTCAGGCCGATCGTCACGTCCAGCGCGCCGATGCGGTGACGTCCGCGCTCGTTGCGCTCCAGCCGGCCCGCCACCATCGCGCGCACCGGCGCGGCGTTCTGCCGGAACTTGCTGCGCAGGCAGAACACCAGGCTGGCGGCGAGGCAGTTGCCGACCGCGGCGGCGACCAGGCGCGCCGCGTTCGGGCCGACGCCCTTGCCGAGCGGCGCCGGCTCGTCGAGCGTGAGGTCGGCCCCGGGCGGCAGGTCGAAGCGGACCTTGAACTCGAACCCTTCCTGCTGCTCGAGCTCGACCGAGAAGCTGCCCGGCTCGCCCATGCCGCTACTCGCTTTCTTCCTGCATCCAGCCGGGACCGAAGCTCTTGAACTTCTTGCGCTGCTCGGGCGTCAGCACGGCCTCGATCTGCTTGCGCGTCTCGAGGTGCGACTTGAACATCTCGGCGCGCACCCTGTTCATCGTCTCCCAGTTCTTCTTGCGCGCGGCTTCCTGGATGGCGAAGATCTTCTGCGCCTGCTCGTCGCTCAGGTCGAGCGTGGCGAGGCCGCCGCCGTAGCCGCCGCCCATCATGCCGCGGCCCGTGCCCTGGCCATAACCCATTCCCGGACCGTAGCCCTGCCGGGGACCATAGCCTTGCGCGATCGCCAATGCCGGCGCGAGCGCCAGCGCGGCAGCAATCATCCATGTCTTTCTCATCTGCGGCTCCTTTCCAATGACCTAGCCAGCTTAGGCGCTTCGGGCCGAGCGCCTTTGATCCCGGTCAAGGGGCGCGATTCACCTCGCCGGCGCTGCGCTGGAGGAAGCAGGTGAGCGCGCTCGAGCTCGCGGCGATGCCCCAGA
>Ga0075352_1000111_pt1 | contig 11764 bp, 12 predicted proteins | sample Sandmound_TuleA__FD_120092 | JGI IMG/M metagenome (GOLD analysis project Ga0075352, IMG submission 120092) | Natural and restored wetland microbial communities from the San Francisco Bay, California, USA, that impact long-term carbon... | ecosystem: Environmental > Terrestrial > Soil > Wetlands ...
CCCTCATCCCTCATCCCTCAAGTTCGACCATGCCGCATATCGCGCCCCTGAAGCCTGAGGAAATCCGCGACCCGGAGCTGCGCGAGCTGATCCGGCGCGGCGAGGAGCTCGGGGTTCCGGACGCGCTCTTCTCCCGCATTCTCGCGCGCGCGCCGGTCCATGCGAAGGCGCTGCTCCGCGCCCTGCTTCACTCGCACACCGAGGGAAGTGTCGATCACCGGCTCAAGGAGATCATCCGCGTCCAGCTCGCCCGGACCGCGGGCGATCCCTATTTCGGCCGCCTGCGCTCCGCGCGGGCAGAGCGGGAAGGGCTCGACGAAAACCGGATCGCGGCGGGATCGGGAAAGTTCGAGCAGGATCCCGGGTTCACCGCTGCGGAGAAATGGGCGCTGCGCTACGCGCGCGAGATGTACTTGAACCCCGAGAAGATCGACGCCGCCTTCTACGCCGAGGGCAAGCGCCACTACACGGAGGCCCAGATCATGGAGCTCGGTGCCTTCATCGCCTTTCACTACGGTATGCAGGCGTTTGCCCGGACACTGGGCGCGAAGCCGCACCCCCAGTAAGCACCTGCTCCGCGAAAACCGCCGTACTTTCCTGCACTTGCTATGGATGCCTGCCTGGGTCTTTTAATTACACTCAATACGTGTTATATTTTAATTCGCGAAATCATGGACATCCTGGAGCCATGAGGAACATCACCATTACCCTGGATGAGGAGACCGCGCGACGCGCGCGCGTCCGGGCGGCGGAGCGCGACATGAGCCTCTCGCGCTACGTCGGCGAGCTGGTGCAAAGGGACGTACGCCAATCGCGCGAGTACGAAGAAGCGATGCAGCGCTACCTGTCGCGGGGACCGTTCAAGGAGCTGACTGGATCGCCCCAGCGCTACCCCACTCGGGACGAGCTGCACGACCGGGCTGCGCTACGCTCGCAGGAGAAGGCGCCTGACCCACCGAAACCTGTCCCCCGGGTCGATCCATGACTGTCCGCTGTTTCGTCGACACCAATGTGCTTGTCTACGCCCGCGATTCGCGAGAGCCGATCAAGCAGGCGCGCGCCGCGGAGTGGATCGAGCTCCTCTGGCGCGAGGGCGCCGGGCGCACGAGCGCGCAGGTCCTGTCCGAGTACTATTCAGTCGTCACGCGCAGACTCATTCCCCGTGTCTCGCCCGACGAAGCATGGGATGACGCGAGAATGCTGTTCGCGTGGGACCCCCAGCCCATCGACGCAATGCTGCTCGCGCGGGCGCGGGAAATCGAGCAGCGCTGGCGCCTCTCCTGGTGGGACAGCATGGTGGTAGCCGCGGCGCAGTTGCAGGGCTGCCCGCTGCTGCTGACCGAAGATCTTCAGGACGGCGCGCAATACGGCGGCGTGACGGTACACAGCCCGTTCACGCACGGCGTGCGCGAGCCCGTTCCCGCCTACGCGGTCGCGCCCACCGTCCGCCCGCGCCATCGCGGCCGCGGCAGACCCAGGAAGCAGCTCGCGCCCGCCGCCGCCTGATGCGCGGCGCGTCTCATCCGGAGGGGCCGAGGTCGATCAGCGAGCGCTGCATGAGCACGGTGTCGAGCCAGCGCCCGAACTTGAGCCCCACCTGCGTGAAGGTGCCGACGTGCCGGAAGCCGAGCGCGTGGTGCAGTCCGATCGAAGCGTCGTTGCCGCTGTCGCCGATGATGGCGATCATCTCGCGATAGCCGGCCGCCGCCGAAAGTTCCAGCACCTGCCCGAGGAGCGCCTTCCCGATGCCCCCGCCGATGGCGGCAGGGTCCACGTAGACCGAGTCTTCCGCCGTGTAGCGGTAGGCGCTGCGCGGCCGATAGCGCGTGGCGTAGGCGAAACCGAGGATCGCGCCGTCCCGGTGCGCCACGAGATACGGCAGACCGGTCGCGAGCACGGCCTCCCGCCGCCGGCACATCTCATCGTGATCCGGCGGCTCTTCCTCGAACGAGGCGGTCCCGCGCAGCACGTGAATGGCGTAGATTTGCTGCGCGCGCGCCATGTCCCCGCTGTCCGCGGCGCGAATGGCGAATGGCGGATTCATCCGGCGCGGTTCATTCGGGCCGGATGCCCCCGACCCGGATGATCGCCTGATAGCGCAGGTACTCCTCCTGCATGAGCCGCATGAAGCCGTCCGGCGTGCCCTCGGGGGTGGACTCCGCACCCTGGCGCACGAAACGCTCGCGCAGCGCGCTCTTCCGCAGGCCGCGCACGATATCGCCGTGCAGCTGCTCGACGATGCGCCGCGGAGTGCCCCGGGGCGCGACGATGCCCGACCACCGGTCGAACTGCGCTTCCGGCAGCCCGACCTCGCCGATTGCCGGCACTTCCGGAAGCGCGGGACTGCGCTGCGGCGTCATCACGGCGAGCGCGCGCAACCGCCCCTCGCGCACCGGCGCCAGCACCGCCGGCAGCGTGAGCACGGTGTAATGCACCCGGCCGAGCATCATCTCGACGATGGAATCCGACAGGTTCCGGAACGGGATATGCATCGCCTCGGTGCCGAGCGCGCGCGTGAAGAGCTCCCCGGCGAGGTGGGACGCCGACCCGATGCCGAGCGAGGCGTAGTTGAGCTCGCCGCCCCGCACCCGCACGTACCTGGCGAACTCCAGCGGCGTGCGCACCGGGATCGTCGGCGTCACCGCCAGCACGTTGGTGATCGACGCAACGTGCGCGACGCCGACAATGTCGGCGAGCGCCCGGTACGGCGGCGGCTCGCGCATGAGCTCGGTGATGAGGCGCGTGACGCCGACCATGCCGAGCGTGTAGCCGTCGGCGTTCGCTCTCGACACCAGGGTGTTGCCGATCAGCCCGCCCGCGCCGGTGCGGTTCTCGATGATCACGCGCTGGTGGTAGAACGCTTCCAGCTCGTCGCCGAGCGAGCGCGCGAAAAAGTCGTCCGCAGCCCCCGCGGGATAGGCAACGATGATGCGGATGGGCTTGACGGGATAGACGGCGAGCTCCGCCGATTCCCTGGCAAGGCTCGGCGCCGCGTCCAGGAACAGCGCCGGCGCGCACACCGACAGGAGCCGGAGCAGGCGCGCGAGAAAAATTGGGACGCACACATTATTCATGAGTCGAGTCTTGAACGAATAATGTGTGCGTCCCAATTTCCCGGGTTCAGTCGAGGCGCAGGCCCATGCTCTTGATGAGGGTCGCATAGCGCGCGGTCTCGCTGCGCACGAGGCTTGCGAGCTCCTCCGGCGTGCCGGGCCACGGGTCGACGCCCATCGCGGCCAGCCGCTCGCGCAGTTCGGCCGACTCGAGCGCCCGGATGACCTCGCGGCTCAAGCGCGCGACGATATCGGGCGGCGTCCGGGCGGGCGCGAACATTCCGTACCAGAGCGAAACCACGAAGCCGTCGACGCCGGCTTCCTTCGCCGTCGGCACCTCGGGCAGAGGCGGCACGCGGCTCTCCGAGAGCACCGCCAGCGCACGCACCTTGCCGGCTCGGATCTGCGGCAGCGCCGCCGCGACCGGGACGATCACCTCGTCCACCTCGCCCCCGATCATCGCGATCATGCCGAGCGTCGCGCCCTTGTACGGCACGTGCACCAGGTCGATGCGCTCGAGATGCTTCAGGAGCTCGTTCGCGAGATGGTTGGTCGTGCCGGCGCCGCCCGAGGCAAAGGTGAGCTTGCCGGGATGGGCGCGCGCAAGAGCGATGAACTCCTTCAACGATTTCGCGGGAACCGAGGGATGCACCACCAGGACATTCTGCTGGGCCGTAACGCGCGCGACCGGTGCAAAGTCCGCCGCTGCGTCGTAGGGGAGCTTCGAATACAGCGAGCGGCTGATCGCGATCCCCGGCGTCGCCAGCAGGACCGTATAGCCGTCGGGAGGAGATTTCGCCGCAACGCCGATCCCCACGTTGCCGCCGGCCCCGGGCCGGTTGTCCGGCACGACGTTCTGGCCGAGCAGCTCGCCGAGTTTCTGGCCCAGCGCCCGGCCCACCGTATCGTTAGGCGCGCCGGGAGGAAACGGCAGGATGATGCGGACCGGCTTGACCGGATAGGCCTGCCCTGAGCCTATCCTGAGCTCTGTCGAAGGGCCCGTCGAAGGCGCCTGCGCGAGCGCCGCGCCGCAATGGAGTGCAAGCAGAAGCGACGCGATCAACGGGCCGCCACGACCGCGAAGTGAATCCATGCCCTCCTCCTGAATGACCCTACGGGATCGAAGGGGAGGATACGCCATTCCTCCGGCGCCGGGGACGGTGTGTTTGCCCGACGTCGTCGATACCGCTACGCTGTACCGAAATGACGTCGGGATCGAGGACGCAACGCGTCGCGGGTACGCGCCGGGGAGAAGATCATGGCCAGAAACAGCAGAGCATGGCGGACGCCGATCGCGATTGCAGCGCTGGTCGCGGGCTGCGCAGCGCCCGGTGAAGCGCCGGAGCGGCCGGCGCATTCCGTCGACGGGGTGCGCAAGGTCGTCGACAGCCTCGGCACCGAGATCAGGAAGCGCACGGAGGACGATCCGTACCGCAAACTGCCCGTGGTCGTGCGCACCACCACGGCAGCGAACACCGGCATCGAGCCCATGATCGCCGAGCTCCTGCGCACGCGGCTGGTTGATGCCGGCGTGACGGTGGAGGCCGCGTGCACGCCGCGCTGCATGGAAGTCTCCCTGCAGGAGTTTGCCATCGACACCCCGAGAACCACGGGCCTGACCCCCGGCCAGATTCTGTTTGTCGGCGGCGGAAGCATCCCGTTCGTCGGCGGGCTGATCCGCACGTTTGGCGAGCAGCAGCGCGAGCAGGAGCGCGCCGCGAACCGCACCACCGGCGTTTTCGTAACGTTCGCGGCGCGCGAAGGCAACCGCTACACCGCGCGCTCCCACGTCGTGGCCATCATTTCCGCGGGCGACGTCGCGCTCGAGCGGCAGTGACTAGGGCTTGATGCCGAGCAGCTTGGCCGCCGTCTCCCCCAGCATCATGCGGCGCTCCCGGTCGGTGAACCCCGGGGTCTTGAGGATGTGGTCCACCGACTTGCTCTGCCATGGAATCGGATGGTCGGTGCCGATCACGAGGCGGTTCGAGCCGACCTCCGCGGCGAGGTGCCGCAGCGCTTCCGGGGTGAATACGAGGGTGTCGTAGTACATATCCCTCAGGTACTCCGTCGGCTTCTTCTTCAGCTTCACGCCGGTATCCATGTCAGGGGCGACGCGCAGGCAATTGTCCGAGCGCGGCGCGTAGGACGGCAGGTAGCCCCCGCCGTGCGCCGAGCAGATCTTCAACCCCGGAAAGCGGTCGAGCGTGCCCTCGAAAATGAGGTGCGAGAGAGCGAGGGTCGTATCGAGGGGATTGCCGATCGTGTTCGCGAGCCAGCCGTTGCCCTTCAGGCGCGGAGCGAGATCCGGCGTGCTCTGCGGGTGGATGAAGATGAGGATGCCGAGCTCTTCCGCCTTGGCCCAGAACGGGTGGAACATCGGGTCGGAGAATTCCCTGCCGGCAACGCTCGCCCCCACCGCGGCGCCGCGCAGCCCGAGCCGCTTCACCCCGTCCACGAGCTGCTGGACCGCCAGGTCGGGGTATTGCAGCGCCACCGACGCAAAGGCGACGAAACGATCGGGATAAGTCGCGCAGAATTCGGCAAGCCTCTCGTTCTGAATCCGGATTACCTTCGTCACGAGGTCGCGCTCCGCCTTGTACCACTGCGGATTGATGCTGATCGCCTCCATGTCGATGCCCTGCTCGTCCATCTCGGCAATGCGGCGCGGCCCGACCTGGTCGATTCCCGGCCCCCGTTGCGTTTCCCTGCTGATTCCCAGCAGGGCCATGGCTTCCGGAATTATGCAGTGCGCGTGCACGTCAATCGTCTTCACGCGGCGTCCGCCCACCTTGACCTCGCGGCGGCGCGAGGCGGGTTTTGCCCGCGCCTTCGACGGCGCGGCGGTGCGGGCCTGGACCTGGGCCGGCGCAGCGGCAAGCGCCTCGCAGCCGGTGAAGACGATCCCGGGCAGCGCGCCGGCGGCAATTTTTGTGGGCTCCCTTGACGTGTGCATTCTTTTCTCCCTGTCTGAACGCTTGAAAGAGCGCAAGTATACGGTAACAGCGTCCGGCCAATCGGCAGCCGATCCGGTCAGGCGGCCGCGCGGCGCCCGCGCAGCTCGCGGACGATGAGGAAAGTCCCGAGTGCGAGGCCGACGATGTCGGTGACGATGGCGCCCGCGAACATGTCCGCCGGGATCAGCGTCAGCACGCCCGCGATGATGAAGAGAGCGCGGCGCCCGGCCGTGACCGGCCCGTAGAAATGCCCGACCACGCCGATCGTCCCGAGCCAGATGCCAAGCGACGCCGTCACGACCGCAAATGCGATCGTGAGGGGCGAACCCTGCATCAGCAGGCTCGGCGAGAGCGCGAACAGGAACGGCACGATGTAGGCCGCCCACCCGATGCGCGTCGCGGTCCAGCCGGTCTTGTCCACGTCGGAACCGGCGATGTTGGCGGCGGCGAAGGCGGAGAGCGCGACCGGTGGCGTTACCATTGACATCACGCCGAAATAAAGCAGAAACATGTGCGCCGCCATCGGGGTGATGCCGATCTTCACGAGCGCGGGCGCGATCAGCGTCGCCATGATGATGTAGACGCCGACCGTCGGCAGACCGAGTCCGAGCACGATTGCGATCACCGCGGTGAGCGCGAGCATCACCGGCAGATTCTCGCCGGTGATGGCGAGGAGCTGCAGCGTCATGCCGAACGCAAGCCCGGTGATGTTGAGGATGCCGATGAACATCCCCGACACCGCGCAGATCAGGATGAGGTCCACGACCGAGCCGCCGGTGGATACGATCGCCTTGACGAGGTCCCTGACCGGCACGCGCTCGCCCTTGTAGCCGAAGACGAGCGAGAGGACGATCAGCAACCCGGCGGCGAGCAGCGCGCAATACTCGGCGCGGAAGTTCAACTCGACGAGCGCGTAGACCAGGGCCACGAACGGCAGCGGGAAGTACCACCCCGCCTTCAGCACCGGCACGAGCCGCGGCAGGCGCTCCGCGGGCTCGCCCCGGATGCCGCGCTTCGCGGCCTCCGCGTCCACCTGGAAGAAGAGCGCGAGGTAGTAAAGGAACGCCGGGATGATGGCCGCGATCATCACTTCGGCGTAGGGCACCCCCAGCACCTCCGCCATGAGGAACGCGGCGGCGCCCATTACTGGCGGCATGAGCTGTCCGCCGGTCGAGCCCACCGCCTCGATCGCGGCGGCGATCTGCGCCGGGTAGCCCGAGCGCTTCATGAGCGGAATCGTGACGACGCCGACCGCGCTCACGTTCGCCACGGCGCTGCCCGAGATCATGCCGAAGAAGCCGGAGCCCACCACCGCGACCTTCGCCGAGCCGCCGCGGTAGCGCCCCATCCACGCGCGCGCGAGATCGGTAAAGAACTCCGAGCCGCCGCAGCGGGATAGAAGCTGCCCGAGCAGGATGAACGGCACTACGACGAGGATCCCGATCTGGAGCGTCGTGCCGAGGAGCGCATTGGTGTCGAGGTTCAGATACACCAGCAGCCGCGTGAACTCCACCGGCCGCGCTTGGAAGATTCCCGGCAGGTGGTGCCCGAACATCGCGTACAGCACGCCGGCGGCCGTGAAGCCGACGAGCGAGAATCCCGCCACGCGGCGCGTGCCCTCCCACACCAGCAGGCACAGTGCCGCCGACATCAGGATGCCGTCGAGGGGCCGCGCGGTGAGCTCGTTGGAGAGCTGTGGGTAGCGCCACGCGAGATAGAGGCACAGCGCGAGGCCGCCGAATGCAGCGGCCTGGTCCCACCACGCCGGGCGCGCTCGCGTAATCAGAAAGCAAATCGCGATCGCAAACCCGAGGACCGCGAGCAGCAGTTGCTCCGTGTAGAGGTTGAGACCGAGCAGCGAACGCTGCAGATCGAGGACCCAGCCCACCACCAGGCCGACGAGAAGCGCCTGGAGCACGAACAGCGTGCGGGCGTGGGACCGCGGGCCGGAGGGAATCTCCTCGATGAACTCCTCAGACATCGACGATCGTCACTTCGCGCCGATGCCCTTCTCTTTGTAAAACTTCTCGGAGCCGGGGTGGAACGTCGCCGGCATGGACTTGTGCATGTCGTCCGGGTTGAACCCGTTGAACGCGCGCAGGCTCTCGACGAGCTTCGGCTTGTTCTCGTACATGGCCTTGGCGATCTTGTAGACGACGTCGTCCTTGACGTGGGCGCCGACCGCCACGAGATAGTCGTAGGCCATCAGCTTGGTCGGGCCGTCGAGGCCGACGAACGCGGGCGAGGGCTTCACCTCGGTGACATAGGCATAGGGCATGAACGCGCGCATGGCGGCGAGCGCATTCGCGTCGTCCGGAACCGGCAGGTAGCGGATGCCGCCCACCGACTTGTGCACTTCGGCCACCTTCGCCGCGCCGATCGCGAAGAAGCCACCGTCGATCTTGCCCTCCATGAAGTCGTCGGCGCCGCGAATCACGTTAGGCACCAGCACCGGTACGACGTCCTTGCGGGACAGACCGCCGGTGGCGATGATCGCGTCCACGATGCGCTCGAGCGTAACCTGTGCGCTGAAGCCGTAGGGAAGGCGCTTGCCCTTGAGCTCGGAGAGCGACTTGATGGTGGAATCCTTGCGCACGAACACGCTCGAATAGAGGGGAAAGATCACGCCGAGCACGCGCAGATTGGCCTGCTTGCGGCCGGCATACGGCCCTTCCCCGTTCGCCGCTTCCTGAATCTCGAGCACGTTGCACACCGCGAGGTCGAGCTCGCCGGAGTTCACCAGGGGCAGGACGGCGCTCGAGCCCGAGTACGGCTGCACCCGGCTCTGGATGCCTTCGGCCTCGGCGATGGTTTTGGCGATCGCCGCGCTCATGTTGTAGCCGATCGAGCCCTGCGGCGCGCTGCCGAAGCCGAGAGCCTGCGCGTGGGCGCCCGCCGCGAAGAAGGTTGCGGCGGCGAAAGCGAGTGCGCGTGTCATAGACTCCTCCTTTGGATTGACATCTTGGCCGGCCAATTTAGCAAAGGGCTGCCCGCGGGGCAATTACTCCACCGTCGCCGCGAGCGGTCAATCCCACCCCATGGCGTCGTGCCAGGCCCTCTTCACTTCCTCCGGCTGCCCCGCAAGCCAGGCGAATTCGCGCTGCGCAGCGCCGCCCAGCACGCCGTCACGCCCCAGGCGCTCGCGCTCCTCGCGCGTCACGCCGCGGGTAAACGCCTCGCGCCCGGCGACCGGCAACGCGATGCCCGCATTCACGCGCGCATCGCGGATCACCGCCTTGGGGTCGCTCCCCTGCGCGATCCGCTCCAGGTCAGCAAGGAAGCGGCGCCGCATCATGATGATGCCGCGGTCGCCGCGCCCGAGGTGCTCCTGCCCACGATCGGCGACCGTACCCTGGCCGGCCCACGCGACAAAATCCTGGTTCATGAGGTGGGTAGTGATCCAGCGGCCGGTCCGCGGGTCCTTCACGAGGCTCGTCCAGTACGGAATACGCTCCTGGACGTAGGGCTCGCGCTCCGCCGGCACGCGCGAGAAGAACCAGCCGACCGAGAGTGTCGTCGCGTCGTCGACCGGGACGCGCCACTCGAAATGGTTTCCGGTGAAGAGCGCATTCGGCCACAGGCACACGCGCCCGACCGTCCACAGGGGGTTCAATTCATCCGCGCCCTCGCGAATGCGCTTGTAGACGATGCCGTACTCGAATTCCTCGAACTCGAGCCGCAGGTGCCGCGGCGCGTACGGTCCCCCGTCCCCGCGCAGCCGCTTGCCCCAGTTGTCGTGCAGCCACTCAAAATGCACCGGGTCCGCGGAGTTCTCCTGGGCCTGGAGCCAGTTGCACGGCACCTCGCTGAAGACGACCTGGACGAAGCCGTTCGGCCAGGCGAAGGGCTCCCAGTTGGGCACAAGCGGGGCGGGATCCGGGCCGAGGTACGCCCACAGCAGCCCCGCCAGCGCCTCCACCTTGTACGCCTTCAGCAGGATGCGCTCTTTCGAGCGCGAGCCCGGTTCGGCGGTGTCCTCGTACGGCTGCTCAACGCAGCGTCCGGTGTGGTCGTAGCGCCAGCCGTGGTAGCCGCAGCGCAGCCCTTCGCCCTCGACAATGCCGCAAGTCAGGTCCGCGCGGCGGTGCGCACAATGCCGGTCGATGAGACCGTAGGTTCCGGCACGGTCGCGGTAGAGCGCGAGGTCCTCGCCGAGGAGCCGCACCGCCTTGACAGGGTGGTCGTCGAGCTCGGCGACCGCGGCGACCGGATGCCAGTAGCGGCGCAGCAGACCGCCCATCGGCGTGCCGGCGCCGGTCTGGGTCAGCGTGCGGTTCGTGCCCTCATCCATCACCGCGGCCGCAGCGCCTCGGGATTGACGACGTACTCCGTCCGGGGCGCGCCGTCGAGCACGGAGAGGAGATTGCGCACCACGGTCAGCGCCTTGCGGTCGAGCGACTCGCGCGAGTTGCCGGCCATGTGCGGTGCAACGATGACGTTCTTCAGCGTGAAGAGCGGATTGTCGGTCAACGGCGGCTCCGGCGAGAACACGTCGATGCCCGCGCCGCCCAGCTTGCCTGAGGCGAGCGCGGCGTGGAGCGCCGCTTCTTCCACGATGCCGCCGCGCGCCGTGTTGATGAGGCGCGCACCGGGCTTCATCCGGGCGATGCGGGCCGCGTCGAACATCCCGGCCGTCTCTTTCGTCTTGGGGCAGTGGACTGTGACGATATCAGCGCGCGGCAGCGCGGCATCGAGGTCGGCGACCGGCTTGCAGCCCGCCGCGCGCACCGACTCGGCGGAAACGTAGGGGTCGTAGACCTCGACCGCCATGTCCATGGCCAGGCAGCGTTTCGCGACGCGCGTGCCGATGCGTCCGAAGCCCACGATGAGCAGCGTCTTGCCGAGCAGCTCGGTAGGGAGAAAGTTGTAGCGCTCCGACCAGCGGCCCTGCCGCGGGAGCTGATCCATCGTGGCGCCCTTTGACAGCGAGAGCATCATGAACAGGGCGTATTCCGCCACGGTCGGCGAGTTGTCGGTCCCGCAGGTCATGAGCGGGATGCCGCGGGCGTTGAGCGCCGCGACGTCCACCGCGTCGTAGCCCACGCCGATGCGGCCGACCGCGCGCAACCGGGGCGCGGCCTCGATATCCGCCGCGCGCAGCGGCGTGGAGGTGAGCGCGACGCCGTCGGCATCGCTCAGCAAGCGCCGGAACTCGGGATTGGGAGCCGTCGGGGAAAACGGAACGGCATCGACGTCGGTGCGGCTCCGCGCGAGCTCCCAGCCAGTGCGCGCCATCGTCTCGGGCAGGAGCAGCTTCTTCTTGCTGGTTGTCATGGGAATCTCTGAAGCGTTCGAAAGAGGGTCTTCGCCATCACGATAGCACAGGCTTCCGCGTAAAATACCGGCCCTTGCGCGCGACGACCCCATGATCCGCCTCTCCCAGGTCACGCTCCGGCGCGGCACCAAGGTGCTGCTCGAAGGCGCGGACGTGAACCTCAACCCCGGCGACAAGATCGGCTTGATCGGCCCCAACGGCTCCGGCAAGACGAGCCTGTTCGCGCTGCTGCGCGGCGAGCTGCACGCTGATCAGGGCGAGGTCGATTACCCCGCCCGCTGGCGCGTCGCTTACGTGGCTCAGGAGACGCCCGCGCTCGACCGCCCGGCGCTCGAATACGCCATCGACGGCGATACCACTCTGCGGCGGCTGGAGCAGGAGCTCGCCGCAGCCGAGGCCGCCGACGACGGGCATTTGATGGGCGAGCTCCATGCCGCGCTGGCCGATGGAGGCGTCTACACCGTGCGCTCGCGCGCGGAGCG
>Ga0075352_1000113_pt1 | contig 11762 bp, 11 predicted proteins | sample Sandmound_TuleA__FD_120092 | JGI IMG/M metagenome (GOLD analysis project Ga0075352, IMG submission 120092) | Natural and restored wetland microbial communities from the San Francisco Bay, California, USA, that impact long-term carbon... | ecosystem: Environmental > Terrestrial > Soil > Wetlands ...
CCGGCCTTGACGTACTGCAGGAAGTTCTCGACCGTCTTCGGCGCCTTGCCCGGATAGAGCTCGATGCGGAAGCTGCCCGCATTGGTCTTCACGTCGATCTGCGGATCGGCGGCCGCGGCGCTCATCGGCACCACCGCCGCCGCGGAAAACAGGAAGAGTTTCTTCAGCATCAAGCTGCTCCCTCGTAGACGATTTTCCACGCGCCTTCCTCGCGGATCCAGTACTGGCGCTTGCGCATGGTGTTCTTCAGGCTGTCCGAGCGGTAATCCTGCTCGAACGTGACGACGACGAAATCCCCCTCGCGCGGGTAGCGAAACATCGCCACGTTGGCGACGCCGACCTGGATCCAGCGCTTGCCGGCGTTGACGCCGCGCTTGTGCGCCGCCCACCCGGCGTAGTCCTGCTTGCCGGAGGAGAAGCGCTTCGAGTAGTGCGCGAGATAGCGCTCGGTGTCGCGGCTCTGCCAGTCGGCGCGCCACTGTTCGAGCGCCGCCGCGAGCGAGCTGCGCTCGGCTTCGACCGAGCGCGCATCGCTCCACTCGATTTCCTCGGCGATGATCACCGGCGTCAGGCCGACCTGCACCATCCTGCCGACGCTTTCGAGGTCGGCATTGGCGAGGACGATGCAGCCGTCGCTCGCGCGCGGCGCGCGGCTGTAGACGTCGGCGGGAACGCCGTGCAGCCAGATGCCGTGGCCGTTGCGGCCGCGGCGCTTGTCCCACTCGTTCGGGTAGCTGATCGGGTAGGCGCCGGCGCCGTAGAAGTCGGTGAGCTTGCTGCGCGGCAGGTTGGCGGTGACGTAGTAGACGCCGAGCGGCGTCTTCTGGTCGCCCTCGCGCGTCTTGTCGATGCCGTTCTTGCCGAGCGTCACGTAGTAGTCGGCGACGTAGCGCGGCCGGCCGGCTTCGTTGGCAAACACGTAGAGGCGCGAGCGCCGCGAGTCGACCAGGAAGACGTGCTTCTGCGCGGCGTTGAGCTGCAGCACCTGGCGCGGCGCGCCGTCGCCCGCCGGTCGCTCGCGCTTGGCGCGCAGGCGCGCCAGCGCCTCCTCGCGCAGCGCGTCGATCTTCTCCTGCGGCACGGTCTTCACCACGTTGCCGAACGTCTGCAGCGGGCGGCCGCGCGCGAGCAGCAGGTCGCCGCGCACCAGGTGGGCGAGGCGGAAATTGGGATAGTCGCGGAGCAGCTCGTCGACCTTGCTCATCGCTTCGTCGAGCCGGTTGGCCTCGATCGCCTGAAACACCTGCGACAGCCGGTCCTCCGGCGTCGCCGCGGGCGCGGCCAGGGGAAGCAGCGCGAGAAGGAAAGCGAGCGTCCTCATTTGGCGGACTTCTCCTCGCGGATCTGCCAGCGCCCGTCGGCGCGGCTCAGGACGAGGGTCTTGCGGCCCGAGCTCTTCAGCTTGTCGGAGCGGTAACTCTGCCGGAAGGTGACGCTCGCCTGATCGTTCCCCTGCATGGTCACCTTGGCCTGCTCGATACCGACCGCAATCGACTTCGGCGCCGCGATGCGCTCGCGGCGCAGCTTTTCCCAGTCGGCGCGCGACTCGCCGCCGGGGGTTTTGAAGTCCCTGGCGTAGAAAGCGAGGTAGGCATCGGCGTCCTTCTTCGACCACGCCTGGGCCCACGCGTTTACGGCCTTGAGCACCTCAGCCGGCGCGTCTTTGGTGGGCTGGGTGGCCGCGGGCTTCGGCTCGGCCGCCGCGACGACCGGCGGCCTGGCGGCCTCCTTCGGGACCTGTGCGGCGGGGGTCGGGCTGCCAACCAGCTCGCGCACCAGCGAGAGCTTGTTCTGGGCGCCGGTGTTCGACTTGTCGAGCTGCAGCGCCTTGTCGTAGGCCTGGCTCGCGAGCTTGGCGTAGACGTCGCCGAGGTTCTCGTAGGCCGTGGCGTAGCTCGGATGGGTGCGGATCGACTGCTCGAGCGCGGCGCGCGCCTTGTCGTACTGACCTTGCCCGGCGTAGATCACCGCGAGATTGTTGTAAGGCTCCGGCAGCTTGGGGTAATCCTGCGTGAGCTTGGTGAAGATCTCGATCGCGTCCTTGGTGTTGCCCTGCTCGGTGAGGATGATTCCCTTGAGAAAGCGCGCCTTGGGATCGCCGCTCTTCTGCTCGAGCACGCGGTTCACGCGCTCGAGCGCCTGGTCGCGCTGCCCGGCCTTCAGCAGCTTTGCGGCATCATCGAGGTCGTCCGCGAGCGCGGGCAGAGCCGCGCCCAGCACCACCGCCAGCAAGGTGGCCAACACACGCATTCTGTTATATTTTCAAGGCCCTACGAAAGGCAGCATTCTATCCTAAAGATCTATAACAGCCTAGGCAGGGCGAAGCAGGATTTCGTTCCCCTGCGGCCGGGCGAAGTGCGCATGTACGTCTGCGGGATGACCGTCTACGACTATTGTCATCTCGGGCACGGACGCGTGCTGGTGATCTTCGACGTGGTGAGGCGCTGGCTGCGCGCGAGCGGGCTGCGCGTCACCTACGTGCGCAACATCACGGACATCGACGACAAGATCATCAAGCGCGCCGGCGAAAACCGCGAGCCGGTCGAGGCACTGACCGAGCGCTTCATCCGCGCCATGGAGGAGGATGCCGCCGCGCTCGGCGTCGAGACGCCCGACCACGAGCCGCGCGCGACGCAGTACGTCGCCGAGATGCAGGCGCTGATCGCCGATCTCCTGAAGAAGAGCCTCGCCTATCAGGCGGCCTCGGGCGACGTGAACTATGCGGTGCGGCGCTTCCCCGGCTACGGCAAGCTCTCCGGCAAGTCGCTCGACGAGCTGCGCGCGGGCGAGCGCGTCGAGGTCGACGCCAGCAAGGAAGATCCGCTCGATTTCGTGCTGTGGAAGCGCGCCAAGCCCGGCGAGCCGAGCTGGCCCTCGCCGTGGGGCGACGGCCGTCCCGGCTGGCACATCGAGTGCTCGGCGATGAGCTGCAGCATGCTCGGCGAGTCGTTCGACATCCACGGCGGCGGCCAGGACCTGCAGTTCCCGCACCACGAGAACGAGATCGCGCAGTCCGAGGGCGCGCACGGCCACAAGTTCGTCAACTACTGGATGCACAACGGCTTCGTGCGCGTCGACGAGGAGAAGATGTCGAAATCGCTCGGCAACTTCTTCACCGTGCGCGAGATCCTGAAGAAATACGACCCCGAGGTGGTCCGCTTCTTCATCCTGCGCGCGCATTACCGCAGCCCGCTCAACTACTCCGACGTGCACCTCGAGGACGCGAAATCTGCGCTCACCCGGCTGTACACGGCACTGAAAGACGAAAACAAATCGCTAGAAGTGGATTGGAACGAACCCCACGCACGCCGATTCAAAGCAGCCATGGACGACGATTTCGGGACGCCCGAAGCCGTTTCCGTTCTCTTCGATCTCGCCCATGCCGCCAACACGGGAGATTCCCGGGCGGCGGCACAGTTGCGTGCCTTAGGGGGGGTACTCGGCATCCTGCAGCGAAACGCGCAGGCGTTCCTGCAAGGCGGCGAGACTGAAGAGGCGTGGATCCGGGAGCGGATCGGCGCCCGCGAGATGGCGAGGGGGCGTAAGGATTTCAAGGCCGCCGACGACATACGCCAGGAGCTCTCGGGGAAAGGCATCGTGCTGGAAGACAAGGGGGGAAAGACGACATGGCGCCGGAAATGACGAAGGTCCACCCCCTGATCGTGCGCATCGCCCACTGGCTGAACGTGCTGGCGGTCCTGATGATGATCAGCAGCGGCTGGCGCATCTACAACGCCGACCCGCTGTTCGCCTTCAGCTTCCCCGACGAGATCACGCTCGGCGGCTGGCTCGCCGGGGCGCTGCAGTGGCACTTCGCGGCGATGTGGCTGTTCGTCGTCAACGGCGTCGTCTACGTCGCCTACGGCATCGTCTCCGGCCATTTCCGCCGCAAGCTGCTGCCGATCTCGCCGCTTGCGGTGCTGCGCGACATCGCCGCGGCGTTCCGCGGCAAGCTCGCGCACGACGATCTCACGGTCTACAACGCCGCGCAGCGCGCGGCGTACCTGGCGCTCATCTTCCTGCTCATCGTCCTCGTCCTCTCCGGGCTGGTCCTGTGGAAGCCGGTGCAGTTCTACTGGTACGGCCGGTTCATCGGCGACTACGAGGGCGCGCGCTTGCTGCATTTCTTCGCCATGGCCGGCGTGGGCTTCATCGTCGTCGTGCACGTGGTCATGGTCGCGCTCGTGCCGCGCACTTTCCCGAGCATGTTCACCGGCCGCATCCGGAGGGCCGCATGAAGAAGGCCATGGGCTCGAGCTTCGACAAGTTCCGCACCCCGGAAGTGATAAGGATGGAGCGGCGCCTCTTCCTCAAGCAGGGGCTGTCGCTCGGTGCGCTCGCGCTCCTCACCGGCTGCGCGATCAGCGAGGAAGAGAAGGTGCAGAACGTGCTGATGCGCATGTCCGGCTGGAACGACGACGTGCAGGGCTGGCTGTTCAACCCGAACCGCCTGGCGCCCGAGTTCCCGGAGAGCGCGATCACCAAACCGTTTCCGTTCAACGCCTATTACTCCGAGGAAGAGGTGATCGACGTCGACGGCGGCAAGTACAAGCTCGAGCTCGGCGGCATGATCAAGGAGCGCAAGCCCTGGACGCTGCCCGACCTGTACGCGCTGCCGCAGGTTTCCCAGGTCACGCGCCACATCTGCGTCGAGGGCTGGAGCGCCATCGGCAAGTGGACGGGGGTGCGCTTCTCGGACTTCCTGCAGCGCGTCGGCGCCGACACTACGGCGAAGTACGTCGGCTTCCAGTGCCTCGACGACTATTCGACCAGCATCGACATGGCGACCGCGCTGCACCCGCAGACCGTGCTGACCTTCAGGTTCGCCGATCAGATCCTGCCGCCGAAGTACGGCTTCCCGATGAAGCTGCGCATGCCGACCAAGCTCGGCTTCAAGAACCCGAAGCACATCGCCGCGATCTTCGTCAGCAACGAATATCCCGGCGGCTACTGGGAAAACAAGGGCTACAACTGGTTCAGCGGCTCGTAAGGGCCTGAATCAGACGCTCGGGTTGCTCGAGCATCGGGCAGTGGCCCGAGCCGGCGATCTCCTCGTAACGCGCATCCGGAATCTTCTCCGCCAGGGCGCGGGCGAGGGCAGGTGGGGTCGTCTGATCGAGAGACCCGCAAAGGACGAGGGTGGGATTCCTGATGCCCTTCGCTTTTTCATTCAGGTCCATCGAGGCGAGGGCAAGGCAGGCGCGGGCGAAGCATTGCGGGTCCACTTTGGCGAGTGCAGTCTTGCGCTCCGACACCACGTAAGGGTTTCTCGAGGAAAAATCCTGAGGAAACATGCGGCCGATGGCCGTGTCGAGGATCGCGGCCATACCGTCATTGGACACGCGCTCGGCCATGCCGCGGAAAGGCACTCGGGCCGTCTCGGGAAAGGCGGCAAGGGTGTCGGCGACGATCAGGCGGCCGAAGCGCGAGCCGTGCCGGATCGCGAGCTCGAGGGCGACGAAGGCGCCAAAGCCGTTGCCGAACACGGTCGTGTCCTTTGGCAGTCCGAGCGCGTCCATGACGCGCGCGACATGGTCGGCGTGATCGGCGACCGAGTGCAGGACGACCGGGGGTGAGCTGCCAAACCCCGGAAGGTTGATGCGCGTGACCCGATAGCGGGCGGCCAGCTGCGGCAGGACGAGGTCGAAGACCGACCGCTCGGTGAGCAGCGAATGGATCAGCAAGAGATCTGGGCCGTGGCCGCGTTGGTCGTAGTCGATCATTTCGAACCTCCTTGGCGGCGGCGAGATTAGCACGCGTAAAATCGGCGGCGAGGAGGAGTGTTGAGGCCATTCGAGCTGCTCGAGCCGCGCACGCTGCGCGAGGCGATTGCCGCGCTGGATAGCGAGAGCGCCCGGCCGATGTCGGGCGGCACCGCGGTGATGCTGATGATGAAGGCGGGCGTGCTACGGCCGTCCCGGCTGGTGTCCTTGCGTCGGCTTGGATTGGAGGGAATTCAGATCAAGGAAAATTCCCTCAGCGTCGGCGCGATGACCACGCTGCGCGCGCTCGAGAAATCCGAAGTCGTCCGCAAGGGCTGGCCGGTGATCGCGCGCACGCTGCGCACCCTCTCCAACGTCCGCGTGCGCAACGTCGCCACCCTCGGCGGCCATCTCGCGCACGGCGATCCGCACATGGACCTGCCGCCGCTCCTGTCCGCGCTCGGTGCGACCGTGACCATCGCCGGCGCCGCCGGCGAGCGCACCTCGCCGGTCGAGGCGCTCTATCGCGGCTATCTCGACACCACGCTGAAGAGCGGCGAGCTGATCACGCGGGTCGAGGTGCCGGCGCTCGGCAGGAAGCGCGCGGCCTATCTCAAGTGCACGACCCGGTCGGCGGACGACTGGCCCGCCCTCGGCGTCGCGGTGGTGCTCGATGGCGACAAGCCGACCATCGTGGTCAGCGCCGCGACCGACAAGCCGACGCGGCTCGCGTCGGTCGAGGCCGCGGAAGGGCTGCAGATCGAGAGCGATCTCCACGGCTCGGCCGCGTACAAGAAGCAGCTGCTTCGGGTCTATCTGAAGAGAGCCATCGATGAAGCGCGCAACGCAAGCCACTGAGACGCCGCAGGTCGGGCGCTCGGTGCCGCGGCTCGAGTCGTGGCTCAAGGTCACCGGCAAGGCGGAATACGTGCACAACCTGCGCCTGCCGGGGATGCTGTACGGCAAGATCTTCCGCTCCAACATCGCTCACGGGCGCATCAAGCGCATCGACGTGAGCGCCGCGCAGGCGCTGGCGGGCGTCTACCGCGTGGTCACCGGGCAGGACATCCGGAAGATCGTTCCCGAGCCGTACTACGGGCCGGCGTTCCACGACCAGCCGATCCTCGCCCTCGACAAGGTGCGCTACGTCGGCGAGCCGGTCGCCGTGGTGCTCGCCTCCGACCCGCACGTCGCCGAGGAGGCGGTGCACCTCATCAGCGCCGAGTACGAGGAGCTGCCGGCGGTCTACGACGAAGTCGAGGCGATGACCTCGAAGGCGATCGTGCACGACGCGCTGAAGCCGGCCGGGACTTTCCCTGACTTGAAATATTTGAAAGGCAAGACAAATACGAACATCGCGCTCGACTTCCGCCTGAGAAGGGGCGACGCCGGGAAGGCGCTCAAGGGCGCCGAGCGGGTCTTCGAGCACCGCTTCCGCACCCAGCAGGTGATGCACACGCCGCTCGAGCCGCTGGTGTCGGTCGCCGAGTCGACCGAGCGCTCGCTGACGATCCACACCGCGTCGCAGAGCCCATCCTTCGTCCGTATCGAGATCGCGCGCCTGCTCGGCTGGCCCGAGAACCGCATCCGCGTGCGCGTGCCGTTCCTCGGCGGCGGCTTCGGCGCGAAGCTCTACATCAAGCTCGAGGCGCTCGTCGCAGTGCTTTCGTTATTGACGAAAAAGCCGGTCAAGGTCTCGCTGACGATGGAAGAGCAGTTTTTCACCATCACCAAGCACGCGAGCACCTTCCGCATCAGGAGCGGCGTGACCAAAGGCGGCCGCCTGGTCGCGCGCGACTGCGAGGTGTGGTGGAACGGCGGCGCCTACGCCGACATCGGGCCGCGCGTGACCCAGAAGTCGGGCTTCACCGCGCCGGGACCCTACGACGTCCAGGACGTGTCGATCGACTCCTACGCGCTCTACACCAACCTGCCGCCGGCCGGCGCGCTGCGCGGCTTCGGCATCCCGCAGCTCGTCTGGGCCTACGAGAGCCACACCGACATGATCGCCCGCGAGATGGGCATCGATCCAATCGAGTTCCGCCGCAAGAACCTGCTGCGCGAGGGTCGGCCGCAGGCGACCGGCACGCTCATGAAGGACGCGGCGCTCGAAAAGGTCTTGGAAAGATTATCGGTCTTAATGAGCTGGGAAAAACCTATCGAACGCGGCAGCGGCAGCATCCGCCGCGGCCGCGGCATCGCCATCGGCTTCAAGGCCTGCATCGCCAATACCACCTCGCTGGCGGCGGTGAACATCAACGCCGACGGCAGCGTCACCGTGTACACGAGCTGCGTCGACATGGGGCAGGGCTCGGACACGGCGATGGCGCAGATCGCCGCCGAGGTGCTGCAGGTCGCGGCCGAATCGGTGACGGTGGTGCACTCCGATACCGACGTGACGCCATTCGACATGGCGACGCTGGGCTCGCGCTCGCTGTTCCACTCCGGCAACGCGGTGAAACTTGCCGCCGAAGACGCTCTACAAAAAATAGTTCAGTTGAAAAAAGAGCTGAGCCTTCCCGCGGACGCGGCGATCGCCGACGTGTTCAGGAAAAAGTACGGCATGCGCGCCGGGTCGGTGACGGGCACCGGCAGCTTCATCCCGCCCTACACGCCGCCGGACGAGAACGGACAGACCGACAACGCGACGCCGTTCTGGATGGTCGGCGCGAGCGGCGTCGAGGTCGAGGTCGACACCGAGACCGGGCGCGTGAAGGTGACGCGGCTCGTCAACGTCGCCGACGTCGGCACGCCGATCAACCCGCGCGTGGTCGAGACGCAGCTCTCGGGCGGCGCAATCATGCAGCTCGGCTTCAGCCTGTTCGAGAAGATGCTCTTCGACGAAGGGGGGCAGCTCAGAAACGCGTCCCTGGCCGAGTACAAGATTCCAGGATTCTTGGATGTTCCAGAAAATATTATCAATGAGGCGGTCGTAGCCGAGCAGCGCAACGGCCCGTTCGGCGGCAAGGGCGTCGGCGAGACCGCGACCTTCGGCGTCTCGCCGGCGATCGCCAACGCCATCCACGACGCGGTCGGCGTCCGGCTGACGGAATTGCCCATGACTCCCGAAGCGGTCTTCATGGCCCTGCAGAAGAAATGAGAAGAACCATCCAATTCCGCCTCAACGGTGAAGCGGTCGAAGCCCAGGTCGCGCCGCACGAAACTCTGGTCGAGGTGCTGCAGGAGAGCTTCGGCCTCTACGGCGCGCGCGAGAGCTGCGGCCAGGGCCTGTGCGGATGCTGCACGCTGCTGGTCGACGGCACGGCGGTTTCAGGCTGTCTCTATCTCGCCACCCTCGTGGAGGGGCGAGAAGTCGCTTCCATTGAAGAAAATCCTGAACCGGATGCCGTGCAGGAAGCGTTCGTCGAGCGCAGCGCCTTCCAGTGCGGCTTCTGCACGCCCGGCTTCGTGCTCATGACCCGCCAGCTCCTGGACGAGCATCCCGATCCCGACGACGACACGATCCGGCACTACCTGGCGGGCAACCTCTGCCGCTGCGCGGCCTACCCCGAGATCATCGAAGCCGTGAAGCTCGCTGCAAGAAAGCGACGAAATCCCGGATAAAGGCGTGGGCTGCCTGGGGATCGAGCCATTCCCATGCGCCGAGGGCGATGACGGCGATTCCGGCCGCGACCACGGCGAGACCGAGCAGCCATCGCGGAAAGTACACCAGGATCCGCCACACCCAGCCGCTGCGTCCCTGGGGATTGAGCATCATCAGGACGCCGAAGCCGACGAGGAACAATCCCCCGACCGCGATGAGCGGCGCCGGGCGGCGCGTCAGATAGCTCACCGTCGAGTGCCACTGCTCGTTGTCGAGAAGGTAGGCCGCGCCGATCATCGCCGCGCCGATGACGAGCGCCATCAGGCCGACGATCACCGCCGGCGTGCCCGCATAGTTCTCGTACGCCTCGTCCGATGGACGAAAAACCATGCGGCGGGTCACCAGCGAGTCGATACCGCCGAGCGCGAATCCGGCACCAGCCACGAACACGCCGAGATTGAAGCCCTTGGCGAGCCCGAAGAACTGGCCGGCGATCATCCCGATGCTGCCGGTGACCAGCGCGACATATTGGAGGAGCGCGATCAGCCGCATTTGACCGGCAGTTTAGCCGGCCGGCCGCTAACTCTCGAAGAACTCTTTCACCTTGTCGAGCCAGCCCTTGGCGCGCGGGTTGTGCCGCGCGCTGTACTGCTGGCTGATCGCCTCGAACTCGCGCAGGAGCTGGCGCTGCTTCTCGGTGAGCGAGACCGGCGTCTCGACGACGACGTGACAGAAGAGATCGCCGGCCGCGTGGCTGCGCACGCCCTTGATGCCCTTCGCCTTCAGGCGGAAAACCTTGCCGGACTGGGTCTCGGCCGGCACGCGGATCCTGGCGGTGCCGTCGAGCGTGGGGATGACGATCTCGCCGCCGAGCGCGGCGGCGGTGATGGAAATCGGCATCTCGCAATGCAGGTCGTCGTGGTCGCGCGTGAACACCGCGTGCGGCTTGATGTGCACCTGCACGTAGAGATCGCCCGGCGGCCCGCCGTTCACCCCCGGCTCGCCTTCGCCCGAGAGGCGCACGCGGTCGCCTTCGTCGACGCCGGCCGGGATCTTCACCGCCAGGGTCTTGTGCAGCTTGGTGCGGCCGGTGCCTGAGCACGCGGCGCAGGGGTTGGGGATGATGCTGCCGCTGCCGTGGCAGCGCGGGCAGGCCTGGGCAATCGAGAACGGCCCTTGCGAGATGCGAACTTGGCCGGCGCCGCGGCACGAGGGGCAGGTCGAGGGCTGGGTGCCGGGCCGCGCGCCGGTGCCCTTGCAGGTCGCGCAGGCGCTCATCGCCGGGATGCGGATCTTGGTCTCGAAGCCCTTGGCCGCCTGCTCCAGCGTGACCTCGAGGTTGTAGCGAAGGTCGGCGCCGCGGAACACGGTCGAGCGGTTGCCCCGTCCGCCGCCGAAGATCTCGCCGAAGATGTCGCTGAAGATGTCGCCGAAGCCGCCCATGCCGGCGGCGCCGGCGGCGTGCGGGTCGATCCCGGCGTGGCCGAACTGGTCGTAGGCGGCGCGCTTCTGCGCGTCCGTCAGGACCTCGTAGGCTTCCTTCGCTTCCTTGAAGTGATCTTCCGCCTTGGGGTTGTCCGGATTGCGGTCCGGATGCCACTTCATGGCGAGCTTGCGATACGCGCCCTTGAGGTCGGCGTCGGATGCGTCCCGGTTGACGCCCAGGACCTCGTAGTAGTCGCGCTTCGCCAAGCGATCAGCCCGTCTTCTTGTCCTTTACCTCGGTGAACTCGGCGTCCACCACGTTTTCGTCTTTTTTCGGCTGCTCGCCCTGCGCTTGCGCGCCCGCGCCTTGCTCCGCCTGGGCTTTGGCCTGCTGCTCGGCGTACATCTTCTCGCCGAGCTTCTGCGCCGCCTGCGCCAGCGCCTGGGCCTTGGCGTCGATCTCCGCCTTGTTCTCCGACTTCAGGACCGACTCGGCGTCCTTGATCGCGGCCTCGATCTTCTCCTTCTCGCCGGCCTCGAGCTTGTCGCCGTAGTCCTTGAGCGATTTCTTCACCGAGTGTACCAGCGCCTCCGCCTGGTTGCGGGCGTTGACCAGCTCGAGCGTCTTGCGGTCTTCCTCGGCGTGCGCCTCGGCGTCCTTCACCATGCGCTGGATCTCCGCCTCGTTGAGGCCGGAGCTCGCCTGGATCTTGATCTTGTTCTCCTTGCCGGTCGCCTTGTCCTTGGCCGCGACGTGCAGGATGCCGTTGGCGTCGATGTCGAAGGTGACCTCGATCTGCGGCATGCCGCGCGGCGCCGGCGGGATATCGGTGAGGTTGAACTGGCCGAGCGATTTGTTGCCCGCGGCCATGTCGCGCTCGCCCTGCAGCACGTGGATCGTCACCGCGTTCTGGTTGTCGTCGGCCGTCGAGAACACCTGGTTCGCCTTGGTGGGGATGGTGGTGTTCTTCTGGATCAGCTTGGTCATCACGCCGCCGAGCGTCTCGATGCCGAGCGAGAGGGGCGTGACGTCGAGCAGCAGCACGTCCTTGACGTCGCCTTTCAGCACGCCCGCCTGGATCGCGGCGCCG
>Ga0075352_1000114_pt1 | contig 11710 bp, 14 predicted proteins | sample Sandmound_TuleA__FD_120092 | JGI IMG/M metagenome (GOLD analysis project Ga0075352, IMG submission 120092) | Natural and restored wetland microbial communities from the San Francisco Bay, California, USA, that impact long-term carbon... | ecosystem: Environmental > Terrestrial > Soil > Wetlands ...
ATCTGCGACTCGTGGCTGTGCACGCCGCCGGGGGAAAGCAGTCCCAGAATGTGCAGCGCGCGTCCGGCGCCGCGCGCGGTTTCCACCGCCTTCGCGAGCGCCGGATGTTTCGCGAACTCCCCGGTTTCGATCGCATTCTCGATGCGGGTGTAATCCTGGAAGACGACGCGGCCGGAGCCGATGTTCATGTGGCCGACTTCCGAGTTGCCCATCTGGTCCTTGGGCAATCCGACCCATTTCTCCGATGCGTCGATGACGGTGTGGGGATACGTGCGCCACAGAAAATCCCAATGCGGCTTGCGCGCCTGGCAAATCGCGTTGTCCTCGCATTCCTCGCGGTGCCCGAAACCGTCCAGTATGATCAGCAGGACTGGGGTGGCTTTCATAATGGCGCAGGTCGTCTGAAGCGGGAATGGCTGGATGGCGATTTTAGACCAATCGGACCCGCCCGCCGTTCTGCGCGCGGCCGTGCTGCTCACCGGCCTGGCATGGACGCTGCCGTTCCTGCAGCCCTATCACCGCTTCCCGCTCACGAGTTTCTACAGCGAGTGGCTGGCGTTCGCGCTCGGCCTCGCCGCAGTGCTGCCGCTGCTGCGCCGGGAGCCGTGGCGTGATGCGACCGTTCCGCTCATCGCGCTCGCTCCGCTCGGGCTCGCCGTGCTGCTTGCACTGCAAGTCACGCTCGACCGGGTGCCGTACGTCGAGCAGGCGCTCACGGCGGGACTCTACCTGCTCTGGGCCGCCCTGATGGCCGTGCTCGGGCACGTTCTGGGACGCCGGCTGACGCTCGACTCGATCGCGAGGACGCTTGCCTGGTTTCTGCTGGCGGGAGGGCTCATCCACGCGCTGATCGGCCTCGTGCAGCACTACCACGTCTCGACCCCATTCGATTTCCTGGTCGCGCAAAAGGCGGGGACGGCGGTCTACGGCAATGTCGCGCAGCCCAATCACTACGCCGCGTACGTCACGCTGTCGCTCGCGTCGGCAGCCTACCTCCACGCTCGCGGCAACCTCGCGGGTGCGCCGGCCGCGGTGTGCGCGGCGGCTTTGCTGGCGGTGCTCGCGCTCGCCGGGTCGCGGAGCCCCTGGCTCTATCTCGGCACGCTCGCCGGGCTCGCCCTGCTGCTGCACCGCGTCCGGCACGACGCCGCGAGCCGCGGGCTCGCCGTTTTCGCCTGCTGGCTTCTGCCCGGTTTCGTTGCCGCCGATCTGCTGGTGACGTTGCCGTTCCTGGCGCCAAGGGATGATCTAGCGCTGATGACGTCGGCCGAGCGGCTGTTCCAAATGGCGGTCGGCATCGGGTCGCGCCTGGAGTTGTGGGGCGAGGCATGGCGGATGTTCCTCGCCGCCCCCCTCCTCGGCGCCGGCTTCGGGCAGTTCGCATGGCACCATTTCCTGCACGAGGCGGCCGGCGGCGTGTCGGCGGCGGCCGGCTTATACAATCACTCGCACAACATCGTTTTCCAGCTCCTCGCGGAGACCGGCATCGCGGGCGCGCTCATCATCGTGGGCGCGGTGCTCGCCTGGCTCGCAGCATTGCGCCGCGTGCATTTGGACCTCGGGTGGTGGTGGCTGCTGTCGCTGCTCGCTGTCATGGGCATTCACAGCCTGCTCGAATTCCCCCTGTGGTACGCCTACTTCCTGGGCCCGGCGGCGCTGCTGCTGGGACTCGGCGCGCAACACGCCCTCACCGTGCGCTCTTCCGGCGCGGCCCGCGCTGCGGTGGCGCTGGCGGTCGTCGTGGGTTGCGTGAACCTCGCTGCCGTGATCCCGGCGTACCGCGATTTCGAGCGGCTCGTGTTCGACGCCGGGCTGCAGGCGCGGCAGACGTCCAGCGATCCGGAATTCGCGCAAGCGTTGATGAACGTGCACGATGAGCCGCTGCTGAGGCCCTATGTCGAGCTGGCAATCACCTACGGCGTCGGCGTAGACCGGGCGCAACTCGAGGACCGGCTGGCGCTCGTCACGCGCGCCATGCGTTTTGCGCCGGTAGAAGTGGTGGTCTATCGCCAGGCGCAGCTGCTGGCGCTGGCGGGGGACGCCGATGCCGCGCGCGAGCAGCTGGAGCGGTCGCTGCGCGTGTACCCCGGAGAGCGCGCGGCGATCGTTGCCGAGCTCAAAACGCTCGCGCGCCGCTATCCCTCCGAGCTGACGCCTCTGCTAGAATGGGCAGCCTCAAAAAGCACGACGCAACCGCCGCTGCGAGACGGCAAGTGACGCGGCAGGACGCTTAAGGAATCCACTTGGAGTCGTTCCTGGTTTTTCTTCAAAAAAGCCCGTTCAACATGCTGCTGTTCGGGCTCGCGCTCGCCTCAGGTGCGATGCTGTTGTGGCCGCTCATCTCTCGGCTGTTCCGGGCCTCGAACGAAGTCGGTGCCGTCGAGGCCGTGCAGCTCATCAACCGGCGCGACGCGCTGGTGCTTGACGTGCGCGATACCGGCGACTATGCGGCCGGGCACATCGCGAACGCGCGGCACGTTCCCGAGGCGCAGCTCGCCGACCGCATCAAGGAGCTCGAGAAATTCCGGGCGCGCCCGATCGTCGTCAGTTGCCGCACCGGCACGCGGGCGCCGTCCGTGAGCAGCCTGCTCCGCAAGAAGGGGTTCACCGAGGCCGTCGCACTGCGCGGCGGCATCGCGGCGTGGCAGCAGGCGAACCTCCCGCTGGAAAAATGAATGAGCCGGAAGGTGACCATGTACAGCACCGGGGTCTGTCCGTTCTGCCAGATGGCCGAGCGGCTGCTGCGCTCCAAAGGTGTCGACGCGATCGAGAAGATCCGCGTGGACATCGAGCCGGCGCGCCGCGCCGAGATGATGGCGAAGACCGGGCGGCGCACCGTGCCGCAGATCTACATCGGGGAGACCCACGTGGGCGGCTTCGACGAACTCGCCGCGCTCGACCACGCGGGCAGGCTCGAGGCCATGCTGCGCGGCGAGCCGAGCGGGGCGTGAGGGGATCGACGCGATGAGCGAACAGCAGGCCGCCCTCAGTATCGAGCGGATCTACCTGAAGGATCTGTCGCTCGAGATCCCGAACGCGCCCCAGGTGTACGCCGAGCGCGAGTCGCCGCAGGTCGACGTCAACCTCCACAACGAAGCGCGGGCGCTCGATGCCGGGCTCTACGAAGTGGTCCTGACCGCGACCGTGACCGCGAAGCTGAAGGACAAGACGGCGTTCCTGGTGGAAGTGGCGCAGGCCGGGATCTTCCGTATCCATAACGTCGCGCAGCCCGAGCTCGATGCGGTCCTCGGCGTCACCTGCGGCAACATCCTGTTCCCGTACCTGCGGGAGACCATCTCGAACACGGTGGTGCGGGGCGGGTTTCCGCCCTTCTGGCTGAATCATCTGAGCTTTGATGCGCTCTACCAGCAGCAGCGCCAGAAGCAACAGCAGCAGGCCGGCGCGCCGCCCGCCACCTGACGGTGATCCTTCGACAGGCTCAGGACAGGCCCGCTCAGGATAGGCTCGTGACTCGCGCCCACCGGACCGCCTCACTTCTGCTCGCGTTTTTCCTGTTCGGCGCGTGTTGCGCGCGTGCGGCGGACTTCCGCTCGGTTGCCGGCAGCGCCGCGGTGCTCTACGACGCACCCTCGGCGAAGGCGAAGAAGCTCTATGTCGTCGGTAACGGCTACCCGGTCGAGGTCGTGGTCGTAGTGGAAGGCTGGAGCAAGGTGCGTGACGCCAGCGGCGAGCTGACCTGGATCGAAAGCAAGCTGCTCTCGGACAAGCGCATTGTCATGGTGAAGCAGCCGCTCGCGCAGGTGCGCGAGGCGGCCGAGGATACCGCGCCGATCGCGTTCCAGGCCCAGCAGAACGTGCTGCTCGAGCTGCTGGAGGTGGCCGGCGGCGGCTGGCTGCGGGTGCGCCACCGCGACGGGCAGTCGGGCTTCGTTCGCGTCTCCCAGGTGTGGGGCGTCTGATTGAGGATCGCGGTACTCGGCGCGGGCGCCTGGGGCACGTCGATCAGCGTCAATCTGTGCGCGCGTCACGAGGTGCGCCTGTGGGCGCGCGACGCGGCGCTCATCGCGACGCTGCGCGCGGGCCGCGGCAATCCGCGCTACCTACCCGGCGTCAGCCTGCCGACCGCGCTCGCGCTGGAGGATGATCTCTTCCGCACGCTTGACGGCGCCGAGCTCGCGCTGGCGGCGGTAACGACCAACGGCTTGCGCGATGCGCTCAGGCGGATGCAGGCGACGGGGCGCAGTGCCCCGCTCATCTGGCTATGCAAGGGCTTCGAGAGCGAGCAGGCGAAGCTCCCGCACCAGGTCTGCGCCGAGGAGCTGCCGGCCTCGGTGCCGCGCGGCGTGTTGTCCGGGCCGAGCTTCGCCGAAGAAGTGGCGCGCGGACTTCCCGCGGCGCTGACGCTCGCCTCGTCCGACGGCGCCTTCGCGCGCGCCGCGGCAGCCGCCCTGCACGGCCCGGCGCTGCGCGTCTACCTGAGCGAGGACGTGACGGGCGTCGAGGTGGCGGGCGCGGTCAAGAACGTGATGGCGATCGCAGCCGGCGTGAGCGACGGGCTCGGGCTCGGGCTCTCCGCGCGCGCCGCGCTGATCACGCGCGGACTCGCCGAGATGACGCGCCTCGGGGTCGAGTTCGGCGGCCGGCCCGGGACCTTCATGGGGCTCGCGGGCGTGGGCGACCTGATCCTCACCTGCACCGGCGATCTTTCGCGCAACCGCCGGGTCGGGCTCGCCCTCGCGCGAGGCACTCCGCTCGCCGCCGCGCTTGCGGAGCTTGGCCACGCCGCCGAGGGGGTGTACACGGCGCGCGCCGTGGTGCGTCTCGCGGACGGCCTGAAGGTCGAGATGCCGATCACGCGCGCGGTGTGCCGGGTCCTCGACGACCCGCGGCAGGCGCGCGCGGTCGTGCACGAATTGCTTGCGCGCGAACAAAAAAGCGAGTACTAGAGCCGGGTGCAGGTTGTCGCCGCCCTCGAAACAAGATATCCTTACTTATCAAAGGGATGTATCGAGGACGGGGCGCAGAACTTGAACGTCCCTGGAGGCTTGGATGGGCCGGCCTGAAAAGTTCCGACTCGGGGAGATCCTGGTCCAGCAGAAGCTGCTTACCGAGGAGCAGCTCAAGCTCGCGCTCGAAGAGCAGAAGAAATCCGGGCGCCGGCTGGGTCGCGTGGTGATCGAGAAGGGCTTCGCGAGCGAGGGGCAGATCTCCGAAGCGCTCGCGCGCCAGCTCAATCTTCCGTACGTCAATCTCAAGTTCTACAACGTCAAGCGCGAGGTCGCGCTCAAGCTGCCGGAATCGGCGGCGCGCCGCTACCGGGCGCTGGTGCTCGACGATAGCGGCACGAGCTACAAGGTCGGCATGGCCGATCCCACCGACCTCACGGCCTATGACGAGATCGCGAGGATCCTGAAGCGCGACATCGACGTCGCCGTGGTCATTGGTTCGGAAGTCATACGCATCATCGACCAGACCTAGCGGCGCACCGAGCAGATTACCGGCCTCGCGCAGGAGCTCCAGGCCGAGCTCGGCGACGCGGCAGTGGTGGATTTCGGCGCGCTCGTGCTCATGCCGGGGCTCGAGGAAGCGCCGGTGGTGAAGCTGCTTCAGACCGTATTTGAGGACGCGGTGGCTGCACGCGCCTCGGACATCCATATCGAGCCGCAGGAGCGGCGGCTGAACATCCGCTTCCGCATCGACGGGGTGCTGCACCTGCAGACCGAGGCCGACATCAAGATCGCCACCGCCGTCGCGCTGCGGCTGAAGCTGATGTCCGGGCTCGACATCTCCGAGAAGCGGCTGCCGCAGGACGGGCGTTTCCATGTCAAGGTGCGCAACGTCCAGATCGATGTTCGCATCTCGACGATGCCGACGCAGCACGGCGAATCGGTGGTGATGCGGCTGCTGAGCCAGGCGACCGGCATGCTGGGGCTCGACAACCTCGGCATACCGCCCGACATGCTGGCGACGCTGCGCACGGTGATGAAGCGCTCGAGCGGCATGGTGCTGGTGACGGGGCCCACCGGCAGCGGCAAGACGACGACGCTCTACGCCGCGTTGAGCGAGCTCAACACCACGGAGTGCAAGATACTCACGGTGGAGGATCCCGTGGAGTACCGCCTGCCCGGCATCAACCAGGTGCAGGTCAACGAGAAGATCGATCTCAGCTTCGACCGCGTGCTGCGCTCGGGCCTGCGGCAGGATCCGGATATCATCCTGGTGGGCGAAATGCGCGATCGCGCGACGGTGGAAACCGGAATGCGGGCCGCGATTACCGGGCACCTGGTGTTCTCGACGCTGCACACCAACGACGCGGCCTCCACGCCGGTGCGGCTGCTCGACATGGGCGCGCCGCGCTACATGGTGGCGCTCTCGCTCCAGCTTGTGATCGCGCAGCGGCTCGTGCGGGTAATCTGCGAGAGCTGCGCCGCCGATTACCAGCCGCTGCCGAGCGAGCACGAGTGGCTGCGCCTGGAGCTGGGGGACGCGGACCACCGCCGCTACAAGCGCGGTGCGGGCTGCTCGCACTGCAACGGCACCGGATTCATGGGGCGCACCGGGGTCTACGAGATGCTGGAGATGACCGAGCCGGTGGTTGAAGCGGCCAATCAGGAGGACGTCCGGCGCTTTGTGCACGTCGCGCGCGAGCAGATGGCGGGACGGACGCTCGCGCGGCACGCCGCGCAGACCGCAGCCGCGGGCAGGACCACGGTCCAGGAGGCGATGCGGGTAGCCAATCAGTCCGAGGATTGATCGCGGTTTCCCGCCGGGCATGCCATTCTTCGCATACAAGGGTCGCGACGGGCGCGGGCAGCTGGTGCAGGGCGTGCTCGAGGGCGCCGACAGCGGAACCGTCGCCGGACAGCTTTTCAGCATCGGCGTCACGCCGCTCGATATCTCGCCCTCGGCCGCGCCGCAGCAGGCCGGACCGGGACTGCTGGAACGCCTCCGGCAGCACAAGATCACCGACACCGAGGTGATGCTGTTCAGCCGCCAGATGAATACGCTGCTCAAGGCCGGCGTGCCGATCATGGGCGCGCTGAAAGGCCTCGAGGCATCCACCGCGAACACGAGCTTTGCCCGCGTGATCCGCGAAATCCGCGAAAGCCTGGACAGCGGGCGCGAGCTGTCGGCGTCGATCGCGCGCCATCCCGGTGTCTTCAACCTGTTCTACATCTCGATGGTGCGCGTGGGGGAGCTGACCGGCAAGCTGGAGGAAGTGTTCCTGAGGCTCTTCAACCACATCGACTTCGAGAAGTTCATGCGCGACCAGGTGCGGGCGGCGACGCGCTATCCGACGTTCGTCGTCACGGCCATGGCGATCGCGCTCATCATCATCAACATCTTCGTGATACCCGCGTTCGCCAAGGTGTACGCCGGTTTCAAGGCGGAGCTGCCGACGATAACCAAGGCTCTGATCGCCTTTTCCAACTTCATGGTCAGCTACTGGCCCGCGCTGCTCGCGATGGTGGTCGTCGCCGTTCTCGGCTTTCGCTACTACGTCAACACGGCGGCGGGGCGGCTCGCGTGGGACGAGTTCAGGCTGAGGATCCCCATCGCGGGCGGCATCATCCTCAAGGCCACGCTTGCCCGCTTCGCGCGCAGCTTCGCGCTCGCGATCCGCAGCGGCATCCCGGCGGTCCAGGCGCTCACCATGGTGGCGCAGTCCGTGGATAACGAGCACGTCGCGCGCAAGATCGAGACCATGCGCGAGAACGTGGAGCGGGGCGAATCGGTGCTGCGCGCCGCGGCGGCGACGAGTGTCTTCACGCCGCTCGTGCTGCAGATGGTGGCGGTGGGTGAAGAGACCGGCGCGCTCGACGACCTGATGTCCGAGATCGCGGACATGTACCAGCGCGAGGTTGAATACGACCTCAAGAATCTCGCCGCGCAAATCGAGCCGATCCTGGTGATAGCCTTGGGCGGGATGGTGCTGGTCCTCGCGCTGGGCGTCTTTCTCCCGATTTGGGACCTCGGGCAGGCGGCGCTGAGCAGGAAGTAGGTGCGCCAGCGCGGCTTCAACCTGTTCGAGCTCGTCGTGGCGCTCGCGTTGATTGCCGCTCTCGCGGCCGTGCTGCTCGACCGGCTGGCTTACTACCAGGAGATGGCCGAGAAAGCGGCGATGGAATCCACGCTGCGGGTGATCAAGACCGGATTGCAGATCCGGCTCGCGGAACTGATCATCGGCAACCGCCAGGGGGAGGCGGCGGCGCTCGAGATGGAGGATCCGATGCGATGGCTCGATCCGCCGCCGGTGAATTACGCTGGCGCCTACCGCGAGCCGCCTAACTTCGGCAAATGGTATTTCGATGCCAAGGCGCGCCAGCTGGTCTACGTGGTGAGCCGGGGAAACCGGCTGGAACTCGCCGCGCCGGGAGAGACCCAGCAGGTCCGCTTTCGAGCGCAGCTCCTGAGGGACCGGGTGAACGTAGCCGGCGGCGCGGTGGAAAGCGTGACCGGGGTCACGCTCACCCCGGTCACACCCTATCGCTGGCGTTAAATTCGTCATGGGCGTATACTGGCGCGGGTTTTGCATCTATATCAAAGGGATGCATGTGATACTTTGTGAGAATTATCACGTTGGGAAGGGCCGCAGGCCAGGCGCTGGCTTCACGCTGATCGAGCTGATCGTCGTGATCATCATTCTCGGCATCCTGGCGGCGACGGCGCTGCCGCGCTTCGCCAACCTGCAGACGCAGGCGCGCATCGCGAAGCTGAATGGGGCGCTGGGCGCGATGAAGGGCGCAGCGGCGCTCGCGCATGCGGCCTGCCTGGCGGCGAACCCCCAGTGCACGGGCCAACCCGGAAGCGGCTTGCTTAATATGGAAGGCTTGAACATCACCATGGTGGACACCTATCCGACGGCGGATGCCGCCGGCATCGTCGCGGCCGCGGGGATCAACGCCGGGCCGGCTTCTCCGGACGGCTACGACGTGCAAGGAGGCGGTGCTGCCGAAGGCAGCGTGCTCCGCATGATGGCCATGGGCAACGACCCGGTGAATTGCAGCTTCACCTACACCGCGCCGACCGGGCCAAACCAGGCGCCTTTGTTCAGCATCTTGACCACAACGGGATGCTGAGCGGCTGGGGACGGGCGACGAAAGGATGAGCGGGGAAGGATTTTCTGACAGCAATCGCAGGCGGTATGCGGGTACATTGGTTGAATTTTGACGGAAGGAGGCAAGCGACATGGACAGGCATCAAAGGGGATTCACGCTGATCGAGCTGATCGTGGTCATCGTCATTCTCGGCATCCTCGCCGCGACGGCGCTGCCGCGGTTCATCAACATTCAATCGGACGCGCGCATAGCCGCGGTACAGGGCATTGCGGGCGGTCTCCGCGGCGCGGTCGCCCTTGTGCAGGCCAAATGGCAGGTGCAGGGGGGTAGCGGCGTGGCCCTGGTCAATATGGCCGATGGCACGACGGTCGCGGTGAACAGCGCAAACGGGTTCCCGACCGCCGCTCAGGCCGGGATCGGCAACGCAATGAGTGACTGCGTGGCCGGCGCTGGGGCATGTCAGGGAAACACGGCAGTGTTTGCCGCAACCTCGACCTTCACACCGCCCGGCGGCGGCGCTACCTGCCAGGCAACTTACACTGCTGCGACTGCCGCGGTAACCGCAGTTACGGGCGGGTGCTAACGAATTGATCGCGCAGCCGGGCGCCGCTCGGCACGTCTCCTCCGCCAAGGGGGTGAAGGGAATGAAATCCTTTCACCCCCTTTTTTCCGCCAGCCGAACGGCGCAATCGATGTGCTCGAAGTCCGCTCTTTCCGTCCAGCGCGCCGCTCGCGGCTTCACCATCATCGAGCTGGTCGTCACGATCGGAATCGTTGCTTTGCTCGCGGCGATCGTGGTGCCGCGTTTCGTCGCGTCCGACAGCTTCAGGTCGCGCGGGTTCTACGACAGCGCGAAATCGGTGGTGCGATTCGCGCAGAAGACCGCGATCGCGTGGCGCAGGGACGTTTTCGTGTGCGTGACCGCGGCGAGCGTCAGCGCCGGCACGGCGGCGGGGTGCGCGACGCCGATCGTGAATCCCGTGACCGGCGGTGTTTTGAGCGTCAGCGCGCCCGCCGGCGTTAGCCTGACGCCCGCCGCATTCAGCTTCGACAGCGCCGGGCGCCCCAATCCCAACGCGGCGGTCACGATCACGCTCACCAGCACCATTCCGAACGACCCGGCGCGGCAGATCGTCGTGGAGCGCGAGACCGGTTATGTCCATCCCTAGCGATCGCTATTCGTCACGGCGAAGGGCCGCGGGGCTTTCGCTCGTAGAGCTGATCGTCTTCATCGTCGTCGTCGGCGTCGCCGTCGCGGGCGTGCTGGCCGCGCTCAATTTGTCGACGCGCGCGAGCGCCGATCCGATGATCCAGAAGCAGGCACTGGCGATCGCGGAGGCGGTGCTGGAGGAAGCGCAGCTGATGCCATTCACCTACTGTGATCCCGACGACCCCCAGGCCGCGACCGCACTGAACGCGGGAGTGGGCGCAACCGGTTGCACCGCGGCCGCGTCCGTCGAGAACCCCGGCGCGGAAGCGACTCCGCCCTACGGGCCGGAAACGCGCCTGAGCGTGACGACCCCTTTCGACAACGTGAACGACTACAACGGCTTCAGCATGGGTCCCGGGATCATCGACATGACGGGCGCCGCCATCACCGGGCTCGATGGGTACACCGCAACGGTCAGCGTGGCGAACCAGGCCCTGGGAGGGATCCCGGCGAGCGATGCGCTGCTCATCACGGTGACGGTCACCGGACCGGGCAACACATCCGCCGTGCTGCACGGCTACCGGGTGCGCTACGCGCCCAATGCGCTTCCGTGACGGGGTCCGAATGATGCGCGCACGCGGCGTGACGTTGATCGAGATGATCGTGGTGATCGCGATCACCGGCATCCTCGCGGCCGCCGTCGCCGTTTTCATTCGGCGTCCAGTCGAGGGCTACATCGACGCCGCCCGGCGCGCGGAGTTGAGCGACATCGCCGACACCGCGCTGCGCCGCATCACGCGCGACCTGCGCAACGCGCTGCCCAACAGCATCCGCGTCACCGCCGCGGGCGGCGTCAACTATCTCGAGTACCTGCAGGTGAGCGGCGGCGGGCGCTACCGCTCCGAGGTGGATTCCGGCGGGGCAGGCGATCCGCTCAACTTCACCATTGCGGATGCCACGTTCAACGTCATCGGGCCGATGCCGGCAATGGCGGCCGGCGACTCCATCGTCATCTACAACCTGAACTGGGACCCCGCCATCGTCACCGCCAACGCCTACGTCGGGGACAACCGCGCGGCCTACGCGAGCAATACTGCGACGACGGTGACGCTCTCCGCGGCGAAGCTCTTTCCCTACGCCTCGCCGGGCAAGCGCTTCCAGGTCGTGCAGTTTCCGGTGACCTACGCCTGCGACCCGGTCGGCGGCACCGTGCGCCGCGTCGCGGGCTACGCGATCCAGGCTGCCCAGCCGAACAACGTTGCAGCCCCGCCGCTGTCCACGGCGCCGAGCAACACGCTGCTCGCGACCAGCATCACGAGTTGCAGCTTTACCTACGTCGCGGGCAGTGGCTCCACCCAGCGCACGGGAGTCGTGTCGCTGACCCTGCAGGTGGAGCAGGCGGGCGAGAAGGTAAAGCTGTTTCAACAAGCGCATGTCAACAATGTTCCCTAGGGCCGCCCGCGGCTTTACCATCGTCACGGCAGTTTTCCTGGTCGTGGTGCTGTCGCTGCTCGGCGCGTTTATCGTCTCGGTGACCGGA
>Ga0075352_1000115_pt1 | contig 11665 bp, 12 predicted proteins | sample Sandmound_TuleA__FD_120092 | JGI IMG/M metagenome (GOLD analysis project Ga0075352, IMG submission 120092) | Natural and restored wetland microbial communities from the San Francisco Bay, California, USA, that impact long-term carbon... | ecosystem: Environmental > Terrestrial > Soil > Wetlands ...
ACCGCGAATCTGCTGCGGGCGCTCGCAAGCGCGAGCATTCTACCGGCCCGCGTCGTCTACGTCAGCACGAGCGGCGTGTACGGCGATTGCCACGGCGAGCGCATCGACGAGTCGCGACCGGTCGCGCCGCGGACCGCCCGGGCGTGCCGGCGCGTCGATGCCGAGCGGCGTCTCGCCGCCTGGTGCGCCGAGCACGGGACCGCGCTCGTCGTGCTGCGCGCGCCGGGCATCTACGCGGCGGAGCGATTGCCGCTCGCCTCGCTGCACGAGCGCGCGCCGGTATTGCGCGCGGAAGACGATGTCTACACCAATCACATCCACGCCGACGATCTCGCGCGCGCCGTGGTGCGCGCGCTCGAGGACGACGCGCCTGCGGGCATCTACAACATCGTCGACGACAGCGAGCTGCGCATGGGCGAGTGGATGGATTTCGTTGCGCGGCGCTACGGACTCCCGTGCCCACCGCGGCTCGCACGCGCCGAGCTCGCGCGCAGCATCTCCCCGGAGCGCTACTCGTTCATGACTGAGTCGCGCCGGCTCGACAACACGCGCATGAAGCGCGTGCTCGGGCTGCGTCTTCGCTATCCAACGGTCCACGAGGGCCTCGCCCATGCGCACGCTGTTGGTGTTGACTAACGTCCCGGATCGCGCCGCGGCCGAGCGCATCGCCGACCTGGTGATCGAGAAGCGCCTCGCTGCCTGCGTCAACATCCTCGCCTGCCGCTCGGTGTATCGCTGGAAAGACGCCGTGCAGCACGACGACGAGCATCCGCTGCTGATCAAGACCACCGCCGACCGCTATGCCGAGCTGGAAGCGGCGCTGCGCGCGGCGCATCCTTATGAACTCCCGGAGATCATCGCCGTCCCGGTCGAGCGCGGCCTGACCGCGTACCTCGACTGGGTGGCGGCCGAAACCAAGTGAAAAAACTTCTCCTCCTCGCGCTCCTGCTGGCCGGCGCGCCGGCGCTCGCGGCGCTCAACCTCGGCGGCTCGACCGACAATCTGCTCGAGCCGGAGAAGGCGTTCCGCTTCTCGGCGCAGGCGCTCGACGGCGCGGTCGAGGTGCGCTTCGCCATCGCCGACGGCTACTATCTATACCGCGATCGCTTCCGCTTCGAGGCGAGCGGCGCGCGGCTCGGCAAGCCCGAATTTCCCCCCGGCCTTGCGCACAAGGACGAGTTCTTCGGCGAGCAGCAGATCTACCGCAAGGAAGTGCAGATCCGGCTACCCGTCGAGGGCTCGGGCAATGTCGACCTCAAGGTGACCTCGCAAGGCTGCGCCGATGCCGGCGTGTGCTATGTGCCGATGGAGTCGAGCGCCACGCTGCGCGTCGGCGCGCCCGGCAGCGGCGCCTCAGGGCCGTCGATCTTCTCGAGCGACCTCGAGATCGCGCAGCTCTTCGAGGGCAATTTCCTGCTCGTCGTCGGCAGCTTCTTCGTCTTCGGCATCCTGCTCGCGTTCACGCCGTGCGTGCTGCCGATGATTCCGATCCTGTCGAGCATCATTGCCGGCGAGGGCGCCGCGATCAATAAGCTGCGAGCCCTTCTGCTTTCGCTCGCCTACGTTCTCGGCATGGCGGTGGCCTACGCGGTCGCCGGCGTCGCCGCCGCGCTTTCCGGCGCGCTCATCGCCGCGGCGCTGCAGAACGCCTGGGTGCTCGGCGGGTTCGCACTCGTATTCGTGATCCTGGCGCTCTCCATGTTCGGCTTCTACGAGCTGCGCCTGCCGGGCTTCCTGCACCACCATCTGCACGGCGCGCATCGCAGGCTGCGCGGTGGACAGATCGCCTCGGTGGCGGCGATGGGCATGCTCTCCGCCGTGATCGTCAGCCCCTGCGTTGCGGCGCCGCTCGCCGGGGCGCTGCTCTACATTTCGCAGACGCGCGATGTGACGCTCGGCGCGAGTGCGCTCGTCGCCATGGCGCTCGGCATGGGGGTGCCGCTCGTGGCGGTCGGCGTGTCGGAAGGCGCGCTGCTCCCCAGGGCCGGGGCATGGATGGAAGGCGTGCGCCGTTTCTTCGGCGTGCTCCTGCTCGGCGTCGCCATCTGGATCCTCGCTCCCGTCGTGCCGCCGATGCTGCAGATGCTCGCGTGGTCGGCGCTCGCAGTCGTGTCGGCGATGTTCCTGCGCGCGCTCGACGCGCTTCCCGTCCATGCCACCGGCTGGGCGCGGCTTTTCAAAGGCGTGGGCATCATGCTGCTCGTCGCCGGCATCGCGCTGCTCGTCGGCGCGCTCGCCGGCAGCCGCGACCCGCTGCGGCCGCTCGCCGGGCTGACCGCGAGCACCGGCGCGACGTCGCCGCTGCCCTGGACGCGCGTCTCCTCGACCGCCGAGCTCGACGACAAGCTGCGCCAGCCGGGCCGACCGGTGATGCTCGACTTCTATGCCGACTGGTGCGTGTCGTGCAAGGAGATGGAGTCGTTCACCTTCAGCGACGAGAGGGTGCGCGCGCAGCTCGGCACCCTGCTGCTGCTCCAGGCCGATGTCACGAGAGGCAACGAGGCGGACCGGGCACTGCTCAAGCGCTTCTCGCTCTTCGGCCCGCCGGGAATCATCTTCTTCGACGCGCAGGGCCGCGAGATCAAGGGCCTGCGGGTGATCGGCTACCAGAACGCCGAGCGCTTCCTCAAGACCCTTTCGCTCGCCGCGGCGCCATAGCGCCGCCCTGTATCGCCCGAGCGGCGTCCATCGCGAAGTAGGTCAGGATGCCGTCGGCGCCGGCCCGCTTGAAGGCGAGCAGCGCCTCCATCACGCAACTCTCGGGCAGCCACTTGTTGGCGATCGCGGCGCGCAGCATCGAATATTCGCCGGACACCTGATAGACGAAGGTTGGAGCCTTGAACTCGTCCTTCACCCGCCGCACGATGTCGAGGTACGGCAGGCCGGGCTTCACCATCACCATGTCGGCGCCCTCGGCGAGGTCGAGCCCGACCTCCCAGAGCGCTTCGTCGGAATTCGCCGGATCCATCTGGTAGGTCTGCTTGTCGCTTTTGCCCAGGTTCTTCGCCGAGCCGACGGCGTCGCGGAAGGGACCGTAGAACCCCGAGGCGTACTTGGCCGAATAGGCCATGATCTTCGTGTGGATGTGGCCGGCTTTCTCGAGCGCCGCGCGGATCCGGCCGATGCGCCCATCCATCATGTCCGAGGGTGCGACGATATCGACGCCGGCCGAGGCCTGCACGAGCGCCTGCTTCACCAGCACGTCGAGCGTGACGTCGTTGAGGATGTACCCTGAATCATCGATGACCCCGTCTTGCCCGTGCGACGTATAAGGGTCGAGGGCGACGTCGGTCATGATGCCGAGCTCGGGAAGGCGCTTCTTCAGCGCCGCGACCGCGCGCGGTACCAGCCCTTTCGGGTTGAACGCTTCCTTGCCGTCGACGCTCTTCAGCCGCTGCTCGATGACCGGAAAAAGCGCGAGCGCCGGGATGCGCAGCTTCAGGCATTGCTCGGCGACCGGCAGGAGCCTGTCGAGGCTCATCCGCTCGACCCCGGGCATGGAGGCCACTTTCTCAGTACGGTCTTTGCCGTCGAGGACGAACACCGGGTAAATGAGATCGTCCGGCGTGAGCACATGCTCCCGCATCAGCCGGCGCGAGAAGTCGTCGCGCCGCATGCGCCGCATGCGCACTGCCGGAAACGCGCCGTAGACCTTCATCGCTGATTTTTCTCGAAGTTTGGAGGTTGAACTTTTCTGACTTGCCGCCATCTTACCTTTAGACGATTTTCATCGTCTCCCGCTTCTCCTCCCTGAGCGGGTGCCTTAATCCCAAATTAAGGCGTTTTCCCCCCGGTTTATATCCCCTTTACCGGGGGTCTTTTATTCTCGCGACCTGCTGCGAGCCAACCCTCGAGCAGGTCGCGACAGGCCTCAACGCCGAGCCCCGTGACGCTCGAAAAGAGCATCACCTCATCCCGCGGCAATTGCGCGCCCACGGCGCGCAGTGTCTGCTGCTGCGCCAAGCGCGACAACTTGTCCGCCTTCGCGAGCAGAACGAGCTTGCGCGCCTCGCCAAGCCACCCAAGTAGCTGGCGGTCGAGCGGCGTGAGCGGATGGCGCGCGTCCACGAGCACGACGACGCCGACCAGGCTCGCGCGCGAGCGTACATACGAGCCCACCAGTTCACCCCATTTTGCCCGCAACGCTTGCGGCACGCGCGCGTAGCCGTATCCCGGCAGGTCGACCAGGAGTCCCGCATCACCGAGTCCATAGAAGTTGATCGTTTGCGTGCGGCCGGGGGTCTTGCTCGTGCGCGCCAGCGCCTTGCGTCCGGTCAGCGCGTTGAGGGCGCTCGACTTGCCGACGTTGGAGCGTCCGGCAAAAGCGATTTCCGGCGCGCCCGGCGGCGGCAGGTCGCCGGGACGGCCCGCGGCACGCAAAAACACCGCTTGCGAGAGGACCTTCATGGAGGGAGCCGGATTCTAATAAAATCGCGCCTTTAGGAGTTCAGGGGGGATGATGCGAGTCATTGCGCTGGCCGCTCTCACGGCGGCAGCCATGCTGTCCGGAGCGGCTTCGGCCCAGAGTAAAGCCCAGGGCATCGCCAAGCAGGTCTGCGCGGCCTGCCACGCCGAGGACGGCAACAGCACCGCCCCCGCGAATCCCAAGATCGCCGGCCAGTTCGAGGAATACCTCGGCAAGCAGCTGCGCGACTTCAAGGGCCAGAGCGGCAAGAAGGCAGCGCGCGAGAGCGCGATCATGGCCGGCATGGTGGCCAACCTTTCGGAGGCCGATATGACGGGCCTCGCCTCCTATTACGCTTCGCAGAAGCTCAAGCCTGCCGCGGCATCCGACAAGGACCTCGCCGCGCTGGGCCAGAAGCTCTGGCGCGGCGGTAACAGCGCGTCGGGCGTTCCTGCATGCGCAGGCTGCCACGGCCCTGCAGGGGCAGGACTTCCCGGCCAGTACCCGAGGCTCGCCGGCCAGTACGCCGAATACCTCGCCACGCAGCTCAAGGCATTCAAGGAGAACGGCCGCGCCAACGACACGAATGCCGTCATGCGCGGGGTCGCCGCGCGTCTGACCGAACGCGAGATCCGCGCGGTGGCCGACTACGCCGCCGGTCTGCGGTAGGGAAATAAATGGCTTCCGCCGGTGTTTGCAGATGTTCAACCCCATGGAGAACCTGATGAAGAAGAGCCTTTTGGCGGCCGGCTTGGCCGTTGCGGTGATGAGCGGCGAGGCGCTGGCACAGGCCAAGCCCGAGATCCTGGTGAAGCAGCGCCAGGCGGCCATGACGCTGCAGGGCAAGTACTTCGGCCCCATGGCAGGCATGGCGCAGGGGCGGATTCCCTACGACGCCAAGATCATCCAGCGAAATGCCGGCTTCCTCGACAACCTGAGCCGCATGCCCTGGGACGGCTTCGCCGACTCGACCAAGGACGTGAAGAGCGCAACCCTGCCGGCGGTGTGGAGCGACGCGGCGAAGTTCGCCGAGGCCGCCGACCGGCTGCAGAACGAGACTTCCAAGCTCTACGCGGTGAGCCGCAGCGGCGACGAGGCCGCAGTGAAGGCGCAGATCGGCGCGGTCGGCAAGGCCTGCGGCGGCTGCCACGAGTCCTTCCGCCAGAAGCAGTAACGGCTTGCAGCTCCTGAGAAGCCCCGCTGCGGCGGGGCTTCTCATTCTCGGGCTTGCCTTCGGCGCCGTCGCTCAGGACGTGAAGCGCGGCGAGTACGTTTCGAAGGCGGCGGGCTGCCTCGGCTGCCATACGGAAGAAAAGAAGGACGCCGTCGCCTACGCGGGCGGGCGGGCGCTGAAGACGCCCTTCGGCACCTTCTACGGTCCCAACATCACGCCGCACCGTGAAGCCGGAATCGGGGCGTGGAGCGAAGCCGATTTCGTGCGCGCGATGCGCGAAGGCCGGCGGCGGGATGGCGCGAATCTCTTTCCCGCATTCCCCTATCCGTCCTTCACGCGCATGAGCGACGGCGATCTGCGCGATCTCTGGGCCTACCTGCGCTCGCTGCCGGCGAGCAGCCTGCCCAGCCGGCCGCACGAGCTCGGCTTCTTCTTCCGCTGGCGATTCCTGATCACCATCTGGAAGTGGTTCTTCTTCACCCCGGGCGCATTCACGCCCGACGCGGCAAAGAGCGCGGTGCTCAACCGCGGCGCGTACCTGGTGCAGGCGCTCGGCCACTGCGGCGAATGCCATACGCCGCGCAACTTCCTCGGCGCACCGAAGCAGAGCCGCTTGCTTGCCGGCGCGAAGCTGGGCGAGACCGCAGTGCCGAACATCACCCCGACGCGGCTGAAGAAGCTCGGCGATGGCGAGCTGAAGGAAGTGCTGCGCACGGCGATGACGGCGGACGGCGACGTTCTCGCCGAGTCGATGGCCGAGGTGGTGCGCAATACCACCAGCCAGCTGACCGAGGTGGACCTCGGCGCCATGATCGCTTACCTGCGCAGCCTGCCGGCATTGCCCGACGAGGGCAAATAGCGTGGAATAGCGGCGTTCACCCCCCTGTTCATAGCGATGAACGAAGCCGAACGCATGGTTGAACTGATCCCGCGGCTGCGGCGCTACGCCCGCGCGCTCGTCGGCGATCGCGCCACCGCAGACGATCTCGTCCAGGACACGCTGGAGCGTGCCTGGGCGAAGCTGCACCTGTATCGCCGCGGCACCGACCTGCGCGCCTGGCTCTTCACCGTCATGCACAACGTCCATGTCAACCGCGTGCGAGCCGCGCGCGCCACCGAAACGCTCGAGGAAGAGATGCCCGAGCTCGCGCAGCGCGCTTCCCAGGGCGATGCGCTGCTGGTGCGCGATCTCGACCGTGCGATCGCGCGCCTGCCGGCCGAACAGCGCGCGGTGCTGCTGCTCGTCACGCTGGAGGAAATGAGCTACGACGCCGTCGCCCGCACGCTCGACATCCCGATCGGCACGGTCATGTCCCGGCTTTCGCGCGCGCGTGAAAAGCTGCGCGTGATGATGCTCGGCCAGGGCACGGCGCGTCTGAAGGTCGTGAAATGAGCGAAGCGCGACAGCCGAGCGACGGCGAGCTGCATGCTTATGCCGACGGTCGCGTCGATCCCGACCGCAAGGCGGCGATTGAACTGTGGCTCGCCGAGCATCCCGATGAAGCGGAGCGCATCGAGGCTTATCGCCGCTTTGGCGACGAGCTGCGAGCGCTCTACGACCCGGTCCTCGAGGAACCGGTGCCGAGCCACCTGATGCGCTCGGCGGGCGTTGCCCGGCGCTGGTGGCCGGCGGCGAAGGCGGCCGCCTGGCTGGCCGTCGGTCTCGCAATCGGCGCCCTCGCCGGCTGGCAGATGCACGACTGGCGCACGCCCGTGCCCGTCGCGATCGACCCGGCCGCGGCTATGGCGCGTCGGGCAGCCTTGGCGCACGCGACCTATTCACCCGAAGTGCGGCATCCTGTCGAGGTCGGCGCGGACCAGGAACAGCACCTCGTCACCTGGCTGTCGAAGCGCCTCGGTACCAAGGTGCGCGTGCCGCGACTCGACGAGGCCGGCATGTCGCTCGTCGGCGGGCGGCTCCTGCCGGGGGAGAACGGCCCGGTGGCGCAATTCATGTACCAGACCCCTGCCGGCCGCAGGATCACGCTCTACGTCCGCGCTGAGGCGCGTGGCAATCGCGAGACCGCGTTCCGCTACTCGCGCGAGAACAATGTCGGTGTCTTCTACTGGATCGACCGCGACTGCGGTTACGCCCTCGCGTCGGCCGATCTGACCAAGGAAGAGCTGCTCCGCATCGCCACGCTGGTCTACAAGCAGCTCGAGTCCTGAGCCTTATTGCTTTGGCGATCCGTCGCCGAGCGAGGCGTTGAGCGCGGTGGCGAGCGCCGCCTCGCCGCTCACCAGGGCCTGCCAGGCGAGCTCCAGGCCGTTGCGCTTGCCTTTGACGACCAGCTTCAGGCCTTCCGGGGAAATCGTCAGCATGTAGGCCTGCTCGCCGATGAGCACTTCCCGCTTCAGGGGTTTCTCGAGCTTCGTCGCCATCGTTTCAGCCTTTCATCGCAGTTGTCGAAACAGTTTGATCAAATCGGGAAGCTGGTAGTTTGCATTGAGACCGCTCGGATTGGGCAAGACCCAGACCTGGGCGCCCTCGAACGGCGTGGCTTGCCTGCCGATGGCGGCGGTCTTGATGCCGAAAGCGTGACAGTAGGCACCGACACCGAGAAACGCCACCACTCGCGGCCGATATCGTCTGACCTTCGTCGCTAGTCGCCTGCGGCCGGCGGCGAACTCCGCGGGGGCAACTTCCTCGGCGGTTGCGGTCGCACGGTTCACCAGGTTGGTAATGCCGTATCCGTCGCGCAGCAGCTCGGCTTGCTCGGACGGATGAAGTTGTTTCTTCGAAAAGCCTGCCAGGTGCAGGGCCGGCCAGAAGCGATTCCCCGGGCGGGCGAAGTGGTGTCCGGTCCAGGCCGTGTACAGCCCGGGATTGATGCCGACGAAGAGCACGCGCAAGCCCGGCGCGATGACATCGGCGATGCCCTTGTCTTTTGCAGCGAGAAGCTGCGCCTTGCTAGGCCGGCTTGATGACGTAACCGCCCGATTTTTCGTCGGGCTCGAGCTTGATGAGGTTCTTCTTTTCCGCATCCTCGAGAAGGTCCGAGAAGGCCTTGTAGCCATAATAGGACTCGTTGAAGCCCGGATTGCGGCGCTTCAGCGCCTGTTTCACCATCGAGCCCCAGATCCTTTCCTCGGCGCCGCGCTCGGCGATGAGCGCTTCGAGCGTGCCGAGCATCAGGTCGAGGCCCTCCTGCTTCTTGTCCTCGCCCGAGCCGGTGGCAGGCGATGCTTCCCTGCGCTTGCGGGTGGCGCGGCGCGTCTGTTCGTCCTGGCGAACGAGATCGTCGTAGTAGATGAACTCGTCGCAGTTGGCGATGAGCAGGTCGGAGCTCGAGTTCTTCACGCCGACGCCGATCACCGTCTTCGCGTTCTCGCGCAGCTTGGAGACCAGCGGCGAGAAATCCGAGTCGCCGCTGACGATGACGAAGGTATCGACGTGCGACTTGGTGTAGCAGAGGTCGAGCGCGTCGACCACCATGCGGATGTCGGCCGAGTTCTTGCCCGACTGGCGCACGTGCGGGATCTCGATCAGCTCGAACGACGCGCCGTGCATCGCCGCCTTGAATTCCTTGTAGCGCTCCCAGTCGCAGTAGGCCTTCTTCACCACGATCGAGCCCTTGGCGAGCAGGCGCTCGAGCACCTTCTGCATGTCGAACTGGGCGTATTTCGCCTCGCGCACGCCGAGCGCGATGTTCTCGAAGTCGCAGAACACCGCGAGGCTACGCGGCTCGTGGTTCGCCGGCATTCTTGGTGGCTCCCGTCGGCGCCTTGGCGCCGAGCATTTGTTGCAGTCGCTCGAAGTAGAGGTACACGACCGGCGTGATGTACAGCGTCAGCAGCTGGGACAGGAGCAGTCCGCCCACCACCGCCAGGCCGAGCGGCATGCGCGCGCCGCCGCCGGCGCCGAAGCCGATCGCGATCGGCAGGCTGCCCATCAGCGCCGCCATGGTGGTCATCATGATCGGCCGGAAGCGGATCAGGCCGGCCTGGTGGATCGCCTGCTGTGGTGGCAGGCCGTCCTTGCGCTGCGCCTCGATGGCGAAGTCGATCATCAGGATGGCGTTCTTCTTCACGATGCCGACCAGCATGATGATGCCGACGAAGGCGTACATGTTGAGCTCGACGCCGAATGCCATCAGCGTGAGCAGCGCGCCCAGGCCGGCGGTCGGCAGGCCGGAAAGGATGGTCAGGGGATGGATGAAGCTCTCGTAGAGCACCCCGAGCACCAGGTAGATCACCACGATCGACAGCAGGATCAGGATGCCCATTCCCTGCAGCGAGCTCTGGTAGGCCTGCGCGGTGCCGGAGAAGGTTCCCGTGAGGGTCGCGGGAACCTGCGCGTCGCGCATGCCCGCCTGCACCTCGCTGATCGCCTGAGAGAGCGCGACGCCAGGCCGTAGGTCGAACGAGAACGTCACCGAGGTCAGCTGACCCAGATGCGCAACCGAGAGCGGCCCGACGCCATGGGCGAGCTTGGCGAGCGCGTTGAGGGGCACCAGCGCGCCGGTCGAGGAGCGCACGTACAGGAGCGGCAGCACCGAAGGATCGGTCTGGTAGCGCTGCGCCAGCTCGAGGATCACCCAGTACTGGTTGGTCGCGGTGTAGATCGTCGAGACCTGGCGCGCGCCGTAGGCATTGTTGAGCGCCATCTCGATGCTCTGCGCCGAGACGCCGAGCGCGGATGCCTTCTCGCGCTCGATCTGCACCGTCACCTCGGGGCGCGTGATCTGCAGGTCGCTGGTGACGTCGATCAGGCCGGGAAGGCTGCGCAGCTTCTGCTCGATGATCGGCGCCCACTGGTAGAGCTCGTCGATGTTGGCGCTGCGCATCACGTATTGGTAGGGGCTCTTGGTCAGCTGGCCGCCGATGCGGATCGCCGGCACGTTCTGGATGAAGGCCTTGACGCCGAGCACGTTGGCAAGCTTCGGCCGCAGGCCGCGCACCACCTCGTCGGCGGGGCGGCGCTCCTTGAACGGCTTCAGGGTGATGGTGATGCGCCCGACGTTGAGCGAGGGCGAAAAGCCGGTGGCGCCGATGAAGGACATCGCCGCCTCGACGTTCGGATCCTGGCTGATGATCTCCGCGACGCGCCGCTGCAGGTCGCTCATCGCCTCGAACGAGATATCCTGCGGCCCTTCGACGAAGCAGAACAGCTGCCCGGAATCTTCGCTCGGCAGGAAGCCCTTCGGCGCGCGGTAGAAGAGCACGCCGGTGAGCACGCACACCATCAGGAATGCGATCAGCACCACTCGCTGGTGGCGCAGGGTCCACTGCAGGCTGACGTCATAAGCGTCGCGGCAGGCGTCGAAGACACGCTCGAAGGCGAGGTACAGGCGGCCGTGGTGCCGGTTCGGATCGTGCGTCTTGAGAATGCGGCTGCACATCATCGGCGTCAGCGTCAGCGAGACGAAGCCCGAGATCAGTACCGCTGCCATGATCGTCACCGCGAACTCGTGCAGCAGGCGGCCGAGGATGCCGCCCATGAACAGCACCGGAATGAACACCGCCGCGAGCGAGATCGTCATGGAGATGATGGTGAAGACGATTTCCCGCGAGCCTTCGAGCGTCGCCTGCATCGCGCTCTTGCCCTGCTCGATGTGGCGCGTGATGTTCTCGAGCATGACGATGGCGTCGTCGACCACGAAGCCGACGCACAGCGTCAGCGCCATCAGCGAGATGTTGTCCAGGCTGTAGCCGAAGAGATACATCACCGAGAACGTGCCGATGATCGACATCGGCAGCGCCAGCGCCGGAATGATGGTGGCGGGGATATTGCGCAGGAAGAGGAAGATCACCAGCACCACCAGCATCAGCGCCATGTAGAGCGTGAACTGCACCTCCGCCACCGAAGCGCGGATGGTCACCGAGCGGTCGTACAGGGTTTCGATTTCGATCGCCGGCGGTACCTCGGCGCGGAACGTCGGCATCAGCTTCTTGATCGAGTCGACCACGTCGATGGTGTTGGTGCCCGGCTGGCGCTGGATCGCGAGCACGATGCCGCGCTTGTCCGTGAACCAGGCGGCCAGCTTGTCGGATTGCACGCTGTCGATCACGCGGCCGACTTCGCCCAGACGCACCGGGTTGCCATTGCGGTAGGTGACGATCACCGACTGGAAGGCCTTGGCGTC
>Ga0075352_1000116_pt1 | contig 11637 bp, 11 predicted proteins | sample Sandmound_TuleA__FD_120092 | JGI IMG/M metagenome (GOLD analysis project Ga0075352, IMG submission 120092) | Natural and restored wetland microbial communities from the San Francisco Bay, California, USA, that impact long-term carbon... | ecosystem: Environmental > Terrestrial > Soil > Wetlands ...
CAGGTGCGCCGAGCTGCCGCTGCCGTAGGAGGCATAGGTCACCTGTCCGGGCTTCGCTTTTGCGAGCGCCACGAGCTCGCGCACGTTGTTCGCCGGCAGCGAAGGATGCGCGGCGAGCAGGTGGTTGTTCACCACCAAGAGCACCACCGGCGCGAAGTCGCGCGAGAAGTCCCAGGAGAGGTTCGGCACCAGCGTGGTGTTGATCGCCGTCGAAGCGCTCGCCACCAGCAGCGTGTAGCCGTCGGCCGGCGACTTGGCGACGAGCTCCGTGCCGATGTTGCCGCCGGCGCCGGCGCGGTTCTCGATGACGAAGGGCTGGCCGAGGAGCTCCGCCATCTTCGGCGTGACGAGGCGCGCGACGATGTCCGTGCCGCCGCCGGGCGGGAAGGGCACGACCACGCGGACCGGCTTCGAAGGGTAGGTCTGCGCGAACGCGCCGGCTGAAACGATCAGGGCGAGGGTGGCGAAAAGACGTTGCATCTAGGTTCTCCCGTAGAACTTGCGAGCGTGGTCGAGGACATCTTTCGGCGCCCGCGCATGCGTGTACCCGCGGCGGGTGACCGTGATGCCGAGGCGCTTGAAGTCCGCCATGACCTCGGCCATCTTCACCACCGCCGCGAGCCCGTCGACTATCGGCACTTCGTCGATGCGCGTCACGCCGGCGCGCACGATCGCCTCGCTGAGGTAGAGCTGGCCGGGGATGATCGCCTCGGCGCCCAGCGCGATGGCTTTCCTCGCCGTCGCGGAAAAGGACTCGAGCAGGGCGCCGGCATCGTCGAGTCCCTTGCCGACGTCGGCGAAGGTCGTGCGGTCCATCAGCATGGTCGGCAGGGCGCGCTCGGCGAGGCCGAGCCGCTTGATCCGCAGGTCGAGCATCTGGTCGAAGCGCTCGCCGAAGGCAATGATGACGAAGCGGCTGCCGAGCAGGCAGGAGAAGTGCATCGCCGCCTCGCCGTAGCCGACCACCGGGATGTCGACGAGCGAGCGCGCCTCCTCGATCGCCGGGTCCTGCACCGAGCTGAGCGCGAAGACGTCGTAGCCCTCGGCCTGCGCGCGCAACGCGCTGTCGAGAATGAACTGCGCGTGCAGCGACGCGATGTACGGATAGATCACCACTTCGGCCGGCGTGTGCCCGCCGTAGACGCCTTCGGGCATGCTGTGCAGGTGGACTTCCGTGCCCGGGCGCGCGATGGTGCCGACTCGCTTGCGCACGCCGTCGAAATAGGCCGGCACGCGCCCGGCGTCGAACAGGCTCTGGTACCAGATCTTCATTTTTCGTCCACCACGGCGATGCAATCGATCTCGACATCGAACTTCTTCGGCCAGGAGCCGACCACGCAGAACACGCGCGCCGGCTGGTTGCTCCTGAAGTATTTCCGGTAGACCGCGTTGACTTCGTCGAAGTACGCGGCGTTCGTGATGTAGACGGTGCACTTCACGACGTTGGCCAGCGACGAGCCCGCCGCCTTCAGGCACACCTTCATGTTCTCGAGCACCATGCGGGCCTGCTTGTCGACGGTGACGAGCGGGATCTTGCCGGTGCGCCGGTCCATCGGCGTGAGGCCGGAGACGAAGACGAAGTTGCCGGCGCGGACGACCGGGTTGAGCGGGATGCCCTCCCTCTTCAGGTGCCTGCTCACGCCCGGGACGTCGATGACTTCCTTCCTGATCTTTTTCATAGCTCGTAGAACATCCTCTGGATTGCAGCGCGCTCGCGCGTGACGGTCAGCGCCAGCATGAGCAGGATGCGCGCCTTCTGCGGCATCAGGTCGTCGCACACCAGGAAGCCGTCGGCGTCCTTCTTCGGCGTGGCGACCACGCGGCCGTTCCAGGAGCGGGTGGCGAGGACCACCGGGATTCCGGCCTGCACCGCACGCTTGCCGGCCTCCAGGAAGGCCGAGGGGAACGAGCCGCCGCCGAACCCGACCAGAACCATGCCGGCCGGGCGGCGCTCGGTGAGCGCGTCGACCAGCAGCCCGTCGGCGCCGGCGTACGAGTGCACGATGTCGACGCGCGGCAGGTCCTTCCGGCCGCGCACGTCGAAGGGCGTCGCGACGGTGTGCGGGCGCGTGACGCTGCGGTAGAAGAGCACGCGGGCGTCGGAGTCGACGTAGCCCAGCACGCCGAAGTCGCGGCTGTGGAACGTGTCGACGCGGAACGCGTTCGACTTCGTGACGTCGCGCGCGCTCTGGATCTCCTGGTTGAGGATGGTGAGCACGCCGCGCCCGGCCGCCTCGGGCGCGGCCGCAAGGCGGATGGCGTCCAGCAGGTTGAGGTCGGCGTCGGTGCCCACCGCGCTGGGCGGGCGCATGGCGCCGGTCAGGACGACCGGCCGGTTGGACTTGACGGTGAGGTGCAGGAAGTAGGCCGTTTCCTCGAGCGTCGCGGTGCCGTGCGTGATGACGAAGCCCGCGGCGGGCGAAGCCTCGATACGCTGCAAGAGCTGCAGCCACTCGGCCGGGCCGATGGACGGGCTGCCGACCTGGAGCACGTCCTCGCCGCTCAGCTCGGCGAGCTCGCGCGCCTCGGGGACGCGTGCGAGCAGCTCGGCGACGGTGAGTTTTTTTCCGGAGTCCGGGTACAGCGTGTAGTCGAGCCGGTGCGGCCCGATGCCGGAAATGCTGCCGCCGGTGCCGAGGATGTGGATCTTCGGCTTCACGGAAGCAGGATCACCTTGCCGAAGAAGTCGCGCGAGTCGACCACGCGGTGCGCCTCCGCGGCCTGCGCGAGCGGGAAGGCCTGGTGGACGATCGGCTTCAGCCGGCCCTCGGCCACCAGCCCCATGACTTTCCGCAGCTCGAGGACCGAGGCGTTCTTCGAGCCGGCGAGGCGAAGCTCCTTGCGGAAGAACGGGATGATGTCGAACTCGACCACCTCGCCGGCGTGCGCGCCCACGGTAATGAGGATGCCGCCGCGCGCCAGGCACTGCAGGCTCCTGGTGAACACCTCGCCGCCGACGTGCTCCATGACCACGTCGACCCCGCGGCCGCCGGTGATGGCCATCACCTGGTCGGCGAAGTTCTCCTTGCGGTAGTTGATGAGGTGCGTCGCGCCGAGCGCGCTTGCCTGCTCGAGCTTCTTCTCGCTGCTCGCGGTCGCGATGATCGCGGCGGCGCCGGCGAGCCTGGCGACCTGCACCGCCGCGCTGCCGATCCCCGAGCCCGCGGCCTGGATCAGCACCGTCTGTCCCGCCTGCAGGCCGCCGCGCGCAACGAGGACGTGCCAGGCGGTGCCGAACGCGATCTGCGCGGCCGCGGCGTTCTCGAAGCTCACGCTCGAGGGCAGGGCGTTCAGGTTGGCGATCGGCACGCACACGTACTCGGCGTAGCCGCCGGGGATGTCGAGCCCGAAGTAGCCCTCCCTCACGCAGAGGTTGTCGCGTCCGGCGAGGCACAGCTCGCACGTGCGGCATGGAATGCGGCAGGTGATCCAGACACGATCGCCCTCCTTGAAGCCCCGGCCGTCGCCATTCAGGCCGGCAAGCTCGCCGGCGAATTCACGTCCCAGGATATGCGGAAACGTGATGGGAATGCGCGAAGTGCCCGCGCGGTGGTCGAGGTCGACGTGGTTGATGCCGACCGCGCGCACGCGGATCAGCGCCTCGCCGGGCCCGGGCGCGGGCTTCGGCGCTTCTTCATGGACCAGGACTTCGGGGCCCCCGTGCTTGTGGAACCAGGCGACCTTCACACCGGCCTCTTCTTGAGAATCTCCGGCGAGATCTTGCGCTTGAGGTACCGGCCGTCCTTCAGGTCGCCGTGGAACTTGCCGTCGGCGACCATCACCTTGCCGCGCAGCACGATGACCGAGGGCCAGGCGGAGACCTGCTTGCCTTCCCAGGGCGAGTAGTCGGCCTCGTGCAGGTCCTGCGCGCGCACCGTGCGGCGCTGGCTGGTGTCGAGCACCACGATGTCGGCATCGCTGCCCACCGCGATCGCGCCCTTGCGCGGATAAAGCCCGAGGATGCGCGCCGCGTTGGTCGAGACGACGTCGACGAATTTCTCCAGCGAATAGCCGCGCTTGTCGACCGTCTCGGTGTAGATCACCGCGACCCGCGGCTCGACGCCGGCGTTGCCGCCGGTGGTGTCGTCGATGCGGCTGCCGCGCACCTTGACCGAGAGGTTGCAGCACACCTCGTCGGTGGCGACGCTGTGCAGGTACCCGTGCTCGAGGCCGTCCCACAGCGCCTGCTGATCGCGCCGGGACTTGAGCGACGGGTAGGTGTGGTAGATCTGGCCGTTCGGCTTCCTGTAGTCCTCCTCGGTATAGAGCAGGTACTGGTGCAGCGTCTCCCCGTAGATCGGGTAGCCGCGCGCGCGGCTCTCGGCGATCGCCTGCACGCCGGCGGCGGCGCTGACGTGCATCATGTAGAGCGACATGCCTTCGACGTTCTCGGCGAGCCGGATGATGCGCCGGAACGAGAGGTCTTCCGAGAGCGCGTTGTGCACTTCGGCCATGTGCTCGAACCCGGTGCGGTTCTCGGCGAAGAGCTTGGCGTACATGTGCCGCACGATGTCGTCGTCTTCGGCGTGGATGACGGCGAGGCCCCCCTCGCGCGCCAGCACCTGAAAGATCTCCCAGATCTCGCCGAAGCGGATCATGCGCCCGGCGCGGCTCGGGGTGATGTCGGTGGTGAAGATCTTCACCGTCGCGTAGCCGGCCTGCACCGCTTCCTTGAGCTCGCCGATGGTCGCCGCCGGCACCCTGCCGCGCAGCATGACGTGCCAGGCGTAGTCGCAGTAGCACTTGCCCGCCCAGTCCTTGTCGCGCGCCTCCAGCGCGTCGCGCAGGCTCTGGCTGGAGGACTCGTCGCCTTCGCGGTCGGGCTTGCACGCGACGAAGTCGATGAGCGTCGTCGTGCCGCCCCACAGCGCGGCGCGGCTCACCTGCTCGGGCAAGCCGCTGGTGCCCGGGGGGTCGCCGGGTCGCATCGGCGGGATGTACCAGGCGCAATGGACGTGCGGGTCGATGCCGCCGGGCATGACCACGCCGCTGCCCGCGTCGATGATGCGCGCCGCCTGCGCCGGCGCGAAGGTGCCGGGGGCGCCGAGCGCCGCGATGACGCCGTCCTTGACGGCGATTTCCCACGCGCCCGCGCCGTGCGGCGTCACCACGCGCGTGCCGCGGATCAGGAGATCGAACATGCTTTCACCTCGTCGTCCAGGACTTCGAGCAGATCCTGCATCCAGCCGGCATCGAGGCCCTGCGAGATCACCACCATGCGGGTGCTGCGCTCGTCGTCGGGCCAGGCCTCGAGCCACGCGGGCGGATGGAAGACGTGCTGCACGCCGTGGATCACCGCCGGCCGGCCGGGGCTTTCGACCACGTCGACCAGCCCTTTGAGCCGCAGCAGCCTCGCGCCGCAATGCTCCGCCAGCACCTGCAGGAAAAGACTGAGCGTCACCGCATGCAGCGGTTTGTCGCGGCGCAGGCAGAAGGTGTTGATGCCCGCGTGGTGGTGCGCCGGCGCTTCATAAATCGCGGGATCGTAGCGCGCGCGTCCGTCAAAAAGCCGCCTCGCGTCGACCGCGCCGTGCAGCGCCGTAAGCTTCGGCGCGCCGGGATTGAGCGCCTGCAGCCGCTCCGCGAGCCCGTTCGCCGCCGGATCGGCGAGGTCGGTCTTGGTGATGACGATGCGATCGGCGAGCGCCGCCTGCTTGACCGATTGCGGGTGCGCATCGAGCGTGGCCGCGCCGGCCGCCGCATCCACGGTCGCGATCACCGATTCCAGCCGCAGCGCTTCGGCGACGTCGCGGTCGGTCATCAGCGCGTGCAGGATCGGCGCCGGATCCGCGAGCCCGGTGGTCTCGACCACGATGCGCTCGAAAGGCGTGACCGCACCCGCGGCGCGGCGCGAAAGCAGCTCGCCGGCGGTGCGCACCAGGTCGCCGCGCACCGTGCAGCACACGCAGCCGCCTTCCAGCATGAGGATCTGCTCGTCGCTCGACTCGACGAGCAGGTGGTCGAGGCCCACCGCGCCGAACTCGTTGATGATCACCGCGGTGCGCTCGAGCGCCGGGTCGCGCAGCAGGCGCGAAAGCAGCGTCGTCTTGCCGCTGCCGAGGAAGCCGGTGATCACCGACACGGGGATGGGCGTCACGGCAGCGGGCTGCCGACGATGAGCCGGCCCCGGGCGGCGTGCGGCGCGAGCTCCTCGCGCAGCTGGCGCAGCAGCCCCGGCAGGCCGGCCGCCTCGCCCAGCAGGCGCGTGCCGCGGAAGAGCATCCAGCCGCTGGGCGCGGCGCGCACGACGCGGATCTTCATCCCTGCGGCGACGCGGAGCGCGAATCCGTCGCGCTCGCGCGAGACGCTTCCTTCCACGCTCCAGACCTCAAGCGCGCCTGCGAGCGCGCCCTCGATGGCTCGGTCGATCGAATGGCTTGACATTTGGTAGGACCATCGGGACTATGACAGCGAAAGATAGAGGTTGCACTCGGTATCGCTTCGATGGATAGCAGTTATCGCTGACGTCGATAGCGACGTTAGCCGGAAAACTTCGACACGAGGGGGATGGACATGAATCGCAAGCTTCCACTGCTGCTTTCGGCGATCGGCTGCGCGCTCGGCGTTGCCGCCGGCGACGCGGCCGCCCAGGCCAAGTTCAACCTGCGCTGGGGCCACTACCTGGCCGACAGCCCGTTCGTGCAGCTGGAGAAGGACTTCGCCAGCTCGATCGAGAAGCAGACCAACGGGCGGGTGAAGATCACCATCACCTTCTCGGAGGGCCTGGGCAAGACCACCGAGCTGCTGATGCTCACCTCCAAGGGCGCCGTCGACATGACCGCGACCGCCCCGGGCTACAACCCCGACCAGCTGCACTACTGGCGCGCGTTCCAGCTGCCGCTCACCTTCAGCACCAGCAAGCAGGCCATGACCGTCCTGCGCACGGTGATCAAGGAGTTTCCCGTCTACAACCAGGAGATGGACCGCGCGGGCGTCGTCTGGCTCTTCCAGCAGCCGCTCGGCGAGTACTACCTGAGCGGGCCCAACCCCGACTGCACCAGCGTGGCGGCCCTCAAGGGCAAGAAGATCCGCAGCTTCGGCGCCGACATCCCGAAGGCATTCTCGGCGATCGGCGCGGTACCCGTGACCGTCGCGCCGACCGCCATCTACGAGGCGCTGCAGCACGGCACCCTGGACTACTCGTTCATCAATCCCGGTAATGCCCTCGCGTTCAAGCTGGTGGAAGTGGGCAAGAACGCCTGCGGCCCCGTGATGGCGATCACCGGGCACAACATCACCATGAGCAAGCGCACCTGGTCGCGGCTGCCGAAGGACGTGCAGGGCATCTTCCGCAAGCAGGCGGCCAAGACCATGGACGACTATCGCGCATGGGTGGGCGACTACGAGGCCAAGGCGGTGGCGACCATCAAGTCGCAGGGCGGCACGTACGTTCCGTTCCCGGCCGACGAGCTGAAGAAGTGGAGAGCCGCTTCGCCCGACTTCCTCGGCGCCTGGGAAAAGCAGACCGCGGAGGCGACCAAGGACGCGGCGACGCCGAAGAAGGTGGCGGCACGCTGGAGGCAGCTGCTCGCTAAATGAAGTGGTCGGCGGAGATGGTGCGGCGCCTGGCCGTCGGCCTGGTGCTGCTGGGGTCGCTCGGCATGATGGCGTCGATGCTGATCTGCTTCGCGGACGTAGTCGGCACCAATTTCTTCGACTGGCCGGTGCCCGGTGCGCTCGAGATCACCGAGAGCACCATGGTGCTGATCGTCTTCGGCGCGCTCGCATTCACTCAGGAGAAGCGCGGCCATATCCGGGTCGAGATCCTGCACGGCTGCATGAGCGCGCGCCTGAAGTCGCTGGCGGACCTGATCACCCATTTCCTCGCGCTCGTGTTCTTCGCGCTGCTCGCCTGGTACAGCTTCAGCGAGCTCTCCTATAGCTGGGAGATCCGGGAGGCGACGATGGGCACGATCCGCTTCCCGCTCTATCCCGCGCGGACGCTGCTCACCGCCGGCGCGGTGCTGCTCGTGCTGCAGCTCGCGCTCGACGTGATCGGGGACTTCGGGCGCACGTGGCGCGGCGAGCCGCCGCGCGAGCACGCTCCCGCGCCGGAAGACACGGCCAAGGTGAGCTGACCGGCGCCATGGATCTGCTTTCGGCCCAGCAGGCCGGCTGGATCGTCATTCCGTTCCTCATCGTCTGCCTCGCGCTCGGGGTGCATATCGGCGTGGCGCTCGGTCTTGCCGGATTCATCGGCATCCTGCTGACCGTCGGGCCGGATGCCGCCGGGGCGCAGTTCGCGGCGATTCCCTTCAGCACCACCAACAACTTCAACCTCGCGGTGATCCCGCTTTTCATCCTGATGGGCTCGTTCGCCACGGCGGCGGGCATCGTCAGCGAATGCTTCCGCACCGCGTACGTCTGGCTCGGCAGGCTGCGCGGCGGGCTCGCGATGGCCACCGTCATGTCCTCCGCCGCGTTCGGCGCGGCGTCGGGCTCCACCATCGTCAATGCGGCGGTGTTCACCAAGATGGCGATGCCGGAGATGACGCGCTTCGGCTACGACGTGCGCCTGAGCTCGGGCTGCATCGCCGCCGCCGGAACGCTTGCGGCATTGATCCCGCCGAGCATCCTGATGGTGATCTACGGCGTGATCACCGAGCAGTCGATCGGCAAGCTGCTCATCGCCGGCATCATCCCGGGCATCGTCACGGCGCTGATCTATTGCGGCGGCATCTACGCGCTGGCGCGCGTGCGGCCCGATCTCGCGCCGCGCGCGGACATCAAGATCGACTGGCCCGAGCGCTGGCGCTCGCTCTACGGCGTGTCGGGCATCGCGGTGCTCTTCTTCATCGTGGTGGGCGGCATCTACGGCGGCTATTTTCCCGCCACCTACGCGGGCGCGGTCGGCGCCTTCGGCGCGTTCGTCATCGCTCTGGTCAAGCGCAAGCTCGGCCTGCGCACGCTGACCGAGGTGCTGAAGGAGGCGGCGGTCACCACCTCGGTGATCTTCATCATCGTCGTCGGCGGCATGCTCTTCGCGCGCTTCCTCACCTATTCAGGGCTGGTCGACATCATCTCCAACGGGCTGCTGTCGCTCGGCCACGGCAAGTACACCTACCTGATCGGCTACGTGCTGCTCTTCACCATCCTCGGCTGCTTCATCGAGCCGATCGCGATCATGGTGATGACGCTGCCGATCATGTATCCGGTGATGAAGGCGCAGGGCTTCGACCCGATCTGGCTCGGGGTGGTCTCGGTCAAGCTCGCCGAGATCGGCGTGCTGACGCCGCCGGTGGGCCTGAACGTGTTCGTGGTGAAAAGCTCCTCGCCGGTGCCGGTCACGCTCGGGCAGGTGTTCACCGGCGTGATGCCCTTCATCGCGATGGATTTCCTCTCGCTCGTCCTCTACGTGTTCTTCCCGGAAATGATCACCTGGCTGCCTAACCTGATGTCGAAGTAGCAATGTCGATCCTGAAAGCCGAAGGCAGGAAGTTCCCGACCCACACGCAGGTCCTCGTCATCGGCGCGGGCGCGTGCGGCACCATCGCCGCGCTCGCCGCGAAGGAAGGCGGCGCGGAGGCGTTCATCCTCGAGCGCGACGCCAAGCCTTCGGGCAGCACCTCGCTCTCGAGCGGGCAGATCCCGGCGGCGGGCACGAAGCTGCAGCGCGCCGCGGGGCTGCTCGACGACACTCCGGACCTGCTCTACCAGGACATCCTGGCGAAGGCGCACGGCGAATGCGACCACGCGGTCGCGCGCGTCATCGCCGACGAGGCGAAGAACACGGTCGAGTGGCTGGTGGAGCGCCAGAAGGTGCCGCTCACCTGCATCCTCAACTTCCAGTATCCCGGCCACAGCCGGCCGCACATGCACGCGGCGAAGTCGCTCGACGGCGCGGAGCTGCACGCGGCGCTGCTCGCGGCGGTGGAGCGCGAGGAGATCCCGCTCGCCACGTCGGCGCACGCCACCGACCTGTACGCCGACGCCGACGGCCGCATCCGCGGCGTGCGCATCACCCGTCCCGACGGCAAGACCGAGGACATCGGCTGCGAGGCGCTGATCCTCGCCTGCAACGGCTACGGCGGCAGCAAGGAAATGCTGAAGCGCTTCATCCCCGACGCGGTCGACCTCTTCTACGAAGGGCACGTCGGCAACCAGGGCGATGGCGTGCGCTGGGGAGAGGCGCTCGGCGCCTCGCTCAAGGACATGGGATCGTTCCAGGGCCACGGCGCGATGGCCACGCCGCACGGCGTGCACCTCAACTGGGCCACGGTCACCGAGGGCGGCTTCCACGTCAACGCGCGCGGCGAGCGCTTCTCGAACGAGAACGCGGGCTACTCCGAGCAGGCGCTGAAGGTCCAGCGCCAGCCGGGCAACGTCGCCTGGGCGATCTGGGACGAGCGCTGCGACGCGATCGCCATGCAGCAGGCGAGCCACGTCGAGGCGAAGGAGGCGGGCGCCGTGAAGCGCTGCGACAGCGTCGAGGCCGTCGCGCGCATCGTCGGCTGCGACGCGAAGGCGCTGGCGCGGACCTTCGCCGACGTCGAGGCCGCCGTGCGCAGCGGGAAGAAGGACGGGTTCGGCCGCGACTTCAAGAACAAGCCGGTGCTCAAGCCGCCGTACTGCGTCTCGAAGATCGCCGGCGCGCTGACGCACACGCAGGGCGGCCTGGAGGTGAACACCGAGATGCGCGTGCTGAGGAAAGACGGCAGGCCTTTCCCGAACCTCTTCGCTGGCGGCGGCGCCGCGCGCGGCCTCTCCGGGCCCTCGGACTGGGGCTATCTCTCCGGCTCGGGCCTCATGACCGCGACCAACATGGGCCGCCTCGCCGGCATCGCGGCGGCGAAGCTGGTCAGGAAGTAAGGAGGTTGCAATGCCACGCATGATCACCCTGGCGGCGGCGCAGACCGGCCCGGTCAACGAAGACGACTGGCGGCCCAACGTGGCGGGCGCCTGCGCCATGATCGAGGAGGCCGGACGCCGCAAGGTCGACATCGTGTCCTTCTCGGAGCTCTTCCTCACGCCCTTCTTCCCCAACCGGCTCACCCGCGACTACGACAAGTTCTTCGTCACGCTGCAGGAGCCGGAGCTCGCGCCGATCTTCAAGACCGCGGTCGAGCACCGCGTGGCGCTCGTGTTTCCGTTCGGCGAGAAGAACGGGCGTCACTACCATAACTCCTGCCTGGTCACGGACAAGAACGGCAAGCGCCTGGGCATCTACCGCAAGACGCACATCCCGGCGATCCTGCCGTCGGACCTGCCGGGCGGAACGGGCAGCTACGAGAAGTTCTATTTCTCGCCGGGCAGCGAGTTTCCGGTGTTCGATCTTTGCGGCACGAAGATCGGCATCCAGATCTGCTACGACCGCAAATATCCGGAAGGCTCGCGCCTGCTCGCGCTGAAGGGCGCGGAGATCCTGTTCATGCCGATCTGCGCCGCGACCTACGGCGAGACCAAGCTGCGCGGCAACACCTGGGAGCTGCCGCTGCAGGCGCGCGCCTACGAGAACGGGGTGTACGTGGTGGCGGTGAACCGCTGCGGCATGGAGCAGGGCCGCAACCATATCGGGCGCAGCATGATCGTCGACCCGGTCGGCGCCGACATCGTCGCCGTCGCCTCCGCGGACAAGCCCGAGCTCCTCGTGGCGACAATCGACCTGGACAACGTCGCCGCCGCGCAAACGAGCCTCCC
>Ga0075352_1000117_pt1 | contig 11577 bp, 9 predicted proteins | sample Sandmound_TuleA__FD_120092 | JGI IMG/M metagenome (GOLD analysis project Ga0075352, IMG submission 120092) | Natural and restored wetland microbial communities from the San Francisco Bay, California, USA, that impact long-term carbon... | ecosystem: Environmental > Terrestrial > Soil > Wetlands ...
CGCGCGCTGCCGCCTGTGCCCCGATGATGTTCCCCGAGCCAGGGCGATTGTCGACGACGATCTGATGGCCGAGCCCGCGTGACAGCCGCCCGGCGACGAGGCGGCAGAGGATGTCGGGCGTGCCTCCCGCCGCCTGCGAGACGAAGACGCGGACCGGGCGCGCGGGCCACGCCTGTCCTGAGCCTGTCGAAGTGGGCTGGGCGTCGGCGGTGGCGGCAGCCGCCGCAGCCGCGACGAGCAGCGTGGTCAATGCATATTTCATGGACCTCCCCTCGAGCGGCCGGCCGCCGCTCAGCCCAGCTCGAATATTTTCTGCGGGAACTTGTGCAGCCGCTCGACGACGCCGCGCTCGCCGATCAGGAAGTTGTCGCACACCCAGCTGTAGGTGCGCTCGGTGGTGTAGGTCGGGTGCGCCGCGACGACCATGCTGGCCCCGATCGGCAGGGTCTCATCGAAGCGCACCATGGGTCGCTCCACCATGTCGTAGCCTTGGCTGTGGCAGTGCAGGCGCTTCTCCTCCGGCCGGCCGTTCTTGCGCATGAAGGCGTTGTAGGCGTCCCACGCGTCTTTGCACGAGGCGCCGGGCTTCAGCAGATCGGTCGTGAACTTCTGCGCCTTGAGCACGAACGCGAACTCCTCGAGCATTTCCTCGGAAGCGCGCCCGAGCACGCAAGTGCGCCCGATTTCGGTGTAGAAGCCGCCGGGGCCGTTGTTCTCGATCAGCAGCGTGAACTGGTCGCCCTCGCGGATGACCCGGTTCTGGAGGTGGCGGTTACCGAAAACCGCCGCGGTCCCGACCGGTCCTGAGGCGCACAGGAACAGTCCCTGCTCGCTGCCGTGGCTGTGGCCCACGTTCTCGGCGATGGCGGCGACCTCCAGGTCCCGCATGCCGGGGCGGATTCCCTTCATCACCGCGTCCATCGCCAAGTCCTGCATCGCGGCGACGCGGCGCATGAAGTCGATCTCCTCCGCGCTCTTCACCGCCTTGATGCGGTCCACGAGGTCGGAAGCGTCCACGAACTTCGCCTTCGGCAGCGCGCGCTTGAGGTAGTCCACCAGCGCGAAGGACATCGCCGCGGTGCCGAGCAGGCCGATGGTCGCGGTTTTGTAGCGCTCGAGTGCTTTCTCGGCGAGCTGCGCATCGTATTCCGCCGTGTAGTGGGCGGAGCCGAAGCTCGGCGTGCTCATGAAGCGGGCGACGCCCCGGCGCACGCCGTCGCCCTGCGGCGGCAGCTCGCGCACGGCCCCGTGCGGACCCATGCCGATCACGCTCATGCGCTCGTCGCGGGGAAAGACGACCGTTGCCGGATAGCCGTTGGTGGCGGGCACGTCGGTCAGGTACTTGACGTAGCCGCCCATGAAGTCGTTGTTCGCCTGCGCGAGCAGCACGTCGATGCGTTGCGCGGCCATCACCGCGCGAATCGCCGTCCAGCGCCGGTCCAGCTCCCGGTCGGATATGGGGTGATTGACGCGCTCCGAAGCTCCAGCCATCCGTCCGTCCTCCTCAGCGCTTGACGATGTTGATCATGCTCTTCAGATCTCCCGCCAGGAACTTGCGCAGGTTGTCCTCGACCACCGGCAGCGCGTGGTCGGGGTAGCCATCGAAGAAACCGCCCTGGTGGGTGGTGATGATGACATTGTCCATCGTCCAGAAGGGATGGTCCTCGGGCAGGGGCTCTTTGGCAAAGACGTCAAGCGCGGCGCCGGCCAGCTTGCCGTGCCTCAAGGCCTCGATGAGGGCGGGCTCATCCACCACCCCGCCGCGCGCGACGTTGACAAGGTAGCTCCCCGGCTTCATCGCCGCGAACACCGTGGCGTTGACGATATGGCGCGTCTCGGGAGTGTAGGGAGTCAGCAGCACCAGAAAATCAAGGCCGCGAACGGCGGTGACGAGCTCGTCGCGCCCGAACATGCGGTCGATGCCCGCGACCGGCCGCTTCGTCGAGGTGATGCCCACGACCATCATGCCCATCGCCTTGCAGCGCGGCGCGAGCTCCTCGGCGATCGCGCCGATGCCGAAGATGCCGACGGTCTTGCCGCGGATCAAGGTTGCCGGAAACCGCACCCACTTGCGCTCGTGCTGGCTGCGCAGCGAGCGGGGAAGATCGCGCGCGAGCGCGAGCATGGACATGAGCGCGGCCTCCGACACCGGCGCGCCGTGGAAGCCGTGCATGTGGGTGACCAGCACTTCGCCGCGGAGCGATGGCTGGTCGGTGATGCCGTCGATCCCGGTTCCCAGCGCCTGGATCCACTTCAGATTCTTCGCCTTGGCGAGCACGTGGTCGGCCATCATCGGTCCGAACGTGACCAGCACGTCGGCGGTCCCGATGTAGGGATCGACCTTGGTGTGATGCTCCACCATGTTGACGGTCACGCGGGGAAACGTCGTCCGGAGGTGGTCGTAGTACCGTGTCCGGACCTTTTCGGGCAGCGAGAGCACTATCAGGACCTGCGTCATGCGAGCCCGAGCAGACGCGCCGCATTACCGCCGCAGATCGCCGCGTGGTCGGCGTCCGACACGCCGCAGTTCCTGACGAACGCGACCGGATCCTTCTCGCCCACCGGGTAGTCGCTGCCCATGACCAGGCGGTCGGCGCCGATGCGCTCGAGCAGCACCTTGAACACCTGCGGATCGTAGACGCAGGTGTCATAGTGGAACGAGCGCAGAAACTCGCTCGGCTTCCGGCCCCCCATATTGCGAGCCGTGTCGGGGCGATTCAGCTGGTTGCGGTCGAGGCGGCCGAGGTAGTGCGGGAAATAGCCGCCGCCGTGCGCCATGACGACCTTGAGGCTCGGGTACTTGTGCAGTACGCCCTCGTAGATGAGGGAGGCCATCACCTTCGTTTCCTCGATCGACTGGCCGGCCGAGTTCCACAGCGCGTAGTTTTGGAACCAGGGGTCGCGCGTGCCCTCGGGATGGATCCACACGGTGACCCCGAGATCGTTCACCGCTTCCCAGAACGGATGGAATACCGGTTCGCCCAGGTACGCGCCGTTGTAGGCAGCGCCGGCGTTGACCACCTTGAACCCCAGTTGCTTCGCGCCGCGCTCGAGCTCGGGGATGGCGAGCTTTACGTCCTGGAGCGGGAGCGTGCTGCTGCCGATGAAGCGCGTGGGATGCTTTGCAACCCACCGGGCGGTGGTGTCGTTGCAGTGCCTGCAGAGGTCAAGGTCGGTCTTCGGGTCCGCCCACGACGTTCCCTGCATGACCGTGCTCGAGGTGACGACGCTCATGTCGATGCCGCGCGCGTCCATGTCCTCGATTTCCGTTTCCGGCTGCATCATCCGCCGGATCAGCTCGACCGCTCCGGGGCGCGGAGCGGCGGCCGGACGCACGCCGAAACCGGTGAACACGGTCTTGTTGGTGGAGGCCTTGAACACGTGCTCGTCGAGCATGTGCACGTGGAAATCGATGACCGGCGCGCGGCGCAGGCCGGTGGGAGATGAAGTCGTCATGGGGACGATCGCGGGCGCGTCCATTCTCAAAGCCGCTCCCCGGCCTTGTCAAGCGCGCCGGCCGGCGCTTGACAGGGCGCGGGGCTATGCTCGAAAGTGAGCCTTGGATTTCCTTCCACGTTGCTCGTTCCTCGCTACCCGTGACGGGTGATTCGTGAGCGAAAATCGCAAGGCGGCATTGGTGACAGGGGGTGCGACGGGAATCGGGCGCGCGGCGGTGCTTGCGCTCGCGCGCGCCGGTTACGACGTCGCGATCAACTACAACTCCAGCGAATCCGCCGCCCGCAGCGCCGCCGCGGAAGCGGAGAAGCTCGGCGCCGGCACGCTGCTCGCGAAGTGCGACGTGAGCGACGAAACTGGCGTCCGCGCCATGCTGAAGCGGGTGGGGGAGAAATTCGGGAAGCTCGACGCGTTGGTGAACAACGCCGGAACCACCGCCTCGATGAAGCTTCGCGATCTCGACAGCCTGTCGCTCGAAGAGTGGGACCGGGTGTTCGCGGTCAACGTGCGCGGGCTCTTCCAGGTAACGCGGGCGGCCTTGCCGCTGCTCCGCAAGAGCGATCGGCCCTGTATCGTGAATACCGCAAGCATCGTGGGGCTGCGCCCCGGCCCGCAGCCGCTGCCGTACGCCGCGAGCAAGGCCGCCATTATCAACCTCACGAAGACCCTGGCCTACAACCTCGGTCCGGAAATCCGCGTCAACGCCGTGGCGCCGGGGTGGATGGAGGGTGATTGGATGAAGCGGATGCTCAAGGATAAGTACGGCGAGCTGATGGAGCGGCGCGCGAAGCAGACCCCGTTGAAGCGCGTTGTGACCGCGGACGACGTGGCCGAGACCATGATAAGCCTGATCGAGGGCAACCGCTTCGTCACGGGCGAGGTCGTCGTGATCGACGGTGGCTACAGCAGCTCCACTTGAGATGCTGGAAGGCGTCGTTCCATTTCCCCCCGAATTCGCGCGCCGCTATCGCAGCCGCGGCTACTGGGCGGACAAGTCGCTCGCGCAGGAGTTTGGCGTCGTCTTCCGGCGGTTTGCGGAACGCACGGCGCTGATCGACCGCGACCGGCGCCTGACCTACCGCGACCTCGACCGGGCGAGCGACCGGCTCGCGCTCAACCTGCTGGCGCTGGGGCTGAAGCCGCTCGACCGTGTGGTGGTCCAGCTGCCCAATGTCGCCGAGTTCGTCATCCTCTATTTCGCGCTGAAGAAGATCGGCGCCGTACCGGTCGCGGCGCTCGTCGCGCACCGCTACATGGAAGTGAGCCAGTTCGTGAGGACGTCATCCGCCGTTGCCTGCGTGTATCCCGAGGCGCAGGGGGACTACCGCTTCAGCCGGATGGTTGAGCGCGTGCAGTCCGAGTTGCCGTGCATGAAATGGCGCATCGTGCTCGGCGCGGCGTCGAGCGGGGAGCACGCGCTCCGCGATCTCATCGAGGGCGGTCCCACGCTGCCAAGCTCCGAACTCGAAAGGATTGCGATCGATCCGGACGATCCCGCCGTGTTCCAGCTCTCGGGCGGCACCACGGGTGTGCCCAAACTCATCCCGCGCACGCACAACGACTACGCGTACAATTCGAAGACCGCTGCGCCGGTCTGCGGCGTCGATGCCGATTCGGTGCTGCTCCTCGCCCTTCCCATCGCCCACAACCTGCCGCTCGCCTGTCCCGGCGTCCAGGGCTGCTTCTTCACCGGGGCGAGGGTCGTGCTTTGCGCCAGTACGCGTCCCGAGGAAATGCTTCCCCTGGTGGAGAAGCATCGCGTGACGCACATCAAGGTGGTGCCGGCGCTTCTCATCCGCCTCATCAACAGCCCGGAAGCGGGGAAGCTCGATCTGTCCTCGGTCAGAGTCGTGCAGAGCGGCGGCCAGCGCATGCAGCCCCAGGTGCGGCTGCACGCGCGCGAGGTGTTCCCCAACGCGATCATCCAGGAAAACTTTGGGATGGCCGAGGGGATGCTCTTCTTCGTGCGCTTCGACGACCCGGAGGAGGTCCAGCTGGAATCGTGCGGCCGGCCGATTTGCCCGGACGACGAAGCGAAACTCGTGGACGACGAGGGAAAGGAAGTGCCGCCGGGAGACGTGGGCGAGCTCGCGTGCCGCGGACCGTACACGCTGCGCGGCTACTTCAACGCGCCTGAGCACAACGCGCGTGTCTTCACTCGCGACGGCTTCTACCTGACCGGCGACTTGATGCGCCGCACGTCCTCCGGCCACTACGTCGTCGAAGGGCGCAAGAAGGATCTCATTAATCGCGGCGGAGAGAAAATCAGTGCGGAGGAGATCGAGAACCTCATCCTGTCGCACCCGGCGGTGCTGAACGTCGCCTGCATCCCGGTGCCCGATCCGGATCTCGGAGAGCGGATGTGCGCCTGCGTGATCCTGCGCCAGGGACGCGCGCTGGCGCTCAGGGAGCTCGTGGATTTCCTGTCGGCCAAGGAGATCGCGAAGTTCAAGCTGCCGGAGCGGCTCGAGCTCATGAGCGAGTTCCCGGTGTCCGCGTTCGGCAAGGTGTCGAAGAAGACGCTGGTCGAGACGGTGACGCGCAAGCTCGAACAGGGGGAGGCTGCCTGATGCGGATCATTGATCTCCACTGCTATCCCGGCACGAAGGAGTGGATCGCCTGCCAGGGGCCGTACGTCGAGGCGCTCGCGAAATACTGGCATCGCGAGTGGAAGGCGAAAAGCGAAAACGAGGTCGTGAAGGACTTTACCGACGCCGGCGTCGAGGCTGTGCTGGTCGCACTCGACCTCGAGACCACCATCGGCACGCCGCCCTGCACCAATGAGTACGTTCACGCGATGTGGAAGCGCCACCCCGGGCGCATCCTCCAGGCGTGGGGCGCTCTCGAGCCGGCGAAGGGTGGCGTCGCCATCCAGCAGGCAAAGAAGGCGGTGCGAGAGCTGGGCCTCATCGGGTTTCACTTCCACCCGATCATGCAGCACTTCGCCGTCAACGACCGGCGCTACTATCCTTTGTTCGAGACGATCAACGAGTTGAAGGCCGCGGTGATGATCGACGTCGGCACTACGGGCATGGGCGCGGGCATGCCGGGCGGCATGGGTGCGCGCATCCGCCACGCGCATCCATCGGCCATAGACGACCTCGCCGCCGATTTCCCGAACCTGAAGATCGTCATGGCCCACCCCGGCTGGCCGTGGGTGGACGAGACGACGGCGGTCGCCCTGCACAAGGGCAACGTCTTCTGGGAAATGTCAGGCTGGGCGCCGAAATACTTCCCGGGGAGCCTCAAGGTCGACATGCGCGCGCGGCTGCAGGACAAGATCATGTTCGGCAGCGACTACCCGAGCCTGCCCTACGCGCGGATCCTCAAGGAGTGGCAGGAGCTCGGCTACAGCGACGCGGTGATGGAGAAGATCTTCCACGCGAACGCCGAGCGGGTTCTCGGGCTGTAATCACGACCCCCCATCCCAACCTTCCCCCGCAAGGGGGGAAGGGTTTGCTCAGCGCGCGAGGGGGTCGGGGCGCAGCTGGAACTTCACCACCCGCGGCCGGTTTTCCGTGCCGCCCTCAACGTGGAACACCGTTCGCGTCGAGTAGGTCGCCCACAGCGCCTTTCCCTTCCAGCCCGCGCGGGGATCGTCGATGCGCCCTTCCGCCCACTTGGCGAAGAAGCCCATGGGGTAGGGGACGCGGATAGTGACGAATTTACCCCGGACCAGCGCGAAGTAGGAGTCGCTCATATTACCGGTCGCAATTGGGACGTTCGCTCCCAGCCCGAACGTGTTGAACTGGTCCACCCAGACGAAATAGCTCGCCTCGGCGCTGCCGTCGTCAGTAACATTCCGGAACTGCGGACCGGGAAACCGGTAGAGCGTCCAGCCCTCGGGGCAGTGCTTGCCGGTTGCTTTCGGCCCGTTGAGCGCGCCCGTGCACTTGCTGCGGTCGAAGCTTGCGAGGTGCCCGCTCGCGAGCGAGGCCCAGAAGACGCCGTTGCGGTCAATGTCGCCGCCGCGCGGCCCATAGCCCGGGAACGGCGGCTCGTAGATCTCCGTCAACGCGGTGTGCGTGGGATCCGGCCCCGGCGCGACCCGAACCACGCGGCCGGGGAACCCCAGCTGCGTTCCCCAGATCGAGCCGTCGACCGGATTCACTGCCACGCTGTAGAGGTTCGCCGCGACGCGCGTGTCCTTGGTGGGATCGGCCGGCTGGCCCGGCTCGATGTACGAGTCGCGCTTGCCATTGCCGTTGGTGTCGAGGACGAAAGGCGACCAGCCCTGCGATCTCACCTCGTCGCCGGTCTCCTCGAACATTTTCCGGTTGATCCAGCCGAAGACACCCGGACCGGTGACTCCGCTCGAGAACCACAGCGTGTTATTGGCGTCCTCGGCCAGGACGACGTGGTGCGTCGGGAAGCACGTGCTGATCAGGGTGAACTTGCCGGTCGCCGGATCGTACATGGAGGCATGCCGCGAGGCGCTGTTCAAGGGAAACACTTTCGCCGAGGGATGGTCCGAGCCCTTCCTGCAGAAGTCGGGGTTGTCAGGGTGGCGCACGCGCGCTGCCATCCAGACCCGTCCCTTCTCATCCATCATCTGGTTGTGGATGCTGGTCTGGCTGTCCCAGATCGGCTGGGGGCCCCAGTAGGGCGACGGCGCCATCGGGTTCTTGACCGAGGACGGCGTCTTCGGGTCGCGCACCGGGTGCTTGATCGTGCTCGCGGTATTCGTGTTTGGATCGAGCACCGGGAAGTTGTCCGTGCTCTCCTCGGGCGCACCGTAGAGCTTGCCATTCGCGTTGACCGTCGGTTTGCGCCGGTCGGTCGAGATCAGGTCGTGCATGTAGCCGGTGGGCGTGCTCCAGTCCCACAGCGTGAGCATCACGTTGCGCTCGACTCCCTGCGGACGATCGGGCCGCGCGAACGGCAGCGCGCCGGCGGCGATGCGGTCGGTCCAGTCGGCCCAGTCGGAGAGGACCCGCTCGCGATCGAAGCGGTTCATGACGTTGATCATCTGGGTCATGGCCTGGCCCGAGGCGATGCGCCGAGCCCACGCTTCGGTGGATTTCATATGGGCGAAATCCTTGGGCATCGTGCGCGTGCCCTTGGTGCCGAGGGCGTGGCACGACATGCAGCCGGTGGTCTTCAGCTGGTTCAGCCACTCGGGCTGGCTCTTCATCGGCCCCAGCGGAAACTCGCTCTTCGCCGGGATCCGCAGCATTGAGTACCAGTAGATCGGCGGGTAATACTCCGCCGCCGCGGCCGCGCCCGGCGCTTCGACCGCCGTCAGGTTGAGGAGCTTCCCGGGTCCGGTCCGGATCTTCGGCGAATCCACCAGGCCGTAGCCGCGCACCCAGACGCTGTAGGTCGCCTGCGGGAGATCGGGCATGAGATAACGCCCCCCCTCGTCGGTGACGACAATGCGCGCAAAGCGGGTCGGCAAATCGGTGGTTTCCGCGATCACCCAGACACCGGCTTCCGGGCCCTTCGCGCTGTTGACGACGCCGCCGAGGTCGGCTGCGCCGACGTGGATCGATTCGTCCGCGGGCTGCGGCCTGTCCATCGGCGCCGCGCACGCCGCGAGCAGAGCGGCGACCGCAGCTGCTGCGACTCCCCCGAACAGCCATTTATTCGTTCTCATCTGCCCGCCCCTCCGGTCAGGCGCAGTGAGTTTACACGAACCGGCTGCAGCCGTTCACGAGCGCGGGATGCGGTCCTTGTTGCGCGAGACCCAGCCGCCGAAGGTCTGCAGCGAGGGATTCAGGATGCGCGCCGATTCCAGGTTGCGCGTGGCGCAAAACTCCGATTCAAATTCCTGAAAGTACTGGAACATGTTGCCGAGCTCTTCGGCGCCGGGGGTGCCGAGGCGGCGGTATTCCTCGGGCGTGATCGGATTGTAGGACACCGTCTCGCCCAGCTCCTTGCCGATCGCGCCCGCCATCTGCGCCCCGGTCAGATGATCGCCGGCGAAGGCGACGGTCTTGCCGAGCAGGTCGAAGCCTGCCCGGAAAATGCAGAACGCGCACTTCCCGATGTCGTCCGCGGCAATGCCCGCGAGGCGCTTGTCGCCCATCGGCAGCTGGAGCTGGAGCTTGCCGTCCTTGCCCCGCTTCGGCCCCATGCCAAGGTAGAGCAGGTTCTCCCAGTAGAACGAGGTCAGCATGTAGGTGACCGGCACGCCGAACTGGGCGAAGGCGCGGTTGGCCTCGGCCTTGGCGTCGAAATGCGGCACCTTGTATTTCTCATTGAGCGTCGGCATGCGGTTGTCGGTGAGCGGCACGAGCTTGCGCGTGTCCTCGAGCGTGGACCAGACGACGTGCTTGAGGCCTGCCGCTTTCGCCGCCTGGGCCATGATGCCGGCTTGCACCAGCTCCTTTTCCGGCACGAAGTGCTCCCAGAAGAACGTGACGCAGAACGCGCCGTAGGCGCCGTCGAAGGCGGCCCGCACAGTCGGCGCGCTGTCGAGGTCGGCCTGGACGACTTCGGCGCCGAGCCTCGCCAGCTCCTGCGCCTTCTCCGATTCGGGGTTCCGGGTGAGCGCGCGCACGGCAAAGGCGCCGCTGCCGTCGCCCAGAATGGCGCGGACCAGCCCGCCGCCCTGGTTGCCGGTGGCGCCCACCACCGCGATGATTTTCTTTTCAGCCATGCCAACCGCTTTCCCGGGTCAATCGGCAAATGATTAGGGGTAAGGAACGGAAAGGACTGCTGCAGCCGTCACCCGCCATGCGAATGATGTCATGCTTTTGGGTATCGCGCATCCTTGTCCGTGCATCACGCCCCGCCGAGGTCGGCCAGATCCTCCGCGCTGAGTGCGAGCCGCGCCGCCGCGGCGTTTTCCTCGAGGTGGGCGATCGACCGCGTGCCGGGAATGGGAAGCATCACAGGCGAGCGCGCAAGGAGCCAGGCGATTGCCACCTGCGCTGTCGTCGCGCGGCGACGCGCGGCGACGCGCTGTAGCCGGGTCGAGCGCAGCACGCTGCCAGCGCCGAGCGGATACCACGGAAGGAAGGCCATGCCGGTCTTCTCGCAGGCGGCGAGCACGTCGTCATCCTTGCGGTGCCCGATGTTGTACTCGTTTTGCACGGAGACGATGGGCGCGATGCGGCGCGCTTCCTCGAGCTGCTTCACCGTCACGTTGGAGACGCCGAGGTGCCGGATCTTGCCGGCGCGCTGCAGTTCCGCAAGCGCCCCGATGGACTCGGAATAGGGGACTCGCGGATCGGGCGCGTGGAACTGGTAGAGGTCGATGCGATCGACCCGCAACTTCCTGAGGCTGCCGTCGACTGCGCGGCGCAGATGCTCCGGCCGGCCGTTCTCGTCCCAGCGGTGGCGGCTCGGGCGGGTGAGGCCGCCTTTGGTGCCGATCACGAAATCCTTCGGATAGGGATGCAGCGCTTCCGCGATCAGGATCTCGGACACATCGGGGCCATAGCTATCGGCGGTGTCGAAGAAGTTGTGACCGAGCTCGAACGCGCGCGCGAGGAGCCTGCGCATGGCGGCGCGATCCTTCGGCTCGCCCCAGATATCGGGACCGGCGACGCGCATCGCGCCGAATGCCAGGCGATTGACGGTCAAGTCGCCGAGCCTGAGCGTGCCGGCCGCGGCGGCGGGTTGGGTCACTCGATCCACGATTCGCGCAGGTTGATCGGTGGTAAATTCATCATGAGGATATATCATCGGCGTTTCTGTTGTGCAGGAAGCGTCTCCAGGGCGGCGGGAGGATCAGGGCATGAAAGTCAAATCAACCTTGAAAGTGATCAACCAGAGGCACTGCAAGGGGCGGCGCGGCGTGACCGACGGGCAGATCTACCAGCGGCTCGTCGGCTGGCCGGAAGTTCAGCAGACCGACCGGGTGCGGCTCGGGCGCGCGACCTACAAGCCCGGTACGTACGAGCAGCTCCACTGGCACCCGATCGAGGCCTGCTACTACGTGATATCGGGGCATGCCACCGTGCGCGACATCAACGGCAGGGAATTTCCGGTCAGCGCCGGCTCGATTATCTACGCGCCGGCCGGGATCGCGGGCGCCCACGAATGGGAGGTCAAGGAAGCGCTGGAGATCCTCGACATCCGCGCGACCAACGAAACCAACCGCAAGATCCAGTACACGGTGGACAAGAAGACCAAGCGCTCCTACATCGACCTCAAGGACCTCGCGTATCGCGA
>Ga0075352_1000118_pt1 | contig 11500 bp, 11 predicted proteins | sample Sandmound_TuleA__FD_120092 | JGI IMG/M metagenome (GOLD analysis project Ga0075352, IMG submission 120092) | Natural and restored wetland microbial communities from the San Francisco Bay, California, USA, that impact long-term carbon... | ecosystem: Environmental > Terrestrial > Soil > Wetlands ...
CCCGGCCCTCTCGCGCTCCCGCCTCGAGACCCTGCAGGTCAACCTGGGCTACAAGTGCAATCAGAGCTGCCTGCACTGCCACGTCAACGCCGGGCCGACCCGCACCGAGATGATGACGCGCGAGACGCTGACCGACGTCTTCGCTTTCCTCGAAGTCTCCCGGGTCAGGACTCTGGACGTCACCGGCGGCGCGCCGGAGCTGCATCCGCATTTCCGCGAGCTGGTCGCGCATGCGCGCGAGCTCGGCGCGCACGTGATCGATCGCTGCAACCTCACCATCCTCGAGGAGCCCGGCCAGGAAGATCTGCCCGATTTTCTTTCAAGAAATGAAGTTGAAATTACGGCTTCCTTGCCGTGCTACACGGAGGAGCTGGTCGATCGGCAGCGCGGCAAGGGCGTCTACGAGAAGAGCATCCGCGCCATCCGCCGGCTGAACGCGCTCGGCTACGGTGACAGGCTGGTCCTGAACCTCGTCTACAACCCGCAAGGGCCGTCGCTGCCGCCGGCGCAGGCGCAGCTCGAGGCCGACTACAAGCGCGTGCTCGGCGAGACTTTCGGCGTGCGCTTCAATCGCCTGCTGACGCTCGCCAACATGCCGATCCAGCGCTTCGGCTCGACGCTGGTTTCCAAGGGCCAGTTCAACCAGTACATGACGCTGCTGCACCAAGCGCACCGCGACGAGAATCTCGCCGGGGTAATGTGCCGCGCGCTCATCTCCGTCGACTGGCAGGGCAACGTCTACGACTGCGACTTCAACCAGATGCTCGACCTGCCGCTGGCCGTGCCCGGGAAGAAGCGCGTCAAGCTCTCGGAGCTGATCGGCCGTGATCTCGAGGGCAACCCGATCGCGGTGCGCGACCACTGCTACGGCTGCACCGCGGGGCAGGGCTCGTCCTGCGGGGGAGCGCTGGATGACTAGCGCGCCGGGCAGGAGCTGCCCGCTGTCCTATCGCTACGACCCTGCCTCTCTTTCAACCAGGACCGACCTTCGGGCTGAAACGCTCTGGGTGGCGGGAGGGCTGTACGGCAATCGCTTCGCGCTCGAGCGCCTGCGCGAGCTGTACCAGGCGGAGCGCGGCAGCAAGGCGCTGGTGTTCAACGGCGACTTTCACTGGTTCGATGTCGACGAGGCGGAATTCGGCGCGGTCGACGAGGGCGTGCACCATTACGTCGCCACCCGCGGCAACGTCGAGACCGAGCTCGCCGAGCCCGCCGCCGGCGCGGGCTGCGGCTGCGGCTATCCGGAGTTCGTCGACCAGGGCACGGTCGATCGCTCGAACCGCATCATCGAGCGCCTGCGCGCGACGGCGCGCGCCTTCCCGGGATCGCTGCAAAGGCTCGCGCGCGCGCCGATGCATCTCGTCGCCGAGGTCGGTGGCGAGCGGGTGGCGATCGTGCACGGCGATGCCGAATCGCTCGCCGGCTGGGGCTTCTCGCAGGAGCGACTCGCCGGGCCGGAGGGGCTCGCCGCCGCGGCAGGCTATTTCGATGCCGCCGCGGCGCGGATCTTCGCCTCCAGCCACAGCTGCCTGCCGGTGATCCAGTCCTTCGCCGGCGAGCGGGTCATCGCCAACAACGGCTCGGCCGGCATGCCGAATTTCCGCGGCGTGCCGGGCGGTCTCGCGACCCGGATCTCCGTGACGCCATCGCCCCGGGCCCTGTACGGCGTGCGCGCCGGGGCGCTCTACGTCGAGGCGGTGCCGATCGACTACGACGCCATGGCGTGGCAGCGCTCGTTCCTGCGGCAATGGCCCGCGGGCTCGGACGCCTGGCGCTCGTATCATGGGCGCATCGTGGACGGCCCCAACTACCGCCTGGAGCAGGCGCTCCGCAGCGCGACGGCCCTCGCGGCGTGAGCCGCGCCCGGCTCCTCGTCGCCGCGCTCCTCGTCCTCGCCATCGCGGCGTTCTTCGCCGCGGGCGGGCATCGCTATGTCACCTTCGAGTCGCTGAAGGCGCAGCAGGCGGCGCTCGACGACTGGTACCGCGCGCACCCCTGGCAGACCGTCCTCGCTTACTTCGCCGTGTACGTCGCCGTCACCGGGCTCTCGCTTCCCGGCGCGACGCTGATGACGCTCGCCGGCGGCGCCGTATTCGGCCTCCTCTGGGGGACGGTGATCGTCTCGTTCGCCTCCTCGCTCGGCGCGACGCTCGCCTTCCTCGCCTCGCGCTTCGTGCTGCGCGACTGGGTGCGCAGCCGCTTCGGCGAGCGCGTCAAGGCGATCGACGAAGGGCTGGCGAAGGACGGCGCCTTCTACCTCTTCACCCTGCGGCTCCTGCCGGTCGTGCCGTTCTTCCTCATCAATCTCGCGCTCGGCCTCTCCGCCATGCGCGCCCGGACCTTCTACTGGGTGAGCCAGGTCGGCATGCTCGCGGGCACGCTGGTGTACGTGAATGCCGGCACCCAGCTGGCACGCCTCGAGTCGCCGCGCGGCATCCTTTCGTGGCAGCTGCTCGGCGCCTTTCTCCTGCTCGGCCTCTTCCCGCTGGTCGCGAAGGGGGTGATCGATGCGCTGAAAGCCAGGCGCGTCTATTCGCGCTGGCCGCGGCCGAGGAAGTTCGACCGCAACCTGGTGGTGATCGGCGCCGGTTCCGCCGGCCTCGTCTCCGCCTACATCGCCGCGACGGTGCGCGCGAAGGTGACGCTGATCGAGAAGCACCGCATGGGCGGCGATTGCCTGAACACGGGCTGCGTCCCTTCCAAGGCGCTGATCAAGACGGCGCGCGTCCTGTCCCAGATCCGCAATGCCTCCCGCTACGGCATCAAGAGCGCCACGGCCGAGTTCGACTTCGCCGAGGTCATGGAGCGCGTGCAGCGGGTGGTCAAGGCGATCGAGCCGCATGACTCGGTCGAGCGCTACGCCGGGCTGGGCGTCGAGTGCATCCAGGGCGAGGCGAGGATCACGTCGCCGTGGAGCGTGTCGGTGAACGGCCGCACGCTGACCACCCGCGCCATCATCATCGCCGCCGGCGCTCGCCCGCTGGTGCCGCCGATTCCCGGCCTCGAGCAGATCGAGGTGCTGACCTCGGACAACGTCTGGCAGCTGCGCAAGCTGCCCGCGCGCCTGGTGGTGCTCGGCGGCGGGCCGATCGGCTGCGAGCTGGCGCAGGCGTTCGCCCGCCTGGGCTCGCAGGTCACGCAGGTGGAGATGCTGCCGCGCCTGCTGGTGCGCGAGGATCCCGAGGCCTCCGAGCAGGTGCGGCGGCAATTCGAGAAGGAGGGCGTGAGCGTCCTGGTCGGGCACAAGGCGAAGCAGGTCGTCCTCGAGGGCGGCCGCAAGCTCCTGCTGTGCGAGCACGAAGGCAAGGGCGTCGGCATCGAGTTCGACGCGCTGCTCTGCGCGGTCGGGCGCTCGCCGAATACCGCCGGCTACGGGCTGGAGGAGCTCGGCATCCCGCTCGGCAAGGGGCGCACGGTCGAGACCAACGCCTACCTGCAGACCCTCTACCCGAACATCTACGCCTGCGGCGACGTCGCCGGCCCCTATCAGTTCACGCACACCGCGTCGCACCAGGCGTGGTACGCGGCGGTGAACGCGCTTTTCGCGCCATTCCGGAAGTTCCGCGCCGACTATTCAGTCATCCCGTGGGCGACCTTCACCGAGCCCGAGGTCGCGCGCGTCGGCCTGAACGAGACCGAGGCGAAGGAGCGCGGCATCGCCTACGAAGTGACGACCTACGGCATCGACGATCTCGACCGCGCGATCGCCGACGGCGAGCCGCACGGCATGGTCAAGGTGCTCACCGCCCCGGGGCGGGACACGATCCTCGGCGCCACCATCGTCGGCGAGCACGCCGGCGACCTGATCGCCGAGTTCGTCGCCGCGATGCGCCACCGGCTCGGGCTGAAGAAGATCCTCGCCACCATCCACATCTATCCGACGCTCGCCGAAGCGAACAAGTACGCCGCCGGCGCCTGGCGCAAGGCGCACGCGCCCGAGGGCGTGCTGCGCCAGGTCGAGAAATTCCACGCATGGATGCGAGGCTAGCTTTCTCCTTTCTGCTTCTCATTGCCCCTGCCGCACAGGCGTTCGATCACGGGCAATGGGATGCGCTGCTGAAGGAGAACGTCGTGGTGCTGGACGGCGGCAAGGCTTCGCAATTCCGCTACGCCGGCGTCGACCGCAACGCGTTGCAGTCCTACCTCGCGTCGCTTTCCAGGGTCGATGCAAATCAATTCAAGAGCTGGTCGCGCGAGGAGCAGATGGCGTTCCTCATCAACGCCTACAACGCGTTTACCGTGGAGAAGGTCCTCAGCCGCTATCCCGACCTGCGCTCGATCTGGGACTTCGGCAAGATCTTCGGCAACCCCTTCAAGGACGAGTTCTTCACGCTGCTCGGCCGCCCGATGAGCCTCGACGGCATCGAGCACGGCCTGCTGAGGAAGGACTATCGCGACCCGCGCGTGCATTACGCCGTCAACTGCGCCTCGGTCGGCTGCCCGATGCTGCGCGAGGAAGCCTACGTCGCGGCGCGGCTGGAGCGCCAGCTCGAGGAGCAGGCGGCGCGCTTTCTCTCCGACCGCAGCCGCAACCGCTGGCATGACGGCCGCCTGGAGGTGTCGAAGATCTTCGACTGGTTCAGGGAAGATTTCGAGCCGCGGCAGGCGTACTTCGCGCGCTATGCGTCGCTGCTCGGCTACCCGGGCGGCGAAGTGCCGCTTTCGTTCCTGGATTACGACTGGTCGCTGAACGACTTTCGATCGTCATCCCCACGCTGAACGAGGCCGGCGGCATCCTCGCCGCGCTCGAGGCGCTCGCGCCGCTGCGCGCGCGCGGACACGAGGTGATCGTCGCCGACGGCGGCAGCGATGACGGAACGACGCAGCTCGCGGCGGGACGATGCGACCGCGTGGTCATCGCATCGCGAGGCCGCGCGCTGCAGATGAACGCCGGCGCACGCGAGGCCAAGGGCGATGTGCTGCTTTTCCTGCACGCCGACACCCGCTTGCCACCGGGTGCCGATGAGTTGGTGCAGGGTTGCCTTTGGGGCAGGTTCGACGTGCAAATCGAGGGACGCCATCGGCTGCTGAAGCTCGTCGCCTGGTCGATGAACCTGCGCTCGCGGCTCACGGGCATCGCCACCGGCGACCAGGCGATCTTCGTTCGCCGCGAGGCCTTCCCGGGTTTTCCCGAGTTGCCGCTGATGGAGGACGTCGCGTTCAGCAAGGCGATGAAGCGCCGCGCGCGGCCCGCCTGCCTGCGGGAAAAGGTCACGACCTCGGGGCGGCGCTGGGGATCGCGCGGGGTGGTGCGGACGATTCTCCTGATGTGGAAAGTTCGTCTTCTCTTCTTTCTTGGCATACCGGCGGAGAAGCTGGCGCGCCTCTATGAACGCTGACGCGGTCGTGTTGGTGTTCGCGCGAGCGCCGCTCCCGGGCCGCGCCAAGACGCGGCTCATTGCCCGCCTCGGCGCATGGGGTGCGGCGCGCCTGCAGGCGCGGCTCACCGAGCGCGCGCTGCGCTCCGCGCTCGCTGCGCGCTGCGGGCCGGTCGAGCTGCACTGCACGCCGCGCACCGGCCACCCGTTCTTCCTGCGCGAACAACGAGAGCTGGGAATTTCCCTCGAAAGACAGTCCGGGCGCAACCTCGGCGAGCGCATGCATCGCGCTCTCACCGCCGCGCTGCGAAAGAGCCGCTACGCGCTCCTCATCGGCGTGGACGCGCCCGAATTGCGCGCGGCCGACCTGCGGCGCGCGCTGCGACTGCTGCGTTGCGGGTGCGACGTCGTGCTCGTGCCCGCGGAGGACGGCGGCTATGCCCTGATCGCGTGCCGGCGCGTGCCGCGCCCTCTTTTCGAGCGCGTGGACTGGGGCGGCAACGAGGTCTTCGCCCAGACCGTGCAGCGTCTCGAGCGCCTTCGCTTGCGCTGGCGCGCGCTGCGAACCGTGTGGGATGTCGATCGACCCGCGGATGTGGAGCGCCTCGGCCGGCGGCGGCTCTTTCTGACCCCGGCTGCAAGCTAGCCGGGGCGAAAGCGCGTGTTACACTCTGCCGCCGCTCGAGGAGGCGCAAGACCGCTACCAGCGGCGCTGGAGGAGAGATGAAAATCAAGGGTCCCAAGGATTTCTGGGCTGGCCTGATGTTCATTGGGTCGGGGCTGTTCTTCGCCATCTGGGCGGTCATGAACTACCAGATGGGCAGCGCGGTGCGCATGGGGCCGGCGTATTTCCCGGCGGTGCTCGGCGGCCTGCTGGTCGTCCTCGGCCTGGCCATCTTCCTCGGCTCGCTCGTGATCAGGGGACCGAGCGTGCCGCACTTCATCTTCCGGCCGCTGATCATGATCTCGCTCGCTTGCGTGCTGTACGGCTATCTGATGCGGCCGCTCGGGCTGGTCGGCGCGACCGCGGCGCTGGTCTACGTCGGCGCGCTCGGCGGCCACGAGTTCCGCTGGAAAGAGGTGACCATCCTGTTCGTGGTCCTCGCCATCTTCTCCTGGGCGGTGTTCCTCAAGGTGCTGGGGCTGCCGTTCCCGCTCTGGCCCGACGCCTTTAGCTGATCGGAGCCGCGATGGATGTGTTCAATAACCTGTGGATGGGCTTCGGCGTCGCGGTCTCGCTGCAGAATCTCTTCTACTGCTTCATCGGCGTGCTGCTCGGCACCCTGATCGGCGTGCTGCCCGGCATCGGCTCGGTGGCGACCATCGCCATGCTGCTGCCGATCACCTTCAACCTCAACCCGGTTTCGGCGCTGATCATGCTCGCCGGCATCTACTACGGCGCGCAGTACGGCGGCTCGACCACTTCGATCCTGGTCAACATTCCCGGGGAGGCGACCTCGGTGGTGACCTGCCTGGACGGCTACCAGATGGCGCGCCAGGGGCGCGCCGGCTCCGCCCTCGCCACGGCCGCGCTCGGCTCGTTCTTCGCCGGCTGCGTGGCGACCCTGATCATCGCCGTCGCCGCGCCGCCGCTCGCCGAGGTGGCGCTGAAGTTCGGCCCGTCGGAGTACTTCTCGCTCATGGTCTTCGGCCTGATCGCCGCGACGGTGCTCGCGCACGGCTCGCTCCTCAAGGCGATCGCCATGGTGGTGTGGGGGCTGCTCTTCGGCCTGATCGGCACCGACGTCAACTCCGGCGTGCTGCGCTTCACCTTCGACATTCCGGAGCTCTCCGATGGCATCGGCTTCGTCATCGTCGCCATGGGCATGTTCGGCACCACCGAGATCATCCTCAACCTGGAGATGAAGGAGAAGCGCGAGGTCTTCACCAGCAACGTCAAGAACCTCTGGCCGACCCGGGAGGACTTCAAGCGGCTCTGGCCGGCGGTGCTGCGCGGCACCGCGCTCGGCTCGATGCTCGGCATCCTGCCCGGCGGCGGCGCGCTGCTGTCTTCGTTCGGCGCCTACACCGTCGAGAAGAAGCTCTCCAACCACCCCGAGCAGTTCGGCAAGGGCGCGATCGAAGGCGTCGCCGGCCCCGAGTCGGCGAACAACGCCGGCGCGCAGACCTCCTTCATCCCGATGCTGACGCTCGGCATCCCGGGCAACGCGGTGATGGCGCTGATGATCGGCGCGCTCATGATCCAGGGCATCGCCCCCGGGCCGCAGGTGATGGCCGAGAAACCGCAGCTTTTCTGGGGCCTGATCGCCTCGATGTGGGTCGGCAACCTGATGCTGGTGGTGCTGAACCTGCCCCTGATCGGCATGTGGGTGAAGCTCCTCACCGTGCCGTACCGCTACCTCTTCCCCTCGATCCTGGTGTTCATGGCGATCGGCGTCTTCAGCCTGTCGAACAACCCCTTCGACGTGCTGGTCATGGCGGTGTTCGGCATCGTCGGCTACGTCTGCGCCAAGCTGGAGTGCGAGCCTGCGCCGATGATCCTCGGCTTCATCCTCGGCCCGCTGATGGAGGAGAACCTGAGGCGCGCGATGCTGCTCTCGCGCGGCGACCCGACGGTGTTCTTCACCAAGCCGATCAGCGCGGTGTTCATGATCGCCTCGGTGGTCCTGCTGGTGGCGGTCGCCCTGCCGGCGATCCGCAAGAAGCGCGAAGAGGCCTTCGCCGCCGAAGAGGCCTAGAGCGCGGCGATGGTCTGCACCTCGATCAGGAACTGCTCCTGGACGAGGCGGTCGATGATGAGCAGCGTGTTCGGCGGATACTTCCCGTCCGGAAACATCTTCGGGTACTCGCGCTCGCGCCAGCGGTAGAACCTGGCGATGTCCTGGGAGTGGACCAGGTAGGTCGTGAATTGCACCACGTTGCGCCAGCCGGCGCCGGCCGACTTGAGCGCCTGCTCGATTTGCGAGTAGACGGCGGTGCATTGCGCGTCGAAGGACTCGCCGGGCGAGACCATCCCGGCGACGTAGAGCGTTTCGGTGCTCTTCGCGCGAGCGACGTGCGAATAGGGTCCGACGGGCTTGCCCAGCGCATCGACGTTGTAGATCCTGATGTCGGCCATCGTGCTTACCTCGTGACGGGTTTGTGCTTGCCGCGCGCCGCGATCTGCGCTTTCACGGTCGCGACCAGCTCGGCGCGCCGCACGGGCTTGTGATGGTAGGCGTTCGCGCCCGCCGACAGGCAGGCGTCGATGACCGCCTTGTCGCCCACCACCGAGACGATGATCACCGGCGTGCCGGCGTTGGGGGTGGCGCTGCGGATCTCGTGCAGCAGCGCCTGCCCGCCGATCCCGGGCATGAGCAGGTCGAGCAGGATCGCGTCGTAGGCATAGTTGCCGGCGAGGCGCAGCGCCTGCTCGCAGGTGCCGGCGAGCTGCGCGTCCACGCCGAGCTCCTGGGTCATCATGCGGGCGAGCAGCAGGCGCGTCGACTCCTCGTCGTCGACGATCAGCACCCGGTGCCGTGGTTTCAGGTCTTCTTGCGCTCGTGACGCCATTGCACGTCATTCTGCCCGGCGTGCCTGTTGAGCAGGCGCCCGGCGACGAACAGCAGGTCGGAGAGCCGGTTGAGATAGCGCCGCGCGGCGTCGCTCACCTTATCTTCCCGTCCGAGCGCGACGACGCTGCGCTCGGCGCGCCGGCACACGGTGCGGGCGAGATGCGCCGCCGCGGCGGCACGCGTGCCGCCGGGAAGGATGAATTCCTTGAGCGGCTCGAGGCCGGCATTCCACGCTTCGAGGGTCTCCTCGAGCGCTGCAACGCGCGAGGGCTTGAGCAGCTTGTGGCCGGGGATGCAGAGCTCGCCGCCGAGATCGAAGAGGTCGTGCTGCACTAGGCCGAGCGCGTCGCGCACCTCCTGCGACACGTCCTCGGCGAGCACCAGGCCGAGGACGCTGTTCAGCTCGTCGATGTCGCCCAGCGCTTGCACCCGCGCGCTGTCCTTCGAAACTCTTGTGCCGTCGCCGAGCCCGGTTTCGCCTGCGTCGCCAGTGCGGGTGGTGATCTTCGAGAGGCGATGCCCCATGACCGATTATAGGTTCGGTTTCTTCTTCCCCTCGACAACCACGAGCAGCTCGCCGCTCGCGAGCCGCGTGCGCAGGCGTTCACCTTCTTTGACGTTCGCTGCGTCGCGCAGCACCGCGCCGGCGGCGTCGTAGGTGATGCTGTAGCCGCGCGCCAGCACCGCCGTGGGATCGAGGCCCGCGAGCGCCGCCTGCAGCCGCTCGAGGCGCGCGCCGGAGCGGTGCACGCAATGCGCGAGCGCGAAAGCAAGGCGGGCGCTGAGCTGCAGCACGAGGTCGCGGTGCGCGGCGAGGCGCGCCGCCGGGTGCACCAGGCGCCGCGCCCAGCCGTCCAGCCCCTGCGCCGCGTACTCGAGGCGCCGGCGCATCTCGCGCGCGAGGCGTTGCACGCAGGCGGCGAGCCGGCCGAGCAGCTCGGCGCGCGACGGGGCCGCCATCTCCGCGGCGGCGGTCGGCGTCGGCGCGCGGGCATCGGCGGCGAAGTCGGCGATGGTGAAGTCGGTCTCGTGGCCGACGCCGACCACCACCGGGATGCGCGAGGCGCGGATCGCGCGCGCCACCGCCTCTTCGTTGAACGACCACAGGTCCTCGATCGAGCCGCCGCCTCTCACCAGCAGCAGCACGTCGCATTCGGCGCGCTCGCTCGCTCTGGCCAGCATCGCGGCGATGCGCTCGGCGGCGCCCTGTCCCTGCACGGGCACGGGGTAGACCACCACGGTCAGGGTGGGATTGCGGCGCGCCAGCGTCGTCAGCACGTCGCGCAGCGCCGCGGCGGCAAGCGAAGTCACGACGCCGATGCAACGCGGAAAAGCCGGCAGCCCGCGCTTCAGCTCCGGATCGAACACCCCCTCACGCTCGAGCTTCGCCTTCACGCGCAGGAAGCGCTCATAAAGCGGTCCCATGCCGGCGCGGCGCACGGCCTCGACGCTGAGCTGGAAGCGTCCACGGGGCTCGTAGAGCGTGACGCGCGCCCGTGCCTCGACCCTCGCCCCGTCCACGAGCTCCCGCTCGAGCAGGGCCGCGCGGCTGCGGAACATGACGCAGTCGACCTGCGCCTGGCCGTCCTTCAGGGTGAAATAGCAGTGCCCCGACGCAGCCCGGGAGAGGTTGGAGATCTCGCCGCGCACCCACAGGAGCGGGAAGCCGCGCTCGAGCCGGTCGCGCACGCTACGCAGCAATTCCGAGACGGTGACAACGTCCGCGGCGGGGGGGAAAGGCAGGGTCGGAGAATCGTTTTCCATCGGTGCCGGCGGCGCAGGCGAGCCTACACTAATCCACATTTGCGACCGGTCGCCGTCAGCGCCCGACAGATTGACTCGCGGAAGCCGATTCTTTTCGCTAATGCGCTGTTCGCGAACGGGAAAAGGCTGCTCAAATTTTGATCGCAACCGACTTTTCTCTTCCTTTGGCTACGGCAGCGAGTCCTATTCAGCGACAATCCACAAACTTATCCACAGGTTTTTGTGGATATCGCCGGATCCACTACATGATGCCGCGGATGAATGACCTGCAGAGAGCTTCTGCTGCGCTGCGTAAACTTGCGGCGCTGCGAGGCTTTGCCGTACAGTCGCCGCGCAGCACGCCCAAAAAACGATAAGGGAACGCGTTGTTCGCCATCATCCAGGCCGCCGGCTGGCCCATCTGGTTTCTGCTCCTCGCTTCCATCATCGCCCTGGCTCTGATCATCGAGCGCTCGGTCTCGCTGCGCGGCCGCAAGATCATCCCGCCGGATCTCTTCAACCAGGTGGTCTCGCTCTACCAGAGCCAGGGCGTCACCGAGCCGATGGTCGAGAAGCTGGCCGAGGACTCGCCGCTGGGCACGGTGCTCGCCGCCGGCCTGCGCAACCACAAGAGCTCGCGCTACGTGATGAAGGAGGCGATCGAGGAGGCGGGCCGGGCGGTGGCGCATGACCTCGGGCGTTTCCTCACCACGCTCGGCACCATCGCCACGGCGGCGCCGCTGCTCGGGCTGTTCGGCACGGTGATCGGCATGATCGAGATCTTCGGCTCGCAGGCGCCGGGCGGCACCAATCCGCAGCAGCTCGCCCACGGCATTTCGATCGCGCCCTACAACACCGCGGCCGGCATCGCGATCTCGATTCCCTCGCTGATCTTCTACCGCCACTTCAAGAACAAGGTGGACG
>Ga0075352_1000119_pt1 | contig 11488 bp, 13 predicted proteins | sample Sandmound_TuleA__FD_120092 | JGI IMG/M metagenome (GOLD analysis project Ga0075352, IMG submission 120092) | Natural and restored wetland microbial communities from the San Francisco Bay, California, USA, that impact long-term carbon... | ecosystem: Environmental > Terrestrial > Soil > Wetlands ...
ACGGTTCCGGGTATCGGCGGCTGGTTCACCGCCATCTCGTAGAAGTTCTTGAGCGCCCGCACCTTGGCGCGCGAAAGCTGGCGCTGGAAAGCCGCGTCGCTGTGCTCGATGCGGGCGATGAACTGGGCGATCTCGTCGCTCTGCGAGATCACCTGCGCCGCGATCTGCTCACCCTCGCCGTAGAAGCGGCTGATGAAGCGCACCCGGGCAAGGATGTCCTTCGCCGGGTAGCTCATGAAGTAGAAGGTCCCGTCCTTCTGTCGGATACGCGTGGCGAGCATGGCCGTGTTGTCCTGTGATGGGTCCCTGACCGGCAAACGGAGGCCGCCCGCATGCAAGCGGGCGGCGAACCGGCATTTTAGCGGTTTGAGGGCGCCGACGCGAGGTTGCCGGCCGGCGGCGGGAGGGGCCGCCGGACCGTTCAGGAGCGGATGACGTCGAGCGCGGCGAAGCGGCCCCTGAGGGCGCGCGCGGAGTCCGTGCCCCACCACCGCTCCAGCACGGTGGCATATACATCTCGGAAATCCACCGCATACGGAAGATTCCCGTTGCCGTCCAGGCGCGAGAGCGCGGGCGGCAGGCCGTAGAGCCCGCCCTTGACCCGGCCCCCGAGCAGAAGATGGACGCTGGCGGTTCCGTGGTCGGTCCCGTTCGAAAGGTTCTCCCGGGGGCGCCGCCCGAATTCCGAGTAGGTCATGATCAGAGCCGAATCCCAGCGGCCGAGCTCCACGAGCGCCTGCTTCAGCGCATCCAGGCCTTCTGCAAGCGCCTTCAGCAGCTGCGCGTGGCGCGCCGGCTGCCCGCTGTGGGTATCGAAGCCGCCCAGGGCAATCTTGATGGCCGCGACCCCCGCCTCGCCGGCGACCAGCTGGGCCGCGGTGCGCACGGCGTTGCCGAACGGATGGGCCGGAAACGGCGTGGCAAAGGCGCGGTTGCCGCTCAGGCGGGCGGCGGCCTGAGCGATGTTCTCCTCGACGCGCAGGATATGCTGGAGCGCCGCGTTGCGCGCCTGTCCCGCAGGTGCCGCGTAGCGTGCCTGGCGCAGGAACTGCTCCGGGTTTGCCAGCGCAATGGCGCGCACGCCGCCCCGCAGCGGCCCCATCTCGGCGCCGCCCACCACCACGGCGTCCGCCGCGAATGCAGCCGGCGCCGGCGCTGCGGCAAACGCGCGGGCGAGCCAGCCCTCCGTCAGGTACTCGTTGCTGCCCGACGCGGTATCCCAGATATCGATCGAGCGGAAGTGGGAGAGATTCGGGTCGGGGTAGCCCACGCCCTGGACCACCGCCAGCTCCCGGTTCTTCCATGGGGCCATCAGCGGCTCGAGCGCCGGGTGAAATCCAGTCTGCGGGTCGAGCTGCAGCACCTGGTCGCGCGGCACCGCGAGCCGCGGCCGCAGCCCCGCGTAGGCCGGGTCGGCGTAGGGCACGACGGTATTCAGGCCGTCATTGCCGCCCTTCAGCTCGACCAGTACCAGCAGGCGGTCGTACGCCGCGCCCGATCGCTGCGCGAATGCGGCGCCAGGCGCAAGGCACGCCACGGATCCGGCGCCGATCGCGTTCAAGAAGTCACGTCGATTCACGCATCGCTCCGCATTTGCGAGGGATGAGCCTTCATCCCTCATCCCTACTTCAGTTGGTAGGCCGGGTCCAGCACCAGGTGCCGGATCAGCTCGATTCCCTGCGTGCCCTGCGGGGGCTCACTCACCGGCGCCGAGGCGAGCACCACCCGCTCTAACTGCTGCGGACGTCCGTCGAACTGCGACAGCCACTTTGCACCGTCGAACTGCACTTCGAGCAGCGCCTGCAGGAAACGCTGGCGCCCCTCGGTCATGCGTGCCGCCATCTTCGGCGGCTCGACGCCGCCGCCCTCCGCCACCATCGCTCTCATTTCTTCGACCCGGAACAGCCGGTCGAGCAAGGCCTTGCGGCCGAGCAGCGTGGTCGAGTTGATCCAGGCCTCGCCCCCGGGCCAGCCCTTCACGTTGGGCGGCGCAAACAGGTTCTGTCCGAGCGCCGCGACGCCCAGCACGAACGGCAGCGGCTCTCCGGTCGTGAAGCTGAACTGCCGCAGCGTTCCGACCACGAGCTCGACGGGGGACTTGATCAGCACGGCGCGGCTCTCCGGCGCGTAGAAGGCATCCGACGTGAGCAGCGCGCGCAAGGCGGGCCGCAATTCGTAGTCCGACTCCCGCAGCACCCGGGCGATGCGCCGGACCTCGCCGGGATCGGGATTGGGCGACACAAATTCGCGCCACAGCTTGGCGGCGACGAGCTCGGCGGTCTGCGGCTGCGCGAGGAGTATGCCAAGCACGGCGTCACCGTCGAAGTTGCCGGTGCGGCCGAGCACGGTCTTCACCCCGTCGTCGTGCGCGCGCGGCCGGAACACGAACTCGCCGCGGTCCGGGTCGACGCCCCAACCGGTGAAGGCTCGCGCGGCTTCCTTGATGTCGCGCTCGGTATAGTTGCCCTCGCCCAGCGTGAAGAGTTCCATCACCTCGCGGGCGAAATTCTCGTTGGGCTGCCCCTTGCGGTTGGAGGCGCTGTCGAGGTAGATCACCATCGCCGGATCGCGCGCGATGCCGTGCAGGAGGTCGCCGAAATTGCCGAGCGCGTGGCGCCGCAGCAGGACATTCTGGCGAAACATCAGCTGCGGGGAGCGCACCTTCTGCTGGCTCGACACGAAATGGTTGTGCCAGAACAGCGTCATCTTCTCGGTGAGCGGCGAGGGCGTCACCAGCATCTCAGTGAGCCACCACGACTGCAGCTCGACGGACTTCCGGACCATCTCGCGCACGGCGAGCTTCCGCTCCTCCGCGCTCATGCCGCGGAAACGGCGCAGCGACTCGAACGGCTCCCCGGTCCAGGCCGGCGGCGGCGTGACCGCCGGCTTGCCCGTCCCTGCAAGCAGCCGGTCCACTGCCCGCTCGCGCGTGAGCGCGGCGAAGGCTTCGATATCGGCCGGGCCGGCCGCGAAGCTCGTGCGGTTGAGGAGATGCCGGGCGTCGTCGAAGCCGAGCGGGCCGCTCGCGGCGAGCGCGAACGATGCGGTCAGGAACGAGGCGGCAGCGAGCACCAGCGCGCGCGCAATCGCCAGTCGATTCATGCCCGCCGCGCTCCCGAAGCTGGACCTGCCTTCAGGAGCCCTTGCCCTTGCGGGCATCGGCGCGGACCTTGCGCGCGGCCTCCAGCTCCTGCGGCGTCACGAACCCGTCCTTGTTGGCGTCGATGCGGTCAAAGTCGCGCGCCACGAGCGGCATGCCTTTCTGGGCTTCCTCGCGGCTCAACCGGCCGTCGCCGTTGGCATCCGCCCGCTTGAAGCGCTCCTGGCCCTTCGCCTGCAGCTCGGCCCGGCATTTCTCGGGGTCGGCTTTGCACTCCGCGCGGCGCTGCTGCGCCTTGGCCTTCGCCTCCCGGCACTGTTCCGGGTTGTCCTTGCACCACTGCTCGAAGCGGGCCCGGCGCTCGGCCGCGGCCTTTGCGCTGTCGTCGCGCACCGTCGCCCCCGGAAGCCCGTCCGCCGCAAATGCCGGCATGGCAAGGATGGTCACCGCCACTGCTGCAATCCAATGTCGATTCATGGCACTCCTTTGCGAGTCTATTTCGGAATGAAGTACATCCCGTTGCCCATGTAGACCGGGGCCGGCCGCGCGGCTGGGTAGCCAAATCCGTCCGGGCGAGTCTGGAAGTACGGATGCGGCTCACCGGGATTCGTGGCATTGAGCGAGAACATCGGCCGGTACGGGTTCCGGAAGTTGGGGTCGGGGCGCTGATCCAGCCGGGGGCCGCCAAAGACGAGATGGGCCTGGCCGTTCTGCCCCTGTTGATGCGCCGGGGGTTGCGGCGTCGGAGCGCCGTGCGCCTGGGGCGGCCGCGCGCCCCCGCCCGCCTGCGCCAGTGCGGCCTGCGCCCCCAGCACTGCGATCGCCGCCGCGATGACCGAAATCGATCTCATCTCGACCTCCTATTTCCGCCGGTAGATTTCACGGTTAGCGCGCTCCAGGTCCCGGTGCAGCTCGCGCCGCTCTTCTTCCGTCATCCGGCCCTTTTGGCCCTTCTCGTGCTCGGCCCGCTTGTTATTCTCCCCGCGTGGAGGCTCGCCGGACCCTTTTCTCATATTCTGCCCGCCGGGGGCCTGCAGCCATACGCCGAAGCCCGGCCGTGCATCGCGGGCGGCCGCAAGCGCCGGCGCGATCAGCGCAGCCACAAAAGCGAACAACAACAGCTTCTTCACCCGTGGGTCTCCGTTTCCAGGGAAATCGTCCTGTGCAGATTAGCGCACCGCGGGAGGCTGCTCATGACGGGGGGTGCCGTTTTTTGTAACAATTTGTTACTGGTTCCGTTGTGGAAACAAAGTCTTACAAAGAACCCTTCCGCCTTGCCATCGAGCCGCTAGGATTGCGCCATGGCCGAACCCCGGATGAAGATCATCGTAGTGGACGACGACGCGCGGCTGCGCGACCTGCTCAGCCGCTATCTTACCGAGCAGGGCTACGCGGTGCGCGTAGCGCGCGACGCGGCCGAGATGAACCGGCTGCTTTCCCGCGAGCGTTACGACCTCATGATCCTCGACCTCATGCTGCCGGGCGAGGACGGCCTGTCGATCTGCCGCAGGCTGCGCGGGGGCGGCGAGAGCATGCCGATTATCATGCTGACCGCCAAGGGCAACGACGTGGACCGCATCGTCGGGCTCGAGGTGGGCGCGGACGATTACCTGCCGAAGCCCTTCAACCCGCGCGAGCTCGTCGCGCGCATCCAGGCGGTGCTGAGGCGCCGCCCGCTGCCCGGCCCGCCCGGCGCTCCCGCGGCCGAGCCCCAGGTGGTCGAGTTCGGCGAGTTCCGCTTCAATCTCGGTACGCGGAGCCTGACGAAGAACGGGCAGGACGTGTCGCTCACCACCGGCGAGTTCGCGCTGCTCAAGGTGCTGGTGCAGCATTCCCGCTCGCCCCTCTCGCGCGACAAGCTGATGGAGCTCGCGCGCGGGCGTGAGTTCGGCGCGTTCGACCGCTCGATCGACGTCCAGATCTCGCGGCTGCGCAAGCTGATCGAGCCCGATCCGTCCAAGCCGGCCTACATCCAGACGGTCTGGGGATTCGGCTACGTCTTCATTCCCGACGGCAAGAGCCAGTGACCCTGGTTCCGCGCACCTTGCTGTGGCGCAGCGTCCTGCTGATCGCGCTGCTGCTCGTCATCGCGCACCTGGCGTGGCTGCAGATCTTCCGGGTCAGCGAGCGCGAGCCGCGCGCGCGCCAAGTCGCCCAGCAGATCGCGAGCATCGTGAACCTCACTCGCGCGGCGCTGATCACGGCGCAGCCGGCGAAGCGCTTCGAGCTGCTCGACGAGCTGTCCAAGGAGGAAGGCATCCAGGTCTACAGCGGCGAGCGCGGCGAGCGCATCACGCCCCTGCCCGACCGGCCATTCCTGCGGCTCGTGGAGACGGAGGTCCGGCGGCAGCTCGGCGCGGGAACGCGGCTCGCGGCTGGCCGCAACGGCATCCGCGGGGCATGGGTGAGCTTCCGCATCGACAGCGACGAATACTGGGTTTACATGCCGCGTTCCCGGCTGGAACGCGCCGATCCCCTGCGCTGGCTCGGCTGGGGCGTGCTGGTGCTGGCGCTCGCGCTGCTCGGCGCCTACCTCATCGTCGCCCGCATCAATCGCCCATTGCGCGAGCTCGCACGCGCCGCCGGCGAGATCGGCCGCGGCCGCACGCCGGTGCCCGTCTCCGAAACTGGCCCGGAGGAGATCCGCACGCTCGCGCGCGCCTTCAACAGCATGGCGGCGGACTTGAAGCGCCTGGACGAGGATCGGGCGATGCTGCTGGCGGGCGTGTCCCACGACCTGCGCACTCCGCTCTCGCGCATCCGGCTCGGGCTTGAGATGCTGGACGGCAAAGGCGACGCCGCGCTCAAGGCCGGGCTCGTTCAGGACGTCGCGGACATCGACGCCGCAATCGGGCAGTTCCTCGATTTTGCGCGGCTCGCGGAAGGCGAGGCGGCCGTGCCCACGGGAGATCTCAACGTCATCGTGCGCGAGGTCTGCGAGCGCTATGCGCGCGCGGGCAACCGCGTCTCGACGCAGCTCGAGAGGCTGCCGCCGCTCGCGTTGCGGCCCTCCGCGATCCAGAGGCTGATTTCCAATCTGGTGGACAACGCGCTGCGCCACGGTAGCCCCGAGGTTGAGGTGGCCACCCGGATGGAGAACAGCCGCGCCGTCATCGAGGTGCTCGACCGCGGCCCGGGCATACCGCCGGGCGAGTCCGAAAACATGTTGCTGCCGTTCACGCGCCTCGACCGGGCCCGCTCGACGAGCGGCACGGGGCTCGGGCTCGCCATCGTGGACCGCATCGCGAGGCTGCACGGCGGCAGCGTCCAGCTTCTCCCGCGAGAGGGCGGCGGCCTGCGCGCCCGCGTCGAACTGCCGTTCGAGCCTTCAGATTAACCGCCAAGTCGCCAAAAAGCATTCAAGAACGCACGAATCAGATATTCCGCTTAACCCGCCCTGTGTTCTCATATTTGAATGCTGTTTGGCGTCTTGGCGGTTCTTATTTTCGTCACGGATACATCGCCCAGCCGACGCGGTCGGTCTGGACCTTGAAGAAGTGCCCCTCCACGGTGGTCACGAACAGCGTCGTCAGGTCCGGGCCGCCGAAGCAGCAGTTCGTGGGACGGTTCGCCGGCACCAGGTGCGTCTCGAGCACCCGGCCGGTAGGCGAGAACACGGTGATCATTCCGCCGGGGCCGCTCATCTCCCAGCCATTGGTCGCGATGATGTTGCCGTCGCGGTCGAGACACATCCCGTCGATGCCGCGGTGCACCTCCCGGGCGTCCTCGCCCCAGGTGTGGAGCGTGCGGTAGGTGCCGAGGCTCCCGTCCTCGCGGATCGGATAGGCGCGCAATTCACGCGCGATGCCCCGCGTGTAGCTGCTTTCCGCGACGTAGAGCGTGCCCTGGTCCTGCGACACCAGGATTCCATTCGGCTGCGTGGTGTCGAATGTGACGCGCGTCACCGTGTAGCTGCCGTCCTTCTGCGGGTCGGCGCGGAGCACTGACTGGTGGTCGAGCTCCTTGACCTCGGTCTTGTCCCAGTTGCCCTCGTTCACGGGATTCGTGAACCAGATGCGCCCCTTGCGATCGATCGCGAGGTCGTTCGGCGTGTTGAGACGCTTGCCGTCTACGCGGTCCGCGATGGTCACGTTGTGCCCGTCGGGGTCGAAGCGCAGTATCGAGCGCCCGCCCGAGCAGCACCCGAATAGACGCCCTTGTGCATCGAACGCGAGGCCGTTGGTGCGGTTCGTGTTCTTGCGCCACTCGGTGATCGAGCCGCCCTTCGGGTCGTAGCGCAGGATGCGGCTCGCGCGGATGTGCGTGAAGTAAAGGTACTCGCCGTCCCACACCGGACCTTCGGTCAGCGGCACGGACGAGGGCTTCATCAGCAATTCGAATTTCCACTGCATGGTCTCTTCGCTCCTCGGAAAACGAGCGTGGGATTATATACGCGGCGCGTCCGGCTCCGCCGCTCACCCATCCAGCGGCCAGCTCCGCAGCACCTGGTAGACGCGGGCTCCCTCGCGCGGTGCCGATTCAACCAGCGCGAAGTCCTCCACCGGCCATTCGACCGCGGAAAGACGCGTGTCAGCCGGCGCGCGGCGGGCGCCGCGCAGCAACGTCACGTGCGGAACGTACGGCCGCTGGTCGAAGCGGTACCCCGCTCCGGCCAGCGCGTCCTGCAATTGCGCGACCAGTTCCTGCAGCGCTTCCGGGCACGCCCCGGTGCCGGCCCACAGGATGCGATTGTGCCGCCAGTACTCGAGGCAATCGACGGACAACGCGAATCGCCGCCCCCGCACCGCGGACGCAAAAGGCTCCAGCGCCGTCACCCGATCCCGCGGCAGGTTGCCGAGAAACACCAGTGTGAGATGGATGTTGTGGTCCGGGACTGCGCGGCCGCCGCAGTCATGCCGGGCACGGCGCGCGATGTCGCCCAGCGCACGCTGCACGCCGGGCGCCGGCCACAGTGCAAAGAACACCCGCGCGGATTCTGACATCTCCCATCACTCACCGCTCATCGCCCACCACGAGGGCGACGGCCTCGGCGGCGATGCCCTCCCCCCGCCCGACGAAGCCGAGCTTTTCGGTGGTCTTGGCCTTGATGTTGACCGCGTCCGGGGCGATGCCGAGATCGGCCGCGAGGTTGGCGCGCATCGCGGGAATGTGGGGCGCCATCTTCGGCGCTTGCGCGATGATGGTGGCATCCACGTTGGCGGGTCTCAGCCCACGCTCCCGCAGCAGCCGCGCGACCTCGCGCAGAAGCCTGCGGCTGTCGATATCCTTGTAGCGGGCGTCGCTGTCGGGAAAGTGACCCCCGATGTCGCCCAGCCCCGCGGCTCCGAGCAGCGCGTCGCACACCGCATGAATCAGCACGTCGGCGTCGGAGTGCCCCGCGAGCCCTTTGTCATGGGGGATTGCGACCCCTCCGATGACGAGCTTTCGACCCGCTACCAGCGCGTGTGCGTCGAATCCCTGGCCAATTCGCATGATTCCTCTCTCCGCAACCAGCGCTCGGCTACCGCCGCCCGGATCGGCGTCCGCGTGCCGTCCCTCGGCGTTTCCTGCCGGCGTCCGTCGCCTTCTTTCGATTCGAGCCCTTTGCGATGCGCGGTCTGCCGAGCACCGACTGCCGGCCGCTCCCGATGATCAGCTCGGCCAGTGCCAGGTCCTCGGGAAAGGTCACCTTGATGTTGCGCGTGTCGCCCAGCACCAGTTTCGGTCTCAGGCCGAGCCTCTCGATTGCGCGCGCTTCGTCGGTCGCCGCCGCCGCATCCGCGGCGCGCAGCGCCTGGAGCAGCAGCCGATAGCGAAACATCTGCGGGGTCTGCGCGAGCCACAGGTTCTCGCGCGGCTCGGTGGCCGCCACGCGCGAGTCACGGCTTCCGCGTTTCAGCGTGTCTACGACCGGCACCGCGAGCAGTCCCCCAGTGTCGTCCGCCTCGAGCTCGCCGAACAGACGGTCGAGCTCCTCGCGCCCGAGGCACGGGCGCGCGGCATCGTGCACCAGGACCCAATCCGACGCGGCGACGGAGTCCCGCGCCGCGAGAAGCCCGTTGAACACGCTCGCCGCGCGCGTCTCGCCACCGCAGTACAGCGGCTCCAGCCGGGCGCCAAATTCGCGCCAGTCGTGGCGCCGGAACTGATCGTCGCCCTGTGCGAGTATTACAAACACCTGCTCGATGCGCGGGTGCCGCGCGAGCGCGAGCAGCGAATGGTAAAGGAGGGGGCGCCCCGCGATCTCGAGATACTGCTTGGGCAGGGCCGCTCCGACGCGGGAACCTGAGCCGGCGGCTGGAACGAGGGCGTAAGCTTTGGACAAGTTGCGCCGAGGACCCTGTAAATGCAGGGATTTTATCAGCAACACTGTTGCGTCCGCGGCACTTGAAAAACGAGCGGCCGGGCGCATAATCATTCAACAGATGTCGCAAGCGATTTCACCCGTGCGGGTGCCGGCGGTCGCCGGCATGTTCTACCCCGGCGAGGGCCGCGAGCTGGCGCAGGCACTGACGGATCTCCTGGGCGCCGCCGCGCATGACGCGCCCGACCGCGCCGCCCCAAAGGCCATCATCGCGCCGCACGCCGGGTACATCTATTCCGGTCCGGTCGCCGCCAGCGTCTACACGCTGCTCGCCCCGGCGCGCAGGACGATCACGCGCGTCGTTCTGCTCGGCCCGACTCATCGCGTCGCGGTGCGGGGAATGGCGCTCCCCGGCTGCAAGGCGTTCGCCACCCCGCTCGGCACGGTCGAGATCGACCCGGACGCGGCCGAGGCGCTGCGCGGGCTCCCCCAGGTCGTGATCAGCGCACAAGCGCACGCGCTCGAGCACTCGCTGGAAGTGCACGTGCCGTTCCTGCAGACGGCGATCGAGAAGTTCAAGCTAGTGCCGTTGGCGGTAGGCCATTGCGGCACTGAAGAAGTCGCCGAAGTGCTGGATGCGCTGTGGGGTGGCCCCGAGACGCTGATCGTGGTGAGCTCGGACCTCTCCCACTATCTTTCCTACGCCGACGCGCAGGCCGTGGACCGCGCGACGGCGCAGGCCATCCTCGGACTGGCAGGCGAGATCTCTCACGAGCAGGCGTGCGGGGCGACGCCGGTGATGGGGTTGACGACCGTCGCGCGCCGGCGCGGACTGAAGCCCGAGCTGATCGATCTCCGCAACTCCGGCGACACGGCGGGCGACAAGAATCGCGTGGTCGGCTACGGCGCCTTCGCCTTTTACGAGTCGCCCCCGGATGCCCGCTGAGCCGGGTCCGCTTCTGTTCCACGCGATGCGGGGGGAAGCCGGACAGGGCGCGCAGGAGCTGCCGCGGGATGCGGGCCGCGTACTGCTGCCGCTCGCGCGCGCTGCGATCGCAGCGCGGCTCGGGCTGGAACATTCCGCCGACGATGATCTGCCGTGGCTGAAGTCGAGCGGCGCGTGCTTCATCACACTCACGCTGGCGAGCAGGCTTCGCGGCTGCATCGGGACGCTGCGCGCGCATCGCGCGCTGGCCGAGGACGTGAGGGCCAACGCGGTGGCCGCCGCCTTCCGCGACCCGCGCTTCCCGCCCCTCGAGCCGGGGGAGTTCTCCGGGATTGCGCTCGAGATTTCCGTGCTTTCGGCGCTCGAGCCCCTCGCCTTCGCCGACGAGCCCGACGCGCTGAGGCAGCTCCGCGCCGGCATCGACGGGCTGGTGTTCGAATACGGCCACCATACCGGGACCTTCCTGCCCCAGGTCTGGGAAGATATCAAGGAACCATCGGAGTTCCTCGCGCATCTCAAGTACAAGGCGGGACTGCCGCCGGACTTCTGGGACGCGGAGGTTCGACTCTCACGCTACACGGTGTTCAAGTGGCGCGAAACAGATTGAGGCGTGACGGGTGATGAGTGACGAGGGATTGAGCGGGCGCGCATATCCGGGCCGGTGGTGGCACCTGCTCGAGGACGGGCGCATGCAATGCGATCTCTGCCCGCGCGACTGCCGCCTGCACGAAGGCCAGCGCGGCGCGTGCTTCGTGCGCATGCGCGAGCGCGACCGCATGGTGCTGACCACCTACGGGCGCTCCTCCGGATTCTGCATCGACCCCGTCGAGAAGAAGCCGCTCAACCAGTTTTTTCCGGGCTCGAGCATCCTCTCCTTCGGCACGGCGGGCTGCAATCTCGCCTGCAAGTTCTGCCAGAACTGGGACATCTCGAAATCGAAGGACATGGACCGCCTCGCCGACGAGGCCTCGCCGGAAGCGATCGCGGAGGCCGCGGAAGCGCAAGGCTGCAAGAGCGTCGCCTTCACTTACAACGACCCGGTCATCTTCGCCGAGTATGCGATGGACATTGCAGACGCCTGCCACCAGCGCGGCATTCAGGCGGTGGCGGTCACCGCGGGATACATTCATGAGGTGCCGCGGCGCGAGTTCTACGCGAAGATGGACGCTGCCAACGTGGACCTCAAGGCGTTCACCGA
>Ga0075352_1000122_pt1 | contig 11359 bp, 9 predicted proteins | sample Sandmound_TuleA__FD_120092 | JGI IMG/M metagenome (GOLD analysis project Ga0075352, IMG submission 120092) | Natural and restored wetland microbial communities from the San Francisco Bay, California, USA, that impact long-term carbon... | ecosystem: Environmental > Terrestrial > Soil > Wetlands ...
CCGCATCAAGATTGCATATAAGGACAGCGAGGTGGAGCTGCGCGTCTCGACGGTGCCGGTTGCATTCGGCGAGAAGGTCGTGATCCGTATCTTCGACCCGACCATCCTCCTGCAGGACATCCAGTCCTTGGGACTGACTCCCGAGCAGCGGGCGTCCTACGAGCACCTACTCAAGCGGCCGCACGGAATCATCCTGGTCACCGGCCCCACCGGCAGCGGCAAGACCACGACGCTCTATTCGCTGCTCGCACAGGTCAACGACGAGACCGTCAATATCATGACGCTCGAGGACCCGGTTGAGTACCCATTGACACTGATGCGGCAGACCTCCGTGGGCGAGGTCGCGCGCATGGATTTCGCGGACGGCATCCGCTCGATCATGCGCCAGGACCCCGACATCATCCTGGTGGGTGAAGTCCGCGACAAGGAAACCGCCGAGATGGCATTCCGCGCCGCGATGACCGGCCACCAGGTATTCACCACGCTGCACACGAACTCCGCGATGGGCGCATTCCCGCGTCTCCTCGACATCGGCATTCAGCCCGACATCATGGCCGGCAACATCATCGGGGTGATCGCGCAGCGGCTCGTGCGGGTGCTGTGTTCACACTGCAAGGAAGCCTACGCGCCGTCCCGGGAAGAACGCCAGCTGCTCGGCCCCGCGGGGGAAAAGGTCTCGTTCCTGCACCGCCCTGTGGGCTGCAAGCAATGCGACAACAAGGGTTACAAGGGCCGCAGCGCCATCATGGAGCTCCTGATAATGGACAGCGACCTCGACGAGCTGGTGGCGCACCGCGCGACAGCGAAGGAAATGCGGGCCGCGGCCATCGCCAAGGGCTTTCGCTCCCTCTCGGACGAAGGCCTGCAGCGGGCAATGGACGGCACCACGAGCTTGACCGAAGTGGCGCGCGAGATCGATCTCACCGGACGCTACCGCTAGCCTGGAACCGTGGCGACTTACGAATACAAAGCAGTCGACAAGACCGGCCGCCCTGCCCGCGGGGCACTCGACGCCGTCAACGAAGTGGATCTCGAGCTGCGCCTGCGGCGCATGGGGCTCGACCTCATCACGTTCCGGCAGGTCGAGCGCCAGACGCGCAGTTTCGCCGGCGGCGGCAAAATCACGCGCCAGGACCTCATCAATTTCTGCTTCGACATGGAGCAGATGGCTCGCTCCGGCATTCCGATCCTCGACGGCCTGCGGGATATGCGCGAATCAATCGACAACCCGCGATTCCGCGACGTGCTGACCGCAATGACCGAGGACATGGAAGGCGGCAAGGTACTGTCGCAGTGCATGGCCAACCATCCGGCCGTGTTCGACAACGTCTTCGTCAGCCTGATCCGGGCGGGCGAGCAGTCCGGGCAGCTGCCGGAGGTCTTCAGGAACCTGGCCGACAATCTCCGGTGGCTCGACGAGCTCATTTCGCAAACGCGCCGGCTGCTGATCCTGCCGCTCATCACGCTCGTCGTCGTGCTCGCCGTGCTGGTCGCGCTCCTGATTTTCCTTGTCCCGCAGATCGCGCAACTGTTCAAGACCATGGGCCTCGCCCTTCCGACCCAGACCCGGGTGCTCATCGCGGTGTCGGATTTCATGATGCATTACTGGTTCGTGGTCTTCGGGCTTCCGGTCGTGGCATTTGTGTTCGTCGCCGGCGCGGTCCAGCGCAGCCCGCGGGCCGCGTACATGTGGGACTATGCGAAGCTGCGCCTGCCGCTCATCGGCCCGACCCTGCTCAAGATCATCCTGTCGCGCTTCGCGAACGTCTTCGCCCTGCTCTACCGCTCGGGTATTACCGTGCTGGATGCGATCAAGACCAGCGAGGACATCGTGAACAACCGCGTCATCTCGGACGGTCTCGTGCGGGCGGGACAGCAGATCACTTCGGGGGAAAGCCTGAGCGAGACGTTTCAGAACCTGGGAGTCTTCCCGCCGCTCGTCATTCGCATGCTGCGGGTCGGCGAAAGCACCGGAGCGCTCGACACCGCGCTCATGAACATCACTTATTTCTACAACCGCGACGTCAAGGAATCGGTGGACAAGGCACAGAAGATGCTGGGGCCGGCAATGACGGTTGTACTGGGCGGATTGCTCGGTTTTGTGGTCTGGGCCGTCATGGGTCCAGTGTATGACATACTGGGCAAGATCAAGTTCTAACACGTTGATTTATATTAAACTAATTTTTGATCGTGACGATGTGCCGCTGCTGCGGGAACGGTACCCTTTACTATTCGCGATTCACGGCTTGCGGAACCTGAATGGCTGACAAGCTCCTCATCGGAATCTCGGCGCCGGTTGTGACCATCGCGCGCTGGCGCGGCAGCAAGATCGCCGAGTGTTTGACGTTCGCGAACGACGAAGGCGGCCTCGCGGACTTCAAGGAACACCTCGCCCGGATTACCAACATTCCCGCCCACATCATGGTGGACGCGGTCGAGGAGGATTACCGCTTCGAGACGCTGCCGCACGCGTTCGGCGGCGACCGCGCGGACATGGTCGGCCGCAAGCTCAAGCAGCACTATCGCAACTCGCCCTACATGGCCGCGACGCTGCTCGGCCGCGATACCGGCAAGCGGCGCGACGACCGCTATCTTTTCTCCGCGCTCACCAATTCCGACCTGATCACGGAGTGGGTGCAGGCGGTGGCCGCCCGCGGGATGCCGATCGCGGGAATCTACCTGCTGCCGATGGTGAGCGCGGAGTTGGTCAGCAGGCTCGACGTCAAGGCGACCAACCTGCTGCTCGTCGCGCAGCATGCCACCGGCCTGCGACTCACCTTCTTCCGCGACCGCCAGTTCCGGCTGAGCCGCCTGACGCGCGGGGAAAGCGGCAGGCCGGAGAACCGCGCCCGCTATTTCACGGAGGAGATCTCCAACACCCGCCTCTATCTGCACGCCCTGCGCACGATGACGCTCGACGAGCACCTCACGGTGCTGCTGATCGACCGGGGCGACGAGCTGCAGGAGGAAGCGGCGGTCGTCGCGCGCGACAACCCGAGCCTGGAATGCCTGCGCGTCGGCCGCAGCGAGCTTGCGACCCGTCTCGGCATCGACAATGCGCTGCTCGACGCGTCGCCCTACTCGATCTACCTGCATCTTCTCGGGCTGAAGGCACCGCAGAGCAACCTTGCGCCGGCGAGCACGATGGTGAGCTACAAGCGTTACCAAGCTCGCCGTGCTATCTATATGGGCTGCGGCGCGCTGGTTGTCGCGGCCCTCGTGTGGACCGGCACGAATCTTTACCAGACGGTAATGCTGCAGGGGAATACGGAGGATGCCGCCCGCCAGACCGGACTTCTGTCCGCCGAGTATCTCGAGATCACGCGCCAGTTTCCCCAGGCCCCGACGTCGGCCGAGAACCTGAAAAGGACGGTCGAGATCGCGCAGCAGTTGCGCACGAAAGCCCACTCACCGCAAAAGGTGATGGCGCTCATCGGCCGCGCGCTGGAAGCGAGTCCTGCCATTGTTATCCGGGAGTTTGGCTGGAAATACGGCGTCACGGAAATCGACGTCGAGGGCGCCGGCCCGAGCGTTCGCGAGGGCGCACAGCCGGTGCGCACGTCGACCGGGCCGGCCGGGCAACGCAAGGAAAGCGCGCTGATCGACGGCGAGGTTCGGCCGTTCCGCGGCGACTATCGGAGCGCCATCGTCACCATTAACGGCTTCGCCGACCGGCTGCGCGATGAGCCGGAAGTGGCCGACGTGAGAGTGGTGAAACTGCCACTCAACGTCAATCCCGCGCTGTCACTGTCGGGCAACACGCTCGATAATCCCGAGCAGGGTGGCACCGCGGAATTCAAGCTGCTGATGGTCCTCAGGACCCCGCAATGAACCAGGCAGATGTCCAGGCGTTGCGAAATCCGCTGCTGGTGCTCGCGGGGGTGGTGTTGATCGGCGCCCTGGCCGTGTACTACTCCAGCCGCCTGCTGGTCGCGGCCCGGCAGCAACTCGCGCAGCAGCAGATCCAACTCAAGGATGCGCGGACACGGCTGCACAAATCGGGCGAGGAAAAGGACCTCATCGTGCGCTATATCGGCGGCTTCCGACAGCTGGAGCGCACCGGATTCGTCGGCGACGAGCAACGCATCAACTGGCTCGATGGACTGCGGCTCGCCAACCAGCAGGCAGACCTCTTCGGCGTGGATTACCAGATCGGGTCGCAAAGGCCCTACGCATTCGCCCCGGATTTCAATCCCGGGCCGCTCGCCCTGAATCAGTCCGTCATGCGGGTCCGGTTCCGCCTGCTGCATGAGGGTGACCTGGAGCGGTTCTTCGAGGCGCTCGCGCGCCAGGGCGCCGGAATCTTCACTGTCGACCAGTGCCAGATGCGGCGCATCGACACCCGTGGCGTAATCCGCTACCAGCCGAACGTGAACGCGGAATGCGACCTGTCGTGGATCACGGTCAAGGTCGGCGCGGGCGCGGAGCAACGAAAGCCGTGACAGGTGCCTCGTGAGCCGTGACTGGAAAATCAGCTTGCTAGCCTGCGGCGCGCTCGCCGCAGCGGTGGCGCCGTTGCCCGCGCCGGCACAGGAGCAGCTAGGGCGGCTGTTCTTCACGCCCGCGCAGCGCGCGTCGCTGGACATTGCGCGCAGCCAGCGGGCGCGAGCTGCCGTCGCGACCGAAAAGGCCGAGCAGGATGCCACGCCCGTTCCCCAGACGATTACCTACAACGGCGTCCTGCGCCGCAGCGACGGCAAGACTACCGTCTGGATCAACAACCAGCCCGTGCACGATCGCGAATCCGCCGGCGCCGCCGCCATCGTCGGGCGGGTGCGGCCCGATGGCAGCGTCACGCTGCAGGTGCCCCAATCGGGCCGCAGCGTGAACCTCAAGCCGGGGCAGAGCGTCGAGCTGCTGTCGGGTAACGTCGAGGAAGGATACTCGCGCCGGCTCGAGGCTCCGAAACCCGAGCCCAAGCCCGCGGCCAAGCCAGGGGCAACCACCGGGACCGCGAAGCCGCCCGCTCCCGACCGCGTCGCGGAGCAGGAACGCGAGGAGCGCGCAGCGCAGCGTCTGGAAGACTCCATCTCCCGGGCGCTGACGGAGACGGCAAGCGCCCGGCCCGGCGCCGCACCGGCCCCGGCGGCGGCTCCAGCGCAACCGTGACGCCGATGCTGTTCGGTTCACGGCGCACATATCCTGCCCGCCGTCGCTCTCAGCGCGGACAGGCGATGATGCTGCTGCTGGTTGGCCTTTTCGGACTGGCGACCGCGCTGCTGGTCTATGCCATGACCGATACCACGTCGCTTGCCCTCCGGCGCGATCGGGACACGGCGGCCACGATGGCCGAGGTCAAGCGCGCGTTGATCGGCTGGTCGGTCCAGCGCGCTGCGTCGGGTTCGCCTGCGGACGCGCGTCCAGGAGAGCTTCCCTGCCCGGACAACAGTAGCCCCCCCGACGGGCTCGAGGACGGCAGCTGCGTCGCGGGAGCGGTCGGGCGCGTGCCATGGAAGACGCTGGGGATCCCAGAACCGAAGGATACCGCGGGCGAGACGCTCTGGTACGCGATCGCGGGTCCGCTTCGGATCTGGTCCATGAACTTTACCGTCATCAACAGCGACACCAAGGGCAGCCTCACCGTGTACCAGGACAGCACGGCAGCAACGATCACGACCGAGGCGGTGGCCGTCATCTTCGCACCCGGCGTGGCGCTGGGGGCGCAGAACCGGGATCCCGTCGCGACCGCACTGTGCCCGACGACGGGAACCACCATCGCGCGCTACCTATGCGCCGCCAACTACCTTGAAACCGCGGCAGGCGTAAACAATGCAACGACCAACGGACCTTTCATATCGGCACCGGGGTCGGGCACCTTCAACGACAAAGTCATGGTGATCACGACGGCTGACCTGATTCCGCCGGTCGAGCAGCGCGTCGCGCGGGAACTGCGCGCCATTCTGCAGGCGTACAAAGCCAACACGGCCTGCGCCTGTACCAATCTCGGCGGCACATCCGGCTGCTACCCGTGGGCCGATCTCGCGAACGGCTACAGCGATTCCGATCCGTACAATGCCGGAGAAGGCCGCAATCGCGGGCGCATTCCTGCTCTGGGAGCGGGCGAGTTCGACTGGGGCAGCAACCCCTGCGGGGCGCCCGTGCCCACCCTTCCCACCTGGTTCGTCAACAACGATTGGAGGCTGGTGGTCTACTACACGGCGGGGCGGAATTTCCTAGGACCGGACTCGTGCACGACGTGCTCGGCGTCGACTCTCACCGTGGACGGGTCGTCGGGCAAGGAAGTCGTCATCATCATGCCGGGCCCCAACCTCGGCGCTTCCCCGCGCGCACCGGTATCGCTGAGCGACTCGACCTACTGGCAGTACTACCTCGAGGACTCTGCGAACTACGCTTTCTCGAACGACACCTACGTCACCCCCACTTCCACCGCGTACACCCGTGACCGCATCTACACCATCCCCTGAGCGCAGCCGCGGTTTCACGCTGGTGGAGATCGCGATCGCGATCTTCATCATCACCATTCTGCTCGGCAGCATCCTGGTTCCGCTCACCACGCAGGTCGAGCAGCGCCAGGTGGCCGAAACTCAGAAAATGCTCGAGGACATCAAGGAAGCGCTGGTCGGGCACGCCATCGCAAAGGGCTACCTGCCGTGTCCCGATCGGACATCGGGCGGCGCCGGAACCGCCAACGACACGGCCAACGACGGCGTCGAGGACTATTCGGGCGCGAATTGCCTCGGCACATCCTCCGGCGGCACCGGGCCTCCCAACGTCCGCAGGTGGATCGGTAACGTGCCGTGGGTGACGCTCGGGCTCGGCACGGCCGACTCGTGGGGTAACCGGTTTCGCTACGTGGTCGACGACGAGTTCGCCAACCACTCAGCCCCGTTCAGTCTGACTTCTGGCGCCGATGTCGGAGTGTGCAACTCGGCAGCGTGCACGGTGCGGCTCACGTCAGTCACGACCGGAGAGGCCGCTGTCGCGGTAATCCTCTCGCACGGCAAGAATGGCCGCAGCGCGATGAACTCGATCACCAATGCCGCAAATCCTGCGGCAACCAGCGCGGATGAGCTCGATAACGTCGGCGGGGCGACTTACACGAGCCGCCCCATTACGGCACTGGCTCCCGACAACGCGAACTACTTCGACGATGTCGTGACCTGGCTCAGCAAGTACACGCTACTCAACCGGATGGTCGCCGCCGGCAAGCTGCCCTAGGTTCGTTCCCCTTCCCGCGTCAGCACGAAGCACACCGCCCCGGGCTGGTTGGCGGCGAGCGCAAGGCGGTAGCCCAACTGGGCCGCCTGCTTTGCGGAATGATAGAGCCCCACGCCGAGTCCGCTCTGGGAGGCGACCGGGGCCTCGAATAGCTGGCTCTCGATGCTCTTGGCGATCGCCGCGCCGTTGTCACAGACGTTGAGCGTGCCGCCGCGCGCGGTCGAAAGCGAGACCCTCACCTCCAGCCCGGTCCCCGTGGCCGACTTGTTGACCGCGTTCTCGATCAGATTGTCGGCGACGCTGTCGAACAGCTCCGCCGGCAGCTTCAGGTCCCGAACCGGGCCGTCCATCTTGAAGTGGATGTTGCGCCCGGCGTAACGCTGGATCAGGCCATTCCACCACACCGCCGCATCCACGCGGGTTGCGTCCGCCTCCTGCGGCGAGCGCAGCTTGTCGAGCGTCGCATTCAGGCGCTGGGTGATCTGCGGCAGCTGCCGCCGCATCAGCGCCTGCAGGCCCTGAGCCTGCTCGGCGCTGCTGGTGTCGACCGCCGCGCACAGCGAGCGCAGCGACTGGAGCAGGTTCTTGACGTCGTGCGTCAATCGCGCGCCGGTCTCGTAGATCGCCTGCGTGTAGGCGCTCTGGCGCTGGACCTGTTCCCGGCGCTTGGCCTCGTAGAAGTGACCGACCATCTGCGTGAGGAGCTTCAGGTGCAGCAGCACCGCCGGCGACAGCGACCAGCGCGTGAAGATTCGCAGCCGCAGATCATGGAACGAGAATTCCGCGGAATATCCGGACTTCACGCCGTACTCGCCCTGGCCGAGGCGCGTCTCCCAGCGCAGCCCCGTCACCCAGGGCAGGTCGAGGATATGCTCGAGGGACAGCGCAAGAAAGTGCTGGGGCTGGGTCTCCTGCTCCGCGAGCTCCGCGAGCCGCTGTACCCAGCGCTCGAACGGCAATCCGAGGCTCAGCAGGTACTGGGAAAGGATGTGCCCCAGACCGGCAAAGCCCCCGCGAGGATTCCACAGCCAGGACAACGCCATCAGCACCACCGCGATGGCGAACAGCGTCTGCGCCAGCGCGAGGGGGTAGTTGCCGTGACTGACCTGCTTGACGACGAAGCTTCCCAGAACCAGCGCGGCCACCAGCAGGAACAGGATCACGCTGTAGAAAAGGTCGACAGCCAGCGGCGCCGCGCTCCGGCTCGTTTCGACCCGGGTCAACAAGATCACGACCGGCAACAACGGCAGTCCGTACTGCACCAGCAATACCGAAAGCAGGGAGGGATGTGATTGCAGCAGCGTCGGCAGCGCCGTCAGCCCGTGCTGCGCCAGCCGGGCGAGCGCCTCCTCGATGGTCTGATCGGCGAACAGATGGGGCACCACCCACATCAGCAGCATCGAGAGCAGGTAGAGCGCGGCGAGCATCGACACCGTGCGCTGCCGCCTCTGGGCAATACCGGGCACGGAGCCGCCGATCAGGCCGAACAACACCGCCAGCCACACCGCCATCAGCCACCAGTTGTTCCACACCGCCAGCAGAAAACCGACGATGATCACCAGGAAGCCGTAGCGCGACTCGATGTCCGCCTCGCCCCGCCATACCGGCTGCCACAGCAGGAACAATCCAAATTGCGCCAGCAGCAGCGCGCGCGACCACCAATCGGAAATTCCCCAGGCAAGCGAGCCGTGCAACGCGAGCAGCATCAGGCCGAGCACCAACTGCGGGCGGGCGGCAATCAACGTGGCGACGGCGCTCATGTGGATTCGAAGGCGCGCTCTTCGCGCCGGATGGTTTCGCTATACTGTCGGCGGAACTGCATGAGATCCGAAGCGTTTTCCGTGACCGCCATCCGTCATGGTTATTGTGGCATGGATTCCAGAATAGCAGCCATCGCTCGCTACACGCTGCTCGAGGCGCTGCGCACCCGCCTCACAGCACTGGTGCTCATCACGCTGCTCGTCGTGCTGGCCGCCAGCTTCTTCGTCGAGACGATATCGATCACCGAGGGCGCACGGTTCCAGGCCGGCTTCTATGCCGCCGGCATGCGGATTGCGAGTGTTTTCATCATGGCCGTCACGGTGCTGGTCAGCATCACGCGCGAGTTCAACGACAAGGGCCTCGACGTGCTGCTCGCGCTCGACCTGCCACGTTCCCACTATGTCCTGGGCAAGCTTGCCGGCTTTCTCGCCCTCGCCGTGCTGATCGCTGCCGCGGCCGCGCTGCCCCTCGCATGGCTGGCCCCGGCGCCCGCCGCGCTGCAATGGTCGATTTCGCTCGCCGCGGAACTTGCAATCGTCGTGGCATTCGCCCTGTTCTGTGTCATCACGCTCAATCAGCTCACGCCTGCAGCAAGTTTCGTGCTGGGCTTCTACGTCCTCAGCCGCGCGCTCACCGCGATACGCCTCATGAGCGCGCATCCGCTGTCCGGCGCCGATACCTACTCGCACCAGGCCATCCAGGTCATGGTCGACGCCCTGGCGCTGGTCGTGCCTGCGCTCGACCGGTGGACCCGGACCGAATGGCTCGTCAACCAGCAGGCGGCGTGGTCCGACTTGCTCGAGCTCACGGGACTGAGCGCGCTCTACGTCGCGCTGCTCGCCGCGGCAACAATGTTCGATTTCTATCGAAAGAATTTCTGAACACGGAACGCAGAATCGGCGAGGTGCCGCGCTGGGTGCTGGCGCTGCTTGGGGTCGCGTTCTGCGTACAGGTCACTTTGCAGGCGCTGCAACCGCGCCCCAACGCTCGCGCGGAAGCGCTGGGCGCGCCGCCGGCGCCGGCTCTGCTGCGCCCGCTCTCGCTGGGAGAGCCCATTGCAACCGCGCAGCTCCTCACGCTCTATCTCCAGGCGTTTGATAACCAGCCGGGCGTGAGCGTCCCGTTTCTCGAGCTGGATTACGCGCGCGTCATCGCGTGGCTCACGGCAATACTCGAGCTCGACCCGATCGGACAGTATCCCCTGCTCATGGCCTCCCAGATCTATTCACAGGTGCCGGACGCGGCCAAGCAGCGTCGCATGTGCGAATTCGTGCGCAGCGAGTTTGAACGCGACCCCAACCGGCGCTGGCGCTGGCTCGCTCACTGCGCCATCATGGCCAAGCACCGCCTCCTCGACGTGCGCCTCGCGCTTTCCTATGCCGAGGCCATCGCGCAGAAAGCACGGAACGCCTCCAACTGGGCCCGCCAGATGCGTATTTTCATCCTGGAGGATCTGGGGGAGCTTGAGGCGGCCAAGGTGCTTCTCGGGGGCCTGCTCGAAAGCGGCGAAGTCTCCGAACCTAAAGAAATTCACTTCCTGACGGAGCGGCTGAAGGAGCTCGAAACTGCCGGAAAAACGTCAGTACTGCCGGAAAGCCGACGCGGGAAGCCGTGAGCTTCAACGTATACCTTTATTATTCAATAAGTAAGACGGCCAACCTCATCCGATCGACTTCCTGGGATATTCCTAAAAAATACGTTATTACATGCAGTTGCAGCGTAAACCTAATGGACTGTGATATAGTTCACACCAGAGTTGGGAGCGCCGTTGGTCGCGCGTCGCAGGCGTGGACAAATTGGCACGAGATTTGCGTAATCCTTCGCAACTTGGGAAGTCATGGGAGATAACGCATGATGCGTAGGCAATCTGGTTTTACCCTGATCGAGATCGCGATCGTGCTCGTGATCATCGGGCTGCTGCTCGGCGGCGTGCTGAAGGGGCAGGAGCTCATCACCAGCGCCCGCGTGCGCAACCTCATCTCCCAGCAGGACGGGGTGAAGGCCGCCTACTTCGGCTTTCTCGACCGCTTCCGCGCCTTGCCCGGCGACTACAGCCTGGCCTCGACCAACATCGCCAACGTCGCGGCAGGCGCCAACGGCAACGGCAATGGCCAGATCCGCTCGATCGTCCTGCTCGACGCGATAGACGAGTACATCGCGGTATGGGACCACCTCTCCAAGGCGGGCTTCATCAACGGCAGCTATACCTACGCGGCGCTCCCCGAAACACCCGCGACCGCGCCGACCAGTCCTTACGCCCGCTACATCCAGGTGATCTACGACGCCGCGTATGGCGCCGGCGGTGGTGCGCTGCGCCACAATATCAAGACCGGCAACGGGATTCCCTCCGAGATACTGGCCGAGATTGACCGCAAGATCGACGATGGCAATCCCGTGAGCGGTGTGTTCCAGTTTTCCG
>Ga0075352_1000125_pt1 | contig 11332 bp, 11 predicted proteins | sample Sandmound_TuleA__FD_120092 | JGI IMG/M metagenome (GOLD analysis project Ga0075352, IMG submission 120092) | Natural and restored wetland microbial communities from the San Francisco Bay, California, USA, that impact long-term carbon... | ecosystem: Environmental > Terrestrial > Soil > Wetlands ...
CCCGCCGGGTTCACCGGAAACGGCGACTCGACGACTTTGTTACCCTGCGCGTCGATCTTGACCAGGCTCGACGCCGTGATCTCGTCGAACATCATGCCGTAGGGGTTGATGAGAAAGTCCTCGGTCCCCGGCACGCGCGCCGAGAAGTGGGTGTAGATCAGGTCGGTCCACTTGTAGAGGTGCGCGAGCTGGTAAGCGGCGGCGAGGTCGACCCGCATCTGCCACTCTTCCTTGCTGACGCGCTCGCGGACCGACTTTCCCTGGATGGATTTCAGATTTGCGCTCATGGCCGCGATTCTACAGTTCCCAGCCGAGCTTGCGGTCGAGCGAGTACGGGCCACCGCCGCGCCACCAGATGGCGAGCGCCATCAGGCCCCAGAGGAGCACGTACTCGTAGCCGCGGTTCAGCCAGGCGAAGCCGTTCGGCAGGTAGTGGGCGAACATGATGACCGCCATCTCAATGGTCACCATCGCCGCGAACACGCGCGTGAAGAGGCCGATCGCGATGGCGATGCCGCCGACGAACTCGACCAGGATGAGGAAATAGATGAGCGGCACCGGGTTCTCGTAGCCCATCTTCACGAACGCCGGCGCCATGGCCTCGGCGCCGCGCGCGATCTTGCCCCAGCCGTGCACGGCGAGGATCAGCCCTGCGGCGCAGCGCACAAGCAGCCACGACAGCGGCTCGAGCTTGTCGTAGAAAGGCCTCAGGGCCGGGATGAGCAGGCGGGGCTGCTGGGTCATGTCTGGCATAGCGTCTCCCCTTCGATGGCTTCGAGGGCCTCGAGCAGAAGCTCGGGGCGGTTTTTCTTCAGTGCCGCAGCGTCCGAAAGCATACGCCGCCACAGGCGGGCGCGGGGCATGCCGTGGTAGAGGCCGAGCATGGGGCGCGCCACGCTTCTCAATGAAAAATCATTCCCTTGAAGATTCCGTGCATAGGCCACCATTCGGTGAACCACCTGCGAGCGGGTCTTGCCGGTGTCGTGAAGGATCCACGGATCGTTGACCGCCGCCCGGCCGATCATCACCCCGTCCACAGGGTAGGTTCTTGATAAGGAATCGATTCCGCCATTCAAGATGATCTCGAGGTCCGGGAAGTCCTGCTTCAGACGGTAGACATATTGGTACTTGAGCGGCGGGATTTCGCGGTTCTCCTTGGGCGAGAGGCCCTTCAGGATCGCGTTGCGGGCGTGGACGATGAACGTCCTGCAGCCCGCGGCCGCAACCGTTGCCACGAAATTGCGCAGAAATCCGTAGTCCTCGATCGAATCGATGCCCGTGCGGTGCTTCACCGTCACAGGTATCTGAATTGAAGATTTGATCTGAGACACACAATCGGCAACCAACTGCGGCTCGGCCATCAGGCAGGCCCCGAAGGCCCCCTTCTGCACCCGCTCGCTCGGGCAGCCGATGTTGAGGTTGATCTCGTCGTAGCCGTACTGCTCGCCGAGCTTCGCGCAGCGCGCGAGATCCTCGGGCTCGCTGCCGCCGAGCTGCAGCGCCACCGGGTGCTCTTCCTTGCTGAAGGCGAGGTGGCGCTCGACGTCGCCGTGGATCAGCGCGCCGGTGGTGATCATCTCGGTGTAGAGGAAGGCGCTCGAGCTCACCTGCCGCAGGAAGTAACGGCAGTGCCGGTCGGTGACATCCATCATCGGCGCCACGCACAGGCGGTGGCGCATCGCTACCTCATGTCGACGAGGCGCCGTCGCGTGAGCTCGATGGTGCAGGCGAGCTGGTAGTCGCCGGGATCGATACCGGCCGGCGTCTGGTCCTTGCGGCGCTGGCACTCGGCGTCCCGGTACTGCAGCCATGCCTTGTTCGAGGCGCGGTAGCGCTCGCTCGCCGCCTCGTCGCCGCCGGCGACATCGCGATCGCGCGCATCGGTGAGGCGGGTCGCGTAGGCCTGGGTCAGGTCGGCCTCGCTGACCTCGATGAGGGTCTGCAGGCAGGAACGGGGATTGGCGCGGGTCGTGTCGTCGCGCGTGCATTGCGCCATCGCCGAGGCGTCGCGGCGCGGCAGCCATTCGAAGAACACCGCGCGCTTGTCGTCGGCGAGCAGGCAGATGAACGCGAGCTCGGCGCTGGGCGCGTTGGCGAAGACGACGGCGCCGTTGCCGGTGAGGATCGAGGAGACGAACTGGTTGCCGACCTTGCGCGTGTAGCGCTCGATGACCAGGCTCTGGTCGCGCTCGATGACCACGCCCCTGGCGGTGCTCGCGTCGCGGATGAGCTGGCGCTGGGCGTACAGGCGGCAGACCTCCACGCCGGGGCCGTCGTACTGTGCCCTTGCGTCTGCAAGCAGGAATCCCATCACCAGCAGCAAAGCAATCTGTCTCATGGCGTCTTCTTGTATTGGCCGGTCGCCTGGGCGCGGGTGCGAATCAGGCCAAACAGGCTCTGCGTGAGCGGCGCCTCGACGCCGGCCTTCTCGGCGATCTCCAGCGTGCCGGCGAGCAGCCCGTCGATTTCCAGCGGCTTGGCGGCCTCGAGGTCCTGCAGGGTGGAAGTCTTGAACTTGCCGAGCACGCGCGCGATGTCGATGCGCGCTTCCGGGTCGATCGCGGCGTCGACGCCGACCGCGCGGCCGATCGCCAGCACCTCGCGCATGATGCCGACCATGTAGGCCTTCACCAGCGGGTCCTCGATCAGGCGGTCGGCGGTGCTGACGGTCAGCGCCGAGATCGGGTTGAAGCTCACGTTGCCGAGCAGCTTTACCCAGAACTCCTTCTCGATCGCGTCGCTGACCTCCGTCTCGAAGCCGGCGCCGGTCAGCGCCTCGGCGAGCCGCAGGGTGCGCGCGGTGTTCCGCCCGCCGGGCTCGCCGATGATCAGGCGTTTGCCCATGTTGTGGCTGATGAGGCCCGGCTCGGGGGTCGACGCCGCGAGGTGCACCACGCAGCCGACGATGCGCTCGGTCGGCATCGCGCGCGAGAGCTTGCCGCCGGGATCGAGGCTCTCGAGGCGGTGCTTGCCGTTGCCGAACTTCAGGCGGTCGAAAAACCACCATGGCACGCCGTTCATCGCCGTCACGATCGACGTTTCCCGTCCCAGCAGCCCTTCGATCTGAACTTCTGTCAGGTTTTGCGCCTTGACCGCGACAATGACGTAATCCTGCGGACCGGAAGGCGAAGTACCGATCTTGACCGACTCGACGCGTCCGCTCGAGCGATCGCGCACGCGCAAGCCCTGCTTGCGGATCGCGTCGAGGTGGGCGCCGCGCGCGACGACCGATACGTCGTGGCCGGAACGCGAGAGCCACGCGGCCATCAAACCACCGATCGCGCCCGCGCCGTAAACGCAGATTTTCATGGTGTTATTCTAGGGTAGGAGGTTTGCCATGTTTTCCTTCATGAAGAAGCTGACCAAGCTGCTGCCGGCGGAGAGCACGCTGCCCGGACGCGCACAGGCGATGTCGGTTCCCGACCAGCACTTCGTCAACGGCCATGCGCTCAAGCCGCCGTTTCCGCAGGGCATGCAGCAGGCCGTGTTCGGCATGGGTTGCTTCTGGGGCGCCGAGCGCCTCTTCTGGAAGCTGCCCGGCGTGTACTCGACCGCGGCCGGCTACGCCGGCGGCCAGACCAAGAATCCGACCTACGAGGAAGTCTGCAGCGGCTTCACCAACCATGCGGAAGTGGTGCTGGTGGTGTTCGATCCGGCGAAGATCAGCTACGACGAGCTGCTCAAGACCTTCTGGGAAGGGCACGACCCGACGCAAGGCATGCGCCAGGGCAACGATGCCGGCACGCAGTACCGCTCGGCGATCTATGCCTATGGCGCGGAGCAGAAGCAGGCTGCTTTGAAATCAAAAGAGCACTATGAAAAAGCCGTGAAGGCGAAAGGCTTTGGTGCTATCACCACCGAGATTCGCGAGGCGCCCGAGTTCTACTACGCCGAGGACTATCACCAGCAATACCTCGGCAAGAATCCGAACGGCTACTGCGGCCTGGGCGGCACTGGCGTGTCCTGCCCGGTTGGAGTCCTGGCGAAAGCCTGAGGTTGGCGCAGCTTCTGGCGCTCCATTCATGCGGCTCGACAAGTGGCTCTGGGCGGCGCGCTTCTTCAAGACGCGCAGCCTCGCGCAGCGGGCGATCGCCGCCGGCCGGGTGAAGCTCAACGACGTGCGCGTGAAGCCCGCGCATGAGTTGAAAGTCGGCGACCTCGTCGTGCTGAAGAAGGAGGACCTGGAGTGGCGGATCGTCGTGCAGACGCTCTCGGACAGGCGCGGTCCGGCCCACGTGGCAAGGACGCTCTACGAGGAAACCGACCCGAGCCGCGCCGAGCGCGAGCGCCGCAGCGACTTGCGCCGCTTCGGCGCTGAACCAGCGCGCTCGCTGAAGGGCCGGCCGACCAAGCGCGACCGGCGCACGCTCGACAGCTTTCTTGACGGCGAGGAAGAGTCTTAGCGCAGCGCCGACCAGTCGTCGAGGCGGATCCTGCCGACGACCTTGAAGCCGGTGCCTTCGGGCCTTACGACGGCGATCTCGCCTTCCGCGAGGTAGGGCGGGCCGGCGAGTGCGTAGAACGGGTTGCCGTGGCTCGAGACCACCAGGTTCTCGCCCTTCGGCACCGGCGTCGAGAGGATCTTCTTGAGCCCTTCGTATCTGGTTGGATCCGCGGGCTGGGACGGGCCGCCGCGCACTTCGCGCATCGCCTGGGCCTTGCCGAAGGCGAGGCGCGCCGTCTCCATCGTGCGGCAGAACGGGCTGGCGAGCACCGCGCCGATCGGGATCTGCAAGCGAGCGACATGCTGGCCGATGAGCCGCGCCTCGCCGCGTCCCTTGTCGGTGAGGTTGCGCTGGCTGGCGCAGTCCTCGTAGTCCTTCATGGCGGCGTCGTTCTGGCTGAAATCGGTCGAAGCATGGCGCAGATAGAGGACATAGCCGCCCGCGCGCAGGTCGGCAACGAGCGCCGCGGGGTCTGCCCAAGCCGCGGTCGCGACCCAGAAGCCCAGCGCCAGGAGGAATCTGACCATTACCTGTAGCCTGGCGCCGCCCGCAGCGCGAACGGCCCCCTTGTCAGGGGCCAAACCCTAGGCGGCCTTCGCCTTCGCCGGCCCGGCGCGGCCGATCAGCTCGCGCAGGACGTACGGCAGGATGCCACCGTGCTTGTAGTAGTCGACCTCGATTGCCGTATCGATCCGCGACTTCACCTTAATTTCCTTTTTCTCTCCGTTCGAAAAAGAAATCCGGAGCGTGAGTTCCTGCTGCGGGACGATGCTGTCCAGCCCGAGCACGTCGACGGTCTCGTCGCCCTTGATTCCCAGGGTGGCCGCCGAGTCGCTGCCGGTGAACTGCAGCGGCAAAACGCCCATGCCGACCAGGTTGGAGCGGTGGATGCGCTCGAAGCTGCGCGCGATCACCGCCTTGACGCCGAGCAGCTGCGTGCCCTTCGCCGCCCAGTCGCGCGAAGAGCCGGTGCCGTACTCCTCGCCGCCGAACACGACCGTCGGCGTGCCGTCGGCGATGTGGCGCATCGCCGCCTCGTAGATGGACATTTTTTCATTCTTGAATAAAGTCAAACCACCTTCGGTGCCCGGCAACATGAGGTTCTTGATCCGCACGTTGCCGAAGGTGCCGCGCATCATCACCTCGTGGTTGCCGCGGCGCGCGCCGAAGCTGTTGAAGTCGGCCACCGCGACGTCGTGCTCCTGCAGGTAGATGCCGGCGGGAGAGGTGGGCTTGATCGAGCCGGCGGGCGAGATGTGATCGGTGGTGACCGAGTCGCCGAAGATGCCGAGCACTTTCGCGCCGCTGATGCCGGCGACCGCGCCCGGCTTCATGGCGAAGTCCCTGAAGAACGGCGGCTCGGCGATGTAGGTCGACGTCGGCCAGGGGTAGACCTGGCCGGCCGGCGCCGGGATCTTCTTCCACAGCGCGCTCGAGTTGGCGAGGTCGGAATAGAGGCGCCGGAAGGTCGGCGCGTCCATCGCGAACTTCATCAGCGCCTTCACTTCGTCGGCGCTCGGCCAGATGTGGCCGATGAACACGTCCTTCCCTTCCTTGGATTTGCCGATGGGTTGATTTCTCAAATCGAGAAGCACGGAACCGGCGAGAGCGTAGACCACCACCAGCGGCGGCGAGGCGAGGAAGTTGGCGCGGATGTTGGGATGGATCCGGGCTTCGAAATTCCGATTTCCGGACAGCACCGCGGCGCAGACGAGATCGTTCTTGGCGACCGCCTCGTCGATCGCCTGCGGCAGCGGCCCGGCATTGCCGATGCAGGTGGTGCAGCCGTAGGCGGCGACCGAGAAGCCGAGCTTCTCGAGGTAGGGCAGGAGCCCCGCCTTGGCGAGGTACTCGGTGACGACGCGCGAGCCCGGCGCGAGCGAGGTCTTGACGCGCGGGTTGACCTTCAGGCCGAGCTCGACCGCCTTCTTCGCGACCAGGCCGGCGGCGAGAAGCACGCCCGGGTTGGAAGTATTGGTGCAGGAGGTGATGGCCGCGATCAGCACGTCGCCGTTCCTGACCTCGGTGCCGTCGAAAGCTCTCGTGGTCTTCTGCAGGTCCTCGCTCTTCTTGCCGAAGCCGTTCTCCTTCACCGGCGCCGAGAAAAGCTTCTCGAAGGTCGGCTTCACCTTGTCGAGGTCGATGCGGTCCTGCGGCCGCTTCGGGCCGGCGATCGACGGATAGATGGTGGACAGGTCGAGCTCGACAACCTGCGAATAGTCGATCTGCCCCTTCTTCGGGATGCCGAACATGCCCTGCGCCTTGAAGTAGGCGGCGAGGGCTTCGATCTTCTCCGCCGAGCGGCCGGTGCCGCGGAAGTACTCGAGCGTGCGCTCGTCGACCGGGAAGTAGCCCATGGTCGCGCCGTACTCGGGCGCCATGTTGGCGAGAGTCGCGCGGTCTTGCACGGTCAGCGACTCGGTGCCCTCGCCGAAGTACTCGACGAACTTGCCGACGACTTTGGCCTTTCTGAGAAGTTCCGTAACCGTCAAGACCAGATCAGTTGCGGTGCATGCCGGATGCAGCTTGCCCTTGAGGTTCACGCCGACCACGTCGGGCGTGAGGAAGTAGACCGGCTGGCCGAGCATGCCGGCCTCGGCCTCGATGCCGCCGACGCCCCAGCCGACCACGCCGATGCCGTTGATCATGGTGGTGTGGCTGTCGGTGCCGACCAGCGTGTCGGGATAGCAGACGCCGTCCGCCGACTTGTGCACGCCCGGCGCGAGGTACTCCAGGTTCACCTGGTGGCAGATGCCGATGCCCGGCGGCACCACCTTGAAGGTGTCGAACGCCTGCATGCCCCACTTCATGAACTGGTAGCGCTCTTCGTTGCGCTTGAACTCGAGCTTCATGTTGAGGTCGAGCGCGTTCTTCGTGCCGAAGTGGTCGATCTGCACCGAGTGGTCCACGACCAGGTCGACCGGCACCAGCGGCTCGACCACTTTCGGATCCTTGCCCATCTTCGCGGCGACGCCGCGCATCGCCGCCAGGTCGCACAGCAGAGGCACGCCGGTGAAGTCCTGCAGCAGGATCCTCGCCAGCACGAACGGGATCTCCTCGGTGCGCTTGGCGTTGGGCTGCCAGCCGGCGAGCTGGCGGACGTGCTCCTCGGTGATCTTCTTGCCGTCGCAGTTGCGCAGCACCGACTCGAGGACGATGCGGATGGAGACCGGAAGCCGTTCCAATTTCAAATTCAATTGTTTTGCAAGAGCAGGCAGGGAGTGGAACTTGCCGTGCTTGAACGATTGCAGTGTATTGAACATGACGACCCCTAAGTGATCAGGCGACGAGCAAGTCGACGAACTCGTTGACCGATGTATTCGCCAAGCGTTCGGCATCCATGCACAGATCGAGAATCGCGCGCTGCTGCCGCTCGGGGTAGCGGCGCGCGAGGTTGCGCTTGAACTTCTCCACCAGGATCGGCATGCCTTCCTTGCGGCGGCGCTTGTGGCCGATCGGGTACTCGCAGACGACTTCCTTCAGCTTCGTGCCGTCCTTGAACTCGACGGTGAGGGCGTTGGCGATCGAGCGCTTCTTCGGATCGTGGTAATCCCGGCTGAAGCCCTTGTCCTCGACGCAGAACATCCTCTTTCGCAAGGAATCGATTCTGGGATCCTTCGCCACGCCGTCCTCGTAGTCGGCCGCGGTCAGCCGGCCGAAGAGCAGCGGGATCGCGACCATGTACTGGATGCAATGGTCGCGGTCGGCCGGGTTCGCCAGCGGTCCTTTCTTGTCAATGATGCGGATCGCGGCCTCGTGCGTGCGAATTTTGATTTTCCTAATATCCTCAGCAGTTTTCCCCAGGGATTTCATCTGCTGAAAAACCGTCATCGCGCATTCTGCCGCCGTCTGGGCGTGGAATTCCGCCGGGAAGGAGATCTTGAACAGCACGTTCTCCATCACGTAGCTGCCGAACTTGCGCTGGAACCTGAATTCCCTGCCTTTGAAGAGGACGTCGTAGAAGCCCCAGCCCTTGGCGGTCAGCACGGAGGGGTAGCCCATCTCCCCCGTCTTGCTGATCAAAGCCAATCTGACGGCACGAGAGGTCGCGTCTCCAGCTGCCCAACTCTTGCGTGAGCCGGTGTTCGGCGCATGGCGGTAGGTGCGGAGCGATTGCCCGTCCACCCACGCTTGCGAGATCGCGTTCACCAGCTGGTCGTAGGTGCAGCCCAGCATTTGCGCGACCACCGCGGTCGAGGCGACTTTCACCAGCACCACGTGATCGAGACCGACACGGTTGAAGCTGTTCTCCAGCGCGAGCACGCCCTGGATCTCGTGGGCCTTGATCATGGCGGTCAGGACATCCCGCATCGTGAGTGGTGTTGAATTTCTTGAAATCCAGTCTGCTGTCGCGAGGATGCCCCCCAGGTTATCGGAGGGATGACCCCACTCGGCGGCGAGCCAGGTGTCGTTGAAGTCGAGCCAGCGGATCATCGCGCCGATGTTGAACGCCGCCTGCACCGGGTCGAGCTGGAACCTGGTGCCCGGCACCTTCGCGCCGTGCGGCACGACGGTCTCCGGGTCGATCGGGCCGAGGAGCCTGGTGCACGCCGGGTACTCGAGCGCCTCCAGCCCGCAGCCGAGCGTGTCCATCAGGCAGTAGCGGGCGGTGTCATACGCTTCATCGCTTTTCACGGAAAAGCCCGTCACATAGTCCGCGATCAGCGTAAGCACCTTGTCCGGCTTGGGCCGGACATTCGAGATCGGGGCCGACACCTATTTCTCGCTCTCGTCGGGGGCGGTGAAGGTCGCCTCGTTGCCGCCGGCCTTGGGAGCGTGGCCCGACGGCGGCGGCGGCGAACGCTCTTCGGGCCGCTTGTCCCACCACGTCGCGCGGCCCTTGCGCTGTGAGTCGATCTCCTCGGGATGCCTCGCCACGTAATCCTGGATGAAGCGGGTCGGCTCGGAGACATAGCTTTCCCGGTACCCGGAGCGGCCGGCGAGGAAATCGAAGACTCTTTCGAGGAATCGCATCATGCGCGCTTCTCCAGCGGAACCCAGGGCCGGTTCTCGGGGCCGGTGTAGTTGGCGGCCGGGCGGATGATCTTGCCGTCGGCGCGCTGCTCGATCACGTGCGCCGACCAGCCGCTGGTGCGCGAGAGAACGAAGATCGGCGTGAAGTGCAGCGTCGGCACGCCCATGCGGCTGTAGGAGACGGCGCTGTACCAGTCGAGGTTGGCGAACATCTTCTTCTCCGCCCCCATCACCGCTTCGATGCGTTCTGCGATCCGGTACTGCGTCCAATCGTTCTGCTCTTTCGACAGGCGCTCGGCGACCGCCTTGATCACCTTGTTCCGCGGATCGCCGGTCGTGTACACCGGGTGGCCGAAGCCGATCACGATCTCCTTCGCCGCCGTGCGGCGGCGGATATCGGCTTCTGCTTCTTCTGCAGTTCGATATCTTTTCTGGATTTCATCCGATACTTCATTGGCGCCCCCATGCTTGGGGCCGCGCAGCGCGCCGATGCCGCCGGTGATGGCGCTGTACAGGTCCGAGCCGGTGCCGGCGATGACGCGGCAGGTAAACGTGCTCGCGTTGTACTCGTGCTCGGCGTAGAGGATGAGGGACGTATGCATTGCCCTTACCCAGGATTCGGGGGGCTTCTTGTTGTGCAACAACCTCAAGTAATGGCCGCCGATCGAGTCGTCGTCGGTCTGCGTGTCGATTCTTTTCCCGGAATTTTGAAAATGAAACCAGTAAAGCAGCATGGAGCCGAAGCAGGCCATCAGACGGTCGGCGATCCTGCGCGCGCCCTCGGCGTCGTGCTTCTCGTTTTCAGGCTCGAGCGTGCCGAGCACGGAGCAGCCGGTGCGCATCACGTCCATCGGATGCGCGGTCTTGGGGATTTGCTCCAGAACGTTTCGCAGCTGCGGGGGAAGCGGCCGGAGGGCCGCAAGCTTCTTCTTGTAGGCGGCAAGCTCGGCCTTGTTCGGCAGTCTCTCGTGCACCAGGAGATAGGCCACTTCCTCGAACTCGGCCTGGTCGGCGAAGTCGAGGATGTCGTAGCCGCGGTAATGCAGGTCGTTGCCGCTGCGGCCGACGGTGCAGAGCGCGGTGTTGCCGGCGGTGACGCCGGAGAGGGCGACCGATTTCTTGGGCTTAGGAGCGGTTTCGGGAGAAGAGCTCATCCAGCTTTTTCTCGTAGGAGTGGTAGTTGATGACGTCGTAGAGCTCTTCGCGGGTCTGCATCTCAGGGAGAAGCGACTTCTGGGTTCCCGTCTTCCGCAAGGTCTCGTAGGCCTTCAGGGCGGCCTTGTTCATCATGCGGAACGCCGTCAGCGGATAAAGGATCATCGCCACGTTGGCGGAGCGCAGCTCGTCCACCGTGAACAGCGGCGACTTGCCGAACTCGGTGATGTTGGCGAGGATCGGCACCTTCACCGCGTCGGCGAACTTCCTGTACATCGGCAGATCCGTGATCGCCTCGGGGAAGATCATGTCCGCGCCCGCTTCCACGTACTTGACGGATCTTTGAATGGATTTTTCCAAACCTTCATTAGCCAATGCATCCGTCCGAGCCATGATGACAAACCCTGGATCGGTCCTCGCATCGACCGCGGCCTTGATGCGGTCGGCCATCTCGTCGACGGGCACGATCTCCTTGCCGGGCCGGTGGCCGCAGCGCTTGGCGCCGACCTGATCCTCGATGTGCATCGCCGCGGCGCCGAACTTCACCAGCGAGCGCGTGGTGCGCGCGACGTTGAAGGCGCTCGCGCCGAAGCCGGTGTCCACGTCCACCAGCAGCGGCAGGTCGCAGACGTCGGTGATGCGCCGGATGTCGGTCAGGACATCGTCGAGAGTCGAGCTGCCGAGATCCGGCATGCCGAGCGAGCCGGCGGCGACGCCGCCGCCGGAGAGGTAGATCGCCTTGTAGCCCACGCGCTTCG
>Ga0075352_1000126_pt1 | contig 11280 bp, 10 predicted proteins | sample Sandmound_TuleA__FD_120092 | JGI IMG/M metagenome (GOLD analysis project Ga0075352, IMG submission 120092) | Natural and restored wetland microbial communities from the San Francisco Bay, California, USA, that impact long-term carbon... | ecosystem: Environmental > Terrestrial > Soil > Wetlands ...
CGACAAGATGCGCCGGCTGGGCACGGATTCGATCATCCCGCACCGGCTCAAGTACAAGAAATTTTCGCGGTGACGCGCGCAGCTGTGGCGCTTTGTCGGCTGACTTGACCTCAAAGAGATTCGCGGGATGACGTGCTGCGTCCGCGGGACCATCCCGCTACGCCGCGGCGGCCGTGATCAAAAGCAGGCAGCCGCCGACGCTGGTCGCGGCGGGATGCGGCGCGCCGCGGCGGGCGAGATGGTAATCGCCGGCATGCAGGGTCAGCGCATCGAAGACGATATCGCCAGAAATCACGTAACATTCCTCATCGTCGGCGTGCTCGTGTCCGCCATAATGGGCACCCGGCGCCATCCGCACGAGGAACGTCTCCCGGTTGTTCGGCCCCTTGGCCCACAACAGCTTGCGCTCGAGTCCCTCGCCGATCGTTTCCCATGCGCCCTCCGCGGCGCGGACGGTCAGCGTGCCCGGTAAATGCCGTGATCGCGACGCGATCGAATTCTGAATGCGGTCGAACATATCCGGCGGCGGAGCGACGTCGCCATCGGCTACGAGCGGCGCGAACGCGTCGTCCCATCGCGCGATTTCCTTGGCGAGCGAAGGATCGGCGTCCGCCGTTTGGGCGAATCGGGTCTGTTCGCCGGCCGTCAGCAACCCAAGCGCGAATTCGGCAGCTCTATCGCGATCGGCCTCGTTCATGCGTTGCCCTCGAGGCTGCGCCGCAGCTTGGCGATGCCGCGGCTCACCCAGGTCTTCGCCGTCCCGATCGGTATGCCCAACGCCGTCCCGATCTCCTGATAGCTCATCCCATCCAGATAAGCGTGTATGATCGCGCGTCGCGGGCCATCGTCAAGCTCGGCGAGCGCCCGCGATATCGCGGGAAAATCGAGCCGCGCCTCGGTGGGAGCGAGCGCCGGTTGATCCGGCAGCTCGAATTCCATCCCATCCGCGGAAAGAACCTCCCGACCGCGCGTCCGAATCACGTCGATTGCGTAGTGGCGCGTGAGCGCGATCATCCAGGCCAACGCGCTGCCGCGCTGCCTATCGAATTGGGTGGAGCGCTCCCACACGCGCGCATAGGATTCCTGGAGAAAATCTTCGGCGAGCGTGCGGTTGCGCGCGATCCTCAGGCAGATCGCAAACAGCCTCCCGCTGGTGCGATCGTAGAGGGAGCGGAAGGCGATCTTGTCCCCGGACGCCGTGCGCTCGAGCAGCACGTCGAGCGATTCCTCGGCCGTGGCGCTCGCCGCGTGACCCGATACGGCCGATGACATCCGCTTGGACCCCAACATGCCCTGAGGCATGCAATCTACTACCGCAAATTATTAGAGTGAACCCGCACAATCGCCCCTGCGCGAGGCGTCAGGCAATGAATTTTAATGTTCAGCCCAAGAACGGACGGCGCGTCAGAACCGGTAATTCAGGCCGAAGCGCACGATGCTCGACTCGATGCCGGCATTCATATTGCTGAAAACGTAGTTCGTCGGGGAGAGGTCGACGAACAGATACTCGGCGCGAGCGCTCAGGTTCCGCGTGATACCGACCTCCAGGCCGGCGCCAACCGACCATCCGCTAAGAATGTGGTCCTCGGAGAAGCCGAGATAGTCCAGTTCTCCTTTGCCGTAGGCCAAGCCGGCGGTCGCATAGAACAGGATGTTGTTCATTGCGTAGCCGACGCGCGCACGGACCGTGCCGAACCAGGGATTGGAGAACTTATACGCGGCAAAGGTGTTGTCTTCGGCACCGGAAAACTGGAAGTCGGCTTCGCCGCCGACCACGATCTGGCCGAATTGCCAATTATATCCGCCCTGCACGCCACCCGCGACGCCGCTCGGCTCCAAGTTTAAAAATGATGTATTTCCAAACTGATAGCCGATGTTTGCCCCGATATAAGGGCCGGTCCAAGTATTCTGGGCGATGTAGGCGGCGGGCGTCGCCGGATAAGGCGCTCCCCCGTAGTCGGCGGCCCGGCTTGCGCCTGCGGCCATGGCCGCAACGGTGGCTGCAAGGATAATCGTCCTCTTCATCGTCGTCCCGCCCCGTGTCCCATACGATCCGTCGAACCGAAGGGCTCCGCTCTGTCTGGGCGCTTGCGGCAAAATCCCGTCGAAGAGCGGAACATGGCTAATTTCGTATTCCCAGCTTGTCGCCGAATTAGGTGAAAATTTCCTTATTCGGGCTGAGGCAGCCAGCGGTTAAGGATAAGTTCCAGTTAAAGACGCCGGTCATGCCGGGAAGGCAATCGAGGCTACTACGTAGGCCCGAGGCGGGGCCGCAGGGCGCTGATCGCCCTTTTTCGGGTGCAAACCTGAGAGGCGGAGCATGCAAAACCCAGCGTCTGCGATCCGGCCGCGCGCCGCGCTGGTGACGGGCGGGGCGAAGCGAATCGGCCGCGCGATCACGCTGGCGCTGGCCGGGGCGGGCTATGCGGTGGCGATCCACGCCCGCGCGTCACGAGCGGAAGCCGACGCGCTATGCGCCGAGATCGCCGCCAGAGGCGGGAAGGCGCACCCGGTCTTGGCCGACCTCGCCGATCATCACGCAGCTTCTGGGCTGGTTACGGCGGCGGCGACCGCGCTCGGCCCCCTGACGCTGCTCGTCAACAATGCCGCCCTCTTCGAAGCGGACGACATCGGCACCTTCGATTGCGACCGCTTCGACCGATTATGCGCGGTCAATTTGCGCGCGCCGCTGCTTCTCGTCCAGGCTTTCGCGGCGGTGGCGCCCGAGGGGGCCGACGCTTCGGTCGTCAACCTGCTCGATCAGCGCGTCTACAAGCCGACCCCGCAATTCCTCAGCTACGGGCTGACCAAGAGCGCGTTGCATGCGGCAACCACCGTGTTGGCGCAGGCGCTCGCGCCGCGCCTGCGAGTCAACGCCGTAGCCCCCGGTCCAACCCTGCCAAGCCCCCGACAGGATGCGACGGCCTTCGCGCGCCAGACGCAGGCCGTGCCGCTCGGCCACGGGCCTTCGCCGGAGGAGATCGCCGACGCCGTGCTGTATCTTGCGCAGGCACGCAGCGTCACCGGCGTCACCATTGCGGTCGATGGCGGCCAGCGGCTCGCCTGGCAGACGCCCGATGTGGCTGGAATCGACGAATAGCGACGCGGTTCGCGCGCCTCACAAACCAAGCACCAGCCGCGCCGGGTCTTCGAGACACTCCTTGACCCGCACCAGGAAGGTCACCGCCTCGCGGCCGTCGACGATGCGATGATCATAGGTGAGCGCGAGATACATCATCGGCCGCGCCTCGATCTTGCCGTCTACGACCATCGGCCGTTCCTGGATCTTGTGCATGCCGAGGATGCCGGACTGCGGCGCGTTGAGGATCGGCGTCGACATCAAAGAGCCGAACACCCCGCCATTGGAAATGGTGAAGGTGCCGCCTTGCATGTCCTCGATCTTGAGCGAGCCATCGCGCGCGCGGCGGCCGAAGTCGGCGATCGCCTTTTCGATCTCGGCAAGCGACTTGTCCTGGCAGTCGCGCACCACCGGCACCACCAGCCCGCGCTCGGAACCGACCGCGACGCCGATGTGATAATAATTCTTGTAAATGATGTCGGCGCCGTCGATCTCGGCGTTGACGGCCGGGATTTCGCGCAAGGCCTGCACGCAGGCGAGCACGAATAATCCCATAAAGCCAAGTTTGATTCCGTGCTTCTTCTCGAACAGGTCCTTGTACTGATTGCGTAGCGCCATCACCGCGCTCATGTCGACCTCGTTGAAGGTCGTCAGCATGGCGGCGGTGTTTTGTGCGTCCTTGAGACGGCGGGCGATGGTTTGGCGCAGCCGCGTCATGCGCACGCGCTCCTCGCGGGCGGCGTCATCGGCGGGCGACGGCGTGCGCACCTGGAGCGTGGCGGCGGGTTGGACGACCGGCGTGGGAGCCGCGGCGGCGCGCTCGATCGCCGCCAGCATATCGCCTTTGGTCACGCGCCCGTCCTTGCCGGTGCCCTCGACCATTGCGACATCGATGCCGGATTCGGCGCTTAAGCGGCGCACCGACGGCGCGGCGGAAGCCGCTGGCCCCGCCGCCGGTTTGGGCGGCGCAGCGGGCGGCGGCGCAGGCGCTGGCCGCGGTTCCGGCGCACGCGCCGCCTCGCGTTCGGCGCCGGCCGGCCGGCTCACCTTTTCATCGAGCGCTGCCGCCGGCCCGGCCGCAGCACCTTCCGCGATTTGGCCGAGCAGCGCGCCGACGGCGACGGTCTCGCCGTTTTCCGCCGCGATCTCGGAGAGCACGCCGGCTGCCGGCGCCGGCACTTCGATCGTCACCTTGTCGGTTTCGAGCTCCACCAGCGGCTCGTCGGCCGTCACCGCTTCGCCGGCTTTCTTGAACCAGCGGCCGATCGTCGCCTCGGTCACCGATTCGCCGAGGGTGGGAACGCGGATTTCAATCATGATTCGTCATCCAAGACATGCCATTGCGATCAGCCGAGCGCGTCGTTGAGAAATGCCTTGAGTTGATCGAGATGCTTCGACATCAGACCGGTCGCCGTTGCGGCCGCCGCCGGCCGACCCGCATAACGAGGACGCCGGAAATCGGACCCGATCTGGTTAAGCTCCCATTCGAGATACGGTTCGACGAACAGCCACGCTCCCATGTTTCGCGGCTCCTCCTGGCACCATACCAGTTCGGCTGCCTTGAAGCGGTTCAACCGCGTGAACAGCTCCTTTGTCGGGAACGGATAGAGCTGTTCGACGCGTAGGAGATAGATGTCGTCGATTCCGCGCTTTTCGCGCTCCTCGTAGAGATCGTAATAGACCTTGCCCGAGCAAAGCACGACGCGCCGAATATTTTCAGGCTCGACCAGCCTGGTGCGCCCGTCGCCGGAGCCCTCCGCCCCGTCGGGCAGCAGGCGATGGAAGGCCGTGCCGGGCCCCATCTCCGCGAGCGATGATACGGCCTGCTTGTGGCGCAACAGGCTCTTCGGCGTCATCAGCACCAGCGGCTTGCGGAAATTGCGCTTCAACTGCCGACGCAGAATGTGGAAGTAGTTCGCCGGAGTCGTGCAGTTGGCGACCTGCATGTTGTCCTCGGCGCACATCTGCAGATAACGTTCGAGCCGCGCCGACGAATGCTCCGGGCCCTGCCCCTCATAGCCATGCGGCAGGAGCAGCACCAAGCCCGACATGCGCAGCCATTTGCGCTCGCCCGACGACACGAACTGGTCGATCACCACCTGGGCGCCGTTGGCGAAGTCGCCGAACTGGGCTTCCCACATCACCAGCGCATTGGGTTCGGCAAGCGAGTAGCCATACTCGAAACCGAGCACGGCCTCCTCCGAGAGCATGGAGTTGATCACCTCGTAGCGGGCCTGACCGGGCGCGACATAGTTGAACGGGGTGTGGCGGGCCTCGCTCTCTTGGTCGATCAGCACTGAATGGCGCTGCGAGAACGTGCCGCGCTCGGAGTCCTGCCCCGACAGGCGGACCCGGTGTCCCTCGAGCAGCAGCGAGCAGAAAGCGAGCGCTTCGGCGGTCGCCCAATCGATGCCCTCGCCGGTCTCGATCGCCTTGCGGCGTTGGTCCAAGAAACGTTGGATGGTGCGGTGGAGGTGAAACGTCGGCGGCGCCGTGGTGATCTTCTCGCCGATTCTTTGCAGCGTCTCGAGGGCTACGCCGGTGTCGCCGCGCCGCGGCGCCTCCGCCGTCTCCGCCGCCTTGAGACTGGCCCAGCGGCCGTCGAGCCAATCCGCCTTGTTCGCCTTGTAGCTCTGGCCTGCCTCCAGCTCCGCGTCGAGCCGGGCCCGCCAGTCGGCCTTCATCTTCTCCACTTCGCCTTCGGTGACGACCTCCTGCTGGATCAGTTTCTTGCTGTAGATTTCCAGCGTCGTCGGATGCGAGCGGATCGTCTTGTACATCAAGGGCTGGGTGAACGAGGGCTCGTCGGCCTCGTTGTGCCCGAACCGCCGATAGCAGAACATGTCGATGACGACCGGCTTCTGGAATTTCTGCCGGAACTCGGTCGCGACCTTGGCGGCGAACACCACCGCTTCCGGATCGTCGCCATTGGCGTGGAAGATCGGCGCCTCGATCATCTTCGCCACGTCGGACGGATAGGGCGACGAGCGGCTGTAGCGCGGATAGGTCGTAAAGCCGATCTGATTGTTGACGATGAAATGCACCGACCCGCCGGTGCGGTGGCCGCGCAGTCCCGACAAGCCGAAGCACTCGGCGATGACGCCCTGCCCGGCGAAAGCCGCGTCGCCCGAGATCAACAGCGGGATGACGCAGGTGCGGTCTTCCGGCGTGCAGCCATGCAGGTCCTGCTTGGCGCGCGTCTTGCCGAGCACCACGGGATTGACGATTTCGAGATGCGACGGGTTCGCCGTGAGCGACAGATGCACGCTGTTGCCGTCGAACTCGCGGTCGGAAGAGGCGCCGAGATGGTACTTCACGTCGCCCGAGCCTTCGACGTTTTCCGGCGTGTAGGAACCGCCCTTGAATTCGTGGAAGATTGCGCGATGCGGCTTCGCCAAGACTTGCGCAAGCACATTGAGCCGGCCGCGATGGGCCATGCCGATCGCGATCTCCTTCACGCCGAGCGCGCCGCCCCGCTTGATGATCTGCTCCAGCGCGGGAATCATCGACTCCGCGCCGTCGAGCCCGAAGCGCTTGGTGGCGGTGAATTTAAGGTCGCAGAACCGTTCGAAGCCTTCGGCCTCGACCAGCTTGTTGAGGATCGCGCGCTTGCCCTCGCGGGTGAAGCTGATTTCCTTGGCCGGACCTTCGATGCGCTCCTGCAGCCATCCCTTCTGCGCCGGATCGGAAATATGCATGAATTCGACGCCGAGCGTCTGGCAATAGGTGCGCTTGAGAATGGCGAGAATCTGCCGCAGCGTGCCGAACTCCAGCCCGAGCACGTGGTCGAGAAAGATGCGACGGTCGAAGTCGCTGTCGGCAAAGCCGTAGCTGCGGGGATCGAGCTCGGGATGCTCCCTGGGGGGCTCGAGGCCGAGCGGGTCGAGATTGGCGGCCAGATGGCCGCGAATGCGATAGGCGCGGATCAGCATCAGCGCGCGGATCGAGTCGCGGGTCGCCTGCTGCACGTCGGACCAGGAAATTTCGACGCCGGCCTTGTGGGCCCGTTCCATCACCCGCGTGCTGACCCGCTTTTCCGTCTCCTCCCACTCGCTCTCGAAGATCGGGATCGGGCCTTCGCTGACGACCGGCCAATGCGCCTCCTGCCACGAGGGGCCGCTGGCGCTGCGCAGCACGTCGGAGGCGTTGTCCTTGAGGCTTGCGAAGAAGGCCTGCCACTCGGCGTCGAGCGCCTGGGGATCGGCTTCGTATTGCGAATAGAGGTCTTCGATATAGGCGGCGTTGCCGCCATAGAGAAACGAGGTCAGGGCGAAAGCGGCGTTCGCTTCTTGACGGGACATAAAAGCATCCTGGATTGCGGGACGAACGGAGCGGAGGGGCGGGCGGCCGAAACCGTCGCGCTCTCCGGCGCGCCTTGCGGGCTCACCCTTATTTAGGCCGCCACGCGCGGCCTAACAATCGTTTCCTCAGGGCTCTGCGACGAAGAAATGAAATGGCGTTCAGCCTGTTAGGCGGCTCGGGCCGCCGGCGAAGGAGGTCCACGGCGGGTGCGTTACGCCGGCGCGATCCTGTTTGTTGCCCGCGGCAGAACCTTGGTTCGGAGAAAGGGCGGGATCGGACCGCGGCACTTGACCCGCGCCGAAGAGAAGGCGAAGACTCAAGGTCGTCGACGGACCTTGCGGACAGAGACCAAGAACGGGGCGCATCGCTTGGTTCGAGGTCGTGACGGAGCGCTCCCGGCGTCGCGGGCGTAGTTCAGTGGCAGAACGACAGCTTCCCAAGCTGTATGTCGTGGGTTCGATTCCCATCGCCCGCTCCAAATTTCGTCGCGCGCGGCGCGCCGGGTGGGGGCAGGTTGCCGCCGCATGAATTCCCAGAAACGTTTGCCTTGCTGCTCGCCGCCCACGGCGAGCGTCGCACCGGGTCGGATAACCAGGGCGTCGCGCAGCTTGCCGCGCGTCTGCAGGCGTTGGGCTTAGCCCCCGCCGTCGGCTTCGGCTTCGTCAAGGGTGCGCCGTCGATCAGCGAGGCCGTCCGGCGTCTCGCCGGCCACGACTTGCTCGTCTATCCGCTGTTTCTGTCGGACGGATATTTCACGCGGACGCTGTTGCCGCGTCAACTGAGCGAAGCGGGCGCCTTCGCGCGAGGCCGAACAGTGCGCCTGCTGCCGCCGCTCGGGCTCGATCCGGCGTTAGTCGATCTCGTTCTCGACCGGGCGCGCGCCGTCGCCCGCGCCCGGGATTGGCCAGAGGCGCGTACCGAGCTTGTGCTGCTGGCGCACGGATCGAGTAACAATCCGGCGTCGCGCCGCGCGGCCGAACGGATCGCGAAAAGCATCGCCAGGCGCAACGCGTTCGCCCGCGTGCGACCGGCTTTCCTTGAAGAAGCGCCTTTCCTCGATGACGCGATCGTCGGTTCGCGCGGGCCGGTCCTGGTGGTCGGGCTGTTTGCCGGCGAAGGCTTGCACGGCGGCGACGACGTGCCGCAACGCGTGGCCGAGCTCGGTCGGCCGGACCTCGCTTTTGCGGGAAATGTGGGGGCGTTCGAGGCCTTGCCGGATGTGATTGCGGCAGCGATCCGACGCGGGTGAGAAGGAGAGCATGCGCTCGCGGTGCTTGCGGCGATATCGCCCGTATCAGATTGCCTCGGTCAGACGCAACCGCGAGCTGTTTGCACCCATACAAAAAGCCCGTGGGTGCGATGGTTCAGCCCCTTGCAAAAGCCAAGCGAAGGTGTGATCTTCTCATGCCTAACGCGGCGGCGCGCTCGTCTCTGCGCGCCTGTTTACGCGGTCGGGCGGCTCACAAGAACGCCGATGGCCTATCGTGAAACGGACAAAACCAGCACCGATCAACACCGAGCGGGCGGCCACGCTGATGAAGGCGTTGGCCAACGAGAATCGCCTATTGATCTTGTGCGAATTGTTGGACGGCGAGCGTTGCGTCAACGAAATGGAGAAGGTCGTCGGATTGTCGCAATCCGCGCTATCGCAGCATCTGGCGCTGTTGCGCCGCGACAAGCTGGTCAACACCCGCCGCGACGGCAAGACGATTTGCTACTCGCTCAGCGGCCGGGAAACGCCGGTCGTGCTTGAGATGCTGTACCGCATGTTCTCGGCCGACGAACAGGAGCCTTATAAGAACGAACCGCGCAAGCGACGGGGCGAAAGGCGCGTCCATACCTGACGGGCGTCGCGGGCGATGTCCGACGGACGCGCCATGGCGCGCCAGCTGAGCTATCGACGGCTGTGGAGCGAGCGCGTCGAGCGATGCGGGGGCCTTTCCAACTCAGAAAAAGCCAAGCCCGACCCGCGAGCGGGTCGTGCACGCAGGTCGTTCAGACCGCGTCAGACCGCGTCGCCGCGGTTAGTGTGGCCTAGCTTAGCTCGGCTTACGCATGGCCGTTCGGGGCCTCCATGCGCTGGCGCATCTCGTTGCCGAAGGCGAGCAACAGGTTGAGCGTTTGCATGGTCTCCGGCTTGAGCAGCAGGCGCATCAGCCCGATCATCGACTTCGGCCCCTTGTCGCTGTCGCACCGGCGCGCCGCTTCGTAGAACGACATTTCGGTGTTGCGGGCGAGTTCTGCGATTTCCGGCGTCGCCAGATTGTTCGCCATCACCTCGATCGTATGATAGAGGCGCTCGATCATTTCGTCGGTCATGGCGGCGCGCGCAGCCTCAAAGATCTGGGCGGCCTCGAAAACCGTGCCGAGCGAGCCGGTCGTGTGCATGATGGTCAGCCCGTCGAGCACCCGATGCACGGCCGCGCGCGTATCGGGATTGTTCAAGCGGTCCAGAATCTCAAGGCCGGTTGAGACGGTCGTCGCCAGCCGCTCGACCATAGAGTCGGTGAGAGCGGCGGCGGCCGCATCAACCATGCCCTCCATCGCCGAATAGGCCGGCAAATCCCTCGCTAGCGTATCCATGGGTTTTCTCCCGGCGTCTTGCTACAAGAGCCCGCCGGCCGATAGCCAATACATCCGGTTGTAGGCGAGTTTCGCCCAGTGAACCATCTGCGTCGGCGGCGTCGGCTTCGGAGGGGTGTTGTAATTGAACCAGATATAAGTGCCCGTGCTCATCCCGGTCTCGATGAAGCAAAACACCTTGCCGTCGTATTCCCGCAGCCAGCGCCCCTCCTGGATCATCAGGGTCAGGTTCTCGATCACGGTGTCGGCCTGGAAATGCGCGGTCGAACCGGCTTTGGAGATCGGGATATTGGTGGTGTCGCCGACCACGAACACGTTCTTTGATCCCTCGCGCAGTAGAGTCTTGGGATTGGTAGGAATCCAGCCCCCAGCGCCAAGGCTTGAGTCCTCGATCACCTGCGCGCCGCGATGCGGCGGGATGGTGATAAGAAGATCGTAGTCGAACGTATCGCCTTCCTCCGACGTGATCTGCTTCTTTGCGGGATCGACTTCCTTGGTGTTGAAGAACGTCTGATACTTGATCCCGCGACGGTCGAATTCGGGCAGCGCCCAGTGCGCCACCGGCTCCAGGCCGTGTAGCCTGCCGATCGGATAGGTGTAGGTGATCTCGAACTTGTCTGCTATCCCACGTTGCTTCAGATGCTCGTCGAGCATGAGGGTGATTTCGAGGGGCGCGACCGGACATTTGTGCGGGACATTGACATTGACGACGACCTTGCCGCCGTCGAAGCCGTCGATAGCGTCGCGCAATTTGCGGGCGCCTTCGAGATCATAAAACTGGTGGGCGCCCTCCGCGAGTCCGGGAATCATATCCGGTGCAAGCTTCGAACCGGTAGCGATGACCAGGAAGTCGTAGTCATAGGTCTTGCCGGATTCGCCGTAAACGACGTTGTTATCAACGTCGATGCGCTTGGCGGGATCGATCAAGAAATTGATTCTACGGTCGAGAATGGAGCGCTCGTCGCGGCACAATTCCGTCTCGCGCGCGCGCCCGAAGGGGACATAGAGAAGCCCCGGCTGATACATATGCTTCGTCGTGGTGCCAAGCACGGTGACGCTGACGCTGCCGGTGCGCATTTCGTCGGACAGTTTGCGTGCCAAACCATTAGCGACGATGGTGCCGCCCATTCCACTCCCGAGAATGAGTATTTTCGCTCGCATTATCACCTCCTCTTGAGTTCCTCCTCTTGTGGCCGCGCCATTGCTGACGCGCCCATTGCCAGGCGATCTCGGCGAATCGTCTGTTCACTTCATTTTCTTCACGACGATCGACCAGTAATCGCCGCGCTGCTCGGTCGAGACAAGTTGATGCCCGA
>Ga0075352_1000127_pt1 | contig 11236 bp, 6 predicted proteins | sample Sandmound_TuleA__FD_120092 | JGI IMG/M metagenome (GOLD analysis project Ga0075352, IMG submission 120092) | Natural and restored wetland microbial communities from the San Francisco Bay, California, USA, that impact long-term carbon... | ecosystem: Environmental > Terrestrial > Soil > Wetlands ...
CGACGTCCTCGCCGCCCAGCCAGAGCGGCTTGCCCGTGACCGCCTCGGGCAGCTTGGTACGCAGCGCTTGCCAGCGCCATTCGTATTCCTGCCAGCCGCGCTCGTAGTCGCCGGCCGTGAGGTAGGCGAAGCTCGCGTTCAAATGCGCCTCCGCGTCGTCCGGCCGCTGGGACAGCAGGCGCTCGAAGGCGGCGATTCCCTCGTCGATCCGCCCGAGTTGGCACAGGACGTTCGGCAGGTTGCTCAGCGCCTCCGCATGCTGCGGCCGCAGCGCGAGCGCGCGCCGGTAGGCGGCTAGCGCCTCCTCGGGCCGATCCAGGGCTTCGAGCGCATGGGCGCGAATGCAGAGCGCTTCGGCCGACTCCGCGTGCGCCGGCGATCGGGCGTCGCGCAGCAGCGTGTCGGAGGCGGCTGCGCGGTTCTCCAGCGCTTCCGTGTAGTTCGGGCGCAGCGCGAGCGCCTGTCGGTAGCTTTCCAGCGCCTCGCGGTCGCGCTGCAGCGCGCGCAGCGTGTCGCCGCGGCTGTTCAGCACTTCCGCGAACTGCGGGCGAAGGGCGAGCGCCCGGTCGAAGCTCGCCAGGGCTTCCGTGTACCGCTCCACGGCATGCTGTGCCTTGCCGCGCAGATGCAACGCGCTGGCCGCCTGCGGCCGCACCTCGAGCGCGCGCTCGCAGGCGTCGAGCGCCTGCTCGGGCCGTCGCAGCGCCAGCTGCAGGGACGCCTGGTGCACCAGCGCCTCGTGGCACCGCGGGTCGGCCGCCAGCGCGCGCTCGACGAGCCCGAGCGCCTCGGCGGGGGCGTCCTGCTCGTGCCGGATCGCGGCGAGGAGCAGAAGCGCGTCGCGGTGTTCGCCCGCCTCGGCGAGGAACTCGCGGCACAGGCGCGCGGCCTCGTCGGCCCTGGCGCCGCCCCAGGCGTCGAGGGCCTGCTGCAGGGGGACCGGCAAGGCGAGCCGGCGCGCGGCGATATCGCGCTGCCAGCGCGCCTCGGCGTCATCGGGGCCCGCGGCAACGGCGGCGTTGTAGCCCGCCAGCGCTTCTTCGTGCCGTCCCATGGCATCGAGTACGCGGCCGCGCGCGTTGAGCAAGCCGGCGTCCCCAGGATGCAAGGCGAGCGCGCGATCGTAGCTTTGCAGCGCTTCGGCCTCGCGCCCCATGACTGCGAGCACCCGGCCGCGCTGCTGCAATACCGCGGCGGAGTCGGGCCGCAGCGCGAGCGCGCGATCGCAACTCGCCAGCGCCTCGCGATCCCTGCCGAGCGCCAGCAGGGCACCGGCACGGTTGCAAAGCGCGTCCGGATAGGCAGGTTGCAGTGCGAGTGCCCGGTCGAAGCTCGCGACGGCCTCTTCGTGGCGACCGAGCGCGCTCAGCGCATTGGCGCGGTTGTTCAGCGTCTTCGGATGATCGGGGCGAAGCGCGAGCGACTTGCCGTAGCACGCCAGCGCCTCGTTGTGGCGGTCGAGCTGCCGCAGCGCGTTGCCGCGGTTGTTGAACGCTTCCGCGTACGCGGGCCGCAAGGCGATCGCGCGTTCGAAAGCCGACAGCGCTTCCGCGGGCCGGGCGGTCTCCAGCAGGCCGACGCCGAGGTTGTTGAGCGCCTCCGCATCGCGCGGCTCGCGCTCGAGCAGCCGCTCGTAGCTCGTCAGTGCCTCGGCATGGCGGCCCAGCGACTGCAGCACCGTGGCGCGGTTGTAGAGCGCGTGCGTGGAATCGGGTCGCAGCGCGAGGGCGGCGTCGTAGCTTGCGAGCGCCTCTGCGGGCCGGCGCAGCTCGTTCAGCAGCAGGCCGTGCTGCATCAGCGCCTCGAAGCACCCGGGATCGAGCGCGAGCGCGCGGTTGACGAGTTCGTGGGCGCGCTGCGCGTCACCGCGCTGCTGCTCTCGCACGCTCTCGAGGACGAGCGTCTGGACGGACGCGCTCGCGTCGCTCATCGCTCAGGGCAGCCGGCGCAGCACCTGGTCCCGCACGCGGGCGACGATCGCCTCGAGCTCGCCACTGCCGTCGACGACAAGGTCGGCCTGCGGGCGCACGCGCTGCGCCTGGGTCTCGAGCAGCCCCCGCACGAGCGCGAGATAGCTTGCGAGGTAGCCGTCGAGCCACGTGAGCCGCTCGCGCACCGCCTGCGGGCGCTGGTCGCGCAGCGCGTCGGCGGTGAACGCCTTGAGCTTGCGTGCGAGCGCGATCTCCGGCGCCACGTCGATCCAGACGAGCAGATCGATGAGCGAGCCGGTCGCCCCGTGCGCGCGCCCGAACTGGGTCTCGAAGACGATGTACTTGCCCGGCACGATGCGGCGGTTTCCGGACGGCGCCGTCACCGCCTCGCCGTCCTTCAGCCGGCGCAGGTGCTCGCCGAGGAGCGGCACTTCAAGCTCGTCGAAGTCCGCGCCTCGCCCCGCCCAGCGCGACACGTCGGCGATCGGCTGCCGCGTCATGCGCTCGTAATCATCCATGTGCAGCGCGCAGGCGTCGCCCAGCCGGCCGACAAGCCCCTGCACCAGCGCGCTCTTGCCGCTTCCCGTGGGCCCCGCAACCGCGACTACGTAGCTCATGACGAGGCGCCGGTCACGCCTTACTGCGTCGGCGCAGGATTCCTGCGCTCGACCGCCTTGAGGTCCGGGAAATCGACCTGGCAGCGGATCCCGCCTGGCACCGTGCCGCGCGGGTTCGGCAGCTCGAGGCGAACGCCGAAGGTTCCGCTCGCCGCGTCGAATACCCGGTCGATCACCTTGACGCGCGCGGAATGGCGGCCGCCGAGGCGCTCGGGAAGGACGCCGCCCTCCATGCCGACGCTGAGCTTGCGGTAATAGTCGATCGGCAGCACCACTTCCACGCGCAGGGGGTTGATCTGCGCCAGCTTGAGGATCGGCTTGGTCTCGGTGCCGTACAGCGTCAGGTCGCCGGGGTTGAGCATGCGGTCCATGACCACGCCTTCGAAGGGCGCGCGCAGGATGCGCAGGTTGAGCAGGTCGACCGTATGCTGCAGATCGAGCTTGGCGAGCTGCCGGTTCTCCCTGGCGTCCTGCAGCTCGGCTTCGGCGACGCGCATCTCGGCCTGCGCGTCGTCGAGCGCCTGCGCGGCGACGAAGTTCTGCTTGCGCAGCTCGCTTGCGCGGCCCACCTTGGTGGTGGCGTACTCCAGGCGCTCCGTCGCCGCCTTGATGCGCCCCCCCATCTCGGAGCGGTACTTGGCGGTGGCGGCGACCGATCGCTCGACGCTCGATTCGAGCTCGACGATGATCTGCCCAGCCTTCACCCAGTCTCCGCGCTGCACCAGGACCCTGTCGATCAACCCCTGGACCGCGCTGCGGACCTCGACGATCTGGTTGGGCTGGATGATGCACTCGAACGTCGCGCCGTGCGCGCCCGCGGCAGCCAGCGTCGCTGTGCACGCGGCCAGCCATCGCATTCGCGATCGCATCACTCCCCCTTTCCCGAAAATGCGAGCAGCTGCTCGAGCCGCTGGTCGAGCTTCAGGTTCTGCACCCGGACCGCGCGGCTGCGCCGCTCTGCGGCGAACTGGGCCGCCACCCGCAGGCCGCGCTGCACGAGGCGCGCGAACCCGCTGTCGTCCCGCCGCGGCCGCGCCGCGCGCCGTGCCGCGGCGGGCAAGTGCACGGCGAAGATCTCGTCCTCGAGCGAGACGATGGCCTCGCCGCTTCCCGGGTCCCCCTGGCGCGCGGCGCGGCCGAAGAGCTGCCGGTCGATGCGCCGCGAGTCGTGGTATTCGGTGAGGATGACGTGCAGGCCGCCGCTCTCGGCGACGCCGGCCTCGAGGCGGATGTCGGTGCCGCGTCCGGCCATGTTGGTGGCCACGGTGACGCGCGCCGCCTGCCCCGCCGCCGCGACGACCTCCGCCTCGGTGCGGTCCTGCTTGGCGTTGAGAAGCGCGTGCTCAATGCCGCGCTCGGTGAGGATTCGGCTCAACTCCTCGGACGCGCTGACCGAGCGCGTGCCGATGAGCACCGGTCGCTGCGCGATGCGCGCGATACGCTCCACGCTTTCGGCCACCGCCGCCCATTTCTCGGCGAGCGTGGCACAGAAGGTGGTGCCCATGTAGATGCGGCGCGACGGCCGGTGCAGCGGCACGCGCACCACGCGCAGCCGGTACACCGAGGCGATCTCGAGCGCGACTTCTCTCGCCGTGCCGGTCATTCCGGAAAGCCGGAGGTAACGGCGAAAAAGCCGCTGGTAGGTCAGGCGGGCGAGCGTCTCCCGCGCCTGCGTCGGCGGCACGCCCTCCTTCGCCTCGATCATCTGATGCAGGCCGAGCTCCCAGGAGCGATCGGGCATGACGCGACCCGTCGCCTCGTCGACAATCTGCACCTTGTCTTCGCTCACTACGTAGTGCTGATCGCGCCGGAACAGCGCGAGCGCGCTGAGCGCCTGCGTCACGAGCTCCTCGCGCGTGCGTGGCGAGCGCCACACCCCGTCGAGCCCGGCGGCATGCGCGGCGAGCTTGGCCTTGGCGGCGTCGGTGAGCGAGATGCTGCGCTCGGCGAGGTCGATCGCGTAGTCCTCGCCCGCGACGAGGTCGCGCGCAAAGGCGAGCGCGCGGCCGCAGTCGTCCGGAGCAGCGCCCGCGCGGCCGGTCGCGGACAGGATCAACGGCGTGCGCGCCTCGTCGATGAACACGCTGTCGGCCTCGTCGACGATGGCGAAATGGAGTCCGCGCAGCACCAGGTCCCCCTCCCGGGTCGCGTCGCCCCGCAGTCGCTCGAGCGCGAGATGCAACCGGCTCGAGCGCCGTGCCAGCGCGACGCGGTCGCGCAGATAGTCGAAGGCGATCTCCTTGTTGGTGCAATACGTGACGGCACAGGCGTATGCGGCGCGGCGCTCGGCACGCGTGCGGCCCTGCACGACAACGCCGACGCTAAGCCCGAGGAAGCGGTAGAGCGGGCCCATTTCCTCCGCATCGCGCGCCGCGAGGTAGTCGTTCACCGTGATCACGTGTACGGGATAGCCGGCCAAGGCGGCGGCCGAGGCGGCGAGCGTCGCCGCGAATGTCTTGCCCTCGCCAGTCTCCATCTCGACCAGGCGGCCCTGCAGCAGCGCCCAGCCAGCGAGAAGCTGCGACTCGTAGTGGCGCTTGCCCAGCGTGCGGACCGCGGCTTCGCGCACGAGAGCGAAGCATTCGCCTGCCAGTTCGGCGGCGAACCCCTGCCTGCGAAACCGCGTGCGCATTCCTTCCGCGATTTCGCGGAGCTCGCCGTCGCCGGCAGCCTGCAGGCGTCGCTCATGCGCTTCGACTGCCGGGACAATGGCGCGCAGCGCGTGCGCAGGATCGCGCAATCTCGCCCACAGCGGGCGCACGCCCGCGGCGAGGAGAAACTCGGCCAGGCGGTCGTGCCAGCCGAGGCTCTCTTCCGAGCGCTCGGCATAGGGCCGGGCACCCGCGAGCTGCCCGGCGTCGACAAGGAGGGCGGCCCTAGACACCGAATCGGGAGAGGAAGAGCCGCCGCACGTCGCGATACCAGCGAAGCGCGAGCGGCTCGAGCCTGTGCTCGAAGCGGACGTAGGCGCGCTCTCCGAACAAGCCGAGATGCGGCGCGCCGGTCAGCGCGACGTCGAACTGGAACATGCGCTCCAGCGCCTTCGGCCCGGTGGTGTCGCGCGGATCGGTCGCGATGCTGCCGCCGCCGTCGGTCGCGAGGGCACGGCTCGGCAGGTAGGCTTCACCGCCCGGGACCTGCCGCACCACGCGTCCCTCGGCCACGACGTCGGGGCGGCTGACCAGGCGGACGAGGATCCGGTCGGTCGCGACGCGCACAGGGTCGACCGCGTCCTGCGGCACGACGACGCGCACCAGCGGCGTCTCCTGCTCGCCCACGACGTAGCCGACCAGCGCGCCCTTGCGGAAATAGCGGCCCGGGAGGTCCGCCGCCTGTGGCACGACGAACATGCCGTCGGCGCGCGCGCGCACGATCGCCTCGCCTGCCCGTTCCTCGGCCCTGGCCAGCACCGCTCGGGCGCCTTCCAGTTTCTCGCGCACGATCTGCGCTCGTGCCCGGTCGACGACGAACTCGGCGCCGTACGCCGCTTCCAGCTCCTCCACCTTGGCCTCGCTCAGGCGCAGCTGGGCGGCGAGCACGGGATCGCGGGTCCGCAGCACCGGGTCGCCGGCAGCGACGCGGCTGCCGGGCCGCACGAGCAGGCTCTCGACGAAGCCGTTGGCGCCGGCGCGCACCATGGCCTGCTCCGAGAGCCAGACGACGCCTTCGGCATCGGAGTGGTAAGGCAGCGGCAGGGCGAGCGCCAGGACCAGCACGCTGGCGGCCGAGCCAACCGTGACCACGACTGCCCGGCGGCGTTGTTTGCGCAGCCGCGGGCTCGCCAGGACGTGTCGCAGCGCGCGCCAGAGCGGCACCACGGCCATGGCGACCAGCGCCCACGCAGCCAGCAGTACGCCGACGAGGAAGAAGCGACCAGCGATGAACAGGGCGATCAGGATCGTCACCAGCACCCGGTACGCCGAGGAAGCGAGGCCGTAGAACAGGAACCACGCTTTCTCCGAACGGGTCGCGATCGGCGCCTCCGCCTCGCGCACGCCAAGGGCATAGCGCTCCGCGAGGTAGATCCAGTAGCGCAGCGAGCGCGCCGAAAGGTTCGGCATCTCGATCAGGTCGCACAGGATGTAGTAGGCGTCGTAACGCAGCAGCGGGTTGCCGTTGAAGATGACCGTCGAGACGCCGGCGATCAGCATCACGTTGAAGAGCACCGCTCGCGTCAGTCCGGGCTCGATGAGGAGCCAGGCGTAGAAAGCGAGCGCGGCGAGAAGAAGTTCCGCCGCCATGCCGGCCGCGCCCACCATCGCGCGCCGGTGCTTGGAGGGGAAGGCGGTGGCGGCCGAGGCCTCGACATACGGCACCGGCATGAGGACCAGGAGGATCAGCCCCATGTCGTGTACCTCGCCGCCGCCCGCCTTGGTGGCGCTCGCATGCCCAAGCTCATGCCAGGCCTTGATCACGGGGAAGACCAGATAGAGCACGATGAGGTTGTCGACCGCCAGCACGCGGTCGGCAAAGTTGTGCGTGAGCTCCGGCCAGTGCGGCGGCACGAGAAAGAGCGCCGGCAGCACGACCGTGAGCCAGACTGCTGCGCCCCAGCGGCTCCAGAGGCGCCCGATCCATGGCCGTAGCCGCTCGAGGAAGGCGTCGGGGTCCCAGAGCGGGATGCGCAGAGCCATCGGGTTGCCATAAGCGGCGCGCCGGCGCTGCCGAACCTCGCGCTCGCCCCGCGTGAAGAGCTCCGCCACGTCGGGAGTAACGTCGCTCTGCAGCAGGTCTGCGGCGTGCAGCTGGCCGAGGAGCTGGATCAGCTGATCCTGCGTCGGCGCGCGCTCGCCAAGCCTCGCGTTGGCGATGCCCCAGATCTCTTCCACCGTTCGCTCGCCGTTCATGGCGGCAATGAGAGTGCGCGCCGCCGGCGTGAAGCGGTGCACGCGGCCTGACGCGGGATCCTGCAGCAGGTACCAGACTTCGCCGCGGTAGCGGTGACGATGCAGCCGTGCGTGCGAGCGCAGCCGTGGCTTCAGCGCCGCGACGCGGTACCAGGACGTCGAGATCAGCGGGCCGCTCATCGCCTCACGGCAGCCAGCGCCAGGCCCAGAGGCGCAGCCAGTCGACCAGAGGATGGGTCCAGATCCAGACCAGCTTGCGCTCGCCCACGGCGATCTTGCCCACGCCCTCCATTCCCGGGCGCAGGCGCGCCGACGCATCGGCGAGCTGCGCCTCAACGCGGAAGTAGTTGCGGCCATCCTGCGCCGTCGAGACCGGTGTGATCTGCTTCACCGAGAAGCGCAATGCCTGGTCCGGAATGCCGGAGAGCGCGAGCTCGCCCGCCTGCCCGACCTGAACGTGCGCGATGTCGCGCTCGTCGACCTCGAGGATCACCCGGTAGGCGCTGAGCGGCGCGATCTGGAACAGGAGCTTGCCCTGCTCGACCGGCGTGCCGAGCATCTGGCTCAGGTCTCCCGATACCACTACGCCGTCGAACGGTGCGACGAGCGAGGCGCGCGCGAGGCGATCCTCGACGAGAGAGAGCTGCGCATCGGCCTGGCCGATCTGCGCAGCGATCTGTGCCATCGTGGAACGATCGAGCGTAGCCAGCGACTGGCGATGCTTGCCGAGGAGCTGCTCGCGCTCGGATTGCAGGCGCTTCCGCTCCAGCTGCAGGTCGCGCTCGTCCAGCCGCGCGAGCAGCTGGCCCCGCGTGACGTTGTCGCCGGCGCGCGCGCGGGCCTCGGCGATGTAACCGTCGAACGGCGCGACCGCGGCGCTCTGTACCTCGCCCTCGATCGCCATCTTCGCCGTGATGCGGTACTGGCCGGTGGCGAAGATGCAGAAGAAGAACGCCAGCGCCGCGACCACTGTGAGCAGCTTGAGCCCGGGATGGCGCGGCCCGAAGAGCGCGCGGGTCGCACCGGCGAGCGCCTCGCGCGCCCGCTGCCATTCGCTGCGCTCATTTTCACGCTTCAGCTCCAGGATCGGCCCGAGCAGCATGCCGAGCGTCTTGCCGAGCTCCACCGCTTGGGCGTCGAACGGCTCGCCGCTCGCGCGCTCGAGGGTCAGCACGCCGATCGCGTGGCCGTCCTGCACCAGCGGCACCGAGCAGATCGCAGCGTCGCGGAACTCGCGCGCGAGCTCGGCGTGCGCGATGGCGACCAGCTCCTCGCCTGCTGCGCCGGGATGGACGATCGCCGTGTCGAGGTCGAGCACCTCGTTCATCGCCTCGCCGATCAGGCGCACCAGGTTGGTCTTGGGGTCGAAAGACGCGGTATGCGAGATCGCCTGGACTTCGATCGCGCCCGACGCCTCGATGCCGATGCTGGCGCGGTCGCAGCTCAGGCGAGTGGCGAGCTCGTTCGCCACCGCGAGCGCCGAGGGCGCGAAGCGCTGTTCCTGCACAGCAGTAGCGACCAGGTCAGTGGCGAGCGCGAGGCGCGAGAGCTGTGCGTCGCGCTCGCGCAGGTCCTGCTGGCGGAACTGGTCGACGAGCCACGCGCTCGCCCAGTACACGAGACGCAGCGCCTGCTGCAGCGCGTGCTCCCCGCCGGAGAGATCCAGCGCCACCGCGCCCCGCAGGATGCCCGACACCTCGATCGGGTAGCCGACCAGGGCGCCGGGCTCGCGCCCGGGCGCGACGCCGGCGTCGCGCGGCACGAGCACGCCGCGGCGCTCCTTAAGCGCCCTCTCGGCCGCGGGAACAAGGTGTTGCATGCTGCGCGTGGCGTCGGGCCAGGTGGCCGCGGCGCGAAAGGCGCCGTCGCGCTCCGGGCCGAGCAGGAGCAGCGCGCCGTTCGGCCGGCCGAGCTGCGCGCACAGGATCGCGAGCCAGCTTGCGCAGAACTCGGCCGCATCGCGCGCCGACGAGAAGCGCGCCCAAGCGGTCGCCTCCGCACGGCCGTGATCGTCCGTCGCTAACGAGTAGATGGGCGCGGGACCTGCCACGGGTCTCGGCTCGCGTTACCGGCGGCTGCGGGGGCGCCGGCCTAGTCGCCGGCGGCGCGCTTTGAGGGCTTGCCCCCCGGCGCCTTCGCCTTCGTGCCGGCCTGGGCGGCCGGCACGCTCTCCGCCTTGCCGCCCTCGAGCACGACCAGGCGGTCCTTGAGCACCAGGAAGTTGCGCATCGACTGGATGTGAAGGTACAGGAGCTCGAGCTCGTCGGTCTTTGCCAGCTCGGCGAGCTTCTCGCCGTCGAGCGCCTTGAGCTTCGCCCGGTTCACTGCCCAGAAGCCGCCGAGCGACAGGCGCTCGCCCTTGTCGGTGGCGATCTGCGCCTGCATCGGCTCGAGGAGATTGAGCTCCTTCACCTTGCGGCAGAACGCGCGCGTGCGATTGAACTGTGCCTGGTACTCCTGCAGGAACTTCAGCACGTTGTCGACGTACGGCGTCGGCTTGCCATCTTCGCCGAACAGCCGCTGCCCGCGCCCCTCGCGGTTGAAGCCGGAGAACGCCTCGTCGACGCACAGCATGAACGTCTTGCCGTCGTCGGCGGTCGAGAACACGAACGGATAACGGCGCACGAACGCCGGGACGTACTTCGCGGCCCACTTGCCCTGCGCGCCGAGATAGAGGTTCTCGTTGCCACGGACGCCGAGGATCACCGCCGGCATCACTTCGTCTTTGACGCCGGCGAACACGATCGCGTACTCGGGTGCGGCGTGCGGGAACTCGACCGCCATGAGCGGCACTGAGTTGACGTTGCGCGCGAACGCGTAGTCGCCGCCCGCCTCGACCCCCGCGTCGCGGTGGCGGGCCGCCGAGACTGGCACCGCCGTCTCGTAAATCAGAAGCTGGGTTGCCATGTTGCCCCCTTGAGCTTCCGACTATACCCTGCAGCGCGGCTCAGCGCCCGTTCAGGAGCGCAGACACGCGACTCGCGCCCTCGACGTGCACCCGGATGCCGATGTTCGGGTTGCGCTCGCTCTCGGTGCGCGCGAGGTGGTTGACGAAATCGCCGACCCACGCCGGCGCCACTCGCAGATCCGACTTCTTCGACTTGGCGACGTCGAGAATCGGCTGGCTCCAGTCGATGCTGCGGTCGGCCGACACGTAGATCGGCGACCAGGCATCGGCAGTGGAAAACAGGGATTGCGGCTCGGCCCGCAGCGCGGCGCTTCCCAGCGGACCGCTGTCGGTCGCCGGCAGCGTCCGCACGCCTGGATCGAGCATGAGGCCCATCACGCCCTGGCCGAAGTTCTCCTCGAATCCCATGGCGTTGCCCATTTCATGCAGGACCGTGCTCAAGAGGTCCATGCGTCCGGCCGCCGGGCTCGCGGAGCTGGTCGACCAGCCCCAGCCCGCTGCGCTGTTGTCGATCAGGATGCTGTGACCCATGGTCACGCCGAGCGCCAGCGTCTGCAGGTCCGCGACCTGCACGGTGATCGCGCCGAGCGCCGCAAGATGCGGGTCGCTGGCGCCGAGCGCCTGTGTCCAGAGCTCCTTCGCCACGGAAACGACCGGTGCAAGCTGCTCGGCTGTCAGCAGTGCGCCGGTCGCGTTGCTGGGCGCCGGAGCGTCCGCAAATTGCCAGACCGTGCCCGCATAGACCGCATCGTCGGTGCGCAGGCGGACGTTGTCGAAGGACGCCGTGCCGCCGACCACGAGCATGCCGTAGCCGCCCATCGTCGTGGCCGTCTCGTTGTAGACATTGGCCACGACGACCGCGCCGTTGAGCGACACGTTGACGACACCGCCGCGCACATTGACGCCGAGCGTGTAGTCCGTGCCGCTCGTCAG
>Ga0075352_1000128_pt1 | contig 11219 bp, 4 predicted proteins | sample Sandmound_TuleA__FD_120092 | JGI IMG/M metagenome (GOLD analysis project Ga0075352, IMG submission 120092) | Natural and restored wetland microbial communities from the San Francisco Bay, California, USA, that impact long-term carbon... | ecosystem: Environmental > Terrestrial > Soil > Wetlands ...
CGGGTCGAGGCCGAGCGCCGCGAGCGCGCCCTTCACGCGCGCGATGTAGCCGTGATGATCTGCGCCCCAGATGTCAATCGCGCTGTCAAAGCCCCGCTCGAACTTGTCGAGATGGTAGGCGATGTCGGACGCGAAGTAGGTGTACTGGCCGTTCTCGCGCCGCACGACGCGGTCCTTCTCGTCGCCGTAGCGGCTCGAGCGGAACCATTTTGCCCCGTCCTGCTCGTAGAGGTGGCCGCGCTCCTCGAGCCGTCTCAGCGCGCGCTCGACGCGGCCGGTATCGTAGAGCGAGCGCTCGGAATACCACGCATCGAACGTGACGCCGAATTCGGCGAGGTCGTTGCGGCAGTCCGCGAGCTGTACCTCGAGCGCGAAGCGGTGAATGGTGTCGAAGTCCGCGCCGAGGGCGCGCTTGGCCGACTCGATCAGGGCATCGAGCCGGAGTTCCTCGTCGGGCTCGGCGGAGGCAGCCGCGAGCGTCTCCGCGCTGCGGCGAAAGCGTTCTCCGTGTTGAGCGTGGATGGCGCGAGCCATTGAGCGCACGTACTCTCCCTGGTAAGCGTTCGCCGGAAATGATGCGGCCTCGCCGGCGAGTTCGAGATACCTCAGCCAGGTCGACAGCGCGAGGATATCCATCTGCCGGCCGGCGTCGTTCACATAGAACTCGCGGGCGATGTCGAAGCCGGCGGCAGCGAGCACGTTGGCGAGGCTCGCGCCGTAAGCGGCGCCGCGTCCGTGGCCGACGTGCAGGGGACCGGTAGGATTGGCCGACACGAATTCGACCTGGATTTTCTTGCGCTGGACCAGAAGGCTCGTCCCGTAGCGCGCGCCCGCTTCGAGGACGCGGTTCACGACCTGCTGCTTGAACGAGCGCTTGAGGAAGAGATTGATGAATCCCGCCCCGGCCACTTCGGCCTTCTCGACGTAGGGCGAGGCCGGCAGCGCCGCCGCCAGCCGGGCCGCGATCTCGCGCGGCGCGCGTTTCTCCGCCTTGGCGAGCTGCAGCGCGACGCTGCAGGCGTAATCACCGTGCGCGGCCTGCCGCGGCCTCTCCAGCACGATGGGAGGGGCCGCCGCAGCGGGTGCGACCTCTCGAATCGCCGTCTCGAACAGCGCGGAAAGGTGCGCGCGCAGGTCGGGAGAAACAGAGGCCGCCATCGGGAACCTGGAGAAAAAGGCGGATTATAAGCGTCAGAACTCGAGCGGGTCGACGTCGATCGACCAGCGCGCCCTTGTGGAGACCGAGCTCGCCAATGCGTTGCGCCATGCGTCGAGAAACTCGTGCAGGCGGCGCCGCGAAGCGGCCTGGACCAGCAGCTGGGCACGCTCGCGGCCGGCGCGGCGTGCCAGCGCCGCCGGCACCGGATCGTACGCGGTGAGGTGCCGATCGAGCGCCTTGCCGCAGCGCGCGGCCTCGGTGAGGAACTGGAGCGCCGTGGCGAGCCGCGGCGCCTCCGCGCGCAGGAGCGCTTGGTGGACGAACGGAGGGAAACCGGTTTGACGGCGCTCCGCGAGCACGGCGTCGGCGAACGCGCGGTAGTCCTGGTCGCGCAAGGCGGCGTAGAGCGGGTGATGCGGGAATTCGGTCTGGATCAGCACCTCGCCCTGCACGGCGCCACGCCCCGCGCGCCCGGCGACTTGCGTGAGCAGCGCGAACAGTCGTTCGGCGGCCCGGAAGTCAGTGCCGTAGAGCTGGCTGTCGGCGTTCAGCACGCCCACGAGGTTCAAGTAGGGGAAATCGTGGCCCTTGGCAAGGATCTGGGTGCCGACCAGGATGTCGACGTCGCGTTCCTGAATACGCTGGCGCATCGTGTGCCACGCGCGGCGCCGGCGCGTGGTATCGCGATCGATCCGCAGGACGCGCGCCTGCGGGATAAGCCGCGCAAGCGCTTCCTCCACGCGCTGCGTGCCCTGCCCGATCGGCGCGAGATCCGGGTTGCCGCAGCTGGGGCACGCTACGGGAGGCGGCGAGACGTGGCCGCAGTGGTGGCAGCACAGGCGGCGCTGCGGCAGATGCAGCACGAGCCGCGCCGAGCAGCGCCGGCAGCCGGAGATCCAGCCGCAGGACCGGCACATCAGCACCGGGGCGTAACCGCGCCGGTTGATGAACACCAGCGCCTGTTCGCCGCGGGCGGTGCACTGGCGCAGCGCCGTGAGGAGCCGCTCCGACAATCCATCGCTCAGCTTTTCGCCCCGGGTGTCGATGCAGGCGATGCGCGGCGGCGGGGCGCCGATCCGGCGCGTCAGTTCGAGGAGCGCGTAGCGGCCACTGATGGCGTTGTGATAGGTTTCAACGGCGGGCGTGGCCGAGCCGAGCACAACGGGCACGGCGCGCTGCCGCGCACGCACCACTGCGAGGTCCCGCGCCGAATAGCGGAATCCCTCCCCCTGCTTGAACGAGCTGTCCTGTTCCTCGTCCACGATGATGACGCCGAGCTCCGGCAGCGGAACGAACACGGCGAGGCGGGTGCCGAGTACGATGCGGGCCCGCCCGCAGCACGCCGCCCGCCAGTGCTCGAGCCGCTCCGCCTCGGTAAGCCCACTGTGCATGCTGACTGCCTCGGTGTTCGGAAAGCGGGCTCGGATCAGGCCTTCCAGTTGCGGCGTGAGCGCGATTTCGGGCACCAGCACCAGTGCCTGCCGCCCCGCCGCAAGAGTTTCAGCAATGGCGTGAAGGTAGACCTCCGTCTTGCCGCTGCCGGTGACCCCGAGCAGAAGAAATGGATGGAACGCTCCAAGACCGCGACCGATCTCGGCCACGGCCCGCGCCTGTTCCGCGGTCAGCACCGGCGCCGTTCCAGCGGCGGGAGGCACGCCTGCCGCGGAGTCCGGCTGCGGCAAGCGCCGCCGGGGCGGTGCCGCGATGCGGCGCAGACGGGTCGGCAACGCGCCCATAATCACCGCGCCCAGCGGGTGGTGATAGTAGTCAGCGGAAAATCGCAGCAACCGCAGATCTTCCGCCGTGAGCGGCGGCAAGTCGCGCAGGATTCGGACGGCCTCTTTCAGGCGCTCCGAGGGGACCGCCGTGGCGTGAGCGAGTTCGATGATCACGCCAACCGCGCTTCTCCGGTTGAAAGGCACCTGCACCCGCTGTCCGACATCAGCGGCCGTTGCGTCGGTTGCGCGGTAATCGAACAACGTCGATACCGGGACGTCGAGCGCGACGCGAATGATGTTCATGCGCGCAATGACTCTCGCTCGGTCGCGCTCGGAAATTGCGCTTTGCCGCCGCTACGGCGGTGGTTGTGGCTCGCGGTTAATGGGCGCATCGAGCAGACAGATCGGGTTATCAACATCGCGCTGTGGATAACCGTGTTGATAGTGGACCCGGGGCGGAAGCCGTTGCTGGCAAGAATTTCCGGGCGAGCGGGTGCTGCCCCGATGCTGACCACGTAAAGACCTTATATATCAAATAGTTAAAAGAGCACATCACGCCTCAGCCAGTATCGGTCAAACCGTCGGTCAGTGCCCTTCTGCGTGTGCATAAGTCCGGCTGATTGACCGCAAAGCCAGCACCGGCGCGGGTTTTCAGTGATAGGGCGGACTCAACTCGTGAACGGCCTCCACGAGCGCGGCAACGTGATCCGGCGGAGTGAACTGGGTGACGCCGTGGCCAAGGTTGAACACGTGGCCTGCACCGTTCCCGTAGGCAGCAAGCACCGCGGCCACACCCGCTCGGATCGCTGGCCGCCCCGCGAGCAGCACGGCCGGGTCGAGGTTGCCCTGAAGTGAAACGCGGTGGCCGATGCGCTGCCGCGCTGCGGCCAGGTCGACCGTCCAATCGACTCCGACTGCGTCACAGCCGCTCCCGGCAAGCGCCTCGAGCCAACCCCCGCCGCCCTTGGTAAAGAGAATGACCGGGATCCGCTTTCCTTCATGCTCGCGCCGAAGTCCTTCCACGATCTGCTGCATGTAGGAGAGCGAGAATTCCCGGTATTCGGCCGTACCCAGCGTGCCGCCCCAAGTGTCGAAGATCATGACCGCCTGCGCGCCTGCCTCGATTTGGGCGTTGAGTAACGCGGTCGCCGCCCGGCAATTGACTTGCAGGATGTGGTGCAAGAGGTCGGGGCGGCTGTACAGCATTGCTTTAACCGCGCGAAAATCGGCGCCACCGCCTCCTTCCACCATGTAGCACGCCAGGGTGTACGGACTTCCGCAAAAGCCGATGAGCGGCACACTGCCGGCGAGCGCCGAGCGCACCTGGCGGATGGTTTCGAGCACGTAGCCGAGTTGCTCTTGCGGATCGGGCACCGCCAGCTTGCGTATGTCCCGCTCCTCGCGCAGCGGACGCTCGAGTCGTGGCCCTTCGCCCTCGGAAAAGGTCAAGCCGAGACCCATCGCATCCGGCAGCGTCAGGATGTCGGAGAAAACAATGGCGGCATCGAGACTGAACCGCGCGAGCGGCTGCAGCGTCACCTCCGTGGCGAGCTCCGGGTTCCTGGCCAGCGCGAGGAAGCTGCCGGCCCTGGTGCGGGTGGCGTTGTATTCCGGGAGGTAGCGCCCGGCCTGGCGCATGAGCCAGACCGGCGTGTAGGGCGTCGGCAGCCGCAGCAGCGCGCGGATCAGGGTATCGTTCTTGAGGGGCGTCATGAACCGCGGAGGGGTGCGGGGGTGCGGGAAGACCCCTCGCGCATCTGCAGGAAGGGGACCGTGCCCCTGCTCGTGTTATCGCGGCAGCTCGGAGCGGCCTGTCAGGAACTCATCGACCGCGCGCGCGCACTGCCGCCCTTCCCGGATCGCCCATACCACCAGCGATTGGCCGCGCCGCACGTCGCCCGCGGCAAACACCTTCGGCACCGAGGTGGCGTAGGATCCGCTCCCTTCCGTCGTTGCTCGTGCGTTGCCGCGGGCGTCCTTCGCTACGCCGAAGCCGTCGAGAACGGACTGGACCGGCGAGACGAACCCCATGGCGAGCAGGACGAGGTCGGCGGGCATGGTGAACTCCGAGCCGGGCACTTCGCTCATACGCCCGTCCTTCCACTCCAGCCGCGCGGCCTTGAGCGCCTTGACCCTGCCGCCCTCGCCAATGAATTCCTTGGTCGCGATCGACCAGTCGCGGTTGACGCCTTCCTCGTGGGATGAGGACGTGCGCAGCCGCGTGGGCCAGTACGGCCACACCGAATTGCGTTCCACGTCCGCCGGCATCGGCAGCAGCTCAAACTGCGTGATGGAGGCGGCCCCGTGCCGGTTGGACGTCCCCACGCAGTCGGAGCCGGTGTCGCCGCCGCCGATGATGACGACGTGCTTGCCGGTCGCCCACAATTCCGGCACGCCCGCGTCTCCCGCGACGCGCTTGTTCTGCAGCGGCAGGAACTCCATCGCGAAGTGAACGCCGTCGAGGTCCCGGCCCGGGATAGGCAGGTCGCGCGGCTGCTCCGCGCCCCCGGCGAGCACCACCGCGTCGAATTCGTCAAGAAGCTTCCCGGGCGCGATCAACTCCGCGGACCAGTCCGGGACGCCCTTGCCGGGCCGGCGGTCGCCGACCCAGACTCCGGTGCGAAACGAAACGCCTTCGGCCGCCATCTGCTCCATGCGCCGGTCAATCTGCCATTTTTCGAGCTTGAAATCCGGGATGCCGTAGCGCAGCAATCCCCCGATGCGGTCGTTCTTTTCGAGCACGACGGCCGCGTGCCCGGCGCGCGCAAGCTGCTGCGCGCAGGCGAGCCCGGCGGGGCCGGAGCCCACGATCGCAATCTGCTTGCCGGTCTTGTGCGCGGGCAGCTGCGGCTGGACCCAGCCGGACTCCCACGCCTTGTCGATGATCGCATGCTCGATCGACTTGATGCCGACCGGGTCCTCATTGATGCGCAGCACGCAGGCTTCCTCGCACGGCGCCGGGCACACTCTGCCGGTGAACTCGGGGAAGTTGTTGGTCGAGTGCAGCACCTCGATCGCGGACTGCCAGTCCTGGCGGTACACGAGATCGTTCCAGTCGGGAATGATGTTGTTGACCGGGCACCCGCTCATGCAGAACGGGATGCCGCAGTCCATGCAGCGCGCGCCCTGGATGCCCGCGGCTTCATCCGCGAGGCGGGGGATGAACTCGCGGTAGTGCTTCTTGCGCGCCTGCTTCGGCTCGTACGTCTCCTCGACGCGCGTGTGCTCGAGAAATCCCGTGATCTTGCCCATGGTGTCTGTTCAGTTCAGGCGCGGCGGGCCCGCGCCCCGTTCCCGTCAAGCGGCGATCTTGCGTCCCTTGGCGGCGAGCTCGCCGAGCGCGCGGCGGTACTCGTTCGGGAACACCTTGACGAACTTCGGCCGGAACTCGTTCCAGCGCTCGAGCACGCGTTTCGCCTGCGCGCTCCCGGTATAGCGCACGTGGTTCTCGATCAGCCGTTTCACGATTGCCTCGTCGGCGACGCCACCGTGCCACAGGTCGCGCGTCAGCTTCGCTTCCTGCTCTGCCTCGGCGAGGAGCGGCTCCAGCGCCACCATCGAAGTGTTGCAGCGCCGGCGGAACTCGCCGTCGGCGTCCAGCACGTAGGCGATGCCCCCCGACATGCCGGCCGCGAAGTTGCGGCCGGTTGCTCCCAGCACGACCACGGTGCCGCCGGTCATGTACTCGCAGGCGTGATCGCCGACGCCCTCGACGACCGCCTGGGCACCCGAGTTCCTGACCGCGAAACGCTCGCCGGCAACGCCCCGGAAGTACGCCTCGCCGCAGATCGCGCCGTAGAGCACCACGTTGCCGGTGATGATGTTCTCCGTCGGCTCGCCGCGGAATTTGGGCGAGGGCTGCACCGAGATGCGCCCCCCCGAGAGCCCCTTGCCGCAGTAATCGTTGGTGTCCCCGATGAGTTCGAGGCTGACGCCGCGCGCAAGAAACGCGCCGAAGCTCTGGCCGGCGGAGCCGGCGAGGCGTATGTGCAGGGTGTCGTCGGGCAGGCCCTCGTGGCCGTAGCGCCGGGCGATCTCCCACGACAGCCGGGTGCCGACCGTGCGATTGATGTTGCGGATCGGCGTCTCGATCGTCACCTTCTCGCGCCGCTCGAGCGCCGGGCGCGCGAGCTCGATCAGCCTCATGTCGAGCGCCTTCTCGAGCCCGTGGTCCTGCCTCTCGCTGTTATAGCGCGCGACGCCGGCCGGCATCTGCGGCGTGGCGAATATTCTGGAGAAGTCGAGGCCTTTCGCCTTCCAGTGCTCGATACCCTTGCGCGTGTCGAGGAGGTCGCTGCGACCGATGAGATCGTTGAACCTGCGGACGCCGAGCTTTGCCATGAGCTCGCGCGCTTCCTCGGCGACGAAGAAGAAATAGTTGACGACGTGCTCCGGCCTGCCCTCGAACTTCCGGCGCAGCACGGGGTCCTGGGTCGCGACGCCGACCGGGCAGGTATTCAGGTGGCACTTGCGCATCATGATGCAGCCCTCGACGACGAGCGGCGCGGTCGAGAAACCGAACTCGTCCGCTCCCAGCAGCGCGCCGACCACGACGTCCCGGCCGGTCTTCATCTGGCCGTCCACCTGGACCGCGATCCGGCCGCGCAGGCGGTTCAACACCAGCGTCTGCTGGGTCTCCGCGAGCCCGAGCTCCCACGGCGTGCCGGCGTGCATGATGGAGGACCACGGAGAGGCGCCGGTGCCGCCGTCGTGGCCGGAGATCGTCAGGTGATCGGACTTGGCTTTGGACACGCCCGCGGCGACGGTGCCGACGCCGACCTCGGAGACGAGCTTGACACTGACCGCGGCCTCGGGGTTGGCGTTCTTCAAATCGTGGATCAGCTGCGCGATGTCCTCGATCGAATAGATGTCGTGGTGCGGCGGCGGGGAGATCAGCTCGACGCCAGGGGTCGAATAGCGGATCTCGGCAATGTATTCCGATACCTTGCGCCCGGGCAGCTGACCGCCCTCGCCGGGCTTGGCGCCCTGCGCGATCTTGATCTGCATCATTTCGGAGGACGCGAGGTACTCGGCGGTGACGCCGAAGCGGCCGGAGGCGACCTGCTTGATCTTCGATTTCAGCGAGTCGCCTTCCTGTAGCGGGATGTCGACTTCCACGCGCTCGCGGCCGAGGCGCGTCAACAGCGTCTCACCCGCCGCGACCGGCGCATATCGCTTGCGGTCTTCCCCGCCCTCGCCGGTGTTGGACTTGCCCCCGATGCGGTTCATCGCAATCGCGAGCACGGTGTGCGCCTCGGTGGAAATCGAGCCGAGCGACATCGCTCCCGTCGAGAAGCGCTTGACGATCTCGGCGGCGGGCTCGACTTCCTCGATCGGGACCGGCTTGCAGCGGTCGAGCTTGAACTCAAAGAGCCCGCGGAACGTGAGATGGCGCTTCGACTGGTCGTTGATGATCGCGGCGTATTCCTGGTAGGTCCGGTACGAATTGCCGCGCGCCGCGTGCTGCAGCTTCGCGATCGCATCGGGGGTCCACATATGTTCCTCGCCGCGCACGCGCCAGGCATACTCGCCGCCCGCATCCAGCGCGCCGCGCAGCATGGGGTCGTCCTCGCTGAACGCGGCCTGGTGCAGGTGGATCGTCTCCTCGGCGACGTCGAACACGTCGATGCCCCCGACCGACGAGGCCGTGCCGGTGAAGTACTTGTCCACCAGCGAGCGCGCCAGGCCCACCGCCTCGAAGATCTGCGCTCCGGTATAGGACATGTAGGTCGAGATGCCCATCTTGGACATCACCTTCTTCAGTCCTTTGCCGGTCGCTTTTACGTAGTTCTTGATCGCCTTGCGGCCGTCCACTCCGGCCCCGAACTCGCCGCGTCCCGCGGCATCGAGCAGCGTTTCGAGGGCAAGGTAGGGGTGCACCGCCTCGGCCCCGTAGCCTCCGAGCAGGGCGAAGTGATGAACCTCGCGTGCCGAGCCGGTCTCGACCACGAGACCCGTGCTGGTGCGCAGCCCCTTGTTGACGAGGTGCTGGTGAATCGCCGACAGCGCGAGCAGCGCCGGAATTGCGACGAGATCGCGCGCGATCGCGCGGTCGGAGATGATCAGAACCGAATAGCCCGCGCGCACGGCATCCTCGGCCTGAGCGCATAGCGAGGCGAGCCGCGCTTCGATGGCCTCCTTGCCCCAGGCGAGGGGATACGTGGTGTCGATCTCGATCGACTTGAATTTGCCGTCGGTGTAGCGGTCGATGTGCCGGATCTTCTCCATCTCGAAGAAGTCGAGCACCGGCTGGCTGATTTCCAGCCGCAGCGGCGGATTCATCTCGTCGATGCCGAGCAGATTGGGCTTCGGCCCGATGAAGGAGACGAGCGACGTCACCAGCTCCTCGCGGATGGGATCGATCGCCGGGTTCGTGACCTGCGCGAACAGCTGCTGGAAATAGTGATACAGCGTCTTGTTCTTGAAAGACAGGACCGCGAGCGCTGCGTCGTTGCCCATGGAGCCGACCGGTTCCTCGCCGTTCATCGCCATCGGCGCAAGCTGGAACTTGATGTCCTCCTGCGTGTAGCCGAAGGCCTGCTGCCGGTCGATCAGCGCGACCGGCGATTTCAGCGGCGGTGTCTTCTCGGTCTCGACCTCGTCGAGCTTGACGCGGATCCGCTCGATCCATTCGGCGTAGGGCCGGGCCGAGGCGAGCGCGTCCTTGAGCTCCTTGTCGTCGATGATGCGGCCCTTCTCAAGGTCGACGAGGAACATCTTGCCGGGCTGCAGCCGCCACTTCTTGACGATCTTCTCCTCTGGCACTGGCAGGCAGCCGCACTCCGAACCCATGATGACGAGATCGTCCGAAGTCACGATGTAGCGTGAGGGCCGCAGTCCGTTGCGGTCGAGCGTTGCGCCGATTCGCATTCCGTCGGTGAAGGCGATCGAGGCCGGGCCGTCCCACGGTTCCATCATCGCCGCGTGGTATTCGTAGAACGCGCGCCGCGCGGGATCCATGAGAGTGTGGTTTTCCCACGCCTCGGGGATCATCATCATCATGGCATGGGCGATCGAATAGCCGCCCATCACCAGGAGCTCGAGCGCGTTGTCGAACGACGCGGAGTCCGACTGGCCGGCGTAGATCAGCGGCCAGATCTTGTCGAGGTCGTGCCCCAGCATGGGTGAGGAAATCGCTCCCTGCCGCGCGCGGATCCAGTTGATGTTGCCGCGCAGCGTGTTGATCTCGCCGTTGTGGCAGATCATGCGGAACGGGTGCGCCAGGTCCCAGCTCGGGAAGGTGTTGGTCGAGAAGCGCTGGTGCACGAGGGCGAGCGCGGATTCGACCCGCGCATCCTTCAGATCGAGGTAGTACTCGCCGACCTGATAGGCGAGCAGCATGCCTTTGTAGCAGAGGGTCCGCGCCGACAAAGTGGGGACGTAGAACTCCTTGCCGTGGGCGAGCTTCAGCGCCTGGATCGCGTGGCCCGCACTCTTGCGGATGATGTAGAGCTTTCTCTCGAGCGCGTCGGTGACGGTGATGCCCTTGCCGCGGCCGACGAACACCTGCCGGATGACGGGCTCGAGCTTCTTCGCGGGCTCGGCCAGGTCGGAGTTATCCACCGGAACGTCGCGCCACCCGAGCAGATTCTGGCCCTCGTCCTTGATCGCGCGCTCGATCTCGTACTCACAAGCGAGGCGCGAGGCGGGATCGCGCGGCAGGAACACCATGCCGACGCCATACTGCCCGACGGGCGGCAGTTTCACGCCGCGCTTGGCCATCTCTTCGCGGAAAAACTTGTCGGGGATCTGGATGAGGCAGCCCGCCCCGTCGGAGAGCTTCGGGTCCCAACCGACCGCGCCGCGGTGCGTGAGGTTCTTCAGTATCGTCAGGCCTTGCTCGACGATGCTGTGGCTTTTCTTGCCCTTGATGTGCGCGACGAAACCCACGCCGCACGCGTCGTGCTCGTGGCGCGGGTCGTATAACCCCTGTGCAGCCGGCAGGCCCGGTAGTTCCACTCGGTGCTTCCTCAAATGCTCAATGAATTCAGCCGCCTGCTGCTTGTTCTGCTGCGTCGCAGCAAGCAAGACCCAAAGCGAAGGCGCGAACAGGAAGTTTACTGCCGTCAGCCACTTACGGCAACAGCTTGGCGGGTCCCGCCTCGCCTCACGTCAGGTTTCCTCGATTGCGAACAACCGCCGGTGCTCGACGATCGCGTAGCGGTCGGTCATGCCGGCGATGTAATCGGCGATGGCGCGGGGGGCGTCCTCGCGCGCCCGTGCCTGAAACTCGGGCGGCAACAGGCGGGTATCGGCCTGCAATGCACCGAACAGTTCGGCCACGATGCGGCGCGCCTTTGCACTCATGCGCACCACGCGGTAGTGGCGGTAGAGGTTCTCGC
>Ga0075352_1000129_pt1 | contig 11188 bp, 11 predicted proteins | sample Sandmound_TuleA__FD_120092 | JGI IMG/M metagenome (GOLD analysis project Ga0075352, IMG submission 120092) | Natural and restored wetland microbial communities from the San Francisco Bay, California, USA, that impact long-term carbon... | ecosystem: Environmental > Terrestrial > Soil > Wetlands ...
CGAAAGAGCCAGGCGGCGCACGGCGTCTCGGTGATCGAGATCGAGTTCACCGACCGCTGGCGCGTGGTGCGGCCATCGAAGTACGCGCGGCGCATCACCGCCGCGACGCCGATGAGCGTCTCGGGTCCCGCTGCCGGCAGCGCGCTGCTCGGCGGGCGCGAGGCGCTCGGCACGATCAACAACTGCGCCGGCGGCCGCACGCCGTGGGGCACCTACCTCACCTGCGAGGAAAACTTCAACGGCTACTTCGTCCACGGCGGCGCCATCCCCCCGGAGATGCGCCGCTACGGCATCACCGCGCGCGGCTTCGGTTACCGCTGGCACGAGTTCGACCCGCGCTTCGACGCTCAAGCGAACCCGCTCGAGCCGAACCGCTTCGGCTGGGTGGTGGAGATCGATCCCTACGACCCGCAGTCGCGGCCGGTGAAGCGCACGGCGCTCGGCCGCATCAAGCACGAGGGTGCGATGGTGACGCTGGCGAAGGACGGCCGCGTCGCCGTCTACATGGGCGACGACGAGCAATTCGAATACATCTACAAGTTCGTCAGCTCGCAGCCGTTCGATGGCAAACGGCGGGACCTGCTCGATAGCGGCGCCCTGTACGTCGCGCGCTTCGACGGCGACGGAACGGGACGGTGGCTGCCCCTGCCCTCGACGCCGGAAGGCCTCGTCCATGCGCGGCTCGCCGCGGACGCGGCCGGGGCGACGAAGATGGATCGCCCGGAATGGATCGCGGTGCACCCGCGAAACGGCGACGTCTACGTCTCGCTGACCAACAACAGCCGCCGCGGCCGCGACGGGCTGCCCGGCGCGGACGCCGCCAACCCGCGCGCGCCCAACGTCTTCGGCCACATCGTGCGCTGGACCGAAGCCGGCGGCGACGCGGCCGCGAGCGAATTCCGCTGGAGCATCTTCGCCCTCGGCGGCGAGGACAAGGGCTTCGGCAGCCCCGACGGTCTCTGGTTCGATCCCGGCGGCACCCTCTGGATCCAGACCGACGTTTCGCCGGGCGTCCTCAACCGCGGGCCGTACGCGAAGCTCGGCAACAACCAGATGCTCGCCGCGGACGTGACCACGGGCGAGATCCGCCGCTTTCTTACCGGACCGAACGGCTGCGAGATCACGGGCGCGACCATGACCCCCGACCGCCGCAGCCTGTTCATCAATGTGCAGCACCCGGGCGAGGGCACGGCGTCCAACTGGCCCGACTTCCGCCCCGGCGGCCGCCCGCGCTCGGCGACCGTGGTCATCCGCCGCGAGGACGGAGGCTTGGTGGGAAGCTAGACCCCTGCTATATTGAGGAAAACGGCGGCACGAGCCGCCGTTTTATTTTTTGGGGAGAACCGCCATGAGCCACGTCATGAACACCTACGCCCGGCAGCCGGTGGCGTTCGTGCGCGGCGAAGGCGTGTGGCTGTGGGACGAGGCCGGCAAGAAATACCTCGATGCGCTGGCGGGCATCGCGGTGAACACGCTCGGCTACGGCCATCCGAAATTCAAGAAGGCGCTGCTCGATCGCATCAACAGCGGCGTCATCCATACCTCCAACTTGTGGCGCATCCCCGACCAGGAGGCGGCCGCCGACCGCGTCGCCGAGATCACCGGCCTGGACGAGATCTTCTTCTGCAACTCCGGGCTCGAGGCGACCGAGGCCTCGATCAAGGTGGCGCGCAAGTACGGCCATGACAAGGGCATCGCCGAGCCGGCGATCATCGTCATGGAGAAGGCCTTCCACGGCCGCTCGCTCGCGACGCTGTCGGCGACCGGCAGCCGCAAGGTGCAGGCCGGGTTCGAGCCGCTGGTGCAGGGCTTCGTGCGCGTGCCGCTCAACGACCTCGAGGCGGTGCGCCAGGTCGCGGCGAACAACCGCAACGTCTCGGCGGTGCTGATCGAGCCGATCCAGGGCGAGGGCGGCATCAACGTCTCGCGGATGGAGTACCTGCGCGGCCTGAAGCAGATCTGCGACGAGAAAGGCTGGCTGTTCATCTCCGACGAGGTGCAGTGCGGCCTCGGCCGCACCGGCAAGTGGTTCGTCTACCAGCACGCCGGCTTCCTGCCCGACGTGGTGGCGCTCGCGAAGGGCCTCGCCTCCGGCGTGCCGGTCGGCGCCTGCGTCGTCGGCGGCCGCGCCAGAGGCGTCTTCAAGCCCGGCAACCACGGCTCGACCTTCGGCGGCAACCCGCTGGCGATGACCGCGGTGGTGACGACCATCGACACCGTCAGGGAAGAAGGCCTGCTCGCCAACAGCGCGCGGGTCGGCGAAATGATGATGTCTTCCCTGAAAAGCCAGATCGGCAGTGCCGTGGTCGAGGTCCGCGGCATGGGCCTGATGATCGGCGTCGAGCTGAAGGAGCCCTGCGGCGAGCTGGTGAAGCAGGCGCTCGACGCGGGACTGGTGATCAACGTCACCGCCGACAACGTCGTCCGCCTGCTGCCGCCGCTCGTGATGAGCGAGGCCGAGGGGCGCCAGGTGATCGCGCGGCTGGTGCCGCTCGTCAAGGCGTTCCTCGACAAGCGCGCCGCGGCGTAGGCGCCCATGAAGCTGCGGCATTTCCTGCAGTTCAAGGACTTCTCGCGCGCCGAGCACGAGCATGTGTTCGCGCGCACCAAATGGATCAAGGCGAAGTTCAAGAAGTACCAGCGCTACTGGCCCCTCGAAGACCGGACGCTGGCGATGATCTTCGAGAAGCCCTCGACGCGCACCCGCATGTCGTTCGAGGCCGGCATGCACCAGCTCGGCGGCGCGGCGATCTACCTCTTCACCCGCGACTCGCAGCTCGGCCGGGGCGAGCCGGTCGAGGACGCGGCGCAGGTGATCTCGCGCATGTGCGACGTGATCATGGTGCGCACCTTCGAGCAGGACATCATCGACAGGTTCGCCGCCAACTCGCGCGTGCCGGTGATCAACGGCCTGACCAACGAGTACCACCCCTGCCAGATCCTGGCCGACGTGTATACCTTCATCGATCATCGCGGCCCGATCAAGGGCAAGACCGTGGCCTGGATCGGCGACTCGAACAACGTCTGCAACACCTGGCTGCAGGCGGCGCAGATCCTCGACTTCAAGGTGAACGTCTCGACCCCGCCGGGGTATGAACTCGAATCGGAAAGAAAGAATTCCCATGTCGAGGAATTCAGGGATCCCATGGCGGCGGCGAAGGGCGCGCACTTGGTCACCACCGACGTCTGGACCTCGATGGGCTTCGAGGCCGAGAACGAGGCGCGCAAGCGCGACTTCCAGGACTGGATGGTCGACGCCGAGATGATGAAGGCGGCGCGGAAGGACGCGCTGTTCATGCATTGCCTGCCGGCGCACCGCGGCGAGGAGGTCGCCGCCGAGGTCATCGACGGCAAGCAGAGCGTCGTCTGGGAAGAAGCCGAGAACCGGCTGCACACGCAGAAAGCCCTTCTGGAATTCTTGCTCCTGGGGAAGGTCAAGTGAAAGGAAAGATCAGCAAAGTCGTGCTCGCCTACTCGGGCGGGCTGGATACCTCGGTCATCCTCAAGTGGCTGCAGGACAAGTACCGCTGCGAGGTGGTCACCTTCACCGCCGACATCGGCCAGGGCGAGGAGCTTGCGCCCGCCCGCCGCAAAGCGAAGCAGATGGGCGTGAAGCAGATCTTCATCGAGGACCTGCGCGAGGAGTTCGTGCGCGACTTCGTCTTCCCGATGTTCCGCGCCAACGCGGTCTACGAGGGCGAGTACCTGTTGGGCACTTCGATCGCCCGGCCTTTGATTGCCAAATATTTGGTTGAAATTGCAAGAAAGACGAAGGCTGACGCGATCTCGCACGGCGCCACCGGCAAGGGCAACGACCAGGTCCGTTTCGAGCTCGGCGCCTACGCGCTGATGCCCGACGTCAGGATCATCGCGCCGTGGCGCGAATGGGACCTGCTGTCGCGCGAGAAGCTGCTCAGGTACGCGCAGCAGCACGCCATCCCGGTCGACTTCGCGAAGAAGAAGGGCGGCGCGCCCTATTCCATGGACGCGAACCTCCTGCACATCTCGTACGAAGGCGGCGTGCTCGAGGATCCGTCCTACGAGCCCGAGGAATCGATGTGGCGCATCACGGTTTCGCCCGAGAAGGCGCCGAACCGGCCCGAGACCGTCGAGCTCGAGTACCGGAAGGGGGACATTGTCGCCGTCAATGGCCGAAAGCTGAGCCCTGCAAAGACGTTATTCGAGTTGAATCGTCTGGGAGGCCGGCACGGCATCGGCCGCCTCGACATGGTGGAGAACCGCTACGTCGGCATGAAGAGCCGCGGCTGCTACGAGACCCCGGGCGGCACGATCATGCTCAAGGCGCACCGCGCCATGGAGTCGATCACTCTCGACCGCGAGGTGCTGGCGCTCAAGGACGACCTCATGCCGCGCTACGCGCGCATGATCTACAACGGCTACTGGTTCAGCCCGGAGCGCAAGCTCCTGCAGCAGCTGATCGATGCCTCGCAGGCGCCGGTCAACGGCACGGTGCGCGTCAAGCTCTACAAGGGCACGGTGCTGGTGACCGGCCGCGCGTCGAAGGAGTCGCTGTTCGACCCGTCGATCGCCACCTTCGAGGACGACAAGGGGGCCTACAATCAGGCCGACGCGGCGGGTTTCATCCGCCTGAACGCGCTGCGGATGCGCATCGCGGCGAGGAGAGGACGCAAATGACGGGGGGCGCGCCTTGAGAACGCTGGCTCTCGCCGCGCTGTTCCTCGCCGCCCCGGCGTGCGCCGCGCCCTTCGGCCTGCAGGTCGGCGACGTGCGCCTCGGCTTCGACGTGCCGGCGGGGTTCAGCGACTCGATGCCGACCGGATCGCCGCGGCTGCAGGAGCTCGCCGAGTCCTTCACCCCGGCGTCGAACCGCATCCTGGTGTTCGCGCTGACCGACGCCGACATGCGCCGCTTCAACACCGGCGACCCTCCCGAGATGCGCCAGTATCTGCTCGCCGTCACGCCGCGCGCGCTCGAGCAGGAGCGCATGTCTCCCGCCGCATTCGAGGCTTACGTGCGCGACGGCCTGCGCTCGCTCGGAACGCCCCCGATCGAGGGCGATGTCGCCAAGGTCCTGGAAGCGCGCCCGCCCGGCGAGCCGACGCTGCTCGCCGAGCTGCGCCGCGACCCCGACGCGGTCTCGGTGCTGCGCGGCGTGCGCCTGCCCCCGCCCGACACCGGCTTTTCCATCTTCTCGAAGCCTTCGCAATACGTGCTCTCCAGCTCGAGCCTGATTCTCTTGCGCGGCAAGGCGCTGACGCTGACCGTGACGACTGGCTACGAGAGCAAGGCCGACGTCGAGTGGATCCGCGTCACCACGCTGCGCTGGATCGACGAGCTGCGGCGCCTCAACGCCTCCCGCTGATGCCCTCCTTCGACATCGTCTCGCAGGTCGACCGCCAGGAAGTGAAGAACGCGGTCGACCAGACCAACAAGGAAGTGCAGAACCGCTTCGACTTCAAGGGCTCGGACGCGCGCGTGGAGCAGAACGAGCTCGTCCTCACCGTCTTCGCCGACGACGAGTTCAAGCTCGGCCAGGTGATGGACGTGCTGCGCGGCCGGCTCGCCAAGCGCAACGTCGACACGCGCTCGCTCGAGCCCGGCACGATCGAGAAGATCTCGGGCGACAAGGTGAAGCGCGCAGTGACGGTGAAGGTCGGCATCCCGCAGGAGAAGGCGAAGCAGATCCAGAAGCTGGTCAAGGACGCGAAGTTGAAGGTCGCGCCGTCGATCCAGGGCGACGCGGTGCGCATCTCGGGCGCGAAGAAGGACGACCTGCAGGCGGCGATCCAGCTGGTGCGCAAGTCGGTTTCCGACCTGCCGCTCCAGTTCATCAACTTTCGCGACTGAGTCCCTCGCTCCAGCGGTCGTAGAGCCGGTTCGCGACCTCGTGCAGGCGGTCGAGCCGCGCCTGCAGGTCCTTCTCGATCTCCTCCGGGCGCTGCACCGCCGGGCTTTTCACGCTTTCCTGTATTTCCCTGCTTCCGGAATCCAGCCAGAGGCGAACGAGCTCCTCGGTCATTTCCACGTGGCACTGCATGCCGAGGTGCTTGCCGATGGCGAAGGCCTGGTTGGCGCAGTGCTCGTTCTCGAGGATGCGCGTCGCTCCGGGCGGGATGCTGAAGGTCTCGCCGTGCCAGTGGAAGGACTCGAACGCCGGCAGCTCGCCCAGCCAGGCGCGCGCGACGCCGTTGTCGGCCACCCGCACCTCGCCCCAGCCGATCTCCTTCACCGGGTTGGCGCGCACCGCGCCGCCGAACGCCTTCGCCATCAGCTGCCCGCCAAGGCAGTGGCCGAGCACCGGCACGTCCTTGCGCACCGCGTCGCGCACCAGCTCGAGCGCGGGAATAATCCACGGCAGGTCGTCGTTCACGCTCATGGGGCCGCCCATGAAGGCGAGGCCGGAGAAGCGGCGCGGGTTGCGCGGCACCGGCTCGCCCTGGTCGAGGGCCACGAGTTTCCAGGGAATGGAGCGCCGCTCGAGGTAGGTGGCAAAATACCCCGGACCCTCGCTGCGCGCGCTCCTGAAAATGGCGACCGGATTCATGCCCAATTTTATTGCCCTTTTGTTACTCGCTGCCTTTGCCGCCTCCTGGCCAATGCGCGCGGCGGCGGCGGAGGTCGCGCTGATCGGCGTGATCGGCGACAAGGCGGCGGTGATCGCCGTCGACGGCGGCGAGCCCAAGACCATCAAGCTCGGCCGGACCTGGAACGGCATCACCGTGATCGCGGTGGAAAAGACACGCGCCACCATCGAGTTCGAGGGCAAGCAGCGCGTGCTCTCGCTCGGCCAGCATTACCGCGGTGCGCCGCCGAGCGACAGCCGCCAGAGCGTGACCCTCGCTGCCGATCCGCGCGGCCACTTCTTCGCCGATGCCACGGTCAACGACCAGCCGGTGCGCTTCGTGGTCGACACCGGCGCCTCGGTGGTGGTGCTGTCCGGCGCCGATGCGGCGCGGCTCGGCCTCGACTGGCGCAGGGGCCCGCGCGGCAACATGCAGACCGCCAACGGCGCGACCACGGGCTACTTCGTCAAGCTCGATCGGGTGCGCGTCGGCGGCATCGAGCTGCGCAACATCGACGCCGTGGTGGTCGAGCAGGGCCTCGGCAGCTTCGGCCTGCTCGGCATGAGCTTTCTCAACCGCGTCGAGATGCGCCGCGACGGCGAAAAGATGGAGCTGATCCGGCGGTTCTAGAACCAGCGACGTACGGAAGCCTTGTAAGGCGAATACTCAGAGGGGAAGCGTGCCTCCAGGTACCGCTCCTCTCTCGGGATCACGACGAGCGACATGACGGCCACTGCCGCAAGAAGCGTGAGAGCCAGCCAGAGGCTGTTCACCCACACCGCGATCGCGAGCTGGAGAAGCGAGAAAGCAAGATAAATGGGGTTTCGGCTGAAGCGGTACGGCCCCGTGCGTACGATGGTTGTCGTTGGGCGATTCCCGGGAACGGGCGTCCCCGCTGCCCGGAACGTGCCCACTGCGTAGACGAAGAGAGCAACGGCTGCCAGCGTGCCAATGACGCCGACTGGCGTGCTGATGGCACTTGGGACCAGTGGCACCGGCCACACGAAATGAATCACCACGCCGAGAGCAATCGAGCCCAGGTAGATGACCGGCGGACGCGCGAGCCCGATGTTCGCGCTGTCTGGCACGACTATTTGCCGGGGACCAGCGGTACGAAGCGCACCGGCAGCACCCGCTTGTCGTTCAGCGTCCCGTCGGGGCGCTTCTCGATCAGCCTCAGGTACTGGATCTCGCCCGTGCCGCCGACCGGAATCACCATCCGGCCGCCGGGCTTGAGTTGCGCGACGAGCGCAGGCGGAACGTTGGGCGCAGCGGCAGTGACGACGATGCCGTCGAAGGGCGCCTTCTCCGGCCAGCCCTGGTAGCCGTCGCCGATCTTGATTTCGATATTGCCGTAACCGAGTTCTTCCAGGCGCTTCCGCGCATCGTTGGCCAAGGAGGCAATGATCTCGATCGAGTAGACGCGCGAAGCGATTTCGGCGAGCACCGCGGCCTGGTAGCCGGAACCGGTTCCCACATCGAGCACCGTTTCCCCGCCCTTCAAGTTCAGAAGGTCGGCCGACAATGCGACGATGTAGGGCTGGGAAATCGTCTGACCGCTGCCGATCGGCAGCGGATGGTTGCGGTAGGCGAGATCGCGCTGCCCCGAGGGAATCAGCCGGTGGCGCTCGACCTTGCCGAGCGCGCGGCGCACCGGCGCCGACATCGAGGCGAGTCCGGTTTCGGAGCGGGTCTCGGCGTACATCGCGTCGACTTCGGCGACCAGCCTGGCCCGTTCGGTCGCGAAATCCTGACCTTGAACTTCAGGGACCAAGAGGAGGCCCAGAAGCGCCGCTAGCGCGCGCGTTTGTCTTTCTCGATCAGCGCGTAGGCGCTGTGGTTGTGGATCGACTCGAAGTTCTCCGACTCGACCACGTAGCTGTCGATGCGCTCGTCGAGGTTGAGCACCGCGGCGACGTCGCGCACCAGGTCCTCGACGAATTTCGGGTTGTCGTAGGCGCGCTCGGTGACGTGCTTCTCGTCGGGGCGCTTGAGCAGGCCGTACAGCTCGCAGGAGGCCTGCTTCTCCGCCAGGTCGACCAGCTCCTCGATCCAGACGAACTCGTTGGTTTGCGCCTCGATGGTGACGTGCGAGCGCTGGTTGTGCGCGCCGCGCTCGGAGATCTTCTTCGAGCAGGGGCAGAGGCTGGTCACGGGAACCACGACTTTCATGCGGAAGCACTGCTTCTTGCCCTTGCGGATCTGGCTGACGAACATCACCTCGTAGTCCATCAGGCTCTTCACGCCCGACACCGGCGCCTTCTTCTCGATGAAGTACGGGAAGGTCATCTCGACCTGGCCTTCCTCGGCCTCGAGCTTCTCCACCATCTCGCGCACCATCTGCTGGAAGGTCTCGACCGTGATCTCGCGCTCGTTCGCCTCGAGGATCTCGACGAAGCGCGACATGTGCGTGCCCTTGAAGTGGTGCGGCAGGCCGACGTACATGTTGAAGGTGGCGACGGTGTGCTGGATGCCGCCGGAGCGCTCCTGAATGCGCATCGGGTGGCGGATGGCCTTCACGCCGACTTTGTCGATGGCGAGCTTGCGGGAATCCGGGCTCGCCTGCACATCAGGAATATTCGCGGGGATGTTCTGCAGGTCGCGTGCTTTCATGGGAGTGATTTTACCATAACCCGACTAATTTACTCGGACATTGCCTTGCGGATCGAAGCGAGGATTCCCGGGCCATCCAGACCGACCGATGCCAGCAGCTTGCCGGGGTCGCCGTGGTCGATGAAACGGTCCGGCAAGCCCAGGAGCAGAATTTTTGGATTCATGAAAGCCAAAGCCTCGGATACCGCGCTTCCTGCGCCGCCCATGATCTGGTGCTCCTCGACGGTCACGATCAGCTCGTGACTTTCAGAAATTTCCTTCAACAGTGAAAGATCCAGAGGCTTGACGAACCGCATGTTGACCACGGTCGCGTCGAGTGCCTCGCCCGCTTCGAGCGCGGCCTTGAGCATGGAGCCGAAGGCGAGGATGGCGACCTTCTTTCCCGTGCGACGCACATCCGCCTTGCCGACGGGAAGGGTTTTCAATTCACTGGTCACGACACCCGGAGCCGCGCCGCGCGGATAGCGCACGGCAGACGGACCGTTGATGCCCATGCCGGTGGTGAGCATCTGCCGGCATTCCTCGGCATCCGAGGGGGCCATGACGGTGAGGTTGGGCACCGTGCGCAGGTACGCGTAGTCGAAGGCCCCGTTATGCGTCGCGCCGTCGCCGCCGACCAGGCCGCCGCGGTCGAGCGCGAACAGCACCGGCAGGTTCTGGATGGCGACGTCGTGGATGAGCTGGTCGTAGCCGCGCTGCAGGAAGGTGGAGTAGATCGCCACCACCGGCCGCATGCCCTCGCAGGCGAGCCCGGCGGCGAAGGTGACGGCGTGCTGCTCGGCGATGCCGACGTCGAAGTAGCGCTCGGGGAAGCGCTCCGAGTACTCGACCATGCCCGAGCCCTCGCGCATCGCCGGCGTGATGGCGATCAGGCGCGGCTCGCGCGCCGCCATGTCGCACAGCCAGGAGCCGAAAATCTGCGAATAGGTCGGGCTGCCGCCGGCCGCTTTCTTCAGTCCTTCGGCGGGATTGAACTTGCCCGGGCCGTGATAGGCGATCGGATCGTCCTCGGCGAGCTTGTAGCCCTGCCCCTTGCGCGTGATGACGTGCAGGAACTGCGGTCCGGTCAGCTTCTGGATGTTCTGCAGCGTCGGGATGAGGGCGTCGAGGTCGTGGCCGTCGATCGGGCCGATGTAGTTGAAGCCGAATTCCTCGAACAGCGTGGAGGGCGTGACCATGCCCTTGACGTGCTCTTCCGCGCGCCGCGCCAGCTCCCAGACGCCGACGCGCTTCAGCAGGTGCTCGCTCGCGCGCCGCGCCGTGGAATAGATGCGGCCGGAAAGCAGGCGGGCGAGATAGTTGGTCAGCGCGCCGACCGGCGGCGAGATCGACATCTCGTTGTCGTTGAGGATCACCAGCAGGTTCGCGTCCATCGCGCCGGCGTTGTTCATCGCCTCGTACGCCATGCCCGCCGACATGGCGCCGTCGCCGATCACCGCGATACACCGCCTGTTTTCATTCTTTATTTTTGAAGAAACTGCCATTCCCAGCGCCGCCGAGATCGAAGTGCTCGAGTGCGCGGTGCCGAAGGTGTCGTACTTCGATTCGCTGCGGCGCGGGAAGCCCGAGATGCCGTCCTGCATGCGCAGCCGGGACATCGCCTCGCGGCGGCCGGTGAGGATCTTGTGCGCGTAGGTCTGGTGGCCGACGTCCCAGACGATGCGGTCCTCGGGCGTGTCGTAGACGTAGTGCAGCGCGAGCGTGAGCTCGACCGTGCCGAGGTTCGAGGAAAGATGGCCGCCGGTCTTCGACACCGACTCCAGCACGTAGGCGCGCAGCTCGTCGGCGAGCTGGCCGAGCTGCTTGCGGTCGAGCGCGCGCAGCTGCGAGGGATCGTCGATGCTCTTCAACAGCTCGTACATCGACGGATTGTAGTCGGCCGCCGGCAGGTCCCCGGTCAGGGTGCTCATCTCAGAACTTTCGCAGAACGATGAAGTCGGCGAGCTGCGCCAGCCGCCGCGCGCGAGCGCCGAAATCGGCGATCGCCGCCTGCGCCTGCTGGCGCAGCTCGTCCGCCATGCGCCGCGCCG
>Ga0075352_1000131_pt1 | contig 11152 bp, 12 predicted proteins | sample Sandmound_TuleA__FD_120092 | JGI IMG/M metagenome (GOLD analysis project Ga0075352, IMG submission 120092) | Natural and restored wetland microbial communities from the San Francisco Bay, California, USA, that impact long-term carbon... | ecosystem: Environmental > Terrestrial > Soil > Wetlands ...
CCGCTGCCGCAGAGCGAGCGCCACGTCGAGTTGCCGCCCTTTGCCCAGGCGCTCAAGTCGCGCGGCTCGAACGCGTTCACCGGCCTGGTCGGCGCGCTTGGCGGCCGCTCGCTGAACGTGCCGGGGCGCACCGTGCTCACACAGCTCTTCGTCACGCTGCTGCCCGCGCTGGCGATCGCGGCGCTGCTCGCCGCCACCTACAACGCCGCGACCGCGCCCGCGGCGGATCTCAGCGCGGCGGGAGTGGTCGAAGTCACCGGCGAGCTGGCGGGGGCGGCCTCCGAGTCCGAGGAGTCGACCGGCATCATCGGCAGCGAGGAGCCGGAAGCGCCGAAGGAGGAGCAGGCGGCGCCCGCGCAGGAGAAGTCCGCCGAAGCCGCGGCACCGGCGCAGCCCGAGAAATCCGCCGAGCGCCTGCCGGCGCCGTGGTGGTTCTGGGTCGTGGCCGGCGTCTGCGCGTTGCTGGTCTTGGTGATCTACTGGCTTTGGAGCTGGGAGCGGCTGCAGGTGTTCAAGATGCTGCTCACCTCGTTCTTCCCGCTCGCGCTGCTGATTCTTGCCGTGCTCGGCTCGATCGTCTTCGGCCTCGCCACGCCCGCGGAGGCGGCGGCGGTCGGGGCGTTCGGCGGCGTAGTGCTGACCGCGGTCTATCGGTTGATCGGCCACTGGCGGGGCAACAAGGGCGGAGGACTCGTCTGGACGACCACCAAGGAGCTCGGCGGCATCATCAAGGAATCCTCGTTCCTCACCGCCAAGACGAGCGCCATGGTGTGCTGGCTCTTCGTCGGCTCGGCGATCTTCTCGGCGGCGTTCGCGCTGCTCGGCGGCCAGGAGGTGGTCGAGAAGTGGGTGCTGTCGCTCAACATGACGCCGGTGCAGTTCATGATCCTCGCCCAGTTCATCATCTTCGTCCTCGGCTGGCCGCTGGAATGGACCGAGATCATCGTCATCTTCATGCCGATCTTCATCCCGCTGCTGCCGCACTTCGGCATCGACCCGCTGTTCTTCGGCCTGCTGGTGGCGCTCAACCTGCAGACGGCGTTCCTCTCGCCCCCGGTGGCGATGGCGGCGTTCTACCTGAAAGGGGTTTCGCCGCCGCACGTGACGCTGAACCAGATCTTCGCCGGCATGATGCCGTTCATGGGCATCCAGATCATCGCCATGGTGCTGCTCTATGTCTTCCCCGGCATCGGGCTGTGGCTGCCCAGCGTTGTCTATGGCCGGTGAGCACCCGGCGGCGCTGACCGCCGTCGAGGCGGCGCGGCGCATCCGCGACGGCCACCTCAGCTCGGAAGAACTGGTCGACGGCTGCCTCGAGCGCATCCGTCAGGTCGAGCCCTCGGTTCAGGCCTGGACCTTCCTCGACGAGGAGCACGCCCGCAAGCAGGCGAAGGCGGCTGACGAGCGCAAGCGCTCGGGCGAGCCGGTCGGAGCGCTGAACGGCGTGCCGGTCGGCCTGAAGGACATCGTCGATACGGGCGACATGCCGACCGAGAACGGCTGTGCCCTGCACAAGGGTCGCACGCCGCGCAACGATGCCGCCGCGGTGAAGATGCTGCGCGCGGCTGGCGCGGTGATCCTTGGCAAGACGGTGACGACCGAGTGCGCCTACTTTCATCCCGGCAAGACGCGCAACCCGCACAACCCCGAGCACACGCCCGGTGGCTCCTCCAGCGGCTCCGCCGCCGCGGTCGGCGCCAGCATGGTGCCGCTCGCTCTCGGCAGTCAGACCAACGGCTCGACCATCCGCCCTGGCTCCTTCTGCGGCGTCTATGCCTTCAAGCCGACGCACGGTCTCGTCCCACGCACCGGCATGCTCGCGCTGTCGAGGACGCTGGATCATGTCGGGCTCTTTTCCCGCGCGCTCGACGATCTGGCTCTGCTCGCGGAGACGCTGGTTGGCCAGGACGACGGCGATCCCGACACGCGCCCGCGCGCGCAGGTGCCTTTTCGCGCCGTGCTGGCCGAGGAGCCGCCGGTCGAGCCGGTCTTCGCTTTCATGAAGACGCCGCCGTGGGAGAGCGCCGCCGCGGACACGAAGGCGGGCTTTGCCGAGCTGGTCGGCACGCTTGGCAAGGAGCGCGTCGAGGAGGTGCCGCTGTTCTCGTTCGCCGCCGAGGCCTGGGACTGGCACAAGATCATCATGGAAGCCGAGATGGCGGCGAACTTCGAGCGCGAGTACGACAAGGGGCGCAAGAAGCTTTCGGAGAAGCTGCGCTCGCTGATCGAGCGCGGGCGCGAGGTGCGCGTCGTCGACTACCAGCGCGCGCAGCGCATGATCGCGCCGCTCAACGAGGCGTTGGACGACCTCTTCATGCAGCGCTACGACGCGATCCTGACGCCGGCGGCGCCCGGCACCGCTCCCAAGGGACTCAAGTCGACGGGCGACCCGTCCTTCTGCACCCTGTGGACGCTGTGCGGCCTGCCGGCGGTGTCACTGCCGCTGATGAAGGGCAAGAACGGCCTGCCGCTAGGGGTGCAACTCGTCGGCCGGAGGAATTTCGACGCGCGCCTGTTGCGCACGGCGCGCTGGCTGCAGGAAAAACTGACTAGGTAATCATCGAATCCACCCGGCTACGCCGGGCGGCGACTCTACGCGGCGTGCTTGACGCAGATGGATAGCGAGTAGGCGGAGCGGCGCAGGCGATGCAGTTCGGCGGTTTCGATCGTCTCACGCAGGAAATTCATGTTGCGGTCGATCTCCGACTGGTACAGGCTCGCGCCGTCGAAATGCGCCTCGGCGTAGCGATCCACGCCGCCCAGCTTCTTGTCGATGCGCGCACGCGCCACGTACTCGTAGAAGCCCGGCGTCTTGATGATCAGGTCGTCGGCCGACGCATAGCGCACCACCTCCCGGCCGTCGGGCATCCGCTCGCGGGCGATCTGCCCCCAGACGAATTCCTCGTAGAGGAAGCGGTGCACCTTTTCCAGGTACATCCGGTCCGACATCTGGCCGATCAGGTCGGCGGCGCCGACCATGCAGCCGACGGTGCGGTCGCGCTGGTCGTCGACGCGAATGTCGTCGACGTCCATCTCGTAGCCGGTGAAATGCACCAGGCGCGCCGCGAGCGACGCCTCATCGGCGAAGCCGATCGCGGGCAGATAGCTGGAGAGGAAGTCCGCGCTGCGGCTGACGTGCACCTTGGTGAACACGGCGCCGTTGTCGACCTCGGCTTCCGAAGTGCGCTTCAGGTAGCCCGAGTCGTGCAGCAGGGCGACCAGGACGCCGAGCGTCGCCCGCCGCGGCCCCAGGCGCTCGGACTCGCCGGCCACCCGGTCGTGGCCGTCGACCAGGCGTGCCAGCGCCAGGGTCATGTCCAGCGAGTGGCGAAGGTCGTGGTAGAGGGTGTCGCAGGCGAGGTAGCCGGGATAGCGGCCCTGGAACAGCGTCTGGAAGTCGTCGAAGCCGCGCCGCACGGCGGTGAAGTCCGCCCCCGGATAGCGGGCACTGAATAGCGACAGCACCGAGTCGCGAACCTGTACCGGGTCCTCGACGTTGATGCGGTTCGCGACGTCGTTTTCGTTACGGCGGTCCTGCAACCAGATGCCCCTCCCCAAGCAGCCGATTATTCGCGGACTGGACAAAAAGGCAAGGTAGAAAACCCCCCTGCTGCGCTGCGGAAAACCGTGGGAGACGGCCGGTAAGCCGGGTTCTGTCGCCCCGGCCGGGCGAACCCGGTGGGACTGGCAGCCATTCCTCTAGGCCTGGAGTTACCCCCAGGCTCGAGCCACCTACCCGCAAGCTTCGGTCGAGCCGACCTCGGTCGCTTGCCTATTTGGTGTTGCTCCGGATGGAGGTTGCCGCGTTTCACCCCTCGGTTTTTGAGGCCGAGGACTCGTCTCTGTGGCCCTGTTCGTCACGTCGCCGTGCCAGGGAGTTACCCTGCATCCCGCTCTGCGGAGCCCGGACTTTCCTCTGTGCCGCGTAACTGCCGCAACACAGCGGCTGCCTGGCCGACTCCCGGCCGCGATTCTACGCCCTAGGGTCTGAAGAAACGCTTGTTTTCGTAGAAGCCGGCGTCCTGCCCTTCGTACCAGCCCGGGTAGCCGAAGATCGGCAGCGGCAGGAGCGCCTTGGGGGACGTGTCCGCCGGCACCTCCGCAAGCCATCGCGCGGCGCCGGAATCGAGATTGCCTTCGCCGAGCACGATCGCTTTGCAGGTGATCCCCGGCCGCGGCTCCAGCGCCTGCTCCATGACCGCGTGGCCGAACACCACGATCTTCAGGCTCCTGAGCACTCGTGCGCGGTGGTCGAGGAAAAGCGCTTTCCAGGAAGCACTCCTGAGCAGGGAAAGCAGCTTCTCGTCGCCGCAGACGACGATCGCGCCGCCTTCGTCGAAGATCGTCAGCAGGTCTCGCAACGGCCCGCGCCGGCCGCCTTCGCCGCGCGGCAGCTCGCGCGCGTGCAGGGCGTTGATGCGCGCCTTGGTGCGCGGGAATGCCAGCCAGCAGAGGGCGTTGAACCAGTCATGCAGGCTTTCCGGGCGCGTGGCAACGCAGCCGGACTCGTAGACGCCGATCTCGTAGTACGGGTCCTCGGGCCCGGGGGGCACGAAACGCACGGCTCTTCCGCTTTCTGTCTTGATTTCAAGATCAGCGGCGAGGACATTGAGCCGTTCCAGCGACCGCGTGCCTTCGAGCCACGGCCGCACCGCGTCGAAGACCGGGTGCCCTAGACGAGCTTCCAGGGGATCGATTCGCCGGCGCGCAGCGGCACCAGCTCGTCGGCGCCGAACGGCAGCCGCTCGGGCGCCCGCCACTCCTGCCGCGACAAAGTGATGCGCTCCTCGTTGAGTGGCAGCCCGTAGAAGCTCGCGCCGAACTCGGCGGCGAAGCCTTCCAGCCTGTCCAAGGCGCCGGCCTCCTCGAAGGCGGTGGCATACAGCTCGATCGCCGCGTGCGCGGTGTAGATGCCGGCGCAGCCGCAGGCGGCTTCCTTGTCGCGCCGCGGGTGCGGCGCGCTGTCGGTGCCGAGGAAGAACTTCGGGTTGCCCGAGGTCGCGGCCTCGACCAGCGCTTCGCGATCCTCCTCGCGCTTCAGCACCGGCAGGCAGTAGTGGTGCGGGCGGATGCCGCCCACGAAGAGCGAGTTGCGGTTCAGCAGCAGATGGTGCGCGGTGATGGTGGCGGCGACGTTCGGCCCGGTGACCTCGACGAACTGCACCGCTTCGCGCGTCGTCGCGTGCTCGAGCACGACCTTCAGCGACGGAAAGCGCTCGACCAGCGGCCCGAGTTGGTCCTCGACGAAGGTGCGCTCGCGGTCGAACACGTCGATCGCCGGGTCGGTCGATTCGCCGTGCACGAGCAGGGGCAACCCGGTCTCCTGCATACGCTCGAAGGTGTGGAAGCAGCGCGAGATGCGCGTCACGCCCGCGTCCGAGTGAGTGGTGGCGCCGGCGGGATAGAGCTTCACCCCGAACACGCGGCCGGAGAGCTTGGCGCGCGTGATCTCCTCCGGCGGCGTGTCGTCGGTGAGATAGAGCGTCATCAGCGGCTCGAACGCCGCGCCGTCGGGCAGAGCGGCGAGGATGCGCTCGCGGTAGTGCAGCGCCTGCTGAGTGGTGGTGACCGGCGGCTTGAGGTTGGGCATGACGATGGCGCGCGCGAAGCGCCGCGCCGAATCGGCGAGCACGCAAGCCATGGCCGGGCCGTCCCTCAGGTGCAGGTGCCAGTCGTCGGGTCGCCTGAGCGTCAGCCGGTCCATCGTGACCGGGATTCTACTTGCCGCGCGCCAGAGCCCTGCGATACAACTCGCCCTTCGGCAGCCCGGTGATGCGCGCCGCGATCTTCGCCGCCTCGCTCGGCGCCAGCGACTCGAGCAGCACCTTGAGCACCCGCTCGGCGTCGACAGCGCGTGCGTCGCGCTCCTCGCCGCCGGCGACGACGATGACGAACTCGCCCTGCAGCCGGTGCGGCGCCGCCAGCCACGCCTGCGCTTCGCCGAGCTTGAGGCGGGCCACCTCCTCGAACTTCTTCGTCAGCTCGCGGGCCAGCACGATCTCGCGCGCGGCCCCGAGCGCCTTCGCGAGGTCCGCCAGCGTGCGTGCGATGCGGTGCGGCGCTTCATAGAGGATGACCGGCAGGGGGCCGTCCAGCGCCTCGATCGCCTTGCGTCGCGCGGCGCCCGAGGCCGGGAGGAAGCCGGCGAAGCGGTAGCCCGGCGCGGCGAAACCGGCGGCGGAGAAGGCGGCCGCCGCCGCGCTCGGCCCGGGGACCGGGCTGACGCGGATGCCGGCGCGGTGCGCCGCGGCTACGAGCAGCGCGCCGGGATCGGCGACGCCCGGGGTGCCGGCATCGCTGACCACGGCGACGTTCTTGCCGGCGCGCAGCGCCTCGATCAGGCCCGCGGCGGCGGCGCGCTCGTTGTGCTCGTGCAGCGCTGCGGTGGGCGCCGAGATGCCGTAATGCGAAAGCAGCGTGCGGGTGATGCGGGTGTCTTCGCACGCCACCAGGTCCACGGTCCGAAGCACCTCGATGGAACGCGCACTCGCGTCGGAAAGGTTGCCGATGGGCGTGGCCAGCACGTACAGCGTTCCGCCGTCAACCCTCCGCTCGTCCATGCCGTTAAGCCTACATGAACCTTGCCGGGGCGCGAGCCGAGGACCTGTGCGCGGAGCTGCTGCGAGCTTCCGGCCTGCGGCTGCTCGCGCGCAACTGGCGCTGCCGCCATGGCGAGATCGATCTCATCGCCGAGGAGGGCGGCACGGTGGTGTTCGCCGAGGTACGGAGCCGCACCAGCGCCGGATTCGGCGGCGCCGCCGAAAGCATCACCAGCGCGAAGCGCGAGCGCCTGCTCGCGGCCGCGCGGCTCTATCTTTCCGGCCGCCCCGAGGCGGCCTGCCGTTTCGATGTCTTCCTCGTCGAGGGCGAGCCGCGGCAGGTGCGATGGATCCGCGACGCGTTTGGCGAGTAGCGCTGTGGCTTGCCCTTGTCGCGACCAGGGGACAAGCCCAGGAAACGACCCTGGTGGTGCAAAGCTCGCCGCTGGCGGGGTTCCGTTATCACGCAGCGGCCAGTGTGTGGGATGAGCTGCGTGTCGGCGACCATCTCGAACTGGCACGCGAGCCCGACAATCCCTACGACCCGAACGCCGTGAGCGTTTCCTGGCGCGGACGAAAGCTCGGCTATGTGCCGCGGCACGAGAACGCGGCGCTCGCGTGGGGGCTCGATCGCGGCGCGTCGCTCGTCGCGCGCATCAGCCGCCTCGCGCCGGGCGCGAGCCCGTCGCGCCGCCTCGAGTTCGAAGTCGTCGCGGAGTAGCGGTGTAAAATCGGCCGATGAGTCAGACGGACGCGGCGCTCTCGGCCCGAATCGCCGCGCATTTCGAGGAAAGCGCGCGACTCAAGCTCGCCGCCGCCGCGGCGCTCACCGAGCCCGTGGCGCGCGCCGGAAGCCTGTTCGCGCGATCGCTCAAGGCCGGCGGCAAGGCCATGGCCTGCGGCAACGGCGGCTCGGCCGCCGACTCGCAGCATTTCGTCGCCGAGCTCGTCAATCGCTTCGAGCGCGAGCGGCCGCCGCTCGCCGCGGTGGCGCTCACCACCGATACTTCGACGCTGACCTCGATCGCCAACGACTACGAGTACCGATTGGTCTTCGCCAAGCAGCTGCGCGCGATCGGCCGGCGCGGCGACGTGCTGCTCGCCATCTCGACCAGCGGCAACTCGGCGAGCGTCGTCGACGCGGTCCAGGCCGCGCACGAGCTCGGCGTGCAGGTCGTGGCGCTGACGGGCGCCGGCGGCGGCAAGGTCGCGGCGGCGCTCGATTCCCGCGACGTCTCGATCTGCGTCCCGCACAAGGTGACGGCGCGCATCCAGGAAGTCCACCTGCTGGTGCTGCATTGTCTTTGCGACGCCATCGATCACGAGCTGTTCGGGCCGAAGGCGTGAAGCGGCTGCCTGCCATCGGCGCGGTGCTCGGCCTCGCTTTGCTGCTCGGCGGCTGCGCCGCGGTGGTCGTTGGCGCCGGCGCCGCGGCTGGCTACAGCGTCTACGAGGACCGGCGCAGCAGCGGCACGCAGGTCGAGGATCAGCGCATCGAATCGCGCGCGAGCAGCGCCATCGAGCAGCGCTTCGGCTGGAACGTGCACGTCAACATCACCTCGTACAACCGCCAGGTGCTGATCACGGGCGAGGTACCCGACGCGGTCACGCACGCCGAAGTCGAGAAGCTCGTCGCCACGACCCCCGGCGTCCGCACCCTGTCGAACGAGCTGGTCATCGGCCCGCTGTCGTCCCTCGCCGCCCGTACCGGCGATACGGTGGTCACTTCCAACGTCAAGACCCGCTTCCTGGGCGCGAAGAATTTCAACCCGGTGCACGTCAAGGTCGTCACCGAGGCCGGCGTCGTCTTCCTGATGGGCATGGTGACCGAGGTCGAGGCCAATTCCGCGGTCGACATCACTCGCACCACCGACGGCGTGAAAAAGGTGGTGAAGGTGTTCGAGTACTGCAAGTCGGGCGAGAGCATCTGCCGCCCGGTCCCGCCGCCGCCGGCCGAGAAGAAGCCCGCGGCGTGAAGCCGCCCGATTTCGAAAAAAAGCTCCACGACCCCGCCGCCTTGCCGCGCTGGCTCGGCGCGCTGCCGCGGCCGCTCGTTTTCACCAACGGCGTGTTCGACCTCCTGCACCGCGGTCACGTGACGTACCTTGCGCGCGCCCGTACCCTTGGCGCCGCCCTGCTAGTGGCGCTGAACAGCGACGCTTCGGTGCGCCGGCTCGGCAAGTCCGCCGACCGGCCGCTGAATCCGCTCGCCGACCGCCTGGCGCTGGTCGCGGCGCTGGAAGCGGTTTCCGCTGCAACGTGGTTCGACGAAGATACGCCGGAGGCCCTGATCGCGGCCTGTCGGCCCGATGTGTTGGTGAAAGGCGGAGACTGGCCGGTGGAGCGCATCGTCGGCGGCGCAGGGGTGCTCGCGCGCGGCGGCCGCGTCGTCTCGATTCCGTTCGAGCACGAGCGCTCGACCACCGACCTGCTGCGGCGGATTCGCGGCGGCTAGAGCCCTGCCGTCACCGCGGCCCCTAGCGTCCTATACACTATCGACATGAAGTTGCACCAGCTGAAAGTGGAGTACGAGCCGGAGCAGGACCGGCTGCTGATGCTCGTTGCCACGAGCGAGGGCATGGAGCTGCGCCTCTCGCTGACGCGGCGGTTCGTGAAGCTGCTCTGGCCGCTGCTCGTCAAGCTCGCCGAAGAGGCAAGCCCCCGCATCCGCACCCAGGCCAACCCGGAGGCGCGCAAGGCGCTGCTCGGCCTCGAGCATGAGCACGCCGTGTCGAAGGCGGATTTCTCCAAGCCCTACGACGCCGGCACCAGCGAGCGCCCGCTCGGCGATGCGCCGCTGCTGCTCGCGCGCATCCAGACCGGCCACGACCGCAACGGCCAGCCGATCGTCGCGCTGCATCCGGCCGAAGGGCAGGGCGTGACGCTGTCGTTCGATTCGGTGCTGCTGCACTCGCTCTGCCGCCTGCTGCAGTCGGCGGTGAAGAAGAGCGATTGGGACATGGAGCTCAAGCTCCCCGGCACCGAGCAGCAGGAAGGCGCGGAACGCGGCGCCGTGCGCACCCTCAATTGAGCGCTTCGCCTTTCGCACAACTAGGGCTGATCCCGCCGCTGATGCAAGCGGTGACCGACCTCGGCTACGAGAAGCCGACGCCGGTCCAGGAGCAGGCGATCCCGCTGGTGCTGGCCGGGCGCGACCTGATGGCGGGGGCGCAGACCGGCACCGGCAAGACCGCGGCCTTCGCGCTGCCGATCCTGCAGCACTTCGCGCCGCAGGCCAGCACCTCGACTTCCCCCGCGCGCCACCCGGTGCGCGCGCTGGTCCTGACGCCGACGCGCGAGCTGGCGGTGCAGGTCTACGAGAGCTTCCGCGATTACGGCAAGCACCTGCCGCTGCGCAGCACCGTGGTCTACGGCGGCGTCGACATGAACGCGCAGATCGCGGAGCTTCGCCGCGGCGTCGAGGTGCTGGTCGCCACGCCCGGCCGGCTGCTCGACCACGTGCAGAACAAGACCGTGATGTTCAACCAGGTCTCGGTGCTGGTGCTCGACGAGGCCGACCGCATGCTCGACATGGGCTTCATGCCCGATATCAAGCGCATCATCGCGCTGCTGCCCGCGCAAAGGCAGAACCTGCTTTTCTCGGCCACTTTCCCCGACGAGATCCGCAATCTCGCCCGCGCGCTCCTGAAGAACCCCGCGGAGATCCAGATCGCGGCGCGCAACGCCGCCGCCGAGTCGGTGACGCACGTGCTGCACCCGGTGGCGCGCGAGAAGAAGCGCGAGCTGCTCTCCTATCTCATCCAGACGCGGGGCCTGAAGCAGGTGCTGGTGTTCTGCGGCACGCGCATCGGCGCCAACCGCCTCGCGCACCAGTTGCGGAAAGATCACATTCATGCCGACGCGATCCACGGCGACAAGTCGCAGGCCGAGCGCGAGCTGGCGCTGCAGGACTTCAAGGGCGGCAAGACCGCGGTGCTGGTCGCGACCGACGTCGCCTCGCGCGGCCTCGACATCGAGGGACTGCCGCAGGTGATCAACTTCGACGTGCCGCATTCGCCGGAGGATTACGTGCACCGCATCGGCCGCACCGGCCGCGCCGGCCTTACCGGCGAGGCGATCTCGCTGGTCTCGCCCGAGGATCAGGAAGCGGTGGCGGCGATCGAGAAACTGATCAAGAAGCGCATCGAGCGGCAGCTCGTGCCGAACTTCGGGCCGAGCGCCCGGACCGTCGCCGGCATGATGGGCGACGAGCCGCGCCGAAAACCTTCCCGCGAGCCAAGGCGGGGCGAGCCAAGGCGGGAACCCGAGAAGAAACCGCATTCGGACCCGATTTTCTCCAGGCCCTACGAGCCCTCGGCAGCACCTCAGCAGCCCAGCCAGGAATCCCCGCAGCAACCCAGGCGCAAGCAAAGGCAGGTCGCCGCGCTCCTGGGCGGCTTCAAGAAGCCCTAGACGCAGCGCGCGCCGTCGACCTCGATGCACACGCCGCTGATGAACGCGGCGTCGTCGGACGCCAGGTAGAGGCAGGCATTGGCGACATCGAGCGGCGTCGAGAAGCGCCCCATCGGTATGGTCGCCCTGAACTTCTGCATCGCCTCCTCGGTCACCCTGCCGCCGGCGAAATCGGCGGAGAGCGCGGTCTCGGGGCTGAA
>Ga0075352_1000132_pt1 | contig 11070 bp, 13 predicted proteins | sample Sandmound_TuleA__FD_120092 | JGI IMG/M metagenome (GOLD analysis project Ga0075352, IMG submission 120092) | Natural and restored wetland microbial communities from the San Francisco Bay, California, USA, that impact long-term carbon... | ecosystem: Environmental > Terrestrial > Soil > Wetlands ...
GCGGCGGCGCGCCTCATCCCTCGACGCGCGCGACCAGCTTCTCGAAGCGGCGGTCGGGGACCAGCCACAGGAGGGCGACGAACACGTAGATCGCGCAGGCGATGAGCGCATGCACGAAAGCGAGAAGCAGGGCGGCGACGTAGAGCACGATCGAGATCTTGCCCTTGAAGTCGCTGCCGAGCGCCTTGGCGAACGGCGAGTCGGCGCCGTGCAGGGCGAGCAGCGCGCGCACCAGGATGGTGTAGGCGCACGCGGCGCCGAGCAGCACGACGCCGTAAGCGGCGACCGGCACCGCCGCGAAATGGTTCTCGCCCATCCAGCCGGTCACGAACGGCACGAGCGAGAGCCAGAAGAGCAGGTGCAGATTGGCCCAGAGCACCGCGCCGTTGACGTGCCTCACCGCATGGAACATGTGATGGTGGTTGCTCCAGTAGATGCCGGTGAAGACGAAGCTCAGCACGTAGGTGAGGAGCACGGGCAGCAGCGGCGCCAGCGCGCCGAGCTCGATGCTGTGCGGCACCTTCATCTCCAGCACCATGATGGTGATGATGACGGCGATCACGCCGTCGCTGAACGCCTCGAGCCTGCCCTTGTGCACGCGCGGATTATGCCTCGCGCGCGAGGAAGATCGTAATGGTGCCTTTGCCGTCGAAACTGCGGGTGTACGCGAAGCGCACGGCTGCGGCGGAGAGCCGGTCGGCGAGGCGTCGCAGCAGGCCGGAGCGCGCGCCGTGCTCCGCTGTCCAGGTTGCGTCGTCCTCCGGCGCGCCTTCGCCCATGACGGTCAGCGCGACGTACTCACCCGGCGCCGGGCCGTGGCCCGGATCGTCGTCGAAATCGTCCGCAGCGACGACCACGTTGGACGCGTTCAGCGTCAGCTCCTCGAGACGCCCGCCGAGCGCGAGGCGCGCCGCGATCATCTCGCCGAGCAGCGGCACGAGCGTCGTGTCCTCGGCCGCGGCTTCCCAGAGCTCGGGCGGGCGCTCGACGCGCATGAACGCGTGCGCGCGCAGCAGGCCGTCGAGGCGCAAGGGCTAGCGATCGAGCAGCGAGTAGGCGGGCGGGGTAGCGAGCAGGAGCACCAGCATGAGCACAGCCACCCCGGCCGACAGGAACCACAGGAAGGCGAGCGGGACCAGCAGCAGGGCGGCGCCGATCGCCTGGACGACAGGCGGGAAGACCTTGACCACGGCCCACAGGCTCGCAGCCGTTCCGGCGAGTTCCTGCCTGGCGGTGCGCGCCCGGTGATGCGTCGCTTGCGCGATGGCGCGGTTCTCCAGCCACTGGAAGAACACGAACACCTGCACGAACAGGCTGCCGAGGAGAATCAAGGGCGCGGCGAGCATCCCGACCAGGACCAGGAAGGAATGCGTTCCGCCCAGCGTGATCACCGTGCCCGCGGTGGTCGCGACGCTGAAGGCGAGGAACGCCACCACGGCCGGAATGACGAACCTGAGCCGCTCCCGCAGATAGCGCCTGAACGCGCTCCCCTGCTGGAAGCGCTGGATGAGCCCCTGGGTCTCGGCAAATATATCCATTTGTCCAGCATACGGAATCCGGGCGCCCGCCCGGAGGCACTATTACCGCAGAAGCTTGAACTCGCCCCCTCGTTCGAGCGCCGCGCGATAGGCCTCGCGCGCGTGGATGCGCGCCAGGAACTCGGTCAGCTTCGGCTTGCTCGCGTTCAGGCCGGCGCGCGCCGCCGCCGCTTCCAGCGGAAAGCTCATCTGGATGTCCGCGGCGGTGAACTCGGCGCCGGCGAACCAGGTCGAGCGGTTGAGCTCGGCCTCCATGTAGTCGAGCTGGCGGTTGATGTTCGGCTCGACGAAGCTCTTCTTCACCTTCGCGGCGATCGCCTTCGCCACCGGGCGCACCAGGAACGGCGCCCTGGCCATGCGATCGAGCACCAGCTTCATCACCAGCGGCGGCATCGCCGAGCCTTCGGCAAAGTGCATCCAGTAGGTGTAGCGCAGCCTCTCCGGCGAGTTGGGCTTCGGCATCAGCCGGCCCCGCCCGTACTTCTCCAGCACGTACTCCATGATCGCGCCCGACTCGGCGAGCGTCACCTCGCCGTCGGTGATCACCGGCGACTTTCCCAGCGGATGCACCTGCCGCAGCTCCGGCGGCGCGAGCATCGTCTTCGGGTCGCGCTGGTAGCGCTTGATGTCGTATGGAACACCGAGCTCTTCGAGCAACCAGAGCAGGCGCTGCGAGCGGGAGTTGTTCAGGTGGTGGACGATGATCATCAGAGGCCCAAGTATGCCTGCCGCACGCGATCGTCGTGCAGGAGCTGCTCGCCGGAGCCGCTCATGACGACGCGGCCGTTCTCCAGGACGTAAGCGCGGCTCGAGATTTTCAGCGAGACGGCGACGTTCTGCTCGACGAGGAGGATGGTGAGGCCGCGCCCGTTGAGGAGGTGGATGGTGTGGAGGACCTCCTGCACCATGAGCGGCGCGAGGCCGAGCGAGGGCTCGTCGAACATGACGAGCTCGGGGTTGCCCATCAGGCAGCGGCCGATGGCGAGCATCTGCTGTTCGCCGCCGGAGAGGGTGCCGGCAATCTGGTCGCGGCGCTCGCCGAGGTGGGGAAACATGGTGAAGACGTCGTCCAGCGCGCGCGCAGCCCCGTCGCGTGCGCGTGGAAGGAGCGCCCCCACCTCGAGGTTCTCGAGCACGCTCAGGCTGGGGAAGATCTGCCGGCCTTCGGCGACCTGGCCGATGCCGAGGTTGCAGATGGCAAAGGATTCCAGGCCATGGATCGGTTGATTCTTGAAAAATATTTCTCCGCTACGCGGCGGCTCGATACCGGCGATCGTGCGGATGAGCGAAGTCTTGCCGGCGCCGTTCGCCCCGACGATGGCGACGATCGCGCCCTGGGGCACCTCGAGCGAGACACCGGCGAGGGCCTGCGCATCGCCGTAGTAGAGGTCGAGGTTCCTGACGGAAAGCATCAGATCTCCGTCTCCTCGCCGAGGTAGCACTCGAGCACCGCCGCATTGCGCACGATCTCCTGCGGCGTGCCGCGCGCGATGACTTCGCCGTGGTGCAGGACGCCGATGTGCTGCGCGAGCGCCATCACCGCACGCATCACATGCTCGATGAGCAGGATCGTCGTGCCGTAGGTTCTATTGAGGTCGCGGAACACTTCCACCATCTGGTCGGTCTCGGTGGGACGCAGGCCCGCCATCACCTCGTCGAGAAGGAGCAGCTTCGGGCGCGTGGCGAGCGCGCGCGCCACTTCGAGCCGCTTGCGGTCGGGGAGGGTGAGCGACGAGGCGGGAAGATCGCGCCTGGGGCCCAGGCCGAGCCGGTCGAGGATCTGCTCGGAGATCTTTCTCGCCTCCGGGGTGGATTTCGTTCGCAGGAAGCCGCCGACCATCACATTCTCGAGGACCGTCAGGCCGGCGAAGGGCTTGACGATCTGGAACGTCCGGCCGATGCCGGCGGCGCAGATCTGGTCGGGACGCAAGCCGTTAATCGGGTTGCCTTCGAAAAGAATGGCACCGGAATCGGGGGCGAAGACCCCGGCGATCATGTTGAAGACGGTAGTCTTGCCGGCGCCGTTCGGGCCGATGAGCGCGTTGATGCTGCCCTCGGGGATCTCGAACGACGCGTTCGACACCGCCTTCAGGCCGCGGAAGGACTTCGAGATCTTTCTCGCCTCGAGCATCACAGGCGCAGCTTCTTCGCCAGCGGCGGCCAGATGCCGTGCGGCAGGAACATGACCACGGCGAGCAGGACGATGCCGTAGAACACCTGCTTGATGCCGGGGATCTCCCAGCCGAGCAGGGCGAGCAGCTCGGTGAGGCCGTCGGACAGCACCGTGAGCAGGACCGCGCCCAGCACCGGGCCGAACAGCGTTCCGACGCCGCCGATCACCGGCCCGAGGATGATCTCGATCGAGCGGCTGATGTTGAACACCTGCTCGGGGAAAAGGTTGTTGTAGTAGAAGGCGAAGAACACGCCCGAGACCGAGGTCATCGCCGCCGAAAGCGCGACCGCCAGCATCTTCCAGCGGAAGGTGTTGATGCCGAGCGCCTGCGCGGCCTCCTCGTTCTCGCGGATCGCCTGCCAGTAGTAGCCCGCTTTCGATTTCATGAGCAGAGCGCACAAGGCAAGCGCGGCGGCCGCAAGAAACAGGATGGTGTAGTAGTACATGAGCGGCGGGCCGCGGAAGTTGGCGAGGTCCCAGGCGTCGCGCTGCGCGACCTTGAGGAACATGCCGCCCGGGCCGCCGATCCAGTCGAGGTGGTCGAAGCCGATGCGCGTGAACTCGGCGAAGGCAATGGTCAGCAGCGCGAAGTACACGCCCGAGATGCCGAAGCGGAAGGCGAGGAAGCCGATCGCCACGCCCAGCAGCACGCACAGCGCCATCGCCACCCACAGCCCCGCCCACGGGCCGATGCCCCAGTGGTAGAAGATCGCGCCTGCGGCGTAGCCGCCGACGCCGACGTAGAGCGCATGGCCGAGCGAGAGCTGCCCGGCGAAGCCCATCATCACGTTCCACGCCTGGCCGGTGTAGGCAAAGTAGAGGATGAGCGTCGCGACCGAAAGGGCGTAGTTGCCGACAAACGCGGGCAGAGCAATCAGTATTGCCGCCAGAACCGCGAGCGCTGCGCTTGCCTTGGTCATCGCTTGCCCAATAAACCCTGGGGACGCAAGAGCAGCACGAGGATCAGCAGGCCGAAGCTGAACATGCTCTTCGCCGACGGCGTGATGAACAATCCGGCGAGCGCCTCCGAAACGCCGATCAGCACGCCGCCGAGCAGCGCGCCGGCCATCGAGCCGAGCCCGCCGACGATGACGATGACGAAGGCGAGCAGGGTGTAGGCGGGACCGAGCGGCGGCGTGACGTCGACCAGCAGCGCCATCGCGCAGCCGGCGATCGCGACGCACACGCTGCCCAGCCCGAAGGTGAGGGCGTAGTACTTCTTGACGTTCAGGCCGACGACCTTGGCGCCGAGATAGTTGTCTGCACAAGCCCGAATCGCCTTTCCTGTTTTCGAATAATTGAAGAAGAGAAAAAGGCCGGCTGCCGTCAGTACCGCCGCCGCGGCCGCGTAGAGGCGCGCCTTGTCGACGAGGATCTTGCCGATCTCGAACGACTCGAGCTGGTAGTCGACCTGCACGTTGCGCGCGTCCGGGCCGAAGATCATGAGCAGCGCGTTGACCAGGATGATCGCCACCGCGACCAGCAGCATGAACTGCGAGTGCTCGGGCCGCGTGATGAACGGGTTGATGAGGCCGGCCTGCAGCAGGTAGCCGAAGACGAAGAACGCCGCCGCCACCGGCAGGGCGACGACGAAGGGGTCGAGACCGAGCATGGCGAACAGCAGCGTCGCCGCGTACATCGCCACGGTCATCATCTCGCCGTGGGCGAAGTTGACCACGCGCACCACGCCGAAGATCACCGAGAGGCCGAGCGCCATCAGGCCGTACACCAGCCCCGTGAGCAGGCCGGCGATGAGCACGTTCACCACCAGGTCGAAGCTCATCTCAGTTCAGCTCGGGCAGGGCGCTGCGGAAGGCCTCGCCCGTGCCCGCGAGCCAGGCGTAATCCGGCGAGACGTCCTTCAGGCTGACCGCCTGCGCGCCGACGAACGACTGCACCACGACGAGGACGACGAGCGCCAGCAGCGAGCCGAGCAGGATGATGGCGCCGGTCGCGCCGCCCGACAGCGTGAAGATGCCGGCGAAGACGCCGACGATGCACGTCCAGGAGAGCGCGATGAGCGTGAAGCGAACGTCGCGGTGGCGGGGGCAGATGCCGACCTCGAGCTTGAGCGACTTGCGCACGACCATGTTGGCGACGATCAGGATGACGACGAGCGGCCAGAAGCTGTAGGCGAGCAGTGACACGTCCAGGTAGACGCCGGCGGCCAGCGCCGCGAACGGCGCGAGGGAGGCGCCGATCTTCCACGCCGCGGGCGAACAGTACAGCTTGCGGCGCAGGCGATTCCCCTGTGCCGGCGCATTGCAGGTGATGCAACGGTCGGGCAGCGTTCCGGCACGGTCCATCCGCACCAGCCGGCCGCTGCGCCACAGCCCCGCCAGCGGCGCGAGCTCTACGCTCGCCTTCGGCGGGGCGTAGGGGTTCAGGCCTTTTTGTAGCCGGGAACCGGAAAGACGGGCTTCGCGGTTGCCGCGCCGGCCGGCAGCACCACCGTCGGCAGCAGGTTGCGGTTCTGCACGCACGCCGAGCCGATGCCCTCGACCTGGCCCTTGGCGTTGAACTTGATCGGGCCGCCGAGCATCATCTTCTCGGTGATGTTGGTCTGGCGGATCGCGTCGGCGAGCGTCCTGGGATCGGTGCTGCGCGCGCGCTTGAACGCGTCGGCGGCGATGAGGATGGCCTCGAAGGTGAAGCCGGCGTTCAGGCCGTGGAACACCAGCTTGTCCTTCGGGTTCTGCTTCAGGAACGCCTTCTCGACCACGCCGGTCAGCTTGGCTTTCGGGTTGTACCAGGGCACGTTGGAGATCGAGTACTCGGAGAGCTTGCCGAGCGTCTTGAAGTACTGCTCCTCGTACATCCCCGGCGAGCCCGGGCTGACGATGCCCATCGGCTGCCAGCGCTGCTTCACCATCTCGCGGCGCAGGATGATGGCGTCGTTCAGGCGGCACACCAGCAGCAGGAAGTCGGCGTTCGACGCCTTTGCCTTCGATACCTCGACGGTCAGGTCCTTCGCCGCCGGGTCGTAGGAGATGGTGTCGACGATCTTGAACGGAAGCTGCGTCAGGCGCGGCATGAAGGCGCCGATGCCCTTCGCCATCGCCTGGCCGAAGGTGTCGTTGACGTGCATGAACACCGCGGTGCGCGGCACGGTGTTCGTCGCCCGGAACAGGTCGCCGATCAGCGCCAGCCCCTCGCGCACGATGTCGGGCGCGGTCTGGAAGTTGCGGAACACGAACTTGTAGCCCTGCTCGGTGATCTGTGGCGCGGCGGCGATGTTGATCACGAACGGCACGCCGCGCTGCTCGGCCACCTGCGCGATCGCCGAGGCGGCGCCGGAATCGAACGGCCCGACCAGGACGTTGGCGCCCTCCTGGATCAGGCGCTCGGCGCGGGTGCGGGCGGTGTCGACGTTGGATTCGAAGTCGGCGTTCATCAGCTCGATGTCGACACCGAGCATCTGCTTGATCACGCCCGGCGCGAGGTCGGCGCCTTTCTGGCAGGACTGGCCGATGAAGCCGAGGTAGCCCGAGCGGGGCAGGATGATGCCGACCTTCAGCTTCTGACTCTGTGCTTTTACAACACTCGGAAACCCAAGTGACGCGACGCTGGCGGCGAGCGCCTGGTTGAACTGGCGGCGTTTCATGCTTCCTCCTCCTTGAGGAGACATTGTTATATAGGACTACAATTCGCGGGTCAATGCGCCGAGTCCCCGCCCGCGGTCCGCGCCCGAGCAGCATAGCGCGCGTCGACGGCATCGACTACCTCGATCTCGAGCAGCACCTCGGCTATGCGCTGCGCCGCGCCCAGGTGGCGGCCTTCGACGCCTTCCACCGCGCCACTGCCGGCGCGAGCATTACCCCGCCGCGCTTCACCGCGCTGATCATTCTGCAGGCGAATCCCGGGATCAGCCAGTCCACCCTCGGCGACGTGCTCGGCACGGCGCGCTCGGGCGCGATGCTGCTCACCGACTGGCTCGCGGGCCGCGGCCTCGCCGAGCGCCGCAACCGTCCCGACGACGCCCGCGCCTGGGGCCTGTACCTGACGCCGAAGGGCGAGCGCCTGCTGGACACCCTGCGCCGCCGGGTGCGCGCGCAGGACCGGCGCTTCGCCGCCCGCCTTGCCAGGCCCGAGCGGCGCGAGCTGCTGCGGCTGCTGGGAAAGCTCGCTGCATGAAACGCCACCATTCAACCAAGGGAGGGAGTATGCAAACACGTCGCAGATTTCTCGGCGCGGCCGCGACCGGCGTCCTCGGCGCGGCGCTGCCGGGGGCGTTTTCCACCAATGTCCGCGCGCAGGACATCGACACGGCGAAGATCATCGTCGGCTTCCCGCCGGGCGGCACCACCGACGTCATGGCGCGCAAGGTCGCCGAGAAGCTGCGCGGGCCTTACGCGCGCTCGGTGATCGTCGACAACCGCCCGGGAGCGGGCGGGCAGGTCGGCGTCATCGCGCTGAAGGACGCGCCGGCGGACGGCAGCGTGATGCTGCTCACGCCCTCGTCGATGCTCACCATCTACCCGTTCACGTACCCGAAGCTCCAGTACCGGATCGACGAGGTGCAGCCGGTGTCGCTCGCCATGTACACCCAGCACGTGTTCTCGGTCGGCCCCGCGGTGCCCGAGAGCGTCAAGAACCTGAAGGACTTCTTCGCCTGGGCCAAGGCCAATCCCGACAAGGCGGCGTACGGCAGCCCGGGCGCCGGCTCGATGCCGCACCTCATCGGCGTGCTGGTCGCCAAGGTGAGCGGCGCGGAGCTGCGCCACGTGCCGTACCGCGGCAGCGCGCCCGGGATCCAGGAGCTGCTCGGCGGCCAGATTGCCGCCTTTTTCGGCCCGACCGGCGACGTGCTCACGCATTCGAAGGCAGGCAAGGTGCGCGTGCTCGGCACCTCCGGCGCCGAGCGCAGCGCGTTCCTGCCCAACGTGCCGACGCTGCGCGAGCAGGGCGTGTCGGTCGGGCTGCGCGAGTGGTACGCCTTCTTCATGCCGGCGAAGGCGAGCGCGCAGGTCGTGCAGCGAGCCTCGGAAGCGCTGCGGCCGGTGCTCGCCGAGCGCGAGGTTACGGAGTTCGCGCGGCAGTTCGGCCTGGAGGCGCAGGCCTCGGGGCCGCGCGATCTCGGCGAGCTGCTGAAGAAGGATTCGGCGGAGTGGGGCGGCCTCGTCAAGCAGACGGGATTCACCGCCGAGTCCTGAGGGCGTGAAGTCCGCGGTCAGGACGCGCAGCGTTCGCCTCGCCGGGCCGGCGGTCGTGGTCGACCGCCGCCCGAGCGGCGAAGTGCATCTGCGCTCGCCGCACGAGCTCGAGCGCTATCCCGCGCAGCTCACCGAGCGCCTCGAGCACTGGGCTCGCGTCGCGCCCGATCGCGTGCTCTTCGCCCAGCGCGCAGGGTCTTCCTGGCGCACCCTGTCTTTTCGAGATGCTTTTCGAAAAGCAAAGACCGTCGGCGCGGCGCTTCTTGCCCGCGGACTGAGTGTCGAACGGCCGCTCGTCGTGCTGTCCGGCAACGATCTCGAGCACGCGCTGCTGCATCTCGGCGCGATGTACGCCGGCATCCCGTACGCGCCGGTGTCGCCGGCGTACTCGCTGCTCTCCACCGACTTCGCCAAGCTGCGCGCCATCTTCGAGCTGCTGACGCCGGGACTGGTTTTCGTCTCCCGGAGAGAGCCGTTCCAGAAGGCTCTCGATGCCGTCGCGCGCGATGTCGAGGTGATCGATTGCGTGCCTGAAAGCGAATCTCTGGATGAAGTGCAAAAGGCCCACGAGCGCGTCGGCCCCGACACCATCGTCAAGTTCCTCTTCACCTCGGGCTCGACCGGCAAGCCCAAGGCGGTGATCAATACCCAGCGCATGTGGTGCTCCAACCAGGCGATGATTGCCAGCCAGTTCGCGTTCTTCCGCGACGAGCCGCCGGTGATCGTCGACTGGGCGCCGTGGCACCACACCGCCGCCGGCAACCACGACTTCGGCATCGTCATCTACAACGGCGGCTCTTACTACATCGACGAGGGAAAGCCGATGCCCGGCGCGATCGAGACCACGGTGCGCAACCTGCGCGAGATCGCGCCGACCTGGTACTTCAACGTGCCCAAGGGCTACGAAGCGCTCTTGCCGTACCTGCGTTCAGACGCCGATCTGCGGCGTAATTTTTTCTCGAAACTCAAAGTGCTCTGGTTCGCCGGCGCCGCCATCGCGCAGCACGTGTTCGACGAGATCAAGGCGCTCGCGCGCGAGACGACCGGCGAGGACATCCTGTTTCTCACCGGCCTGGGGTCGACCGAGACCGCGCCCTATACGATGGGCCGGATGTGGGAGACCGCCGACGCGACCAACATGGGCCTGCCGCCGCCCGGCGCCGAAATCAAGCTCGTGCCGATGGAGGGCAAGTACGAGGCGCGGGTGAAGGGGCCGCACATCACGCCGGGATATTGGCGACAGGCGGAGCTGACGGCGCAGGCGTTCGACGAGGAGGGCTACTACCGCCTGGGCGACACGTTCGCCTTCCCCGACGGCGATCCGGCCAAAGGGCTGCTCTTCCGCGGCCGCCTGGCGGAGGACTTCAAGCTCTCCACCGGCACCTGGGTGCACGTCGGGCCGCTGCGCGCGAAGTTCATCGCCCACTTCGCTCCCTGGGTGCGCGACGTGGTCATCGCGGGCGAAGGCCGCAACGAACTGGCGGCTTTGGTCTTTCCCGCAATCCCTTTCCCTCCGGGGAAGTTCGAATCCTTGTTAAAGACCCTCGAGAGCACTGGCAGCTCGAACCGCATCGCCCGCGCCGTCATCCTGGAAGAGCCGCCTTCGCTCGACGCCGGCGAGGTCACGGACAAGGGTACGATCAACCAGAAGGCGGTGCTGCGGCGCCGGCAGGCCGTGGTAGAAAAGCTCTATGGATCTTGATTCGCTCGTCGCCATCGACGTGCACACGCACGCGTGGAAGTCCGCGCTCGCGGTCGACGACGCGCCGACCGAGTCGCAGGAGGCGATGGGACGCTACTTCCGCTACCAGCCGCAGCACAGCACGGTGCCGGAGATGGCCGAGATGTACCGCAAGCTCAGGATGGCCTTCGTCGTCTTCACCGTCGATTCTCCCAAGGAGCCGCGCAAGATCACGAACGAGGAGATCGCCGAGCTCGCGCACAAGAACGCGGACGTGGCGATTCCGTTTGCCAGCATCAGCCCGCACCGGGGCAAGGAAGGGGTGCAGGCTGCGAAGCGCCTGATCAGGGACTACAAGGTGAAGGGATTCAAGTTCCACCCTTCCGTGCAGGATTTCTTCCCCAACGATCGCCTCGCGTACCCGCTCTACGAGGCGATCGCCGAAGCGAAGCTGCCGGCGCTCTTTCACACCGGCCAGACCGGCGTCGGCGCCGGCACGCCGGGCGGCGGCGGCATCCGCCTCAA
>Ga0075352_1000133_pt1 | contig 11057 bp, 7 predicted proteins | sample Sandmound_TuleA__FD_120092 | JGI IMG/M metagenome (GOLD analysis project Ga0075352, IMG submission 120092) | Natural and restored wetland microbial communities from the San Francisco Bay, California, USA, that impact long-term carbon... | ecosystem: Environmental > Terrestrial > Soil > Wetlands ...
ACAGCTCGATCTTCTCGGGGGACAGGAGGTAGCGCAGCAGCAACTTCCCGGACTCGGAGGCGCTGTGCTCGAACGCGTTGATGCACGCCTCGATGATGGCCATCTTGATCCGGTCCACCGTGTCGGAGTCGACGGACGCGAACGCCGCCACCTCCTCGGCCACGCGGGCCGCGACCACCTCCGAGTCGGCCTTCATCGGGAGGACGAGCTCATACTCCAGAGGCTTCTCCCCGGGGGGGGCGGCGACGGCCGACGGCCTCGTCCCTTCCGGCTCCGCCGCGAGCTCCTCCAGGCCGAAGAGGTTCAGGAACAGGCGGAGCTGGGTGGGGTGGGACAGGTGGATTCCGTACTGCGCCGCCAGGTCCACCGCCGCGGGGTCGGCCGTCTCGGCGAGGAGCATCCACTTCCGCAGCCGGCCCGCCGGCAGGCCCTTCTCGAGGGCCAGCAGGCGGCAACGGTTCTCGAAATGCTCCACCCCCCGCGCCGAGAGGTTTTTCTCCGGCACCACGTCCACCGCCCAAATGACCAGGTTCTCCTCGGAGAAGTCCCCCTCGAGGAACCCGTACGCCACCAGGTCGAAGTCGAAGCGGGGTCCCCCGCGGTGCGCGCGGTACCCCGTGGACACGGACGAGATCTTCGGGAGCCGTATCCGGATCGCCTCGCGCTCCATGCCGATCACGACCTCGAGGAGCCCCTTTCCCCCGAATTTCTCCCGGAACCTCCCGAACTCGAGGAGCAGAAGCGGCGCTTCCCGCAGGTCCCACTTCCGCATCAACTCCTTCACCACGGCGACGCGGTGCGCGTGGTCCCCGCCGTCGCCCGGCTCCGGTGCCGCGTGCGAAAGCCGGGCCTGCACGATGGAGGCCGCCACCTGCGAACTCCCCTTCCCGAGGACCCCCCGCTCGAACGCCCAGAACAGGAAGTCGGAGAGGACCGGATCGTCGACGAAGGTGAGCTGCTCGAGGTCGGCCTTCATCAGCCCCTTGAACTCGAAGGCAGAGAGGATCTCCTCCCCCTCTTCCTGGGAGGCGCCCAGCAGCGAGAGCGCCCCCTCCACGGTGTCGAGCGGAAAACGGTCGCACAGGACGCGCTTGAGGAACCGGATCGCCCGCCCGCGCCGCAGGCGGTCCGGGAAGGTGTTCTCGAAGAACTCCCGCCAGTACCGGTTCAGCTTCCCCTCCGTCACGGAGAGGGCGTAGAGGTTCTCCAGCCCGACGGCGTCGTCCACCTTCGCGCCCCGGAAGAAGATCTCCTCCACGAGCATCCTCTGGTAGACGGGGATCCTCCCGAGGCGCTCGGAGGCCCGCGACAGAAGGGACGCCGGGATCCCGACGCGCCGGCGCTCGCACAGGTGCCCCCAGAGGCGAAGGGACGCCTCCGGAGAGATGCCGCCGATCTCCAGCATCTGGAAGGTGCCGAACAGCCCCTCGCGCTTGAGGGACGCCGTGACGCGGCCCGGGGAGGAGCCGGACAGGACCATCGGGTAGTGGCCGGACTTGATGTAGGGGCGCAGGATGGAAAGCATCGCCCCGTCGGGGATGCCCTGCAGTTTCCCCGTATACTGGAAGTCGTCGAAGAGGAAGACCGGGTGGAAGAGTTCTCCCCCCGCGGCGAAGGGAAACGACAGGGAATTCACCAGCGCGGAGAGACCGTCGCCGGAGGCGGTGTAACTCGCATGTGCGGCCAGGATGTCCCGGCACCCGGTGAACCCGTAGGTGGCGAGGCGGTCGCACATTCCCTCCGGGTCGAAGGCCGCCGGCTGCGGGTCGCCGAGGAAGCGAAGCAGCTGGCGGAGGAACTCAAGGAGGAAGTGCTGGGAGAGCGCCAGGGGGTGCGAGAGGATCTGGCTGAAAGAGAAGTAAAACGGGAAGGGGCGCGGCAAAGCGCTCCCCTCCGGGGAGGACCGGAGATCGTGGGCCAGCTTGAGGAGCAGCGAGGTCTTGCCGACGTTGGGAGGCCCGTAGATCATGAAGGAGGACCCGATTCCGCGCGCCCCCTCGACCGCCGCACGCCGCAGCGCGGAGAGCTCCTCCTCCCGTCCGAAAAAATCCTCCTCCCGGAAAGAGACCTCCGCTCCCATGGTGCCGAAAAGACGCACTCCCGCCATCCCCCCAAGAAGGGTCGCTTCCGGGATAATGTAGCGTGAATCCGTTGCCTTTTCAAAAATATAATGGGATTTTCTAAGGCCATGCCCGAGATTCCCCCCACCGTACGGAAGCCCTCCCGCTACAGCGGAACGGAGGTGCGGCGCCCCCTCCTGCCCTGGGAGGAGGCGAGGGTGCGCGTGCTCCTCGCCTTCCCGGACACCTACGAGATCGGCATGTCCCACCTCGGGATCCTCCTCCTCCACGAGATCCTGAACGCCCGGCCGGCAACGCGGTGCGAGCGCGTCTTCGCACCCTGGACGGACTACGAGGAGCACCTGCGCGCCGCCGGGGAGCCTCTCCTGTCGCTGGAGTCCGGCGCGCCCGCCGGGTCTTTCGACGTGCTGGGGTTCTCGCTCTGCTACGAGCTCACCTACACCAACGTCCTCGCGATGCTCGACCTCGCCGGAATCCCGCTGCTTTCCGGGGACCGCGGGGAGGCGCACCCCCTCGTCCTCGCCGGTGGCGTGTGCACCCTGAACCCGGCGCCGGTGGCGCCCTTCTTCGACGCGATGCTGGTGGGGGACGGCGAGGAGGCGATCCTGGAGATCGTCGCCCTCGTGGAGGAGCGGAAAAACCGCGGGTCGAGCCGCAGGGAGCTGCTCGAACGGCTCGCCCGGGTCGAGGGAGTGTACGTACCCGGAATCTCCGCGCGCGTGTCCCGCCGCGTCCTTCCGGACCTGGCCCGCTCCCCCCTGCTCCCCGCGCCGATTCTCCCCTCCATGCGCGTGGTCCACGACCGGTTGAGCGTCGAGATCTCCCGGGGATGCACCCGCGGGTGCCGGTTCTGCCAGGCGGGGTACGTCTATCGGCCCCTGCGGGAGCGCGACCCCCTCGTGGTGCTGCGGTATCTCCAGGAGGAGGCGCCCAAGACAGGATACGACGAGGTGGGCCTGCTGTCCCTCTCCGCCGCCGACTACAGCTGCATCGACCGGCTGATCACGGAAGCGATGGGGGCCCTCGCTCCGGAGCACGTGTCCGTCTCCCTGCCGTCGCTGCGCCTCGATGCGCTGGAGGAAAACACGGTCCGCCAGATCCGGAAGGTACGGAAGTCGGGATTCACCCTCGCCCCGGAAGCGGGCACGGAGCGGCTGCGGAAATCTGTCAATAAGGAGATCCGGGACGACGACGTCCTGAAGACGGCGGAGTGGATCTTCTCCAATGGGTGGCAGACCCTCAAGCTCTACTTCATGGTGGGTTTGCCGGGGGAGACGGCGGAGGATGTCCGCGCGATCGGCACCCTGGGGAAGCGGGTGGCGGCGGTTGCGCGCCGCCACGGGAAGCGCAACTCCGTCACCGTGAGCGTGTCCGCATTCGTCCCGAAGCCCCACACGCCCTTCCAGTGGGAGCGCCAGCTCCGGCGGGAGGAGGTGCTCGAGCGGGTGAACCTCCTCCGCGACGCGCTGGGGCGGGAGCGCCACGCGGAGGTGAAGTCCCACTCCCCGGAAGTTTCCGAGCTGGAAGGGGTCTTTTCCCGGGGGGACGACCGCCTTCCCGACGTGATCCTCCGGGCTTTCCGGAACGGTGCCCGCTTCGACGCGTGGACGGAGGGGTTCCGGCCGGACACGTGGGCGAATGCGTTCCGGGATGCCGGAGTCGATCCCCTCGAATACCTGCGGGAGCGCGACCCGGCGGCCTCCCTGCCGTGGGATGTCGTGGACGCCGGGATCGAACGGGAGTTCCTGCTCTCCGAGCGGGAGAAAGCCCGCTCGGGGGAGACCACGCCGGACTGCCGCTCCGCGGGTTGCACCTCCTGCGGGGCGTGCCCGCCCGGACTTTCGAACATCACGTACCCCGGCCGCCTTCCGCCCGCGCCCGCCCCCGGGGAGGAAACCGGGAAGCTCCCTGCGCACCAGCGCCACGTGGTACGGATCGTCTACGCGAAGGAGGGCCCGGCGAAATACCTGAGCGGCCTGGAGATCCAGTCGCTTTGGGGGCGGGTGTTCCGCCGCGCCGGCCTTCCGCTGGCGTACAGCCAGGGGTTCAACCCTGCCCCCAGGATTTCCCTCTCCCCGGCGCTCGCCGTGGGCGCGGAAAGCGACTGCGAGTACCTCGAGGCGGAGTTCTCCCTCCCCGTCCCGGCGGCGGAAGTGACGGAGAAGCTGCCGCCGCACCTGCCAGCGGGAATCCGGATTACGGGCGCCATGGGGGTTCCCCCGGGCTCCCCCCGCCTTTCCGATTTCGACCTGGCGTGCACGTACCTCCTTTGCCCGGTCCCTCCCCACACCCTGCCGGAAGGGGTCACTTCGGATCGCGCGCGGGAGCGGCTCGCGGCGTTACGGGCATCGGAGCGTCACCCGATGGTGCTGGTGCGGGAGAGCCAGGTATCCGAGCTGGACCTGAAACCCCTCGTCTCCGATTTCGGGGTGAACGGGGAGGGAATTTTTATTACAATTCTCCAGGGGACCGGTAAAGGGGTTCGTCCCCTGGAGGCGGCGGCATCCCTGCTGGGTATCCCCTTTTCTCCGGGGACCCTCGCTCCGAGGAAGGTGGCGGCGGAGCTGCTCCCCCGCCGAGGATAGCCCGATGCAGAAGGCCAGCAAGCTCATTGTCGTGAACGCCGCGCCGTACGAGACGCGCGTGGCTACGCTTGAGTCCGGGATTCTCGTGGAGCTCCTCATCGAGCGGGGCGAGGACCGCAACTCCGTCGGCAACATCTACAACGGCAAGGTCATCCGCGTCCTGCCGGGCATGCAGGCCGCCTTCGTCGACATCGGGATGGACAAGGCGGGGTTCCTCTTCGCTGGGGATTTCGTGACTCCCCAGCTCGAGTTCGACACCGACGCCTCCGAGGAGTCGGATCCGGTCCTCCCGGAGGACATCGGCATCCGCCCCGCACGGTACCCCCAGGAACATTTCCTCCCGCCGATCGAGGGGCTGATCCGGGAAGGGCAGCACCTCCTGGTCCAGGTGGCGAAGGAGCCCCTGGGGACGAAGGGGGCGCGCATCACGAGCCACATCACCCTGCCCGGCCGGCACCTGGTCCTCCTCACCTGGTCCGCCCACATCGGCATCTCCCGGCGCATCGAGGACCCGGAGGAGCGGGACCGGTTGACGAAGATCGTGGAGACGATCCGGCCCGAGGGAATGGGCGCCATCGTGCGGACCGCCGCGGAAGGGCGCTCCGAGACGGAGCTGAAGGCCGACATGGACTACCTGGTCCGCCTCTGGGAGACGATCCGGAGGAGGAGCGAGGCCTCCACGGCGCCGTCGCTGATCCACCGGGAGCTATCCCTCTCCCTGCGCTCCGTCCGGGACCTGTTCTCCTCGGAAACGGACCGGATCGTGGTCGACACGGAGGAGGAGCACAACCGGATCCGGACGTTCGCCTCCCAGTTCTTCCCGCGCATCCAGGACCGGATCGAGCTGTTCATAGGCCCCGAGCCGATCTTCGACCACTACGGGATCGAGATCGAGGTCACCCGCGCACTCGACAAGAAGGTGTGGCTCAAGAGCGGCGGCTACATCGTGATCGAGCAGACCGAGGCGCTCACGGTAGTCGACGTGAACACGGGCAAGTACGTGGGCCGATCCTCCCTCGAGGACACCACCGTCAAGATCAACCTCGAGGCGGTGAAGGAGATCGTCTACCAGCTCCGGCTGCGCAACATCGGGGGGATCATTATCATCGACTTCATCGACATGAAGAGCGAGGAGAACCGCGAGAAGGTGTACAACGCCCTCGTGGACGCCCTGCGGGCCGACCGGAGCAAGACGACGATCTGCAAGATTTCGGAGCTGGGGCTGGTCGAGATGACCCGCAAGCGGGTCCGGGAGAGCCTGGGGCGGTCCCTCTCGGAGGGGTGCCCCTACTGCTCCGGCGAGGGGGTCCTCAAGTCGAAGAAGACGATCTGCTACGAGGTCTTCCGTTCCCTCGAGCGGCAGGCGCTGATGCTTTCCGGGAAGCAGGTGTCGCTCTACGTGCACCCCGCGCTGGCGGAGGAGCTGTTCGGCGAGGAGCGGCGCTTTCTGGAAATCCTCGAGCAGCGGTACGGGATGAAGGTGAACATCTCCGCCTCGGAGAAGTTCCACATCGAACAGTACCGCATCGAGCCCAGCTGATTTCCCGGCCGGAGGAACGACGAAGGCCCCCGGGGATCCCCCCGGGGGCCTTTCGCTTTTCACCCGCGTTTTGCAGGAGATTTTCTCCCGCTACGGCCCCACGCTGATCCAGTAGGCCTCGACGCCTCCAAATCCCCCGGGGTACCCCCGGGCGGTCACCACAGCGCCGTCTGCGATGGCGGTGTTCGTCAGGCCACCAAACGGGGCGATGGCGTTGTCGTAGAAGACGGTATTCCATTTCGGCTGAGGGTACACGGAGTCTTCGACCGGCGGCTTCAACTGGAAGAAATGGTCGGGGTTCCACCCATCCGACACCTCCCCCGCGATCTCCTTGGGGAAGGTGAGGAGGATTTCCTTGGCCTGGAAGATGTTCCCCGAATCGAGGCCGCCGACGGCTTCCACGATCGCGCCGTCCCTCAACGACCCGACGCCCTTGGCGTTGCTCACACCCACGATCCGCCGGGGTTGGGAGCTGCTGTTTTCGCGCCAGGTCCAGGTCGTATCGTTGTCGAACCCGACCGTGACGCTGCCCGCGGTCCCCCCGGAGGGGACGTCGAAGCTCCCGTACACCGGCGGGACATTGCTGCCGACGATCACCTGTTCCGCGACGCCGGTCACGCTGTCGAGGGTCGGAGATACGGCTTCCGCGAAGATCTGCGGCCGGAGGATGACCCTGCACCCCCTCCACCATCTCCCCCAGGCCAGGATCCTGATCTTGACCCCCACGACTTCGAGCTTTACCCGGAAATACTTGATCCAGTCCCCCGGTTGCGCCGTGTTCGCGGCGGCCGGGATCACCAGCTCGCGTCCCGCGCGGAAGCGGATGTCGAATTTGGAGTGCGCCGAGGGATGGAAGCGCAAAGCGCTCCCGTCCTGCAGCACCACCCTCACGTTCCGGTAGTGCACGCGGATCTTGTCGAATGTGCCCACCGGTACCCGGTCGATCCTGCCCAGGATCCGCGCCAGCGGATCCCCGTTCTCTAGCTGGAGGAGATCGATGACGACCGGGGAGTTCGGAACGATCGACACGAAGCGCGGCTTGTCCGGGGGCATGTTTGGACCGGAGGGATTCCCGTCATCGATATCTCCCTCCATGTCCTCTCCCTCGAACGGGTCCTCGGCCGGCATCAGGGTAACCTTCACGACTTCCACGTAGACGTTTGCGATTCCCGGGCTGGTGTCCCGAATCTCCCACGGCCACCGGTACCCCGGATCCGCGGCCGGCAACGCGGAACTTGCCGCCGAAAGCGGCGCCGTCGCCGAAAACGGCGCCCCCGCTGCGACCATCGAGATGTCGACCGTCGCGGGGCCGAGGACCGGAATCCCGGGAGACCCGGGGTCGCCAGAGGACATCCCCCCGCCGCCTCCGCCTCCGCATCCGGCCAGGACAAGCGCAAGGACCGATGACGCCACGAGGATTCCCGACCATCTCCCACCATGTCCCCTCATCCGTGTCCTCCTTTCCCCGATGGAAAACCCCGATCCAGTCCCCGGGGGGAAGCCCCCCATTCTTCTGATCGGCATGGGCCCCCGAAATATTCAGCGCAATCGGAGTCCCGCGAAAAACAATGCCTATTGACATTCCGGACGGCACTCCCTACGCTTACTTTACGGTTTTTCCCTACCCGTCCGCCGGCGTAGCTCAGTGGTAGAGCAGCTGATTCGTAATCAGCAGGTCGTCGGTTCAATCCCGACCGCCGGCTCCACTTTTTCAGGCCCTTACAGGCCCTCCGGAAGCGCCAGCGCCGCCGACTTTATCGTTTTGTATAGTTGGCGGGGCCATCGAGCTCCCCGCCCATCGCCGGGAGGGACGCGAAAGTGTGCCGCAAGTTGTTGAAAGTAGAAGGGAAGATCCTCCAATGCACTCCAGGAAGGATCAACTCCCTGCGGGTGGTCCCTGCAAGGTGATTCCGGGGAAACGACGGCACAAGCGCCGCTTGTCCGTCGGCCGGACCTGTCCCCGGGAAAGGGTGACTATGCGCCTTATTCTGGCAGTCCTGCCATCCCGCAATAGCCGATAGACTGCTTGGTAACCGTAGCTTTTGCCCTCTCACCTTTCAGATTCGTGCGTACCTTAGCCGTTACGGCGGGAGTGCCGCGCCACGCCATACAATCCGACCCGAAGCATTTGCGACTCCGGGACCGGCCATCATCGCCAATTCTCAGGGTCATGGGGCATACCTTTTCATCCCTTGCTACGTCCTCATCCCATCTCATGCTCCCCTCCTTTCGGTTCGCGCCTGGCCGGGGTGGTCGCTACCTCTTCATATTCCCGGTGGCCGTTTTCCTGGTCATGATGAAGGAATTCACGTCCGGACTTTTCTCGAACCCGGCAGGCCGCTTCTCCCCCTCCCGGGGATAGGCCACCTCCATTTCGCTCTTGTTCTCCCCGAGGAAGCGGACGATCGCGAACCGCGCCGTGTTGTCGTTGAAGAACACGTCGAGCTGGATCGGGTCCTTCGAGTAATCCAGCTTGTAATGGCCCCTCTTGATGATGTACCCGCCCGGATCCTTCGTTAAATGGACAACCGTGCCGTCTTCCGAGAACCGCATGGCCACGGAGGAACCGGCTTCCCACTCTCCCACATGAGGCGGCGGTTGCCTGGAACAGCCCGCGGCAAGAGCGACCCCGAGGATGGCCGACACGCTGACCAACCCCCGGAACCTCCTGAAACGCACCAACCCCATCGTCTGTCTTCCTCCGTTCCTCCTGGGATTTTCCGGAACGCACATTATATGCCCCGCACGGCCAGCCCGGGTCGTCCGGTTTCCCGGCAGGCGCGGATTTCCTCCGGAGAGTACAATGGTCCCATGTGCGGCAGGTTCACCCTCTTCACCCTGGCCTCCCGGCTGGCCGAGGTGTTCCTCCCCGGCGAAGTGCTCTCCTTCACCCCGAGGTACAACATCTCCCCCTCCCAGCCGGTCCTGACGGTCCGGACGGACCCCGCAACGGGGCGGCGGGAGTTCGCCATGCCGCGGTGGGGGCTCATCCCCTCCTGGGCGAAGGACGCCTCCATCGGTAACCGGCTCATCAACGCCCGCGCCGAGACCGTGGCGGACAAGCCCGCCTTTCGCCGGGCGATCCGCGAGCGGCGCTGCCTTGTGCCTGCCGACGGCTTCTACGAATGGAAGGAGGAGCCGAAGGGGAAGCGGCCGTTCTATGTCCGGATGCGGGACGGCACCCCCTTCGCACTCGCCGGCCTTTGGGAGCGTTGGCAAGGGATATCCGGGGAGCCGTTGGAGACGTGCGCCATCCTGACCACGGCGCCCAACGACCTCCTCGCCCCCCTCCACGACCGGATGCCCTTGATCCTTGCGCCGGAGGCATACGCACAGTGGCTCGACCCGTCGGTGCGGTCGCCGGAACGCCTCTCCCCGCTGTTCCACCCATTCCCCGGCGACGCGATGGAGGCGTACCCCGTCGGCAGGGCGGTGAACAACCCCCGGTCCGACGACCCGTCCTGCATCCGTCCTTCCGGAACGGATTAGACCCCGACCCGCACCAGCACGGGAGAGAGGATACGGGCAGCGTCCCCGGGAAGCATCCCCACGAGGAACCCCCGCCGGCCCCCGTTGATGTAGATCCGCGGCAGGTCGAGGATCGATTCCTCCATGTACACGGGCATCGGGTGGCGCGTTCCGAAGGGAGAGGTTCCCCCGACCACGTACCCGGAGTGACGGTTCGCCGTGTCGGGGGAGCACGGGGCGACGCTCCTCGCCCCGATCGCCCGGGCGAGTTCCTTCGTGGACACCTGCCGGTCCCCGTGCATCAGAACGACGAGCGGCCGCTTCCGGTCGTCCTCCATGACTAGGGTCTTGACCACGCAGTGCTCGTCGACCCCCAGTTCCCGTGCGGAAACCGCGGTCCCGCCCTTCTCCTCGTAATCGTAGGGGTGCTCCGTGTACTCCACGCCCGCAGCCCGCAGGACGCGAATCGCCGCGGTGACGGGCATCTTCTCCCTGCCCATCCCGTATAAATGCCGCCAACCGTCCCGGAGTTTCCGTTGACCCCGCGTGCGGAGCGGAATACGGTAACCGAACCGGGGGACGACGGAGGGAAGAGACGATGGCGACGCTGAATGGGAAGACGTTGTTCATCACGGGTGCGAGCCGGGGAATCGGGAAGGCGATCGCCCTGCGCGCCGCGGCGGACGGGGCGAACGTGGTCCTCGCCGCGAAGACCTTAAACCCCCATCCCACGCTTCCCGGAACCATCTTCACCGCCGCACGGGAGGTCGAGGCGGCCGGGGGAAAGGCCCTTCCCCTGCAGGTCGACATCCGGTTCGAGGAGCAGATCGCGGCGGCGGCGGCGAAGGCGGCGGAGACCTTCGGCGGGATCGACATCCTCGTGAACAATGCCAGCGCCATCAGCCTGACGGGGACCCTTCACACGCCGATGAAGCGGTTCGACCTGATGTTCGGCGTCAACGCGCGGGGGACCTTCGCCGCGTCGCAGGCGGTCCTCCCCTACCTTCTCGAGGGGCGCAATCCGCACATCCTCAACATGAGTCCGCCCCTCTCCCTCGACCCGAAATGGTTCCGCAACCACTGCGCCTACACGATGGCAAAATACGGCATGAGCCTTTGCGTCCTCGGCATGGCGGAGGAGTTCCGGGAGGAGGGGATCGCAGTGAACGCCCTTTGGCCCCGGACCATCATCGCCACCGCGGCGATCTCGATGCTGGGGGACGTGGCGGAGCGGAACTGCCGCAAGCCGGGGATCGTGGCGGACGCGGCCCACGCGATTCTCACCCGGGAAAGCCGTTCCTGCACCGGAAACTTTTTTCTCGACGAGGACGTGCTCGCCGCGGAAGGGGTGTCCGATTTCTCCCGCTACGCCGTGGAGCCGGG
>Ga0075352_1000134_pt1 | contig 11024 bp, 17 predicted proteins | sample Sandmound_TuleA__FD_120092 | JGI IMG/M metagenome (GOLD analysis project Ga0075352, IMG submission 120092) | Natural and restored wetland microbial communities from the San Francisco Bay, California, USA, that impact long-term carbon... | ecosystem: Environmental > Terrestrial > Soil > Wetlands ...
ATGACTCGCCGCCTGGCGAAGGAAGAAGGAATCTTCGCCGGCATCTCTTCCGGCGGCGCGATGCACGTCGCGCTGCGCGTCGCGAAGGAGTTGAGGAACGCGGTGATCGTGATGATCGTCTGCGATCGCGGCGACCGCTACCTGACCACCGGGGTCTTTCCCGACTAGGAGCTCCACATGGCAAGCTCGGCCTCTACGAAGAAAATCATCGGCATTGTCCTCGCGGTCGTGGGCGTTGGCCTCGCCTTCTGGGGATATCGATTGTCCGGTGGCTTTGGTTCGCAACTGAACCAGGCGTTCAGCGGCTCGCCAACTGACAAGGTCATGGCGTTCTACATCGGCGGCGCCGTCAGCTTTGCGGTCGGCCTGTTCCTGCTTCTCAAGAAATAGCTGGTGACGCCGGTCCTCGCCTTCGACATCGAGACGGTGCCCGACGTCGCCGGCATCCGCAAGCTGTTCGATCTGCCGGCCGATCTTCCCGATGCGGAAGTCGCCGAGGTGGCGTTCCAGAAACGGCGCGTCGCCTCGGGCAACGACTTCCTCCAGCCGCACCTGCAGCGCGTAGTCGTGATCTCCTGCGTGCTGCGCGACGACGAGGGCGTGCGCGTCTTTTCCGTCGGTGAGCCCGACGTCGGCGAGAAGGAGACGATCCAGCGCTTTTTCGAGGGCATCAACAAGTACGTGCCGCAGATCGTGTCGTGGAACGGCCGCGGCTTCGACCTGCCGGTGCTGGTCGCGCGCGGCCTGATCCACGGCGTCGCCGCCGCCTGCTTCTGGGACACCGGGGCCGACAACAAGGATTTCCGCTTCAGCAACTACCTCAGCCGCTTTCACGACCGGCACCTCGACCTGATGGATGTCCTCGCCATGTACGGCTTCCGCGGCTCGCCGCTCGACGACATGGCGCGCCTCTCCGGCTTCCCGGGCAAGATCGGCATGGACGGCGCCGAAGTGTGGCCGGCGTTCCAGAAGGGCGAGCTGCGCGCGCTGCGCGACTATTGCGAGGCGGACGCCGCCAACACCTATCTCCTCTACCTGCGCTTCCAGATGATGCGCAGCGCCTACACGCCACAGCGCTACGCCGAGGAGTGCGCGCTGCTGCGCAACCTGCTCGAGAAGCGCCCCGAGCCGCACTGGCAGAAGTTCCTCCGGCTCTGGAAAGCCTGACGCTGCACATCGACGCGCTCGACGCCGAAGGCCGCGGCGTGGCGCGCACGGCCGAGGGCAAGGTGGTGTTCATCGAGGGCGCGCTGCCCGGCGAGGACGCCCAGGTCCGCATCTTCAAGCAGGGCCGCAAGTTCGACGTCGGCGCGGCGATCTCGCTCGCGCACCATTCGCCGGGCCGCCGGCAGCCGCGCTGCGCCCATTTCGGCGTCTGCGGCGGCTGCGCCACGCAGCATGCCGACGAGCGCACGCAGATGGCGGCCAAGCAACGCTGGCTCGAGGATTGCCTCGAGCGCATCGGCAAGGTGAAGCCCGAGACGCTGCTGCCGATCGTCTACGGCGAGGAGTGGGGCTATCGCCATCGCGCCCGCCTGTCGGTGCGCCGCGTGGAGAAGAAAGGCGGCGTGCTGGTCGGTTTCCGCGAGCGCCGCTCGACCTACATCGCCGACATGCGTGAGTGTCCCGTTCTGCCGGACAAGGTTTCTCGCCTCTTGCCTGACTTGAGAATCTTGATTGAAAGTCTTTCAGTACGGGAGCGCGTGCCGCAGATCGAAGTCGCCGTCGGGGACAACGCCACGGCGCTCGTCTTCAGGCATCTCCTTCCCTTGACCGAGGAAGATGAGACCGCGTTCAGGGAATTTGCCGCGCAGCACGGCGTCCACGTCTGGCTGCAGCCCGGCGGCCCGGAGTCGGCGCGTCCTTTCGCGCCCGTGGAAAGCGACCTCTTCTACGCGCTTCCCGAGTTCGGCTTGACGCTCCACTTCCGCCCGACCGACTTCACGCAGGTCAATCCGGCGCTGAACCGCATTCTCGTCGCGAAGGCGATGCAGCTCCTCGAACCGAAGCAGGGCGAGCGCATCGCCGATCTCTTCTGCGGCCTCGGCAATTTCAGCCTGCCGATCGCGAAGCGCGGCGCCCAGGTCATCGGTCTCGAGGGCAGCCGCGAGCTCGTCGAGCGCGCGCGCACCAATGCGCTCGCCAACGGCGTGGTAGCGCAGTTCGAGGTCGCCGACCTCTTTCGCCAGGGACTGGCGCCCTTCGGCCGCTTCGATAAATTGCTGCTCGATCCGCCGCGGGAAGGCGCAGTCGAGATCGTCAAGGCGCTGCCGCGGGACTGGCCGAGCCGCATCGTCTACGTGTCCTGCGACCCCGCGACGCTCGCACGCGATTCGGGGGTCCTGGTTCATACCCAGGGATTCCGTCTCACGGCCGCAGGGGTCGCCAACATGTTCCCGCACACCGCGCACGTCGAGAGCATTACACTTTTCGAACGATGATCCGCATTCTGCTCATGGTCCTGCTGGCGTCGCCCGTCTTCGCTGCGCCGAAGATCGACAGCCTCAGCGTCAAGGCGGACGCCAAGTCCCCGGAAGTCGAAGTTTCTGTCGCCGTGACCCGCAGCGGCGGGAGTTGCGATGTGCGGGTCGATTTCGGCGACGGCGAAGGGCGAACCGTCGACTTCGGGGTGGCGACGATCCGAACCCTGAAGCACACCTACCGCAAGGGCGGCAATTTCAAGGTCGCAGCGAAGGGCATCGGCCGGACGCCGTGCGAGGGCGTGCGCGAGGCGGCCGTCAGCGTTGCGGGCCCGGCGGCGAAGAAAGCCGCCGAAAAGAAAAAGGCCGCGAAGAAGAAGTCCGCGGCCGGGAAGAAGGACGAGAAAAGCTAGAAGCTAGTCGCGCTCGCCGCCGAAGATGCCGAGGATCTGCAGCAGGCTGGAGAAGATGTTGTAGATCGAGACGTAGAGCGTGAGGGTGGCGCTGACGTAGCTGGTCTCGCCGCCACGCACGATCTGGTTGACCTGCCACAGGATCGCGACCGAGCTGAACAGGACGAACGCGCCGAGCAGCGCCAGATGCAGCAGCGGGACCTGCAGGAAGATGTTCACCAGGACGGCGAGCATGATGACGAAGAAGCCGACCGTCAGGAAGCCGCTCAGGCCCGAGAAATCGCGCTTCGCGACGCTCGCCACGCTCGCCAGGCCGAAGAACGCCACCGCGGTGCCGCCGGCGGCCATCATCACCAGCTCGACGCCGTTCTTGAGGCCGAGCACCGACTGGAACAGCGGCCCGAGCAGCAGGCCGAGGAACGCGGTGAAGCCGAGCAGCAGGCCGACGCCGAGGGCGCTGTTGCGGTTCTTCTCGATGGCGAAAATCCAGCCGTAGAAGATGCCGAGGATGGCGATCGATGCGAGGACCGGGTTGGTCCGCAGGAACGACAGGTCGAGGTTCGTGCCGATCGCGGCGCCGATGACCGTCGGCACCAGGCTGATCGCCAGCAGCAGATAGGTGTTGCGCAGAACCTTCTGGCCCTGCGTCCCGAGGGCGGCGTGCTGCTCGTACGGGACGGCGTGCTCGCCCGTGGGTACCGGTTTCAGCTCCATTGCATCCTCCGTTCTCTTATAGGTATCGTACCTTGATTAAGACTACCAAACCCGCCTGAAGTTTCAACGGCTTGGGCTAGAATGCGGGCCCGACGGGGTCTTTTCAAGGAGCGTCACCAAAATGAAACGCAAATACGGGGCGGCTCGCTCTCGCGAGACGCTCGCCGAGCAGCGCATGCGCGAGGCCGCCAAGGCCATCGGCGACAACAGCCACAACTACGGCTCGCTCTCACGCAAGGGGTCGCCTACGCGCGGCAAGAAGCGCAGCCGGTAAACTGGGCGTCGGAGAGTTGGCAGAGCGGTCGAATGCGGCGGTCTTGAAAACCGTTAGCCCGCAAGGGCTCGGGGGTTCGAATCCCTCACTCTCCGCCACCCGCCTTCCGAGTTGACCGGGATCAAACCGGGCGTCCGGGAATCACCCAAGATGGACGCGTGGAATCAGCGAAGACCTTTCGTGCTCTGGGGGTAAGCGGTGCCTTGTGCGTCGGCTTGCTCGCCGGCTGTTCGAGCGCGCCGCAAATCGAGACTTCGCAGGACGCGGCCAACGTCTACCTGTCGACCTATCCCGCCATTGCGTGGAAAGACGTCGCCGACCAGCTCGAGCCGCGGCTCAACCTCGCGCCGGAGGTCAGCAAGGGGTTCACCGTCGACGGCTATCACTCCCACCTCATTACGCTGCAGGTCGCGCTGCAGCCGAAAGCCCGCAACCTTCCCTACGACGTCTATCTGAACGTCAGCATGTACCCGGCCTCGTGGAAGGAGGCCGTGGCCACGCCGCGTTCCGCGAAGCTCGAGCGCGGCACGCCGCCGCCGATCATGGTCTATCCGCTGTCGATCAGCGAGTCGAGCGAAGGGGTGAGCGGCGAAGCGCTCGCGACCGTCGGCCGGGTCTCGGACAACTCGGTCCGCATCCGCCTCGGCGCCCAGGACTACGGCATGGCGAAGTACGGCATGCTGCCGCGCACGCACAACGTCTCGCTGGTCGTCGTCACGCGAGCCGTCGCTCCGGCTGCGGACCAGCCCGGCCGCGGCGCCAACCTGCTGGTCATCGCGGAAACCGAGATCGTCCCGGTGGACGGCGGCAAGCCGCTTCCCAACTCCAGCTACGGCCGGCCGCCGGAGCAGGAGCTCGCGGAAGGCGTGACCAAGCTGGTCGGCTCCTACGGATTCGCCCTGCGTCCGCAATGCTCGCTGGAAGCTTCGACGCGCCGCAGCGACTGGGCGCTCGCTTTGCTTCGCGCGGTGGAACGCCAGGACTATCCGAACGTCCAGCAGTGCCTCACCTATCGCGCCAAAGGGCAGCCGCGAAACGCGCCGCTGCCGGTGGAGATGGATGCCGACGCCAGGCTTCGTCTGGAGCGGCTCGTAGGTGACCTGATCAAGCTCCAGGCGGGTTCGCGCTACGCAAAGATGCTGATTCCGCTGCCGGGGTCTCCGGCGGCGCAGGGAGCGCCGGTACCGGCGCTGCCCGAAGGAGCGCCCGGCTAGCCGCTCGAGCCCACGAAGGTCGAGCGGCAGCGACGCTCCGAGGAGCCCGATGCCCTGGGAGCACTACGAGCACGAGGCGGACATCGGCGTGCGTGGCTCCGGCGCCACCAAGGCCGAGGCTTTCGAGCAGGCAGCGCTGGCCATGACCGCCGTGGTCGCCGACCCCGTCCTCGTCGCCCCGCGCGAGCGCGTCATCCTCGGCTGCGAGGCGCCCGACGACGAGCTGCTGCTCGCCGATTGGCTGAACGCGGTCGTCTACGAGATGTCTTCCCGGAGGATGCTCTTCTCCCGCTTCGTGGTGCGGCTCGACGGCCGCAGGCTCTCGGCCGAGGCCTGGGGCGAGCCGGTCGACGTGGCGCGCCACCATCCGGCGGTCGAGGTGAAAGGCGCGACTTACACCACGCTGCGCGTCGCGCCCCATGCCGATGGCTGGCTCGCGCAGACCGTGGTAGACGTCTGAAGATGGATCTCGCGCTGCTGCGGCAGACCGGCGAGCATCGGTGGGAAATCCCGATGCAGGGCGCCATGCGCGTACCGGCGGTGATCTACGGCAGCGAGGCGCTGCTGCGCGACATGGACCACAAGGTCTACGAGCAGGCAGTCAACGTGGCCATGCTGCCGGGTATCGTCGAGGCCTCCTACGCCATGCCCGATGCGCACTGGGGCTACGGCTTTCCGATCGGCGGCGTCGCCGCGTTCGACCCCGACGCCGGCGGTGTCATCTCCGCGGGCGGCGTCGGCTTCGACATCTCGTGCGGCGTGCGCTGCCTGCACACCGGACTTGCGCGCGCCGACATCATGAAAGTGCAGCGAGAGCTGGCGCATGAGCTCTCGCGCAGCATTCCGGCCGGCGTCGGCAGCACCGGCGCCATCCATCTCGGCGAGGCGGAAATGGACGCCATGCTCGCGGGCGGCGCGGCATGGGCGGTCAAGCGCGGCTGGGGCAGCGCGCAGGACCTGGCGCGCATCGAGGAGGGCGGGCAGATGAAGCACGCCAAGCCCGGCAACGTGTCGCCGCGGGCGAGGAAGCGACAGCGTGACGAGATGGGCACGCTCGGCAGCGGCAACCACTACCTGGAGGTGCAGGAAGTCAGCGCCGTGTTCGATGCGCGGATCGCCGCGATCTTCGGCCTGCGCCAGGGCGACATCGTCGTCATGATCCATTGCGGCTCGCGCGGCCTCGGCCACCAGATCGGCACCGAGTTCCTGAAGCGGATGGCGATCAGCGCCGCGCAGCACGGCATCCATCTCCCCGATCGGGAGCTTGCCTGCGCGCCGATCCGCTCGCCGGTCGGCGAGGAATATCTCGGCGCCATGCGCGCCGCGATCAACTGCGCGCTCGCCAACCGCCAGATCCTCACGCACCTCGTGCGCGACGTTTTCCGCGCCATGCTGCCGCGCTCGGAGCTGCCGCTGCTCTACGACGTCTCGCACAACACCTGCAAGGTCGAGCAGCATGGCAACCGGCAGCTCTACGTGCACCGCAAGGGCGCGACGCGCGCCTTCGGGCCGGGCCACCCGGACATTCCGCCGGCGCTGCGCGACGCCGGCCAGCCGGTGCTGATCGGCGGCTCCATGGGCACCGGCTCCTACGTCCTCGCCGGCACGAAGGAATCCGAGACGCTCGCGTTCAGCTCCGCCTGCCACGGCGCGGGGCGGGCGATGAGCCGGCACCAGGCGCTGAAGACCTGGCAGGGACGCAAGGTGGTGGACGACCTCGCCGCGCGCGGCATCATCATCAAGAGCCCGTCGATGCGCGGCATCGCCGAGGAAGCGCCGGACGCGTACAAGAATGTCTCGGCGGTGGTCGATGCCGCGGATGCCGCGGGGCTGGCGCGCAAGGTGGCGCGGCTCGAGCCGCTCATCTGCATCAAGGGCTAGCGAGGTAGCGCGCGAACCACTCGCCGGCAAGGCGAGCGACTTCCTCCAGCGTCCCCGGCTCCTCGAAGAGATGCGTCGCGCCGGGCACCAGCACCATCTCGCGCTCGCAGCCGAGCATGTCCAGGGCCTGCTCGTTGAGCTCGATGACGCCATGGTCTTCCGCGCCGACGATGAGCAAGGTCGGCGCCTTCACCGATGCGAGCACGCCCTTGCCGGCGAGGTCGGGACGGCCGCCGCGCGAGACGACGGCGCCGACCGCATGCGGCATGCCGGCGGCGACGCGCAGCGCGGAGGCGGCGCCGGTGCTCGCGCCGAACAGGCCGATGGGCAGCTGCCGTGTCGCGGCGTGGCCGCGGAGGAATTCCACGGCGTGTCCGAGCCGCTCGGTGAGGAGCCTGATGTCGAACCGGGTCTCGTAGTGCCGGTCCTCGGCGGGCGTGAGAAGGTCGAGCAGCAGGGTTCCCAGGCCGGCGCGGCGCAGCACGGCCGCCACGTACTGGTTGCGCGGCGAACGGCGCCCCGAGCCGCTGCCGTGCGAGAAGGCCACCACGCCCGAGGGACGCTTCGGCAGCTCGAGGATGCCCTCGAGCGCCACCAGCCCGGCCGGGATGCTGACTTCGGGAGCCGTCGCGACGACGCTCATTGCACCGCCGCCGGCCGTTTCATTGCGTGGCGAGCGAGGATCTTCACGACCTCGTCGTCCTCGACCTGCTGGAAGCTGCTGTAGAACTGGCCGACCGCCATGAAGTCGAGCGGCGTTTCCAGGCAGACGAATTCGTCGGCATAGGGCCTGACCTGCTCGGCGCTGTCGGGCGCGGCGACCGGGACGGCGCAAACCAGGATCGCCGGCTTCTTCGCGCGCACCGCGTGCAGCGCCGCGATCATGCTCGCGCCGGTGGCGATGCCGTCGTCGACGACGATGGCAACGCGGCCGGCCGGATCGGCCGGCGCGCGCGCCGGCGTGTACTGCGCGCGCCGCTTGCGCAGCAGCGCGAGCTGCACCGCCTTTTCCTTCGCCAAGTAGGTCGCATCGGCGCCGACGCCGGCCGCGTGCTCGGCGACGTAGGTCCAGCCGCTCTCGTCGATCGCGCCCACGGCGAGCTCGGGGTTGTACGGGGAGCGCAGCTTGCGCACGAGCACGACGTCGAGCTCGCCGCCGAGCGCCTCTGCGACCGCCGCGCCCATCTCCACGGCGCCGCGCGGGATCGCGAGCACCAGCGGGTTGCGGCCGCGGTAAGCGGCGAGGGCGTTGGCCAGCTGCCGTCCGGCGTCGAGGCGCGATTCGAAGATACGAATCATGGAATCATTGTCGGCGTCGCGCCGGCGCTTGAGTTGACCTCCGTCAAACGCCCGGGCCGCGCCCGTCGCAGACTGGGCGCATGAAACCCGTTACTCCCGACCCGACCGACTATCACGATCCCAGCCGCATCATCGAGCGCCCCGGCGGCTTCTACTGGCGCGCCAAGGGCGAGGTGCGCGAGCACGGCCCGTTCGACACGCTGTTCGAGGCGGTACAGGACATGCAGTCGAGCGAGGGTCAGGCGCCCGAGCCGGGCGCGACGCTGCAGGAAGCCGAAGCGAACATCGGCATCGCCGAGTGGATCGATCCGGAAACCGGCCAGCCCGCCGAGGAAGAGCGCCCGCGCCTCGAGGAGCACTAATCGCCCGGCGCAAGCCCGGGAGCCGGTTCAGGCGGCGCGCTTGCCGTGCGCGCTCACGCGTTTGGCCTGCGGTCCTTCCGCGCCCGCGTCCGCGATGAAGTGCACGGCCGTGCCGACGGCGAGGTGCTCGAAGGAGGGCGCGATGACGTTGTCGCGCGAGAAGTAGTACTCGTCGCCGTCCTCGGTGGCGATGAAGCCGAAGCCTTCCGCCGCGTCGATGCGCGCGACACGTCCCGTGAGCTCGGGCGCGTGACGCTTCACGTCGCCCCGCTGTCCGCGCGCGTAGTCCTCGAGCCGCCGCCGCGCGGCGTCGAAGGCGTCGCGCAGCGCGATCTGCAGGTCCTCGTCGTGCTCCTTGTTGATCACCATCTCGCCGCCCGGGACCTTGAGGTCGATGCGCACGGCGAACTGCTTGCCGTGGCGCTTGTGGCGGCCGGCGAGCTCGAGCACCACGCGGCAGCTCATGATGCGGTCGTAGTAGTGATCGAGCTTCTCCGCCTTCTCGCGGATGGCGTCGTAGAGGGCGTTGGAATGCTCGATGCCGTGCAGCGAGATCTGGAGAGGAAGTTGCATGCAGGCAGGATAATCGCGGCCGACGGGGGGCAGTTGACCCTAGTCAAGCTGCCGTCGCCGCGGCGTCCTAGAGTGGGGGCTCGACTTGCGAGGCTGCCATGACGACCGGTCACATGGAGTTCGGACCCGACACCCTGGAACACGCAGCGGACATCTTGCTGCCGCCGCCCGCGCAGCGCGGAGGACTGCCGCTGATGGATGCCCTCATACGGCGCCACAGTACGCGCGAGTTCAGTGCCATGGAGTTGCCACCCGCAGTGCTGTCGAACTTGCTCTGGGCCGCCTTCGGCATCAATCGCACGCTCACCCATGGCCGCACCGCTCCGTCCGCGCACGATTGGGAAGAGATCGACGTGTACGCCGCGATGGCGAGCGGGTTGTACCGGTATGACGCGAAGGCGCACCTGCTGAAGCGAGTCGGCAATCGCGATCTGCGCGCGCAGACCGGCATCCAGGACTTCGTCGCCGGCGCGCCGCTCAACCTGATCTATGTCGCGGACCTCTCGCGCATGAAGGAGGCGTCAGCCGAGGAGAAGCAGTGGTATGCAGGCCCGGATGCCGGATTCATCGCCCAGAACGTGTATCTCTTCTGCGCCTCCGAGGGCCTGGCGACCGTCGTCCGCGGCCTGGTGGACCGGCCGGCGCTGGCGAAAGCCATGGCGCTCGCTCCCGACCAGCAGATCGTGCTCGCCCAATCGGTTGGTTACCCCGCCGGCCGCTGAGGTCAGTCTTCCGGCCAGTCGCCGAGCGGATCCTGCACGGAGGCATCTTCCGGCGCCGGCCGCATGGCTCGCGCGCCGCTGTCCTCGCCGAGAAGCGCGCGGCTCGCCTTGTTGAGCTCGTCGCGGACAGGCGCGCCGCTCTCCGGCCGCGGCGCGCGGCGTTTCGTTCGCTGCATCTTCTTCTTCCGGCTCATCTCGTGATGATTCGCCTTCTGCAAGCGGCAGCTAGCCGGCGCGCTCGTAGACGAGCGTATCGGCCTTGTCTGCCCTCGCCTGCGCGGGCGATGCGTCGGCATCGAGCCACTGCAGGTCGACGGCGCGCCCGATCCTCCGGCCGAGCTCGCGGCTCCATTGCCCGCAATGGGCCAACCAGATCGGGGACGTTTCCTCGCTGTCGGCGACGGGCTGGAGCTCCAGCGCGACGGGCAGCGCCTCGCCGCTCTGCCGGACCGATACCCAGACGCGGCGGATTTTCGGATTCGCCGCCGCCCAGTCGGCGATCAGCGCGTCGAGGGGGCGTCCGCGCCCGTCCGAGACGGAGGTGACGCGCGTCATCTGGGCAAGCTCCCTCGATGGAAGTTTGCGAATCATCGCAGCGTGTTCCCGGAGCGATGGGAGTGAAGCGCCCAGCGCTTGGCGCTGGCGATGCCGATGCGGATCGACTGCCCTTCGGGATGGCCGGTCCTGAGCAGCGCGTTGGCAATCTCGATCGCCTTGCGGCGCAATTCAGGCGGCAGGCGCTTCATCGACACCGGATAGTAGGCTTCGTTCCAGGGCACTCTCGCAGCTTAGTCGCGCGCCATCGTCCGGCTTTGACCTGGCTCAATTCGCATGCCCTGCCGCGCGCTAGCCTCGATCATCGTCGATGAAGGAGGCGCCATGCCGCTGTTCGTGATGCTCACCCGGCTGTCCCCCGAAGCGCTGCACCAGCCGAAGTCGTTCGAGACGCTCGAGCGCCACGTGATGGAGCAGGTGCGCAAGGAATGCAAGGGCGTCGAATGGGTCGGCAACTACGCCATCCTCGGCCCCTGGGACTACCTCGATATCTTCACCGCGCCGGACATCGAAACCGCGACGCGCGTCTCCGTTCTCGTCCGCAGTTACGGCCACGCGCATTCGGAAATCTGGCCGGCACTCGAATGGCAGGCGTTC